>Ga0316622_100003133_pt1 | contig 11729 bp, 10 predicted proteins | sample OWC_Aug_OW2_C1_D_FD_207646 | JGI IMG/M metagenome (GOLD analysis project Ga0316622, IMG submission 207646) | Wetland soil microbial communities from Old Woman Creek delta, Ohio, United States - OWC_Aug_OW2_C1_D5_C | ecosystem: Environmental > Terrestrial > Soil > Wetlands | place: USA: Ohio... | reverse complement strand
TGGTGGCCATGGACAAGAACGGCATCGCCATCCCCGGCGCCACCACGGGGGGCGGGCTGGTCACCGGCATCGGCCTGGACAGCGGTCAGGTCATGCTGGTGGTGGGATCGCAGCAGATCCCCGTGAGCTCCGTCGTGGGGATCGCCACCGGCTGAGTGCTGCCGGCTCCCCATCCCGCGACCCAGGCCGCCTCCGGCACCGTTGCCGGATGAACCCGATGCAGAGGAGGATGATCCCATGGGTAGCTCGATGAACACCGCCGTTTCCGGTCTGCGCGCTCACCAGCTCATGCTGGATGTCACGGCCAACAACATTTCCAACGTGAACACCCCAGGGTTTAAGGGAGGCCGGGCGACCTTCTCCGACGTCCTGAGCCAGACGATTGCCGGGGCCACGGCCCCGACCGGCGCCGTGGGGGGCACCGACCCGCAGCAGGTGGGCCTGGGGGTCCGGACCGGGGCTATCACCAACCTGTTCACGCAGGGGGGTATCTTGACCACCAACAAGGTGACCGACCTTGCTATCCAGGGAGAAGGCTTCTACATCCTTAGCGACGGCTCGGCGAACTACTACACCCGCGCGGGGGCCTTCGAGGTGGATGCTGCCGGGAACCTCGTCGATTCCATCACGGGGTACCGCGTCCAGGGAAACAACGGGGACATCGTGATCTCCTCGACAGCAACCACGCCGCCCTCCGCGAGCACGACGGCCACATTTACGGGGAACCTGGACTCCACCGTGGCGGCGGGCGCCACGTACACGGGGACCATCTCGGTCAACGACTCGCTCGGTGGCCTGCACACCCTGAGTATGACCTTCACCAAGACGGCCAACCCTGGTGAGTTCACCTACGCCACCACCGAGGCCGACGCCGCCATGAGCATCGCCAGCGGCGGAACCGGGACCATACAATTCAACGGCGCCGGGACAATCACCGCCGGTGCCACAGGCACGACCACCTTGAACTTCAGCAACGGGGCGGCGAGCGGCCAGGCGGTGACCTTTGATTTCGCCTCGGCGGCCAATGCGGCTCCGGTCACCGGCTATGCCTCCCCCTCGACCCTGGCCCTGGCGAGCCAGGACGGCTATGCCTCGGGAACGCTCCAGAGCATTTCCATCGGCACGGACGGCACCATAAACGGGACGTTCAGCAACGGCCGCATCCAGGCTTTGGGCCAGATTCGGCTGGCAACGTTCCCCAATCCGGCCGGCCTCAGCAAGATGGGTAATAACCTGTTCCGCGAGTCGGCGAATTCGGGCGTGGCGAACATCGGGAACCCAGGGACGGGTGGGCGAGGCACTCTCGCTCCAGGGGCCCTGGAAGGCTCGAACGTGGACCTGGCCGAGGAGTTCGTGCGACTGATCGTGGCCCAGCGCGGCTTCCAGGCCAACGCCCGCGTCATCACCACCAGCGACGAGGTCCTGCAGGAGGCCGTGAACCTCAAGCGGTAGCCCGCATTCTTCGCGAATAGAGCCCGCGAACAATGCGGGCTTAAGGGAACGCTCTATGGTTCCTGGTCAGGAACGGATCACGCGTCGCCTATGCCCGGTGACACGGCGTGGCATCCAGCCGCCATCAAGCATCCTCCCGCTGCCGCCGGGAATGGGCCTGGGTCAGATAAGCCTGGATTATTCGCGCGCCCTTCGTGAATAGTCCGGGCTAGTGCTGTGACCCAGACGCCGGGCCGCGGGGATGGGATCCCGCGGCCCGGCGTCTCTCTCCTCTCGCAGACCGCCCCGCTGGCGGGCCCGTGCTCCTCCTGAGAGTCTGTGGGTGTGCGGCCTCAGCTGCCGGACTCTCGGGGAGCCTCCTCCCTATCCCCTATCCCCCCCCATCCCCTGTCCCCCGGTCCCCGACTCCCGTGCCCGTCGTGGCGAGCCTGGCGACACCAGCGTGACGCGTCCCGATTCAGGGTGTCGCTCGCCGAGAGCGGTCGTTCTCGCAGGTGTCACCCGGCACGAGGATCCGGGCAGGCGGAAGGTCTGGGCGGGTCTCGGCTGCTGCCCGGTCCCTTCTCAGGGAATCGCTTCCGCCCCTCTAGGCAACTCCCTCCTGCGGCCCGTCAAAGAGCGGTCAATTCGTGATCGGTCGGAAAGAAACTTGCCGGACGGGCCTAACTTTTGAGAAACGCGCCGGTTCCGACGGAATCCGGGCCCGGCCGACCCCTCCCGCCGGGTGATTCTTCGCCGTCGGCGCGGGTCGCAGGAGGCCCGCGCCAGACACTTCAACCCGGCAAAATTTTCCCCGAATCTCTGCGGGCCCTGATGTTTCGGCAGGTTACGGATAGGCAAGGTGTGCCGCAGGGCGCACACTGCCGATGGTACGGGCGGTGCAATGTTGACCGGCGCGACAAGGAGGGACCCATGGCCCTTGACATCCTGGTTGTGGCTGACGATCCGTCGCTCCGACAGACCCTCGTCGCCAGCGTTCGCCGGTTCGGCTACGAGGCCGGGGTCGCGGGCTCGGGCGAGGAGGCCCTCGCACGGCTTGGCCGCGTCCAGTGCGCACTGGTGTTGTCCGCCGCCGACCTGCCCCGCATGAGCGGCCTGGAGCTCCTGCGCGAGATCCGTGGCCGGTGCCCCAGCCTCCCCGTCATCCTGGTCATCGACCAGGGCGGAGTGGACCAGGCGGTCCAGGCAGTCCAGATCGGCGCCCAGGACATCCTCACCCGCCCCCTCGACGTGGACCGGATCGCCGATGCGCTGGAGCGGGCCCTGGAGGCGCGGAACGGGGCCAGCGAGACCGGCGCGCTCTCCCTCGCCGGCATCGTCACCCGCGATCCGCAGATGCTGGCCCTGCTCAAGATGGCCGCCCGCCTGGCCCAGAGCGCGGCCCCCGTCCTGATCCAGGGCGAGAGCGGTACCGGCAAGGAGCTGCTGGCGCGGGAGATCCACCTGCGCAGCCCCCGGCGTGACAAGCCCTTCGTGGCCCTGAACTGCGCGGCCATCCCCGAGTCGCTCCTCGAGAGCGAGCTGTTCGGGCACGAGCGGGGCGCCTTCACCGGGGCCATCGCCCGGCGGATGGGCAAGTTCCAGATCGCCCACCAGGGCACCCTCATGCTCGACGAGGTCAGCGAGACCAGCCTGCCGCTCCAGGCCAAGCTGCTGCGGGCGCTGCAGGAGGGCGAGCTCGACCCCGTCGGGCGCGACCGCCCGGTGCGCGTGGACGTCCGGGTGGTGGCGACCACGAACCGCAGCCTCCGCGAAGAGCTGCAGTCGGGCCGGTTCCGGCCGGACCTCTTCTTCCGCCTGAACGTGCTGGCTCTGCGCCTGCCCCCGCTCCGCGACCGGCCGGGGGACATTCCCCTGCTGACGCGCCACCTCATCGAGAAGCACCGCGCCGCCTGCGACAGCCCCGTCCGCGAGGTGAGCGAGGCGGCGCTGCGCCACCTGGCCGGCTATCCCTGGCCGGGCAACGTGCGCGAGCTCGAGAGCTGCGTCCACCGGGCCCTGCTGCTCTGCCCCGAGCGGGTGCTGCAGCCCGCGCACCTGCAGCTCGACCTGGGCCTGGTCGAGCCGGCTCAGGAGACGGGCACCCGCTCTGCCATGGAGCGGCGCCTGATCCTGTCCACGCTGGAGCGGGTCGGTGGCAACCGGACGCGCGCCGCGGAGGCGCTCGGCATCTCCGTCCGGACCATCCGCAACCGGCTTCGCCAGTACCGGGAGGAGGCCGGCCTGCAGGTCGCCTCCCCGATGGCGTGACGCCATGGCCACGCCTGCGGCGACCCCCGACACCCCCGACACCCCCACCCCCGCCGCATCCGGCGGGAGGCAAAAGATCCAGCGGCTGCTCGTACGCCTGGGGATCCTCGCGGTCCTGGCGGGCGTCGCCTTCGCCGTGGTGCTTTTCGTGGTGCGACCCCACTTCCCGCCCCTGACCGAGGGCAGCAAGCCCCCGGCGCAGGCCCCCGCCCCGGTGAAGTTCGGGCGGGTCGTCCCGCTGGAGTCCGTGGTGGTGAATGTGGCCCAGACCGAGGGGCGCCGCTACCTCAAGGCGACCATCCAGCTCGAGGTCGCCGAGGAGGAGAAGGTGGTCAAGGAGGTCGAGGCCCGCAAGCCCCAGCTCATCGACCTGCTCGTGGCCACCCTGGCCAAGAAATCGCTGACCGACGTGACCACCCCCGACGCCCTGGACCGGCTGCGTGGCGAGATCCACGAGCGGATCAGCCAGGAGCTCGGCAAGGACAAGGTGCGCCGCATCTTCATCACCGAGTTTGTCGTCCAGTGAATGGATCATGGCAACTCGGCAACTGGGCAATTTGGCGATCTGGCAATTGGGCGAGTTGGCAATTCGGCAATTGGGCAACTCGGTACCGCCAGTCCCCCAATTGCCCAATTGCCTAATCGCCTAATCGCCGAGTTTCTCCGAGGCACCCATGTCCGAGATCCTCACCCAGGAAGAGATCGAGTCCCTGCTGAACGCCGTGCGGCGGGGGGGGCTCCCCCCGGCCCCGGTCCAGGCCACGCGCGGCCGGCGCAACCGGAACGTCCTGCCCTACGACTTCCGGCGGGCCAACCGCATCTCCAAGGACCAGGTCCGGACGCTCCAGATGCTGCACGAGGGCTTCGCCCGCACCCTGAGCTCGTCGCTGTCGGCGTATCTGCGCAGCCTGGTCGAGGCGGAGCTGATGTCGGTCGAGCAGGTGACCTACGGCGAGTTCATGATGTCCGTGGTGCGCCCCTCGACCCTGGCCGTTCTCGAGATGCGGCCCCTGAAGGGCGGCGCGGTCCTGGACGTGAGCCCCCACGTCGTCTTCCCCATGATCGACCGCGTCCTGGGCGGGCCGGGGCGGGCCGTCGGCCAGATCCGCGAACTCACCGAGATCGAGCGCACCCTGGTGGACCGGATCTTCCGGCGCATCCTGCTCGACCTCGAGCAGGCCTGGCAGCAGGTGGAGCGGTTCGACCTCCAGCTGCTCCGGGTCGAGACCAACCCCCAGTTCGTGCAGCTCACCTCCCCCAACGACACGGCCATCCTGGTGGACTTCGACCTGCGGATGGGCGAGTCGCAGGGCGGCATGAGTCTGTGCCTGCCCTTCGCCACGCTCGAGCCGGTGCTGCCCCTGCTGGTGGCCCAGCGCTGGTTCGGGTCGCCGGCGGGGGCGGAGGCCCACGCCGCCTCGGGCGCCATCTCTCAGTTCCTGCAGCGCACGGCCCTGGAGGTGCGGGCGCAGCTGGGCACGGTGCAGATGCCCATCGATCGCGTCACCCGCCTGCAGCCGGGAGACGTCATCCCGCTGGCCGGTGGGCGCGAGCTCAGCGTGACTCTCGAGGTGCAAGGACGGCCGCGCTTCCTCGGCCGCGCCGGCCAGCGCCATGGCAAGCGTGCGGTGGAGATCACCGGCACGCTGGACGCAGGAGGCAGTGCCCATGCTTGAGTGGCGAGCCCTGGTTTCCCCCGAGACCGGCCAGCGCCTGGCGGGCGGGCTGGAGCAGGCCCTGGCGGCGCTCGCCGGCCAGGCCAGCGCCAGCTTCCGCGAGGCCAGGGGCCCCGAGGCCCTGGCTGCCGTGGCGGCGCCGGCGGCCGCGCTCCGCTTCAGCTTGACCCGCGAGGCCGCGGGTCCCGTGTGCCTGCTGCTGCCCGGCCCCGCGGCCCTGACGCTCGCCGGGGCCCTGCTGGGCGAGGCCACGACCCTGGCGGCCGATGCCCCGGGCGACGCAGAGAAGGGAGCCCTGCGCGAGCTGGCCGGCCAGGTGGCGGCCGCCCTGGCCGGCGCCGTGGGCGGGCTGCTCGGCCGCCCGGTGGGATGGGAGGCGGCCTCGGCCGCCTGGCTACCCGGGGGCGGTTCGGAGATCCCGGGCCCGAGCGACGGGGCCGTCCTCGTGCTCGGCCTGACGGTCGGACCGCTCACGACCGAGGCCCTGCTGCTCCTGCCGCGAAGCGCGCTGCCCGCCCCGGCGGCCCCGGCCGGCGCGCCGGGGGCCGAGGCGGCAGGGCCCCGGAACGGAAGCGGGATCGAGCTACTGCTCGACATCTCGCTTCCCGTCACGGTGGAGCTGGGTCGCACCCGCATGATGATCCGCGACATCCTGCAGCTCGCCCCCGGCTCGGTCCTCGAGCTGGACAAGCTGGCCGGCGAGCCGGTGGACATCATGATCAACGAGAAGTCCATCGCCCGCGGCGAGGTGGTGGTGATCGACGAGAACTTCGGCGTCCGACTCACCAACATCGTGACGCCCAGCGAGCGGCTGATGAACCTGCGATGAACCGTCCGCGCCTGTTCCTCCGCGCAATGCTGCTCGCCGTGGCCGGCCTGGCCCTCGTGCCACAGGCCGCGCTCCCCGCCGGGACCGCCCCGGTGCAGGGCTCCCTCCAGGAGGCGCCCTCCGCCGGGCGTGCCGAACCATTCGTCGCCCCGGCAGGAGAGCCCGGCGCGGGTGGGCTCGGCCGCGCGGACGAGCCCGGCGGGGCCGGGGTATCCGACTACCGCCTCGGCGAGGCCGCCGAGCCCCGCTCGCTGCTCTGGGACAGCCTGCGCCTGCTCCTGACCCTGGCCGCCGTCCTGGGCCTGTTCGGGATCTGCCTGAAGCTGTTCCAGCGCTGGGGCCATCCTTGGGGCCAATCGTGGGGAATGACGGGCGGCCGGTCCCTCACGCCGGGCGCCCTGGAGGTCCTCGGCCGGCTGTCCCTGGGGTCCAAGGAGACGGTCTGCCTGGTGCGGGTGGGAGCCGAGGTGCTGGTGGTGGGGGTCTGTCCCCAGGGCCTCAGCCTGCTGCACCGGGTGGACGGGGGCTCCCTCGGCCTGGCGGCGCCGGCAGGCGGGCCGGAGGCCTCCCGGCGGCTGCAGGGCGGCACACCCCTCTCCCCCCTGCGCCTGCGCGAGCTGGCGCGGCGGCTCCGCGACGTCCAGGCGGCGTGGGGCCTCCGCGAGAGTCCGCGGGGAGGCGATCGATGAGCCTCCGCCGTCTCGCCCTGGCGGCGCGCGGCAGCCGGCGGGCCTGGCGGCGCTGGGGGCAGGTGGGCCTGCTCCTGGCCGTGATGACCGTCGCCGGGTCGAGCGCGGCGGCCGCTGCCCAGTCCGGAGCCCAGCCCGGGGGGTTGACGCTGCCCCGCGTCAGCCTGAGCTTCGGCCAGGTCAGCGAGCCGCAGGAGCTCTCCAGCGCGCTGCAGGTGGTCCTCCTGCTCACGGTGCTCACCCTGGCGCCGTCGCTCCTCATCATGCTCACCTCCTTCAGCCGGATCATCATCGTCCTGGGACTGTTGCGCCAGGCCATCGGGACCCCCCAGATGCCGCCCAACCAGGTGCTCGTGGGCCTGACCCTGTTCCTCACGGCCTTCATCATGGCCCCGGTCGCCCGGGAGATCCATGAGACGGCCTACAGCCCGTACATGGCGCGCAAGATCAGCCAGGAGGAGGCCCTCAGCCGGGGCCTCGCGCCCATCCGGCAGTTCATGTTCAGGCAGACCCGCGAGCAGGACCTGGCGCTGATGGTCCACCTGGCCAAGGCGCCCCGGCCGCGCAACCGCGAGGACATCTCCACCCTGATCCTGATCCCGGCCTTCATCATCAGCGAGCTCAAGAGCGGGTTCCAGATGGGCTTCGCGCTGTTCCTGCCCTTCATCGTCATCGACTTCGTCGTCTCCAGCGTCCTGCTCTCCATGGGCATGCTGTTCCTGCCCCCCACCATGATCGCGCTGCCCTTCAAGCTGCTGCTCTTCGTGCTGGCGGACGGGTGGCACCTGGTGGTGCGGTCGCTGGTGGCGAGCTTTCACTGAGGACCTGGTGCCAGAGAGGAGTGCAGCCCGTGACGCAGCAGCAGGTGATCGACCTCGGCCAGCGCGCCGTCCAGACGATCCTGTTCCTGTCCGGGCCCGTGCTGGTGGCCGGCATGATCACCGGGCTAGCCGTGAGCCTGTTCCAGGCCGTCACCTCCATCCAGGAGGCCACGCTCACCTTCGTCCCCAAGCTGGTGGCGGTGTTCCTGGCGCTCCTCTTCTGCATGCCGTGGATGATGGATCTCATGCTGCGCTTCAGCGTGGATCTGTTCGGAAACCTGGGGCAGTTCGCCCGGTGAGTCCGATGAGTCTCGAGGCGACGCTTCTCCGGTGGCTGCCCAGCTTTCTGCTGGTGCTGGCCCGCTGCGGGGGGCTGGTGGCCTTCGCGCCCCCCTTCTCGGGGCAGGTCGTCCCCCGCCACGCCAAGCTGGGCCTGGCGGGCCTGCTGGCGCTGATCCTGACGCCGCTCCTCCCCGCCGTGCCGCCGGGCGCCCTGGGCTCGGCCGTCGGCCTGGCGGCAGCCCTGGTGGGGGAGTTGGCCGTGGGGGCGATCATGGGCATGGCCGTCCGCTTCATCTTCGCCGGCGTCGGGATGGCCGGGGAGCTGACCGCCATCCAGATGGGCCTGGGGATGCCCGCGGCCCTCGACCCCCACGCCCAGATCCAGGTCACCGCCGTCAACCACCTCCTGGACCAGATCGCCGTGCTGGTGTTTCTCGTGGGGGGAGGACACCACGCCCTGCTCCTGGGCCTGGTGCAGAGCCTGACGCTCGCCCCGCCCCTGACGGTGGGCTTCGACGGGGGCACGCTGGAGTACCTGATGGGACTCTTCGCCGCCGCCTTCCTGCTGGCCGTGCGCCTGGCGGCGCCAGTGGGGGCGGCGATGCTGGTCAGCATGGTGGCCCTCGGGCTGCTGAACCGGGCGGCCCCGCAGGTGAACGTCTTCATGGTGAGCTTCGCGTTGATGATCGGCGTGGGCCTGCTGGCGTTTCTGGCCGCCCTGCCGTTGGTCGTCACGGTCGTCGCCGGGACCTTCCAGGGCCTGCCCGCGATGCTGGGCGGGCTCCTCGTGCGGGTGCGCCATGGCCTCTGACGCGGGCGAACGGACCGAAGCCGCAACACCCCGACGGCGCCAGGAGGCGCGGGAGCGGGGTCAGGTGGCGCGGAGCCTCGAGGTCAACTCCGCCCTGATCCTGCTGGGGACGTTCGGCGCCATGGCCTTCGTGGGGCCCGCCATGGGCCGCGCGCTCGTCGAGACCTTCCGGCAGGGCCTGCACTTCGGCGCGCCGGGCGATCTCGGGCCCGAGGAGGTCCGGCAGCTTTTCGTGTGGGTCGCCGTGGCGGTCGCCCGTGTCGCGCTGCCCGTCGCGCTGACCGGGGCGGTCCTGGGCCTGCTGGCCAGCCTGGTACAGGTGGGCTGCCTGGTGACCCCGGAGTCGATCCGGTTCAACTGGGCCAAGATCAGCCCGGTGAACGGGCTCAAGGGCCTGCTCGGGACCCGGGGGCTCGTGGAGCTGGTGAAGGCGATCCTCAAGATGTCCATCATCGGCATCGTGGCCTACCGGACGCTGCGCCCGGAGTGGGACCGGCTGCCGGAGCTGGTCCAGATGGACCTGCCGGCCCTGCTCGGCTGGCAGCTCAACCTGGGCCTGTCGCTGGGATTCAAGGTCACCGCGGTCTACTGCCTGGTCGCCGCCCTGGATTACGGCTACCAGCGCTGGGAGCACGAGAAGGGCCTGCGCATGAGCAAGGCGGAGCTGAAGGAGGAGGCCCAGAATACCGAAGGCAGCCCCCAGATCCGCTCCCGCGTGCGGGCGATCCAGCGCGAGCGGGCCATGCGGCGCATGATCCAGGACGTGCCCTCCGCCACGGTGGTGGTGGTGAACCCCACCCACATCGCCGTGGCGCTGCGCTACGACGCCCAGCGCATGCGCGCCCCCAAGGTGGTGGCCAAGGGCAAGCGGCTGGTGGCAGAGCGGATCGTGGCCGCGGCCCGGGCCGCCGGCGTGCCCATCGTCCAGGACATCCCCCTGGCCCGGGCCCTGGAGAAGCTGGTGCCGGTCGGCGGCGAGATCCCGGCCGCCCTCTACCGCGCCGTGGCGCAGATCCTGGCCTACGTCTTCGCCCGGCGCCCCCAGCGGGTGCCCGCGTGAGGACGCCCATGGTCGTCGCGACCCTCTGCGCGGCACGCGACATACGCATCCCGCGTCGCCCCGCAGATCCCTGGCCCCCGGCCCCTGGCCCCCGGCCCCTGGCCGTTGAGCCCTCGGCCCCCGGTCCCTGGTCCCCGGTCCCTGGTCCCCGGTCCCTGGTCCCCGGAGGTCGCCCGTGATCCGCCGGCTCCTCGCCCAGCGCAGCGATGCCCTCATGGCCCTGGCGGTCCTGGCCATCCTGACGGTCATGCTCATCCCGCTGCCGCCGTTGCTGCTGGACCTGCTGCTCACGGGCAACATCGCGCTGTCGCTGCTGACGCTCCTGATCAGCATGTACATCCTGCGGCCGCTGGAGTTTTCCGTCTTCCCCTCTCTGTTGCTGCTGCTCACCCTCTTCCGCCTCTCGCTCAACGTGGCCTCGACCCGCCTGATCCTGCTGCACGGCAACGAGGGCGCCCGCGCCGCGGGGCAGGTCATCCACGCCTTCGGGCTCTTCGTGGTGGGCGGCAGTTACGTGGTGGGCGCCGTGATCTTCCTGATCCTGGTGGTGATCCAGTTCGTGGTCATCACCAAGGGCGCCGGCCGCATCGCCGAGGTGGCCGCCCGCTTCACCCTGGACGCCATGCCCGGCAAGCAGCTGTCCATCGATGCCGACCTGAACGCCGGGCTCATCGGCGAGGCCGAGGCCCGCGCCCGGCGCCTGGAGATCGCCCGCGAGGCGGACTTCTACGGTGCCATGGACGGCGCCAGCAAGTTCGTCCGCGGGGATGCCATCGCCGGCATCCTGATCACGGCCGTCAACATCGTGGGTGGCCTGTGCATCGGCATCCTCCAGCTCAAGCTCGACCTGGCCGACGCCCTGGCCACTTACACCATCCTGACCATCGGGGATGGCCTGGTGACCCAGATCCCCGCCCTGATCGTCTCCACCGCGGCGGGCATCGTCGTCACCCGCGCGGCCTCCGAGACGGAGCTGGCCACGGCCGTCCGCACCCAGTTCGCCGGCCACCACCGCGCCCTGACCATCGTGGCGGGCGTGCTCCTGGTGCTGGGGCTGATGCCGGGGCTGCCCGGCGCCCCCTTCCTCCTGATGGCGGCGATCACGGGGGGCGTGGCGTTCAGCGGGTTGCGCGAGCGCTCCGCCGCCCGCGCCGCGGCAGCCCCCGCCCCCGGGCCGCCCTCGGGCCCCGAGAAGGTGGAGAGCCTGCTCCACCTCGATCCCCTGGAGCTGGAGGTGGGCTACAGCCTGATTCCGCTGGTGGACGCCGCGCAGCGGGGAGACCTGCTGGAGCGGGTCCGCCTCATCCGCCGGCAGTTCGCCATCGACCTGGGCTTCGTCGTGCCGCCGGTCCGGATCCGGGACAACCTGCAGCTCAAGCCCGCTGGCTACGCCATCAAGATCCGCGGCCTCAGCGTGGCCGGCGGCGAGATCCTGGTGGGCCACTTCCTGGCCATGAACCCGGGCACGGCCACCGAGCCGATCGCGGGCGTGCCCACCACCGAGCCGACCTTCGGCCTGCCGGCGCAGTGGATCGCCCCGGCGGAGCGCGAGCGGGCGCAGCTGCTCGGCTACACGGTGGTGGACCCCGCCTCGGTGATCGCAACCCACCTGACCGAGACCATCCGGCGCCACGCCCGGGACCTGCTGGGGCGCCAGGAGGTCCAGGCGCTCCTGGACCACCTGAAGAGCACCCACCCCAGCATCATCGAGGCGCTGGTGCCCCAACTCCTCCCCCTCGGGGCCGTGCAGAAGGTCCTGCAGCTGCTGCTGGCCGAGGGAGTCTCCGTGCGGGACCTGGCCACTATCCTCGAGGCCGTGGCCGACGCCGCGCCCGCCACCAAGGACCCCCTGCTCCTGG
>Ga0316622_100003132_pt1 | contig 11730 bp, 10 predicted proteins | sample OWC_Aug_OW2_C1_D_FD_207646 | JGI IMG/M metagenome (GOLD analysis project Ga0316622, IMG submission 207646) | Wetland soil microbial communities from Old Woman Creek delta, Ohio, United States - OWC_Aug_OW2_C1_D5_C | ecosystem: Environmental > Terrestrial > Soil > Wetlands | place: USA: Ohio... | reverse complement strand
CCGCGCGGGCGAAGCGCTCCAGCGCGGCGTCGAGCTCGGCGACCATCGCGGGCGTCGCCCCCTTCTGCGGTCCGTACACCGCCGAGGCGCCGCGCGGCCCGGTGAGCGGGTTGTCGACGTCGCAGGCCACCACCACCTCCGCCGCGGCGATCCGGGCGTCCCGCCCCGCGAGGTCAACCCGGGCGAGCCGGGCGAGGGCGGCGCCGCCCTCCGGGAGGTCGCGACCCGCGTCGTCGAGGAAACGGATCCCGAGCGCCCGGGCGAGGCCCGCTCCCCCGTCGTTGGTGGCGCTGCCGCCGAGCCCCACCACCACTCGCCGGAGCCCCGCGTCGAGGGCCGCGCGCACGAGCTCGCCGGTGCCGCGCGTGGTGGTGACGCGCGGGTCGCGCCGCTCCCGGGGCACGAGGGTCAGCCCGGACGCGGCCGCCATCTCGACGACCGCCGTCCGCCCGTCCCCGAGCACGCCCCAGCGCGCCTCGACCGGCTCGCCCAGCGGGCCGGTCACCCGCCGCGACTCCAGCCGCCCTCCGGTCGCGGCGACGAGGGCCTCGACGGTCCCCTCCCCGCCGTCGGCAATGGGCACCCGTGCGACCGACGCGTCGGGGAATACCGAGCGGACGCCGCGCTCCATCGCCTCGGCCACCGCGAGGGCCGAGAGGCTCCCCTTGAACGAGTCGGGCGCGACGACGATCCGCATCGCCGCGGCAGTCTACACCCGCGCGCCGCCCGGGCGCCGCGCTTCCCCCTCCGGGCCTCCCGGGCCGGCGCGACGTGCCCCGCGACCGTGGGTCACGGGACCGGGATACCCGAGTGGCCCACCCGCTCCGCCGCGCGGGAGCGGTAGCCTGCGCTGCCGTGGGGAGGAGGTCGGCATGACGGAGTGGGAGGCGAGGGAGCTCTGGCTCGCGTACTGCCGCGGCGAGATCCCGGGGCTGCCACCCAGGGACGAGGCGCTCCCCGAGCGGCCGGACCTCGACGCGGGCCCGGACTGGCAGGGCTGGGTCGAGTGGATCACGACCGCGGGCGTCGTCAAGCCCGCGCTCTGAAGCGCGGCGCTCAGGGGACGTCGAGCCAGGAGAACCAGACTGGGTGGTGCTGCTTGTACCACCGCAGCACGCTGCGGATGGCCTCCTGCTTGTCGCGCGGCAGCACCTTCTCGTCCACGCGGTCGAAGTGGACGGTCATCCGGTCCCCGTCGTGCTCGAGCGCCTGCGAGAGCATCGTCTGCAGCTCGTTCCTGATCCGCCCGGAGTCGGAGATCTTCACGGCGCGCTGCGTGTAGTCGACGCCGTTCATGAAGCGGACGAGAAGGGGGCTGAAGACGTGGCGCGCCTGGTCGAGGGGCTCCATGAGCCGGAAGGTGAACGTGATCCGGGACGAGGCCTTGCGCGTCGCGAGCATCGTCGTCACGCGGTACACGCCCTCGCGCACCTGCACGACCCCGGGCATCCCGGTGTACGGGTCGTCGCACATGCTCCCGATGCTGGCGACGACGTTCCAGTCCTTGTCGGGGAGGAAGTCGTCGGCGCGGAGGACGCGCCGGCCGACCGGCATGTTGGAGGCCGTCGCGTCGCGGATGGCCTCGGCGTAGCCCTGGACCCGCCCTGCGTCCACCTCGCGCCCGCCCAGGATGGCGGAGACGCGCGCGGCGAAGTCCGGCGCGTCGGGGTCGAGGCGCATGAGCCGGCTCTCCTCCCGGCAGGGCATGTCGAAGCCCGGCGAGAACATCGCCATCGAGGCGTCCACGTCGAGCACCTCGGAGAGGCTCGCCGCCTGCATCGCCTCCGCGGTCGCCGCGTAGCCGTCGCAGAGGAATACGTGCGTTCGGCCGGCGGCGTCCTTCCAGCTCCCCACCAGGAACGTCGGGGCGTAGGTGCCGGAGTCGGTGAAGACCGCCAGGCCGGACGGCGCCTTCCACCCGTCCTCGACGAGGTGGACGCCCGCCGCCTTCCACTCCTCCCAGAGGGGCCCGAGCCGCGCGAGGCGGCTCTTGCCCCGCAGCGTCCAGACGTGGACGTCCTCCCGGCGGATGCCCGGGTAGGCCCCCTCGATGACCTCCACGATCTTCGCGCGCGGCGTGGCGTAGTCCACCAGCACCGAGCTCGACTCGGCGGCGTCGGCGACCCGGCGCGGGATGGTGAGGCAGCCCATGTACGACTCGTACGGGCGCGAGACCGTGAGCGGCGAGTCGAAGAGGTGGAACACGGACATCGGCCCGGTGGGCTTCCCCTCGGCGAAGCGCGAGGTGTTCTCCAGGGTGTCCACGGCCGCGCCCCAGAGCGTGATGCCCCGGTCCTTCAGCCAGCCGTAGAACTGCTGGAAAGTGTGTCCCGGCTCGTTCAGGAGGCGGCGGACCCGGCGGTCCACGGTGCGGGCCACCTCGGGCCGCCCGTAGACCCGCCCGAACCCGAGCAGCGGGTTCGCGCCCATCTCCGGCGTCTCGCCGGCCTTCGGCATGAGCCCCTCTCCCAGGCTCACCATGATCACGTGGTTCTCGGGCAGGGTGCGCGTGAGGTGCCAGAGCCCCTCGCTCATCACGTAGGCGCTGATCGCGTCCGCCGCCTTCTTGGCCTGGTTGTACGCGCCCTTCTCCTTGCCGGCGCCCTCCCCGTAGCCCCCGAAGAGCCGCGTGCCGAGCGCGGTGGCGGCCGAGGTGACGGCCAGGTTCCGGGCGATCCCTCGCGGCGTGAACGTGTAGGCCGAGACCGGGCCCTCCTGCGACCGCTCCACCTCCACGTCCTCGAGCCAGAGGTGGAAGCGCAGCAGCACCGGACGGGTGTCGAAGGCCCACTGCGCGATGACGTTGCGCCGGTCGTCGTTCGTCATGGTGGTCTCCCGGAGGCGGCCGCGGGTCTGGCTCGCGCGCCTCATTCTAGAGGAAACGCCCGGCCCCGTGTCCTCCCGCGCGGGCCGGATTTCACCGGGCGGAACGGCGGGGCCCCGCGACAACGGACCCCGGGGGCGCTAGGATGTCCCTTCCGTGACCGAAGGCCCTCCTCCGCGCCACCCCCGGCTCTCCCGGTTCGCTGCCCGCGCCGGCCTCGTGGCGAGCGCGCTCGTCGTCTTCTCGTCCGGATACGCGGCGATGATGTCGAACGACTGGCGGAAGGTGACGATCGTCACGCTGATCGGCGGGGTTGCCGGCCTCGTGGCCGCCTGGTTCGCCCAGCGGGCCCGCTGACCCGACGCGGATGCTCGCCGCCTACGTCTCTGGCCACGGCTGGGGCCACCTGACCCGCCTCGCGGAGGTGCTGCGGGATGTGCGGGTCCGGGCGCCGGACCTCCCGATCGCCGTCGTCGGCCGCGTTCCGGAGCGCCTCGTCCGGCGGGCCGTGGCGGACCCCGTCGCGGTCCGCGCCGTGGCTTGCGACGTCGGGCTCGCCCAGCGGGACGCCCTCGCCATCGACGAGCGGGCCACCGCCGAGCTCTGCCGCGCCTTCGAGGCCACCTGGGAGGAGCGGGTCGCGGCCGAGGCGGCCTACCTGCGGGCGTGCGGGGCGCGCGCGGTCCTGGCCGACGTCCCGCCGCTCGCCTTCGCGGCCGCGGGGCGCGCCGGCGTCCCGGCGATCGGCCTCGGCAACTTCTCCTGGGACTGGGTCTACCGGCACCTCGCCGCGCGGGAGCCGTCCCTGGAAGGCTCGGCGGCGCGCGCCGCCCGGGCCTACGGCGAGGCCACCCTCTTCCTCGCGCTCCCCTTCGAGGGCGACCTCTCGGCCTTCCCGCGCCGGGAGCGCGTGGGCTTCGTCGCGCGCCGGCCGCGGGTCGCGCGGGCCGAGGCGCGGCGGCGGCTCGGGCTCGACGATCGCCCCGCCGCCCTCCTCTCCTTCGGCGGCGTCGGGCTCCCCGCGCTCCGCCCGGAGATGCTCGGCTCGGACGCGGGCGCCGCCGCGATCCGCTACCTCTTCCCCGCGGACCTGTCCGGCGACCGGCTCGACGCGCTCGGCCTCGACTACCCGGACGTGCTGGGGGCCGCCGACGTCGTCGTCACGAAGCCCGGCTACGGCATCGTCACCGACGCCATCGGCGCGGGAACTCGCATGGTCTATACCGAGCGCGGCGACTTCCCCGAGTACCCGATCATGGTCCGCGAGATGGACCGGTGGCTCGCCTGCGTCCACGTCGGGAACCGCGAGCTGCTCGCCGGGCGCCTCGCCGGGCCGGTGCGCCGCGCTCTCGCCCTGCCCGTCCCGCCCCCTCCGGACCTCGGCGGGGCCGCCCGGGCGGCGGCACGGGTCCTGGAGGCGGTCGCCTGACCCGGACGGCGCCCCGGCCTGGCGCGGCCCCGCGGCGAGGGCGTCAGGAGGACGGGCGTCCCTTCCCGAGCTCCCGCACCTTCGCCTCGAAGCGGGCCGTCCGCGACGGCTCGGCCCCCGGGACCCCGGACCGCGCCACGCCGGACAGGGACGCGACGCGCTCCGCGGCGGGCGGGTGGCGCGAGAAGAAGCCTCCCTCGGCGGACCGCCCCTGGAGCCTGCCCAGCGCCCGCCCGAGCCCCTGCGCGTCGTAGCCCGCGCCCGCGAGGATGCGGGCGGCGAACGCGTCGGCCTCGAGCTCGTTCGCCTTCCCGTAGCCCTTGTCGAGGACGAAGTCCGTCCCCACGGTGACGACCTTGCCGAAGAAGGCGTGCACGATCGGGTCCGTTCCGGCGAGCAGCGCGCTCGTCATGTGCTCCTGCTCCCGCGCGCTCTCCACCGGCGCCATGACGTGCCCGCGCTGGACGTGGGCGATCTCGTGCGCCAGGACCCCGGCGAGCTCGTCCTCGCTGCGCACGGTGCGCAGGAGCCCGGTCGTCACCACCACGAAGCCGCCCGGCGTCCCCACCGCGTTCACCTGGGGCGTGTCCACGACGACGAAGCGGTAGCCGCGCATCGGGTACGGCCGGTCGCCCGCCCCGCGCTGCTCCGCGGCCGCGAGGGCGAGGACCGTCCCGACGTCGCGGAGGTATCGAGGGAGCGGGTCGCCCGGCGGCACCGTCCGGCCTCCGAGCCTCGCCACGACGTTCGCGGCGACGGTCTTGCCGAGGTGGAACTCCTGCTCCATGGAGAAGGTGGCCTTCTTGCCCAGGTCGCCCGTGGCGGCGGCGGTGACGACGTTCTCGCCGACCTTCACCGCGCTCTCGGTCCCTCGCCGCTGCATGTCGTCGGCGACGGCGCCCAGGCCGGGAACGGCCTTCAGCTGCGCGCACCCGGCGAGCGCGGCGAGCCCGGCGGCGACGCCCGCGAGGGTCCGGCGCGTCACGGCGCACCTCCCAGCCTTCCCGCGGCGCAGAAGCCCGCGAGCTCCTGCGGCGGCGCCTCCGGCGCCGCGGCGAGGTAGGTGTCCAGGGCCGCGAAGGCCGCGGCCAGGGACGGGTTCTCCGAGCGGTACAGCGCCTCCTCGCTCTCGCTGAACCCCCGGCCGGCCAGCTCGATGTCCCGCGTCGAGGCCGCCGAGGGGTTGCCGACGAGCTCGCCCGGCGACCGGTCGAGCCAGGCCGTCTCGTGGAGCCAGCAGCGTCCGTCCCCGGGCGAGGCGAGGCGCGCCCAGCCGCCCTTGCGCTCGACGAGCCGCAGGCGCTGGCCGGGCGCGACGCCCGCGGCGCAGGCTTCGCCGAAGAACCGGGGCGCCCGCATGACGCGCGCGCCCTCCCTCTTCACCACCACCGTGTCCCCGGCCGGGGAGGCCCCCAGCACCGCCACGAGCAGCAACAGGCCTCTTCCCGTCATGGTCGCTCCTTCATTTCTCGTGAAGCACGTACACCCCATCCCATCCCGGCGGCGGGGGCGAGGCCGCCAGCTCCCGGCAGCGGCCCAGGTGGAGCCGTGCGGGGCCGTCCTCGGGGTGGTCCCGGAGATACGCCTCGAAGGTCTCCCGGGCCTCGTCGAAGCGGCGCGCCCGGTACGCGGCCATCGCCCGATCCCACCGGCCGAGGGCTTCCCGCTGCCGCTCGTCGAGGCCGCCCGCCAGGCCCACCAGCTCGTGCACGGCCACGCCCTGGGTGCGCCCCTTCACCTGGAGCACGTCCACGAGCCGCGTGACGACGGCCTCTCCCGCAGCCGTGCGCGTGCCGTCCCCGACGAGGATCTCGACGCCGTAGAGCTTGGTCGCGCCCTCGAGGCGCGAGGCCAGGTTCACCGCGTCGCCGAGCACCGTGTAGTTCGTCTTCTGGCGGGAGCCGACGTTGCCGGCCACCATCGGCCCGGTGTTGAGCCCGGCCCCGGCGCGGATCTCGACGCCGTAGCGCTCCTTCCAGGCAGGGCGCAGCGCCCTCAGCCGGTCGCGCATCTCCAGGGCGGCGGTGCACGCCCGGCGCGCGTGGTCCGGCACCGGCACCGGCGCGCCCCAGACCGCCATGACCGCGTCGCCGACGTACTTGTCGACGTAACCCCCGTTGCGCTCGACGATCGCGCTCATCTCCGACAGGTACTCGTTCAGCAGCCCCACGAGCGCCTCCGGGGCCATGCCCTCCGAGAAGGCCGTGAACCCGCGGATGTCGGAGAAGTAGACGGTGAGCTCCTGGCGCGTCCCGCCGAAGCGGTCGAGGAGCTCGCGGTGGCGCAGGAGCTCGGCCACCAGTGCCGGCGAGGTGTACCGCCCGAGCGCGTCGTGGACGAACCGCCGGTCGCGCCGCTCCCGCTCGAGGAGGCGCAGGTCGGCCGCGAACGCCGCGAGGATCCCGCCGAGCATGGGCGCGAAGGCGGGAAGCCAGAGCCCGTGCTCGATGGCGGAGGTGGAGATCCCCCACCAGCCGGCGAGGAGCACGCCGGTGGCCGCCCCGGAGAGCGCCATGGCCGCCGATGGGCGCATCGCCCCGGCGCCGGCGAGGGCGACGATGAGCGCGCTCGCGACGGAGAGGCCGAGGGCCACGGCGGCGTCGCTCCACCGGGAGAGGCGGCGGACCGACTCGCCCCGCAGCAGGTTGTCCACGGCGTTCGCGACCACCTCGCCCCCCACCGCGGCGGGGTTGACCGGCGAGGGCGCGCGGTCCTTCGTCCCCGCCAGCGTCTCGCAGACGATGGCCACCGCCCCGCGGAGCGGCGCGAGCGACTCCGGCGGCGGGGGTGCTCCCTCGCCCTCCCGCGCGAGCCGCGCGCGCAGCAGCGCGCCCGCGCTCACGACGGGATACGTGGACGGGCCGTCGGCCACCCCGTCGTGGTACCCGGTCCATCTGATGTAGGAGCGCCCCTCGCGGTCGAGCGCGACCCGGCGGTCGCCGAGCCGGAGCTCGCCGCCTCCGTCGGCCCGCACCGGTGCACCGGTCGCGAGCATGGCGGCCGCGAGCGCCAGGGACGGGAAGTCGCCGTGGGCGGTCGGGTACACCTGCTGGAGGGCGTAGATCCGCCCGTTCGCCGCGGGGACCTGAGAGACTCCTCCCAGCGCCGCCGCGGCGAGGGCGAACCGCGGCAGCGGCGGCGAGAGCTCGAAGCGCCCGGCCAGCGCGCTTCCTCCGAGGTCCCGCGCGTGCCGCCTCCGGATCGCCTCCAGCGGCCCCTCGCCCTGCGACGGCGGGGGGCGCGCCCCCTCGGCGGGTCCCGGGCCGGCCCGGGGCATCGCGACCGCAAGCGCGACGCCTCCGCCTCCGATGGCCCGCTCCAGCTCCTCGTTCTCGGTGGCGAGCGCGCCTTCGAGCGGGTCCTCCAGGATGAAGTCGAGGGCGATGGCGCGCGCCCCCGCGCGGCGCGCCTCGTCCACCACCGCGGCGAGCGCCCCCCGCGGCAGCGGGTGGACGCCGCCGGCGAGCCGCACCGCCTCGTCGTCCACCGCGACGAGGGTCACGCCGCTCGCCGCCGGGTGGCGGCGGGCAACCGTCTCGGCGCGCGCGTCGTACAGCGCGAGCTCCATCACCTCCGGGGCCCCGGCGCGAACAGCGGCGAGCGCCGCCGCGAACACCCCGACGACGACACCGGGGACGAGGACCGCGAGGAGCCGCCTCGCGCTCGCGCTCGGCTCGGGACTGCGCTCAGGGCCAGGACGGCCGCGTTGGCTCGCTCGATCGGGCAAGGGGGGCCATCTTGTCCCAGGGGCGCGCGCCCGGCCGTCGCGACACCCAAGAGGGGTTCCCGCGAAGGACGCAGCGGGGGGCGGCGTGCGGCGAAGGGGGCGCGGACCCGGCGCGCGCCGCAGGCGGGAGCGTGCGCGCCGGAAGGACGCTCGAGGGCGGGGGGACGAGACCCTGCTCGCACCAGGACGCTGCGTGTACTTCACGAGGTGCGCGGCGGGTCGCCTCCCGGGCGCGCCCACCCCGGGCTGCGGGCACGCAGCGCCGGGCCCCTGCCCTGCGCCTCCTCCGGGCCCGGGGGCGCCCCCGGCCCGCCTTCACCGACCCAGCGTGACGTGCGCCGTGGCCGATTGCCCGTCCGCCCGCGTGAGGACGAGCGGGTAGCTGCCGGCACGCGTGTTCGGGGCGAGCCGGGCCGCGACCGTGGTCCCGTCGTTCGTGAGCATCTGGAGCCGCTTCCCGTCGAGCACGACGGTGGGAGCGCCCTCGCCGAACCGCTTGCCCGAGATGGTCAGGACCGTCATGTCGTCGTTCGCTCCCGCGGCCTGGATCACGGGGCCCTTCCCCTCGGCGGGGAGCCTCGGGGCGGCGGGGGCCGGCGCGAACGGCAGGACGGCGGCGAAGCGGACGCTCTTCCCGTCGGGCCGGGTGAGCACGAGCGCGTACTTCCCCGGGGCGGTCCCGTCCGGGAGCCGGGCGGCGATGGTCGTCCCGTCGTTCGTGAGCAGGCGCAGCGACTTGCCGTCGAGGACCACGCTCGGCGCGCCGGCGCCGAAGCCCTTGCCCTGGACGTAGACCACAGACATCTCGTCGTTCGCGGCGACCGACTCGATCGCCAGCTTCTCCGACGCCGCGGCTCTCGCGGCCAGCGGGACGAGCGCCCCCACGACGAACCCCACCCAGGCGGCAGCGTGCCGGATCCGGTTGCTCCTCATGTGTCCCCCTCGACTCGAAGTGCGACCGAGGCCCACAGCGTAGCGGCGCCGGCGCCTTGTCGCACCCCCCGTTCGGGCCAGATCCGCGCGGCCGCGCCCGGAGCCCCATCCGGGGCATCCGCGCGGCCGCGCCCGCCCTAGGCGCCCGCGTCCGCGGGCTCCCCGACGCGCTTCCGCTCGGGCAACTCGACCATCGTGGCCTCGGTGAGCAGGAGCGTGCTCGCGACCGAGACGGCGTTCTCCAGGCCCAGGCGGACGACCTTCGTGGGGTCGATGATCCCTGCCTCGACGAGGTCCACGTAGACGCCGCGCGCGGCGTCGAACCCGCGGTTCCCCTCGCCCGCGCGCATGGCCTCGACGACGACCGCGCCGTCGGCGCCGGAGTTGACGGCGATCTGCCGCGTCGGGATGGTGAGCGCGTGGCGCAGCACCGCGAGGCCGGTCCGCTCGTCCCCCTGGGCCGCACCCTCCTCCCGATCCAGGGCGGGGATGCAGCGCAGGAGCGCGAGCCCGGCGCCCGGCACGATCCCCTCCGCGACCGCGGCCCGCGTCGCGCTGATCGCGTCCTCGAACGCCTCCTTGCGGCTCTTCAGCTCCGCCTCGGTGGGCGCCCCCACGCGGATCACCGCGACGCCGCCGGAGAGCTTCCCGAGCCGCTCCTCCAGCTTCTCCCGGTCGTAGTCCGACTTCGTGTCGGCGATCTGTCGGCGTATCTGCTCGATCCGGTCGGCGATGGCCTTTCGGTCACCGGCCCCGCCGATGATCGTCGTGTTCTCGCGCCCGACCACCACCCGGCGCGCCCGCCCCAGATGCTCCACGGTCACGTGCTCGAGCTTGAGGCCGAGCTCCTCGGCGACGACCTGTCCACCGGTGAGCGCCGCGATGTCCTCCAGCATCGCCTTGCGCCGGTCCCCGAATCCCGGGGCCTTCACCGCGGCGCAGGGCAGGATCCCCCGCACCTTGTTCACCACGAGCGTGGCGAGGGCCTCGCCCTCGACGTCCTCCCCCACCACCAGGATGGGTCGCCCGAGCTTCACGACCTGCTCGAGGAGCGGGAGGAGGTCCTTCATCGAGCTGATGCGCCGCTCGGAGAGGAGGAGCGCCACGTCCTCCAGGACGCACTCCATCCGCTCCGCGTCGGTGATGAAGTAGGGGGAGAGGTAGCCGCGGTCGAACTGGAGCCCCTCCACGACCTCGAGCGCGGTCTCCGTGCCCTTCGCCTCCTCGACGGAGATCACCCCTTCCCCGCCCACCCGCTCCACGGCGTCGGCGACGAGCTCGCCCATGGCCGCGTCGTTGTGCGCGGAGATGGTCGCGATCTGCGCCTTCTCCTTGCGGCTCGCCACCGGGCGCGACTGCGCGCGCAGCGCGGCGACCGCAACCGCCAGGCCCCGGTCCAGCCCGCGCTTCAGGTCGATGGCGCTCGCCCCCGCGGCGACGTTCTTCACGCCCTCCGCGAAGATGGCGTGGGCGAGCAGGGTGGCGGTCGTCGTCCCGTCGCCGACCGCGTCCCCCGTCCGCTCCGCCGCCTCGCGGATCATGCGAACCCCCAGGTTCTCCTCGGGGTCGGGGAGCTCCAGCTCCTTCGCGATGGTCACGCCGTCGTTGCACACGATGGGGCGGTCCCAGCGCTTCTCGATGAGGACGCACTTCGATCGGGGACCGAGGGTGACCCGGACGGCGTTCGCGAGCGCGGTGGCCCCGCGCAGCACCGCGTCCCGGGCCGCCGCCTCGAACATCAAGTGCTTGGCGGTCATGCCCTACGGTAGGGACTCGATGGCGCAGCGGCACGATCCCGGGCGGGGCGCTCTCCCCGCCCCGGGTCACCCGTTCCGGGCGCAGGGGCTCGGCGGCGCCGGCCCGCGGTCAGGGGTTGAAGCTCGTGAACACGAGGTCGGTGTCCTTCGCCTGCGTGTGGCAGGCGAAGCAGCTGCCCGGGTCGATGGCGATGGGCTTGCCACCCGGGTCGTACGAGCCGAAGCGCCAGCCTCCCGTCGCCTTCGCGCCGGCGGCCTTCGCCTGGACGACCACGCGCTGCTTCGCGCCGGCCTTGACGATCCCCTGCTCCTGCTTCACCTCGTAGATCGAGACGACGAACGTGGCCCCGTCGGGGAAGACCAGGGGCTTCTTGGCGGACCGGAGCGTCTTCAGGGCGGCGGCGTTGGCGTACACGCCGTGGAACCCGTACATCCCGTGGTCCTCGTCCGTCACGACCATCGACCGGACGTGCGTCCATGTGCGGTAGTCCTTCGGCAGCGTTGCGCGCGGCTCGCCCGCCTGGGCGGAGGCCAGCGGGATGGCGAGTCCGAGAGCGGCGACGGCACGGGCGAGGCTGTTCATCGGGGTCCTCCGGTCGGGGTCCTCCCGGTGCGAGCCACGGCGACGCCGACCGGTTCCGCGGGGGCCCTCGGCGAAGCCCGGCTCGCCTCGCGAGCCCCGGCGGGCCGTTCCCGGGCGGCCGGCGAGGTGAGATGATGACTACTTGAGGGCCTTCTTCGCCACGGCCTACGGCGGCCCCGGTGTCATGCGCTTCGGCGAGCTCCCGGAGCCGGCGCTCGGGCCAGGGCAGGTCGTGGTGGCCGTCCGGGCGGCCTCCGTGAACCCGGTGGACGTGAAGGTGCGGGAGGGGCAGGCGCGCCTCCTGAGCGGCCGGACCTTCCCGAAGGTCCTCGGGACCGACTTCTCCGGCACGATCGCGGCCTCCGGCGCGGGGGCCTCCGGCCCCGCCGTGGGCGCCGCGGTGATCGGAACGACCCGCATCCTGTTCGGCGCGCCCGGATCCCACGCCGAGCGCGTCGCCGTCCCGGCGAGGCGGGT
>Ga0316622_100003131_pt1 | contig 11731 bp, 10 predicted proteins | sample OWC_Aug_OW2_C1_D_FD_207646 | JGI IMG/M metagenome (GOLD analysis project Ga0316622, IMG submission 207646) | Wetland soil microbial communities from Old Woman Creek delta, Ohio, United States - OWC_Aug_OW2_C1_D5_C | ecosystem: Environmental > Terrestrial > Soil > Wetlands | place: USA: Ohio... | reverse complement strand
GACGAGGATCGCAGCAGCCGCCGCGGCAGCGACCGCCATCGCCTGGGCTGCCCAGGCCCGAGCGGGCGACTTCATGGACACGCGCATCACCTGGGTCTTCGGGGACGATGACTTCCTCGCGGACTCGGGTGAGAAGATCCCGGACTCGCCGCTCCCGAGCATCACAGACCGGGAGGGGTACGAGCTCTTCTTCGACAACCTGGACTCGCGCTACACGGGACGCGAGAACCAGACCCACCTCGTCATGTACAAGACGCTCCCGGGATTCATACCGAGGCTCACGACCGAGGCAGCCGTCGTGATGCAGTTCGAGATCTTCGAGGGCGGTGCTGATTTCGACGACGACGGAACGTATCTCAGGATCCACTACCACACCCGCGCGATCGAGAGCGACGACGGATTGAGCCTCACCTTCTTCCCGTTCGACACCGAGCGGTTCAGGCTCGGCTATCTGTGGGACATCTCCTGGGGAGGCGGGGCGATCTTCACGAACAAGCGCGTGGGCTGGTCACCCGGTGCGAAGATCGCGTTTCGGCACGACATCTTCAACGCCTTCCTCGGCTTCAAGACGACGAAGATATCGATGATGAAGGACGAGACGGCAGGCGGCGAGCCTCTCAACGTGCAGGAGACCGCCTACGGCTTCCTGGGCGGCGCGGGCGTGGACATAGCACGCGCGTTCGCCATCGACTTCGGTGCGGGCTACTTCCAGCAGGGCTCCTTCGAGGTGAACGGCCTCGTGGGAAGACCCGTCTACACGGCCGGCTTCTCGCTCAGGCTCGTCTACCACATGGGTCGTGCGGTCGGCATGCCGGCTGACTTCGCCCTCTACCGGAACGAGCCGATGGCCGAGATGAAGGTCGCGCCCGAGCCAGGGCCGGAGCCGCACAAGCTCTCCGTCCAGGTCTCCGCCGAGGGCACGGTGCTCATCCAGCACCTCGCCGATCCCGACGCCTTCGGCAGCACGGTCATCCAGCCGGCCTACACGGCCGCCCTCCAGTTCCTGCTCTCCTACGGCGGGCTTCGCACCCACGTGACCGGCTTCTTCCGGAGCGCCACCTACATCCTGCACACGGTCCCCGGCTTCTCGCCTTTCTGGGGCCTGCCGTCGGCCGTGGGCACGGGCCACGAGTTCTTCGCAGCGGCCGGGGTGGACTACCACATCGCGAAGGCTCACCTCACGCCGGGCGTGATCCTGGGCGTCCAGAGCCCCGCGACCTACAGCGCCGGATCCACGACCGTGGTCATCCGCGACGAGTCCTCCCGCGACATCCTGCCCCTCGGGGAGAAGTCGGAGCCCATCTTCTCGGCACGCGCCAGCGTCAAGTGGGACCTGAGCGAGATGATGAGCGTGCTCCTCTTTTTGCAGTACACGAGGGACTACAACCGGACGAGGCTCGTCCGCGATCCAGAGGGGACGTTCCGCACCTTCCTCAAGCCGGACGAGCTCGGGGGTGCGCTGGTCGCGCAGGCGCGTTTCTAGGGGCGGGAGTGGACGGCAAGCCCGAGGGCGAGCGGTGCGTACTGCTTCTGAGCGGCGGGATGGACTCGACCGTGCTGCTCGCCAGGCTCAGAAGCGAGGGCTGGGCCGTCCACGCCCTGACCGCCGCATACGGCCAGAGGCACGCCATCGAGATCGAGCGAGCGCGCGAGCAGGCCCGAAGCTGGGGCTGCCTGTCCCACGAGGTGATCGTTCTCCCGGCCGTGCTCTTCAGGTCCGTCCTCACGGACCCGGGGGGGACCGTGCCGGCCGGACGCAGGCCGGACGAGACGATCGGGATCCCGCCCACCTACGTCCCGGCGCGCAACCTCGTTCTCCTCGCGCTGGCCACCGCGCACGCCGAGAGCCTGGGTGCGCGTCACGTTTTCATCGCGGCCAACTCGGTGGACACCTCGGGCTACCCGGACTGCCGCAGGCCGTTCATCGAGGCTTTCGACCGTGCGGCCGCCGAAGGGACGGCCAGCGCCGTGCACGTCCACGCGCCGCTCATCGACATGTCGAAGGCGGACATCGTGAGGCTCGGCGTATCGATGGGAGTTGACTTCGCGCGCACTCTTTCCTGCTATGATCCGGCTCCGGGGGGTGAGGCATGCGGCAGGTGCGAATCGTGCACCCTGAGGGCAAGGGGCTTCTCCGGGGCCGGGATCGTGGACCCGGCTCTGCATGCGGGGGACGGGCGATGAGGTGCGGCCTGGTCTCCGTCCCGCTCCTCGCGCTCGCATGCGGCTCCGGCACGACGCACCTCGATCCGAGGCTTCCGGACAGCCTCGCCGCGGCTCCGCTCGTCCTGGTCGTGCTCGAGAGCGGCGGGGTGACGGACTGGCAGAAGGAGAGGGACCAGGAGATACCGGATCGCCTGACGACCTGCCTTCCGCAGGCGCTCGCCCCCGTCTGCCCGGCCCAGTGCGAGGTGAGGGAGGCATCCGGGGAGGAGACCGCCGGTCGCGTCGTCCTCACCGTCCGGACGGAGTACCTGGCGAGCGCGCACTTCATGCACGGCTACAGGATCGAGGTGGAGTACGTCATGGAGGACGGGGCGAGCAAGGAGAAGCTCGCTGGATTCCGGTACGTCGACGAGCCGCTGAGCAAGGTCATGGCCGAGGAGGGCTCCGACATGGACGAGGTGCTGACGGCCGCGACCGCTCTCACGGCCGAGAGGTTCTGCGAGGACGTCGTGAACGAGGCTGCCGCGATGCCCCGAACGGCGGATTGAGGGCGCATGCCGTCGTCCGAGCCCCTGTGGCGCAGGATCGTGGACATCCCGATCCGGTTCTTCCGCATGGTGGGGGAGATCACGATTCTCGGCGCCAGGGCCGCCTTCTGGGCGGTGAGGCCTCCGTTCCGCTGGGGCCTCATGCTCCACTCGATGCAGTACGTCGGGATCGGGTCGCTCTTCATCATCTCGCTGACCGGCATATTCACGGGCGCCGTGTTCACCTACCAGTCGAACGAGATCCTCAAGTGGTTCAAGGCGAGCACGCTCCTCGGCAGCCTCGTCTCGCTCTCGCTCGCCAGGGAGCTCGGCCCCGTGCTCGGCTGCCTCATGCTCACGAGCAGGGCCTGCAGCGCGATGGCCACGGAGCTAGGGACCATGCGCGTGACAGAGCAGATCGATGCCCTGGAGTCCATGGCCGTCAATTCCATCCAGTACCTCATCGTGCCGCGCCTCCTTGCGGGGATGCTCATGGCGCCCGTGCTCTGCATGATGTTCGACTCCTTCGGCATGCTCGGATGCTATGTCGTGGCCATCAAGGGCCTGCACGTGGATCCGGGCGCGTTCTGGCAGTACATACACCGCTACACGGATCCGCCGGATCTCATCCACGGGATGACCAAGTCAATCTTCATGGGCTACGTGTGCTCCCTCATCGCCTGCTACAAGGGCTTCTCGGCGAGCCGTGGTGCGGAAGGGGTGGGCAAGGCGACCAACGAGGCCGTGGTCCTCGCCTCCGTGTCCATCTTCGTGATGGACTACTTCCTGACGGTCCTCATGATCACGACCGGCTTCACGAAGTGATCGCCGCGGGGGGCCGCTACCAGAACGACCCGTGAAGGCCCAAAGACGCCCCACCCGGTGACGCGGCGATGAAGGGCATGGGATGCTGCGGTGCCCTCTGCTCGAGCCTCATGCCTCTCATCCCGAGGGTCGCCCCCGTGATGAACAGGGGAAGCGAGATCGCGAGAAGCACACCTCCGGTGACGAGCAGCGTCGGGCCCAGGCCGACCCGGGAGCCGTCGCATCTCTCGAGGCAGCTGCGCGTGAGGGCGCTGCCGAGCGGCACGAGGGCCAGGCCTGCACCGAGGAAGACGGAAGCCGCGCTCATGAGGCCCGCCCCGATCTCGCGCAGGCGCATCGCCTCGCCGAGCAATCCTTCCGCGGCGAGCGCTTCCAGGGGGACCATGCAGGCGGCTGCACCGTCGCGTTCGAGACACGTGGAGCCGGGCGGGCAGGCCGAGTGCTTGCAGGGGTCGGGGCCCGACCCGCTCTCGACGAGCAGGATCTCGAAGGTCCTCGACTTGCCGCCGGGCACGTACACTTGCTTCGAGGAGACCTCGTAGCCGTCGGCCTCGACCTCGACGAGGTGCGTGCCCGCGTCCATCTTCATGGGCTGTGCCATGGGCAGCGTGGCCACGCGCCGGGTGTCGACGAAGAGGCGCGCTCCCTCGACCTCGCAGACGAAGCGCACGAGGCCGACGTTCTGAGCGATGTCCGAGAGCAAGATGCCAATCTCGGCGCGCCTGTCGGGCGGTATCGCATCTCCTCCCGCCGCCAGATAGGTCTCGAGCTCCGATCCTGCTTCCACGTACCTGCCGAGCAGGCGGAGTATGACGCCGATGTAGTAGCGGGCCTCGTTGCTGGGATGCTCCTGCATGGATGCCCTGAGAGCCATCAAGGCATCCTTGATCTGACCCTGCTCGTAGAGGCCTATCCCCTCCTCGAGGAGCGTCCGGGTCCCCGCCTCGGTCTCGGAAAGGGGTGAGAGCGCGGGAGCCTGCCCTGCGGCATCCGTGGAATGGAGAGCGAGAACCAGGACGAGCCGGCATGAAGAGGACCGCATGGTCCCTCCCGTACCTGGCATGTAGCTCCGGAGCGGGCGGAGGTTTACGAGATCCGACGCGCCGGGCCGATCAGGCGGCCGGATCGCCGAACCAGGAGAAGAAGACGTCGAGGTGGGGGCGCTGGTCGTCGGGCAGGTAGTCGAGGTTGACTCCCCTGTCGATGATCTCCCAGAAGTGGCGGTCCTTGACGGCTTCCAGCTCCTTCCTGATGGACTCGATCCTCAGCCGGGACTCGTCGGCCATGTCCTCGAAGATCGTGCGGGCGAGATCCTCCCTGCCGCGGGCGAGATAGAAGGTCGCGAGCTTCACCTGGGCCTTGCGGACTCCGCGCAGCGACTCCTCGTAGGGCTTCTCCTCGCCCTCGTACTCTCGGTCCACCTGCAGGAAGATGCCGAGGAGCTCGCGCTCGTTGGGCAGGCCCGCCTCGTGGATCTTCTGCAGGAGGGCGCAGATGTCGTAGGCCGCGGTCTCGAGGATGAAGGGGAGCCTGCGTCCGAAGCTCAGGATGCCGTAATAGCGCAGATGGCCCACTATCTGCATCAAGCGATCCGTATCCCCCTCGGCCACGACTCCCTCCGCGAAGAGCCGGTACTGGTGGAGGACGTTGTAGGCGATCCTCACGATCCCCGCATTGATGGAGGCCCGCATGTAGGTGTTGAAGAACTTGATGCAGAGGGAGACCAGGGGCTCGTCGCCGGCCCGGACCGCCCGGACCCCGATCTCGCGCGTCTGCATGGCGATGTAGTGGTTCACGTCGCCGAGGCCGCCGAGGGCGCTGTCGAACAGCATCTGGAACTGCCTGAGCACCTTCATCTCGATCCATACGTTGTTGCGCACCAGCCCGTCGATCACCTCCGCCGGCATGGACACGAGGTCAGGATCCCTCGCGAAGATCGCATGTCCTTCTTCCAGCGAGAGCATGACCGAGGCCTTTCGCTGGCCGTGGGTGGTGGCAACCTCCCTCAGTGTCTCGATTGCGCGGACGGCGATCGACTTCTCGCGGTTCGTGATGGCGTTGAGTGCGATCTCCGAGAGCTGCTCGATGGTGGCAACCAGCGAGGTGCATGTCCTCGCTCTCTCCTTGGCGCCGAGCGAGGGGAGCCGTGCAAGGCGCGAGGCGATCTCGCTGCCGATGCGCCCGATGATCGTGTCGGGCCTGAGAAAATGGAAGACGTAGCCGAAGTACGGGATCATGATGATGATGCTCGTCGACAGGAAGAAGACCGCGACCCCGACCCCGGTGCGCGGGACGAATCCGGGACGGACCGAGAACCCCACCCAGATCGCCTGGAAGGCCCCCACCACGAAGAGGCTCATCACCGCGAGGTTGACGGGCGAGCGGAAGAACAGATCGGTGACCTTGGGCGTGTAGCGTGTGGCGGCGAGCTGCAGGACGATCGAGACGACCGTGATCGCAACGCCCAGGACCGCCGCGATCACCTCTCCCATGCTGCTGAGCGTGTTGCCGGCAGACTCGCTGTCGAGCGCCGTGAAGACCCTGAGGATCTCCACGAAGGACGTCTCGTGAATCTGGTCGGCGATGTTCGAGGCGAGGAAGATCGCGAAGCAGACGGATGCGATGACGACGAGCGTGAAGGCGGTCGTGCCCGCTATGCCCGTATCCCTCTTCACCGGCGCGATGTTATTCCGCCGGGATCTTCTTGTCCATGGAATCGAGCATGCGCGAGGCCGTCATCCGGATGATGGGGGACTCGTGGCCCGAGGCCATGACCTCGAGGAAGGGGCGAGCCTCCGGTCCGCCGCAGGTGCCGACCGCGCCCACGATGGTCACCTGCTGCGGCGGGTCGGCTCCGGAGAACGCCGTGATGAGGGCGGGGGTCGCTCGCTGGTCGCCGATCCTTCCGAGTGCTCCGACGATGTCCTCGAAGATCGGGTCCTCGGGCCTTGCCTTCTCGAGCTTCGCGACGAGCGCCGGGACCGCGACCGCACTGCGGCGCTCCCCGAGGATCCGGACGGCGGTGGAGCACACTCCATCGATCGCGCAATCCCTGTCCCGCACCATCCCCACGAGCCTGCCGTCGTCGAGGCCGAAGAGATCCATCTGCAAGACGAGATCCTCGATCAGGTCGTCGAGCACGAGGCCGGCCTTCGTGGCGTCGCCGTCGGGAAGCTCGGTGAGGATCGAGGACGAAAGCCTCCATCCGTCGGCCCAGGTGGTGCGCAGCGTGAACGTCGTGATCTCGTCGCCGCCCTCGGTTGACCCTGGATCGCGCTTTCCGGAAACGACGGCCAGCTCGAGGGGATCCCGTCCCGCGATCCCGTGCTCGATCCTGGGATGGGAGGCGATCTTCTGCTCGAGGATCCCACGCACCTTCGCTTCCCGCTTCTCGTCCCGCTCCACGGTGGTGGCATCCACGACCTCGACCCAGGAGACCTGGATCCTGCCGACCTCGATCACTCTTCCAGCCCTGTCGCCGTGTCGGCACGCGGCCGGGAGCGAGAGGAGGGCGAGGATCAGGGCTGACGGCGGTCGCCCCATCACTCGCTGGTCTGCATGGAGATGTTGAGGAGCAGCCCGACCCCGAGCAGGGCCATGAGGATCGAGGAGCCTCCGTACGAGAAGAGGGGCAGGGTGATCCCCACGACCGGCACCAGGGCGCTCACCATGCCGATGTTGAGGAACGCCTGCCAGAAGAAGATGTTCGCGATGCCGAAGGCCGAGACCATGGCGAACCTGTCCTTCGCGCGCAGGGCGATCCTGAGCGCCCACAGGATCAGGACGAGGTAGAGGATGATCAGGAAGAGTGCCCCGATGAATCCTTGCTCCTCGGCCCAGACGGGGAAGGGGAAGTCCGTGGACTGTGCCGGGAGGAACTCGTGGCGGTTCTGGGTGGACAGCATGAAGCCCTTGCCGGTGACCTGGCCGGAGCCGATGGCGATCACGGACTGGTTGGCGTGCCAGCTCGCTCCCAGGATGTCCGCGTCCGGATTCAGATAGGAGATGATCCGCTGCCGCTGGTAATCGTGGAAGAGGTACGTCCACGAGAAGGGGGCCACGGCGAGCAGGAGACCGAGCGAGATGAGGATGGAGCTCAGGTTGAGCCTGTAGAGGAAGAGCGTGGTCACGAAGATGATGAGGAGCATGAGCGCGGTTCCGAGATCGGGCTCCTTGAGCACGAGGAGCATGGGCAGGAGCGTGATGAGCCCCATGATCCCCACGTCGGCGAGCAGGCTCTTGCTGACTCGCGGCTGGCGGTTGATGTACCGGGCCAGGGCGACGATGAGGAAGATCTTCATGAGCTCGGACGGCTGGAGCCGGAACGTGCCGAACTCGAGCCAGCGCTTCGATCCGTTGATCTCGCGCGCAAACAAAAGGACGGCGAACAGGAGGACGATCCCGATCACGTACAGGACGTATGCGTAGCGCTCGAAGATCCTGTAGTCGATCGTGGCGACCACGACCGCCGCCACGATACCGAACGCGAACCAGTACACCTGAGTGAGGTAGAGCTCGCGATCCTCGGGAACGTGCTGCACGGCGCTGTAGAGGTTGAGGATCCCCGAGATGGAGATGATCAGGACGATGACCGGGAGGAACCAGTCGAACCTGATCTTCGCCTGGGTCTCGAGCGGCATCTAGTACATCTCCTTGAGGTACTGCCCGATGATGTCCGTCGCGAGCGGGGCGGCGGTCTTGCCGCCGGCGCCGCCATGCTCGACGAGGACGGCGACGACGATCTCGGGGTTCTCGACGGGTGCGAACGCGACGAACCAGGCATGGTCGCGGGAGAAGTACCAGAAGTCGCGCATCTCCTGGCCCTTCTTCTGCTTTTGCCTGGCGACCTGGGCCGTTCCAGTCTTGCCGCCGATGGAGACGCCCTCGACGGCCGTGCCGTAGGCCGTGCCGAGGGGATCCTCGATGACGCTCTGCATGGCGTCGATGAGGATCCGCCGCGTGTCGGGTGAGAGCGGGACGGTGCGGCGGACCTCCGGCATGAACCTCTGGACGGGCGTGCCGTCGGGCTCCTCGATGCTCTTGACTATCTGAGGGTAGTACAGGTACCCGCCGTTCACGATGGCGGCGTAGGCGAGGGCAAGCTGGAGCACGGTCACCTTCAGGTTGCCCTGGCCGATGGCCATGTTCATCGTGTAGCCGGGGCGGAAGCGCACCTTCTTCCGGAATATATACCACTCGCGGCTGGGGACGAAGCCGGGCACCTCGCCAGGCAGGCCGAGGCCCGTGCGCTCGCCGAACCCGTAGTCACGGCTGTACTTGGCGATCCTGTCCATCCCGACCATGACGGCGAGGTTGTAGAAGTAGACGTTGCACGAGTAGGCAATGGCCTTGGCCATGTCCACGAGGCCGTGCTGCCCTCCGCAGCGGAACACGCGGTTCCCTATCTCGAGGAAGCCGGGGCAGTTGACGGAGTCGTGCTCCCCGACCGTCTTCGACTCGAGCGCGGCGATGGCGGGGAATGGCTTGAACGCGGAGCCCGGGAAGTAGTCAGCCAGGATCGTCCGGTCGATCCATGGATGGAAGGGACTCGCGTTCATCTCGTCGAGCCGCTCCCTCGTGAGGCCCGCAGCCATCTCGGTCGAATCGAAGGCAGGCTTGGAGTAGAGCGCAAGTATCCTGCCTGTGTGCACGTCCACGACCACGGCGGCTCCCGCCGGGTATCCCAGGAAGATCCTGTCGATGAGACGAAGGAGATCGGCATCGAGCGTCGTCGTGATGTCCTTGCCGGGGACGGGCTCCTTGCGCAGGGGACCGTCCACGACGTTGCGTGCGTCCACCTGGTCCATGGCGACGCCCTTCGCGTCGACGATGGTCTTGTACCACCCGCGTCGCCCGCGGAGGATGGACTCGTACAGGCGCTCGAGACCGGCACGGCCCAGCGTGTCGCCCGGCCTGTACCCGCGCTCGGGGAAGGAGGCGATGTCCTCCTCCTTGACCTCGCTCAGGTAGCCGATCGTATGTGCCGCCACGCGGCCCAGCGGATAGACGCGGATGGGGTGGTAGGCGACCTGCACTCCCCTGAGATCCATCTTGTGCGTTTCGAAGAGCGCCAGCTCGTCCCTCGAGATGTTCTCCTTTGCCAGCATGGGCTGGTAGGCCTTGAGGCCTTCCTGCTCCTTGTAGCGCCGGGCCAGCTCCTCCCGCTCGGCCGGACCGAGGCTCAGGAAGTCGCAGACGGTCTCGAAGTCCTGCTCGTAGTCGAAGAATGCAGGCGTGAGGAGGATCTCGTAGGAGGGACGGTTCGAGGCGAGGATTCGCCCCTTCAGGTCGCGCATCGTTCCCCGGTATGCGGGGACGTCGTGAACGCGGACGATGTTGGCCTGGCTCTGGGTCAGGTATCGCTCGCCCTGCAGGATCTGGAGCTGGAAGAACCTGAGGACGAGGATGGCGAAGCAGACGATCACGATCGCGAATGTCCAGCGGAACCGCTTCCTCAGGACGATGAGGTCGCGACTGTAGGTCTCGAGCGCCATCAGATGATGACCTTCTCCTCCTGTCGTCGTGGGGATTCCGGCACGAGCTTGCCGCCGAGCCAGAAGATGACCGGGGAGAAAGCGGCCGTGGAGAGCGAATACAGGAGCAGCGTCGAGACGATCATGGTGAAGCTCATGAGGCTGCGCTCGAAGAGGGCCCGCATTCCCACGACCATGAGGCCGGCCGTGGCGGCAGCCGCGAGGGTCAGCACCATCCTGAAGAGCGTGCCCGTCAAGAGGAGCTTCTGGTAGATGAAGCGGTACAGGAGGTAGATGGCCGGCACTACGAAGAGGTGGACCCCCACCGGAGAGCCTGCGCTCGCGTCCATGATGTACCCGAGCACGAATGCGAGCGCAGCGCCGCGTGCGGCTCCGAAGTCGATGATCGCGATGTACAGGACGAAGGGGATCACCAGATCGGGAGTGAAGAAGGAGAGCGGCATCCACTGATGAAGGACGGCTTGCAGAGCGATGAGGACGAATCCTGTCAGTATGATTATGGTATCCTTCACGGCGCGGACACCATCACGAACACGTCGCGGACCCTGGAGAAGTCTATCGCCGGATCCACCCAGACTTCCTGGAAGAGGCCGAACTCCTTCTTGCGGACCCTGGACAGCGTGCCCACCGGAATCCCTTCGGGGAACTTCTTGTCCATGCCCGAGGTGACGACGACGTCCCCGATCCGCACCTCGTCCGTCTTGAGCAGGTACTCGATCTTGCACTGGTAGCGGTTCGTCTCCCCGGTTCCCTTGAGGATGCCTCTCGAGCCGTTGCGCTTGATGACGACATCCACGCTGCTCATCGGGTCGACAGTGAGCAGGACGTCGGAGTAGCTCGACCAGGTCTTCTCTATCTGGCCCACGAGGCCGTTGTACGTCATGACGGGCATTCCGGGCCTCACCTCGCCGACGCCGCGGTTGACGCTTATGCGCATCACGCGGAAGAACGGGGATGTGTCCTTCCCGATGACCTGAGCCACGAGGACGTCTCCCTCGAATCCCTCCTTGAACTCGAGCATCCTCTTGAGCCTCTGGTTATCCTGCTCCAGCGTTGCGACCTTGAGGTTCTGCTCCCTCGCACGATTGAGCTCCAGCTGGAGAGCCTCGTTCTCGGTCCGCACGTCGACGAGGTAGACGTAGCTGCCCCAGACGTCCGAGAACGTCCTGCCCAGCATGGCGGCGACGTACTGCACGGGGGCGGAGATCCGGAGGATCACCCTGTCCGCGGCGTTGAGCTTGTCGGGAGACTTGAGGTTCGAGTGCAGGAATAGGAAGGGAAGACCCAGGAGGATCACGCAGATGAAGAAGTCTCTGTATCTCCGGAAGAACGACATGGCTCAGGGACGGCCGCCGCCGGCTGCTACAAGAGGGCGACCTCTTTGAGGAGGTCGATGTGATCCAGTGCCTTGCCCGATCCGAGGACGACGGCCGAGACGGGATCGTCGCAGACCATGACCGGAAGGCCGGTCTGCTCCCGGAGCAGCACGTCGATGCCCTTGAGAAGCGCGCCGCCGCCCGTCATCACGATGCCCTTGTCCACGATGTCGGCGCTCAACTCCGGCGGGGTTTTCTCGAGAGCCTGGAGCACGGACTCGACGATGACGTTGATCGGCTCGCTCAGGGCATCCCGGATCTCGTCGGAGTTCACGACGACGGTTCTTGGAACCGCAGCCACGAGATCGCGTCCCTTGACCTCCATCTCCTTGACCTCGCCAGT
>Ga0316622_100003130_pt1 | contig 11733 bp, 9 predicted proteins | sample OWC_Aug_OW2_C1_D_FD_207646 | JGI IMG/M metagenome (GOLD analysis project Ga0316622, IMG submission 207646) | Wetland soil microbial communities from Old Woman Creek delta, Ohio, United States - OWC_Aug_OW2_C1_D5_C | ecosystem: Environmental > Terrestrial > Soil > Wetlands | place: USA: Ohio... | reverse complement strand
CCCACAGACCATGGTGTGGGGGAACGGAGAGGCCCTCTTGATCTCCAGCCCGATCTCCACGAAGAGCTCCCCGGGGATGCCGACCCAGGCAGTGTCGCCGACCGTCATGGCGTGCACCTCGGTCTGAAGCGTGCGGGGACCGGCCTCCTCGTCACGACTTCGGACAAAGCGGAGGACCTCTTTTGCATACTGCACCCCGAGGACGGGGCCCCACTCCTCCACGGACATGTCCGGATAAAAGCACGCGATCTGGCGCTCCAGGTACATGTCGTCCCGCGTCTTCTCCGAGCGCGGAATCCTCTGCCCCCGCTGAACCCTCTCCAACACCTTCTGGCACCGCTCGAGATCCACGCTCGCCTCTTCGAGCGTTGGCCAGGCCCGGATGGGCACCTCCAGGGCCTCCCTCGCGTACGCGATCTGGCCTTGCCCCTGGGGAGCGATCTGCACCCAGGTCTTCCTCGCCTCCAGCGCCACCAGATGGCCCAGGGTCTTCGAATCCTCCAGGGTATACCGCCGCGTGTAGCGGCTCCGGATATCCCCCTCGCTGAGGTCGTCACCCATGAAGTAGAAATCCCAGGGTCCGATGTTGCCGGTCGCGCCATTGCAGAACATGACACATGTCCCCTCGCCGCCCAAGGCTTCGAGGTACCGAGCCATGTGACCGGGATAATCCGGTGAGATGACGGGCTCCTCCACCCGAGGACCCATGCTGGTCGGATGACAGGTGAAGTTCACGAGCACGCCGCTCCACCTTCGGGAGGCCGGGTCGATCCTCACGACGGAAATGTCCGGGTCCACGGGATCCCGAGGATTGCGGCGATTGATCGTGCAGCCTCGGAGTTCGCCCCTGCCCGTGCCGATCGCAACCGGTTCGAGGCGCTGGCAGGCAATGACCGCAGCGCCGATGAGCTTCTCCTGCAGGACCTGCATGTACTCGTCGTGCGTCTGCTTCTTCCAGTCGCCGTGATCTCCCAAGACAGACAGGGCGCGCTCCTGGGTTTGCGGGCCGGAATGCGTATGCGTGCAAGAGATCATGATGCCGTCTGTGGGGGTGCCGGTGCGCTGGGTGATTTCGTTCCGGACAGGCTGCACGACCTCCTTGGGGAGCTGGAGCAGATCGGCGGCAATCAGCACCAAGCGTCTTCCCTCGCTCTCCACGGCAAGCGCCACCGCCCAGAGTTCATCCTGAATGATCCATGCCGGACGGCTCCTCAGGCGATAGCCGGACGCGAGGACCCCCGGGGGTGGAGTGATGTTGACACGTGCCATGCCTCCCTGAAACGCGCCCACTGCTCTACCTCCTTCCCGCTGCCGCGCCTTTGCGGGGGCCTCTGCCATGATGTTTCTGCACATACTCGATGGCGTCTTCGAAGATCCGGAGGCCTTCCTCTGCCGTCTGCTTGTCAATGGTGAGGGGTGGCATGAGGCGGAGAACATTGTTATGGATTCCTCCGGGGTGGAGGAGTAGGGCAAGGCCATTCCTCAGGGCGCGCGTGGAGACCTCCAGGGCGAGGGGGCCCGCCGGCTCGCGGCTTTCACGGCTGGTGACGAACTCCACCCCAAGGGAGAGCCCCATCCCCCGGACATCACCCACGATGGGATATCGCTTCTGAATGTCCCGCAGTCGCTTCATGATCCACACGGACATTCGCCGGGCATTCTCCAGGACTCCTTCCTCTCGCAGGACCGCGAGGGTGGCGATTCCCGCGGCACACGCAAGCGGGTTGAACCCGCCGTACGTGCTCCCAAAGGCCCCTTTCCGCACGCACTTCGCCAGATCGGTTCGGATGGCCACCGCGCTCATGGGGATGCCGCTGGAAATCCCCTTCCCCAGGCACACCATGTCGGGCTCGATGCCGAGCTCCTCAAAGGCAAACATGCTCCCGCTGCGCCCGAAGCTGGACTGCACCTCGTCCAGGATGAAAAGAATCTCGTGCTCTCGGCAGAACGCGTGAACCTTCTGGATGTATTCCTTGGGGGCCGCCACGGCGCCGCCTGCCCCCAGGTACGGCTCAATCAGGAGCGCGGCAATCGATCCTGACGACTCCGTCCGGATGGCGTGCTCGATCTGCTGCAGGCAATACAGCTGGCAACCCGGATAGCGCTTGTCGAAGAGACATCGATAGCAGTACGGGTAATACAGGTGAATGACCCCGGGGGCAACAGGGCCAAAGCCTTGCTTGATACTCTGCATACCGCCCAGCGTCATGGCCATGTGGGTCCGGCCGTGAAATGCGCCGGAGAACGCCAGGACCTCGTGCCGACCGGTGGCCGCACGGGCAATCCTGACTGCTGCCTCGATCGCCTCCGACCCCGTGGACAACAAGATGATTTTTCGCAAGCGAGGAGGCAGGAGCTCTGCGAGCTTTTCCAGGAATTCCGCGATGACTTCAGAGGTCGCCCCGTAACAATTGAGGAATTTCCCTGCCTGCTGCACGATAGCTGCCGTCACACGCGGGTGAGAATGGCCAACGTTGAGCACCAAGACGCCGGAGGTGAAGTCGATGTATTCCCGCCCGTCGGCATCCCACACCCGGCATCCCTCCGCTCTCTCCCACACGAGAGGGGAGGTATCCCCCATGCTGTCTGGGGAAAACTCGCGATAACGCTCCAGTATCTTGGTGGAGAGCCGCCCCGGGAACGGATCCTGGATAGGTTTCATGAGGATTTCTCCTTTGAGGATGGTGAGGCGAAAAGACCGCGTTGAGCGGAAACGCTACGGCCCTTTGGCTGATCCGCAGCCAAAGGGCCGTAAGGTTATTCCGCGAAAGGTGAGAGACCCACCTCCTCACGGGTCGCGTCGATTGCGCACTTCATCTGCAGAGGCTCCCCCATTCGTTGAGTCTCGTGTGCGCGCGAAGGAACCCTATCCCACCCGTCCTCGGCATGTCAAGACTTGCTCTGTGTTTGTAGTACATCAAGACTCCCGGTCAGCCGCGGATTCTCGTCTTGCACGGGAGGGCCGGCCGTCCTACAGTACGGGGATTCCGGGTGGCCGGCCCCGGCTCCACACCCCAGGGCAACAGGAGGACCTGCCGGCCGGAGGAGGTGCCCCATGAGCGTCAAGGCGCACACCGAGTGGACCATGGAGGAGTTGTGGCGGCAGGAGCAGGGAAACTTCAGCGCCCACATGGCGATCATGTTCCGCTACCTGGAAAAGCAGGGGCTGCCGCTGGATGACTTCATCCGGTTCGTGGGCGAGAGCGTGCTCCCCACCTGGCGGCGGCGGGGAGACAGCGTGCCGGATGTCATGAACGGGATCCTGCTCAACGCCCGGGCCAACGGGGCCGCCATCCGGGATGTCTCCATCTCTGCAACCCAGGCGGAGGCCACCGTCAGCAGCCTGCTCCGCCCCGATGTCATGGAGCGGTACGGGATCGCCCCCGAGGTGGCGGGGCGCTTCTGGGATAAGTTCCTCCCCATCGCCGCCGCCTTCGGCCTGCGCTTCACCCGGACCCGCACCGCAGACGGCCAGGACCGCATCCGACTCGAGAGACGGTGAGGCCGCAGGGCCTGCAGGCCCTGCGGAGACTGGACGGGCAGCCGCGACGTCCTTGCGTCTTCGCACAGGATGGGGGCAGGCCCTGCATGATGGCATTCCTCAGGGTCCCGTAGCCCTGGAACTGAAGCACCTGCCTGACCAGGAGGCTCCGGGCCACGGGCGGCGTGGTGGGAGGCACCAAGCAGGGTACCGTCGGACCGCCGTGCCCCATCACGGAGAGATGGGCAACCTGCGAGCTCCCGCCGGCACGGGCGCGTGACCCCAGGGGCCAGGTCCTCACCGCGGGCGTCGCCTGTGGTGGCCGGCGAGATGTCGCGAAAGATGTAATACGTATCACGCAACGTCCCCCATCCCGGGTCCGCAATCCTGAAACGCTTTCGTGCGGGATCAATCATTACCAGCACTCCCTTCAATACTCAGAACAGAATGAAGTCACGCGGTCGAACCTCGATCTCCGGGATAATGGTCAGTGGCCCGCGAGTGGCCGCGAATACGATAACCTCGCCCAGTTCCTCCGGTGGCAGAAGCTTGCTCTTGTCTTCTCCGGGGCAATCCAAGCTTCGCATCAGCGTGTCGACCGGCCCTGGGCACACGCAGCAGACACCGATTCCGTCCCGTTGCACCTCGAGTTGTAGACACTGCGAGAAGCCGATCACGCCGAACTTGGCGGCAGTGTACGCTCCCCGACCTGGGAAGCCCCGTTTGCCTGCACCCGAGACCACGTTGATGATCCTGCCGCTACCCTGTCGCTTCATCGTGGGAAGAACCGCCCTGCAGCACAAGTACGTCCCGATTAGGTTGACGTCGAGTGCCGTCCGAAATGCCTCTATCGAAAGATCGGCGATGGGGCACAGCTTGGAGTAGCCGGCATTATTGACCAGGATGTCGACCCTGCCGAAGGCTGTTATCGTGCGTCCAACCATAGCCACCACCTGGGTCTCATCCGTGACATCGCAGGATACCGCCAGGACGCGCCTCTCCGAGTCACCAGGGCAGCGCTGCCGGACCTGGACGGCGACGGTCTCGATCTCGCTCACCGAGCGGGCGGCCAGCACAACTGAAGCCCCCTCGGCGGCCAGCGCCAACGCCGTGGCCCGTCCGATTCCGCGTCCCGCCCCGGTAACGATGGCGACTTTCTCCTTGAGTCGCATGCCCCCTGTCCTCCTGCCATCATGAAAGTAGGCATCAATTCCAGTCGCCCCCTGTCGGGCGAGCGAGCCAATCACCGATCTCAACAGCTCCGGTCCATTTCCCAGGCGACGCGTTGCAGGCGGAGCATCTCTAACGCTAAGGAAGTGGCCACGCTGCAGGCCAAGGTGAGGCTGTTTCTTGATCGCTGCGTTCCTCCTACCCCCGTGTCATGGTTGTGGCCCGGAACATTTCGTCGATCACCTCGCCATGCCGGGTTTCTGGGGACTTGTGTGGGAGCACACCGTAGAGACGAGCATCTTGTGACCGGCAACACCCTCACGGAGGGTCAACCAGGTCACCCCGAATGGATCACGCCGAGCCACAGGTCGCCATCTCACGGTCGTACACAGGCCCCAACAGGGGAAGTTGCTGGCCGGACTCGCCACCCGCCCTCACGGTAGGGGCAAGAAGTCCTGTGAAATCACTGCCGCCAACGGGGGGCCGTCAGGCGTTGTGAATGTGGCCATCCGGAATTCCAACAGAGGAATGTTCGCGGGCCTCACGCGGCGCCGTCGTCATTGCGCCAACCGGCCGGCACCTCCTTGGATCGCCAGTGGTTATGGCTGGGCGGCGGGAGGGCGGGTTGTAGAAGCACGAATGATGAGTTCGGGCGCTAACCAGGTCTGCTTACTCACCGGCATCCCGGTAAGTAGTCCGATTGCTGTCTCCGCAGCCGCCACGCCGATATCGTACAGGGGAACACCCATCGTAGTGAGCGCCGGCCTGACATACGACGCCAGCTCGATATTGTCGAAGCCGACGATCGACACGTCCTCGGGTACCCGCAAGCCGAATTTCTCAACACCATGCATGGCCGTAATCGCCATCTGATCGTTGGCAGCAATGATCGCAGTCGGCCGGGGGGTTTTCGACATCAAGAGCATTGCCCCCTGCAGGGCGCTCGCCAATGGCAGACCACACCGAACCAGCAGCTCTTTCCGAAAGGCGATCCGTTGTTCGGCCATAGCTCTACAGATTCCCCTCAGACGGTCTCGCATACCCGTTGAGGTGGTCGGTACCGCTAAGACAGCTATACGCCGATGTCCGAGTTGGAGGAGGTGACTGGCCGCCTGCCACCCTCCTGTGACGTTGTCGATACGCACAGCAGGCAGCGGCACGTTATACCGACCGATCAACACCGCGACAATCCGTCGGTCGTGAAGTGCCTGGAACTGCTGTCGGCTCGCAGTTCCGCCCCCTCCAATGATGATGGCATCCACCCGATTGTCTCGGAGAGCGTCGATATAATACGCCAAGGCGCTTGGCCGGCCATCCGTGTTGCAGAAAAAGAGTGCGTAACCGTGTTTCCGGCTCACCGCCTCGATGCCCCGAGTAATTCCCGCATAATAGGGATTGGCGATGTCCGTAATAATAAGGCCGATGGTGTGGGTGCGTCTTTGATGCAGGCTGCGCGCAAGGGCGTTGGGACGGTAATCCAGCTCCTGGGCAGCTTTCCGCACCCGTCGCTGGAGCTCATCGCGAACCGTGCCTGGCACATTGTTCAGGACACGGGAGACCGTGGCAATGGAAACCCCGGACCGCCGCGCTACCTCTCGAATCGTGACGGGAGTCGTTTCTTGCGGCCGCACTCGTCCTAACTCCCCCGATTATGGATCGATTCGCCGATTCGGCGCAGAATGCATCCGTCTGTTCATATCTCCGCTCGTTCGATTCGGCCTTTGAGGTCGCGCAGAAAGCCTGCCGCCTCAGCGCCGTCCAGGATTCTGTGGTCAGCCGCCAACGTCAAGAACACTGTTGGAGCCAGCGATAACGCTCCCTGCCTCTCGACCGCCCGCCGGGCGATTCTCCCGATGGCCAGGATGGCGGCCTGGGGGGGGTTGATGATTGGGCTAAAGGCATCAACGCCGAAGGGCCCGAGGTTCGTGATGGTAAAGGTTGCTCCTTGTACCGAGTGCACAGCCAACCTTTGCTCTTTCGCCTCCAGCTCGAGCCGCGTGCGCTCATCTGCAATTTGAACCAGTGTGAGCGTGTCTGCCTGATGAATCACCGGAACAATTAACCCATCTGGAGTTGCCACGGCAATTCCGATGTTGATGTCCGGGTTCCACCGAATTTCCTGGTTTTGCCAGCACGCGTTCACAAGAGGGTGTTCCTGTAGGGTCAGGGCTACATGCCGAACAAAAAGATCCGTGAAGGAAAGGCGGCTGCCCCCTTCGGCCTCCACCGAATGCCGCAGGGTTTCCCGAAGGGCCGTCAGATTGTCCGCGCCCACCTCCACTGTCAAATAGAAGTGGGGGATGGATTGGAAACTTTCGGTCATCCGTTGAGCTGTCTTCCTCCGGAGGCGGGAGACGGGAACGGCCTTCCCCGCCGCAGCCTGAGGGGACCGCACCCTCTCCCCCTCGAAGGAACGCCGCGTGGCGATGGCCTGCTCCACGTCCTTCTCCACAATTCGTCCCCCCGGGCCGCTCCCCGTGAGGCCGGACAAGTCCACCCCATGCTCACGTGCCAACTTCTTGGCCGCCGGGGATGCGATGACTCCCTCCTGAACTGAGGGGACGGCGATCGCCGCCCCGTGACTTGTTCCGGTGGGCAACGGGGTATCAGCAGGCGGGAGAATGGGAGCGCGGGCAGGGTGCTCCGGAACCTCTTCACCTGGTCGGACGATGATCGCGATAACCTGCCCCACCGGGACCACCGAACCCGCGTCCGCAAGGACCCTTCGAAGGATACCGGAGGCTGGAGCTTCCACCTCCATTACGACTTTATCTGTCTCGACCTCAAAGAGAGGTTCCCCCTGAGTGGTCGCCTCGCCCTGCCGCTTCCGCCAGGAGATGATGGTACCCTCCTCCATGGTCGCGCCCAGTTTCGGTAGGATGACCTCAGTAGCCATGCCCTTACTCTCCCCGCCTGCTGATCTGCCTCACAGCACTACAGCAGCCGCTTGACTGCAGCGACGATATCGCGTTCCTGGGGAATGGCTTCCGCCTCCAAGGTCCGGCAGTAAGGGATCGGGGCGTCCTCGGCTGCCACACGCTGGATGGGCGCATCGAGGGAATCGAAGGCTTCATCCATGATCCGTGCGGCGATCTCCGAGGTGAACCCGCCGGTTCGACTTCCCTCGTCCACGATCACCACCCGCTTGATCCGTCTGACTGATCTCAGAATCGTTTCCATATCCAACGGTTTGAGTGTGCGTGGGTCGATGACCTCGGCCTCGATGCCTTCTTTGGCCAGCACCTGCGCCGCACCGAGGGCAAACGCGGTCATCCGCGAGGTTGAGATGATCACGACGTCGCGCCCTGGTCGCTTCACGTCCGCAACGCCCAGCGGAACGGTATAGTCGCCGTCGGGCACCGGACCCTTGGTGCTGTAGAGGAGCTTGTTCTCGAAGAAGATCACTGGATCGTCGCTCCGGATTGCGCTCTTCATGAGTCCCTTGGCATCAGAGGGCGTTGAGGGTGCGACCACAATCAGGCCGGGAATTTGCACAAAGAGCATATGGAGGCACTGTGAGTGTTGCGCGGCCATCCCTCGGCCGGCGCCTGCGTGAGGCCGGATGACCATGGGCACCTTTGCTTTGCCGCCAAACATATAGCGGGCCTTCGCTGCCTGGTTGATGATTTGGTCCATGGCGAGGAGGATGAAGTCGTTGAACATCACTTCGATCACTGGACGAAGTCCCGTGAGGGCTGCGCCGACCCCAATGCCGACGAAGCCTGCCTCGGCAATGGGTGTGTCGACGACCCGTCGGTCTCCGAACTCCGCCAGGAGCCCTTCTGTGACTTTCATGGGCCCCCCAAACCTGGCGATGTCCTCACCGATCATAAATACGTCAGGATCGCGCCGCATTTCCTCAAAGAGCGCTTCCCGAATCGCATCCCGGTAGGAGATCTCCCGTGTAGTCATCTTCCCTCCGCAGTTTCCACATTCAGCCCTGGTGAGCTGTTGTGTAGACGTCCGACGTTAACTCGCGCAGATCGGGTTCTGGGCTCGCCATGGCGAAGGCAATGGCCTCCTGAATCCGCTTGGTGACTTCCGCCTCGATCTCCCGGCACACCGCATCTGGCAGAAGCCCTTGATCTTGGAGGACCGTGCGGAACCGAACCAGGGGGTCCTGCTGCCGCCATGGAACAACCTCTTCCTTGGTTCGATACGTCAGGGGATCGCCAATGAAGTGGCCCTCGATGCGATAGGTCACGCCGATCAGTAATGTCGGGCCGCCTCCCTGCCGAGCCCGCTGCACGGCATCAGATGCAGCCCGGTACACCGCTAAGACATCGTTGCCATCGACGGTAAATGCGGGGAAGCCGTAGGGAGCAGCCCGCGCGGAGAGTTCGGTGATCGGAAAGGTCGAGGCACTGTGGGTGAATTCGGCGAACCCGTTGTACTCACAGAGGTAGACCACTGGGAGTTTCCATAAAGCGGCCATATCAGCACACTCGTGGAAGATGCCCTGGTGCATGGCACCATCTCCAAAGAAACATACCGCCACCCGCCCCTCATTCCGATATCGGCTGGTGAAGGCGGCTCCCGTCGCGATGCCGATGCCGCCCCCGACGATGCCGTTGGCTCCGAGGATGCCGAGGTCGAGATCCGCAATATGCATCGAGCCGCCCTTGCCTTTGCAGTACCCTGTGGCCCTTCCGAGGATCTCCGCCATCATGCGATTTGGGTCCCCGCCTTTGGCAAGGCAGTGACCGTGGCCCCGATGCGTGCTGGTAATGTAATCCTCTCGCTGCAGCGCCGAGCATGCCCCGACCGCGATGGCCTCCTCCCCGATATAGGAGTGGACGGCCCCGTGGACCAGGTTCCTGTGGAATAGATCTGCGGCTTCTTGTTCGAAATGCCGAATCAAGAGCATCTGCCGAAACATCTCGAGTAGCTGCGTTGGGGTCAACCCCGTCGTTGAGTTCACCATGTGTGTTCTCCCTTGCTCGTCGGCAAGCCGTATTGCCCCACCACTGGGATCGAGCAGGATTCCGCCTCGCTCCTTCAGTTGTGCGCTCCCGGCGAGGCGTGATTCACCCGAGCACCTTTCTCTCCCGTCAGGACATACCCCAGACGTCTTCCCTTCCCACCTTCACCGGGGGGGGCCAAGACCTCCAAGCGGGATTCCAAGCCACACACTCCAGCGAGCCTCCCCTGCCTCGGTCTTGGCCCGGTATGACCGGGCGGAGCCTCTGGAGAATCCACGCTGGCTCCCTGCCGGATCAGTCCGGGACGACGAGGACCCGCGCGTGCCTCCCCTGTCGTTTCACTTCAAATCCATGGTTGATCTCGCTCAAGGCCACTTTGTATGTCCCCGAGACGAAGTCCAGATCGGCGTGACTCAACAGATCCAGCAGCTTCGTCATATCTCGCCGACAGTAGTGAGAGATCGTCATGAGCGTGATCTCCCGCGAGAGACTCAGGCCGCCATCGATGAAGGGCATCATCTTGAGACTCACCGGCTCCATGATGGAGCCGACGTCCACCACGGTTCCCCCTCCTCGAACACAATCCAGGGCCTGTCCGAGGGTGCGCGGCTGCCCGGCCATCTCGAAGGCGACATCGGCGCCTCGCCCCCCCGTCCGGTTCCTGATTTCCGCAGTGACATCTCGGGATTTGCCGTCGAATGCCTCGGCAGCCCCCAGCTTCCTTGCCAGTTCCAACTTCTCCTCCGCGATATCGATGACGAACACGCGCACACCCTGGAGGCGGAGTAGTTGAAGGGCTTGGGTCCCGAGACACCCGGCGCCGAATATGACCGCTGTGTCCCCGGAGACCACCCCCGATTTTCGAATGGCGTGGAAGACGGTCCCGGTGGAGGCGGTCAGCACTGATCCTGCCTCAAGCGGCATCCCTTCCGGCAAGGGGAAGAGCTGCCGGGCGGGGACTCGACAGTACTCGGCAAAAGCACCGTCGCACCCGACACCAAAACCGCTGGCGATATGATCGCAGATGTTGTCCAGTCCGATCTTACAGTAATAGCACTCTCCGCACCCGACCGCCGTCAGTACGACTCGGTTGCCGGCGCGGAAGCTGTCAACTTCGCTGCCGACCTCGGCGACAACTCCGGCTGGCTCGTGACCCAGGATCTGTGGGGTCTTGACCTTGATCAACCCCGCCATCCGCTGGATGTCGCCTCCGCAGATCCCACAACTGCCGATCCTCACCAGCACATCCCGCGGACCGAGGCTTGGGACTGGCACATCCTCGACGCTGATCGGGCGATTCGGTTGATGGAAGACCCCAGCTCGCATCATGCCTCTCCCTCCCGTAGGGCAGCCTCCGCCGACTTTCGGAGGTGGGAGACTGAGTCCAAGAAGGCCCGGCAGGCCTTGGCGAAGATGGATGCGTCTGGCCCATGCACGATGAGCCGAACGCCTTTCTTGATCCAGGCCTCTATGTCGGGGCTGTTTACCAACGTATGCATGACAGGGATGTGCTTCGCGGCACACGCGTCGAGGATCCGGTCAAGTGCCGCGAGGATACGTGGATGCCTGACGTTTCCGGAGTATCCGGCGGCCACCGACATGTCGAAGGCGCCCAGGTAGACTATGTCAATTCCTTGGACCGAAAGAATGTGCTCGATGTTCTCCGCCCCCTCTAGGTCCTCGATCAGCACACACACCAGGGTCATCGCATTGGCCGCCTTCTGGTAGGAGGACCAGTCGGCCAACCCGTAGTCCGCCGCTCGCACCAATGGGCAGGCCCCTCGGTGCCCGTGAGGCCAATACCTACACGCATCCACGGCCTTGGATGCATCCGTCGCATCCGAGACATGAGGAATGATGATCCCCTCGGCTCCGGCGTCGAGGGCTCTCAGAATTCGGGTGGGATCATTGTTCACGACCCGCACCAGGGGGCTCAGGTTCGATCCCTGGGCGGCGCGGATGAGCCCGCGTGCCGTCTCCAGGTCGAACTGACCGTGTTCGGTGTCAATGATGGTGAAGTCGTACCCGACGCGGCCGAGGATTTCGACAATGGTGGGTGACGGAACTTGGGTGGTGGCCCCAAAGGCGACGCCACCGGAAGCGAGCACCCCGCGAAGGCGATAGACACAAGCCATGCTGCACTCCCTGTGGCCGGCGGCG
>Ga0316622_100003129_pt1 | contig 11736 bp, 10 predicted proteins | sample OWC_Aug_OW2_C1_D_FD_207646 | JGI IMG/M metagenome (GOLD analysis project Ga0316622, IMG submission 207646) | Wetland soil microbial communities from Old Woman Creek delta, Ohio, United States - OWC_Aug_OW2_C1_D5_C | ecosystem: Environmental > Terrestrial > Soil > Wetlands | place: USA: Ohio... | reverse complement strand
TAGGTGTTTGTAATGGGCGAGGCCAATCGCCAACAGGCCGTCCAGATCAACAAAGGCCGGATGAGTCTGTCGCAGGTACTGGCCGAGGCTTCCGGGGTCGACTTCAATACCTCGCGGCCCGGCGATATTTATGTGATCCGCGCCGGCGACATGAAGCCGGAAATTTTTCAGCTGAATGCCGAATCACCCGATGCGATGATTTTAGCCGACCAATTTCCCTTGCAGGCTCACGACACGGTATTCATCGGCACGGCCGGTGTTACGCAATGGTCGCGGGTGCTGAACCAGATATTACCTGGGTCGTTCACCGCGATCATGTCGCAAGCCGCGATGATGGGAATGTAACGTCAAATATTAACGTAGCTTGGGTTAGGGGCTAGCCGTAACCCAACATATTGAAAAGCTGATTTATCGGGTTACGCTACCTACGCTAACCCGACCTACAGGAAAGCCAACCTATCGGGTTATGAAAACTATGTATCCACCTAACGAAGCCATACCGGTATTGCCGACGCTCAATTCATCCATTACCCAAGAGCAGGGCGTCAGTATCCGCGACTATCTCGATATGTTGATCGAGGGCAGAAAGACTATCCTGCTGACGCTGGCGGCGGTTCTTGCGGTAACCTTGGCCTATTTAGTGTTTGCGCCGCGTACATACAAGGCCGATGCCTTGTTGCGGATAGACAAAAACAAGGCGCTGCTCTCCGCAACGCTACGTAGCGAGTCGAGCACCGCGCCCGCCGAAGCTGAAAATCCACGCGCTCAACGCGAAGTTGAAATCATGCGTTCCCGTTCGGTGATCGGCAAGGTGGTCGAAGACCTTAACCTGACGGTGGAAACTTCGCCGGTCTATTTTCCGCTTTTCGGCGAAACCTTGGCTCGCCGGCATGACGTTCATGATGGTGCTTCGAGTGCCTGGTGGGGATTCAGCCGTTGGGCCTGGGGTGGCGAGAAATTACAGATCGGTGTTTTCAACGTGCCGGATCGGTATCTGGATCAAGAATTTACCTTGATCGCGCTCGAAGAGGGCCGCTTTCAATTGCTTAGTCCCAAAGACGAACTCTTGGCGGAAGGTCTGGTCGGCGATTCCGTGTCGGCCGAGATCGGCGAGCAAACGCCTGTCGTCATCGAGATTACAAAACTCGATGCTCACCCCGGTACTCATTTCGAGGTGGTCCGTAAAACCTCGCTGGCGGCCATCGAATCCTTGCTAAAGGCTTTTTCGGTCAAGGAAGTCTCCAAGGACACGGATATTCTCAGCGTCGAACTGAAAGGGCGCGATCCCGAGCAACTTGCCAAGTCGGTCAACGACATCGCCACGATTTATGTCAACGCCACGGTGAACTGGGAGTCGGCGGAAGCCTCGCAAAAACTGGGTTTCCTGGAAAGCCAGTTGCCCATCGTCAAGGAACGCCTGGAAAAGGCCGAGCAAGCCTTGAGTGCTTACCGCCAACAGCACGGTGCGGTGGATATTTCCGCCGAAGCGGAAATCCTGTTGAAACAGGCATCCGAAATGGAAACCCTGAGCATACAGCTCAAGCAAAAGTATGACGAACAGAGCCAGCGCCTGGAGTCCCAGCATCCGGACATGATCGCTACCAATGCCCAGATCAAACGCGTCAATAATAAATTGGCGGCTTTGGAGAAGCGCATCAAGGATTTGCCTCGCACGCAGCAAAACATGGTCAGCCTGTCGCGAGACGTGCAGGTCAATACCGAACTGTACACCTCGCTGTTGAACAGCGCCCAGGAACACCGCATCGCCGCGGCCGGCTCCTTGGGTAATTCCCGTATCGTCGATTACGCGGTCACCCCGGAAAAACCCTATTGGCCAAAGCCCGGCTTGCTGTTGGCGATCGCTACCTTGTTGGGCCTGAGCCTGGGATCGGCCTTGATATTCCTCAGACATTCCCTGCAGCGCCACGACAACTATCCGGCCTTGCTGGAATATCAAGTGGGTCTGCCGATGTTCGCGGCCATCCCTCATAGCAAGAAGCAACGTAAATTGGCCAGGCTGATCGACCAGGGCAAGGACCGGGAACCGGGAATTCTGGTCAGTCAGGATCCGCTGGATATTTCCGTGGAATCCTTGCGCGGCCTTAGAACCACGCTGGAAGCGACGCTGGCCAGCGACATGAGCAAGGTGCTGATGGTCAGCAGCCCGGCGCCTGGCATGGGCAAATCCTTTGTCAGCACCAATCTTGCGGCCTTGTTGGCCAGCATCAAGAAACGGGTATTGGTCATCGATGCCGACATGCGTAACGGTCAGTTGCATGAGACGTTTTCGGTGGACAAGCAACCAGGGCTTTCCGACTTATTGTCCGGCAAGGCCACGCTTGGCGAAGTGATCATCAGTTTGCCGGATGTTGGCGTGGACTTGATTCCCAGAGGCAGCATGGTGCTGAATCCTGCGGAATTGCTGGTACTGGGCGGCCTTCCCGATATGCTGGAACAGTTGAAGAGCTTTTATAACCATATCGTCATCGATTCGCCGCCGATTCTGGGGGCGACCGATGCCGCCATTATCGGCAAGCACGTCGACGCCACCTTCCTGGTGGTCAAGGAAGGCCGTTACACGGCTCAGGAATTGGAAATTAGCTTCCGGCGCTTCCAACAAGTTGGTGTAAAACCGAATGGTTTCATCATCAACGATATGAAGGAAGGCTCGTCCTATTACCACTATTACGGCTACGGCTACCAACGCGCCGATGATGAGTCGAAAAACGCATCAATATGGGCCGACAAATACCAAGCGGTGGGCGATTGGCTGGGTAAACAACTCGATCGCGAGTTACTCCCCGCCGTGGTAATTTCCAAAGACACCGACGAAGGCGCGCAGGTTTAAGCAATGGTGCTACGCTTCGAAAAAGATTTGCCTGTACTGTTGATCGCGCTGGTTAGCGCATCGACCGTGGCCGCCTTGCCTCAGGTCGAATCCGCCTGGCAAGGGGTCAAGGAAGTGTATGGCGAACAGGATTTCGGCTTGCGTATCCTGCGTGAATTGATGCTGGTAGTGCTGATAATCTACGCATTTTTAGAGCCGCGCCTGCGGAGCGGTGCATTGACCAGTTCCGTACTTGCGTTCTTTGCGGTGATTGCCACTTATATATTGTTCGAAGTCGGCTATGCGCTGTATCTGGACCTGCCGATGGTGGTGCCAATGGCGGGCCTCAGGGTGTTCGAATATATGCCGCTGGCTTTGATAGGCTTCGTCACGGCCCGCTTGGGCGCCGGCAGCTATGTGATTCATCAATTTGCCCATTACCTGCGCTATTACGTGGCGTTGCAGGCCGTGTTGGCGATAGCTCAGGCCATGTGGGCGCCACCCTTGTTCGGGGTTTCTTTTCTGGGCGGCGGGCGGCCATTCGGCACTTTTGTCAGCCCCAACCTGTTTGGCGCGACCATGGCGACCTGCGCATTACTGTTCGCCCTGGTGCCGGGCATGCGCAACTGGCTGATGCTTAGCGTGTTTTTGGCCTTGCTGAGCGGTTCGCGCACGGCGTTCATCAGCTCGCTGCTGGTGTTGTTTTTTGAGGTTTATGCCGCGCTAAGGCCGCGTGATCGTTGGGCGCTGGTGATGCCGGCCCCCATCCTGGCCGTGGCGGCCTTGTTGTTGGCGTCCAGCCCCTTGCTGAGTGGCAGGGATGATGCCAATCCCACCGAGGATGGCCGGATCGATCTGTGGCAACGGGTATTCGCCGACCATATTCATGAGCCCATGGACCTGCTGTTTGGCTGGGGCTTGGGTTTGAGTTCCAATACCATCAACATCCTGTTTGGCGCCGAGCATTTTCCGGGGCAATTCGACTCCGACAGCCTGTACTTATTCCTGTTGAACGGTTACGGGTTAGTGGGCCTGATTGCCTATCTGGCCTTCTTGTGGGTTACGACCCGGATGTCCGTTCATATTCAAAAAGGATTGGTGGTGATGTTCATCTTCGTCGCCGGACTGACATTCAATATGTGGGAATATTTTCCGCAGAACGCGATGTTGATGTTCCTGTGGGGCATGGTACTGGGTACCGGATATCAGGCTAATCCGGTTCCGATAGCGGCGCGCTCGGTTTCCTCGGGTGTGTATTATCAACGCCCATTCTGAGCAAACGGATACGGCGACAGATACCATGTTCAAGCTATTGAAACAAAAACGGCTATTTGGCGACGCATTCTGGGCCTTGTTCGGTCAATTGGTGTCCGCCATCACGTTGTTGGTGGGTACGCGCGTGCTTACCGAACTGGTAACGCCCGATATTTATGGACAAGTCGCCTTATTGAATGGATTCGTCGCGTTGGGGGTTGCGGTTTTTTCCTATCCCTTCATTTGCGCCGGCATGCGCTTATTGCCTGAATGCCGCAACCAGCGGGAACGCGCGAGTTTATATAGCGTGGTGTCCGGCCTGACCGCGCGGTCAAGCGCGCTGGCGATAGGGCTGTTGCTACTAGGTGGCGGGGCATACGTTTACGGCATGGATGGCGATATCTGGTTGTTTGTGCTGACCGCCATTTTGCTGGCGGTGACGGTCCGTAGGGAACTGGGGATACAGTTGCTGATCGGCGAACGCAAACAACGCGGTGCCAGTCTTTGGCAAACCAGTGACAGCCTACTGCGCCCGCTGTTTGCGATAGGTTTGGTGTGGTTTATGGGCCAAAAGGCTGCCTGGGTGTTGGCGGGTTATATTTTGGCTAGCCTGATTTCGAATACGATTTGGGCTATCGTCGGAGGCGAGAAAACCGACGAGCATATGCGGACCCAGCCTTTTATCCTCCGCACATTCAAACGTGACGTCTGGGCTTATGCAGCCCCATTAATTCCGATGGAACTGATCTTCTGGATGAGCGGATTGGGCGATCGCTATGTAATCGGTTATATGTTGACGGCGACGGAGGTAGGGTTATACGCGGCGACTTACACCATCATCAACGAGGCATTCAATCGCAGTGCCATGGTCTTGCTGCGTATTTTTCAGCCGGTCTATTTTCAAGCGAGTTCGGAAAACCAAAACAAGGACGCTCGCATGGTGTTGTGGATATGGATGGCCTGTTTAGCCGCGCTAGGGATGGTTGGTATTTCGTTGTTATGGTTTACCAAAGACTGGGTTGCAACCTGGATATTGGCTAAATCCTATCATTCGGCGGTTGAGTTGATGCCAGCCATCGCGCTCGGCTGCGCATTGCATGCCTTGGGTACCGTGGTGGCGCAACCGCTGCTGGCCAATAAACGAACGAAAGTGATGTTGAAAGGCCGTGTCTGCGGCGCGGTGGTGGCCGCCATCAGCATACCGCTGATGGTTCATTATTACGGATTACCGGGGGCAGCGATGGCCAACCCTATTTATTTCGGCGTAGAAGCCTTGGTTTTAACGATGCTGGCCAAGCCGTGGCGCTATCTCGGCGCGAAGAACATGGGCATGATTAATCCGGCCGAAGATGAAACAGTGCGCCTAAGGGCTTCGGCATGAGCATCTTCGGCATTCCATCACTCAGCAATAACCAGCAGCGAATGCTTAAGGCACGTGTACTGCAACAGATTTGTTTATCCAAGGTGAATACCATGACAACCGCGACAACAATAACGGAAATTTACGGCGAAACTTTGCACGAATGTGTAGCCTGCGGAGACGGGAAGATCAGATATTGGCGCCAGAAAAATTTTCACTATACTGAAAGCGCCAAACAGAGTGAGTTCCATATCTACCGCTGCGATAACTGCGGCACCGGCTTCCTGAATCAACCGCCACATGCCCAATGGTTGCAAGACATTTACGAGTATTCCGGTCAAGCGCTGACTCAGGCAATCAGCCTGGAGAAAGTGTTGGCTAGAGAAGCCGTATTTCCCAATTGCACGGTGGACGCCGAGCGCATGAGCAGGGCGGCCAACCTGTTTAACTGGTCTGGTAATAGAAGGGGGCTTGACGTTGGTTCCGGCTTCGGTTTTTACACCCAGGCACTCAGGAAAATCGGTTATAGGACCGTCAGTATCAATCCTGGGAAATTCGAAAATCAGGTTTTCAAGGATTTGAATGGCGATGACCCGCTGCCCGTAATGTTCGAAAATTATCAAGCTTCCGAGCCGTTTGGGGTGGTGATCATGTCGCAGGTATTGGAGCATTTGCTGGAACCGGATCGCGCCATCGGCAAGGTATCCGATCTGCTGGCGGCCAATGGCGTCTTTGCTTGCGCGGTACCCAATTACGATTCGTTTTTGGTCAAGCTGCTAGGCACTCGGGAAAACGCATGCCTGTGGATACCGGAGCATGTCAATTATTTTACCCGGAAAGGGCTGGAGGCCTTACTCGAACGCAACGGTTTTCGCGTCGTCAGGGCGGAGCAAATCACCCGCATCCCGTTCGATGCCCTGTCCAGAAGGCTAGGGCTGAAAGGTCGGCCGGCCGCAATCGCCGACGCGTTGGTAAAGTATTTGCAGATTCCGTTTGCCGGTCTGATGAATTTCCTGGGTCTGGGTATCTACATCAATCTATACGCGGTAAAGAAATAAGGCGCTTGCCTCGCCTTTGAACAAGAAATTTATGTTGACTATCGTTATTTTGACCAAAAACGAGGAGGCCAATTTGCCTCGCTGCCTGGCGGCTATTCCGGAACGCTATCCCATCGTGATTGTGGACTCGGGAAGTACCGATAATACCGTCGCCATTGCCAATAGCCGGGGATGCCGTATTTATAGCAATCCCTGGCCGGGGTTCGCTGAGCAGCGGAATTTTGCGATCGATCGTTGTGACATCGACACGCCTTGGATTCTATTCGTCGATGCCGATGAGGTCTATCCGCGGAGCTTCTACGACCAGTTCGAGTCGGAAACCGTCGCGGATAGCGCGATCGATGTGATGATGGTGCCGTCGATACTGTATCTCAGGGACAAACGCCTGAATCACGCGCCGGGCTATCCGATTTACCACCCTCGGCTGGTGCGCCGGGAAACGGTTCGATTCGTCCGTAACCATACCGGACATGGCGAGGCCGTCCTCGACACTTGCAAGATAGGTCATGGCGACATTCCCTACCACCATTACTTTTATCATGGCGAAATCATCGAATGGATGCACAAACACGTCGACAAGGCCGCTCAGGAAGTAAGGCTTCAACCGACTGCGGGTGCGGTGATGACCACTCGCGGCCGGTTGAGCGTTTTATTGGGGCGGTCCTGGCTCCGGGTGGTCGCCCGGTTTTTATATCACTTCGTGTTTCGGGGTGGTTTTTTGGACGGAGTTGCCGGGTTGGAGTTTGCGCTGATGTTTACTTGGTATGAGGCAACCATTTATCTGCAAGCAAAAGCCGGTATTCAGGCAAGGTAAAGAATATGAAAGTTTCTCTGGTTTTAGCCACGCTGGGAAGAGATACGGAACTGGTGGATTTCTTGAAATCCCTACTGTACCAGTCCTACAAAAATTTCGAGCTGATCATCATTGATCAGAATCAGGACGGCAAAATCGACGCCGTCGTCGCACCATTCATGGATTGTTTCGACGTGAAGCACGTGAAAGTCGATTTCACGGGCAACGCCAGGGCCAGGGATTACGGCATCGGTCTTGCCCAGGGCAGAATCGTCGCGTTTCCGGATGACGATTGCGTTTATGAAAAAAGCGTCCTGAGAAAAGTCGTTGCCGAATTCGAGTGCCGCAAGGATCTCGGCATCCTGGTCGTGGGTTCGTACGACTTCGCATCCACCCGGTTCAGCATCGGCGTCAACAGCCGCACGCCCCGGTATTTTTCACGCTTGCGGATGATGGGTGTCGAATTCACGCATTTTTTTGATCTGAAAAGGATAGATCGCCAGCAGTTCCATCTGGACCACGATTTCGGCATCGGTTCCAAATATTCGGGCGGGGAGGGCTTCGAGCTCTTATATCGTTTGCTGCGCGCCGGCGCCACGGCTTTTTATACGCCCAAGATCAGGATTTATCATGCGGACAAGGATCACTACAAACTGGGAACCAGCAGGATGCTGGCTTATTCCACCGGCATCGGCGCATACATTCGGAAATTCGCCAATCAGCAGGATCTGTTCATTCTGTATTACATCCTTCGCAAGATGTTTATCGCGCCGGTCTTCAAGATGATGCTGGCTTTGCTGTTATTAAATCCGAAAAAATTGAGTTATTCCTTTTACAACCTGGTCGGCATCTGGCGTGGATTTCTGGCTTATGGCAGGTAGGAAAAAGGTCAATACCTTTAAGCGGGTTTTGTACCTTGAACCCTGTACTTAACCATTCCGCTTTTTATAAACAGTTTCAGGAGAGATCAATGGATATAGGCATAGTTACCACCCATGTGCCGCCGGCCAAGGGTTACGGCGGGGTGTCCGTCACTTGTGGCGTTTTGACCAAGGCCTGGGCCGAGCGAGGTCATAAGATGGTATTGGTCGCATCCGACGAATCGATAACCGGCCGGTTGCGGCCGGAGGACGTGCAACTCGGCGAACAAGTCGAGGTTCGGCTTTACCGTTGCTACGGTTTCAGGCGCTGGGGATTTGGGCTTGGCGCGATACCCGCGCTGTTTGATCTGTGTCTTAGGGCGCCCATGGTCTATATACACGGCATCGCCACCTGGCCGTCCACGCTTGCGGCAGTGTTTTGCTGCTTGCTGGGCCGGCCGTTCATGGTGGCCGTTCACGGCGGACTGATGCCGGAGCATGTCGACCTGATTCGGCGCCGGAAACCGCATAAGTGGCTGTTCTACAAATGCTTGACCTTTCCAACCCTGCGCCGGGCCATCGCCGTGCATTGCACCAGTGATACCGAGGCCAAGGGCGTGCGCGACGTGCTGGGCAACGACGCCCGAATCCTGCTGGTACCGAACGGCATCGATGCGAGACATATCAAAGTCGCCAATTATCCGGCGGGAGAGGGCATGCGGCTGTGCTTCCTGGGACATATTCAGCAGGAAAAAGGCATCAATGCCTTTATCAGGGCATGGCTGAAAGTGCGGCGACCGGCGGATAGTCTGGTGATTGCCGGTCGAAGCGTCGACGGCGCCTATTTCGAGGAATTTCAGGCGCTGGTCAAGCAGGCGCAAGGTGCCATCGTCTATCGCGGCTACCTCGAGCACGGCGAAGTCCTGGATTTACTGGCGTCCAGCCACTTCCTGGTGTTGCCTTCCGGTCTGGAGGAAGCCGGCGGCATGCGCGAGAACTTCGGCAATGTAGTCGCCGAAGCGATGGCATCGGGACGTCCGGTGCTGGTTGCCAAAGGCTTGGCCTGGGATCATCTGGAAGGCTTTGGCGCTGGTTTTATGTTCGAAAGAAACGAAGCCTCGGTCTGCAAGGCGCTGAGCAGGGCGCAATCCTTGAACAGCATGGATTGGGAGCGTATGTCCTGGAGCGGGCGACACTATGTGGAAAATCATCTTGATCCCGTGAAGCTTGGGGATTGGGTCTGGCAAGCGATGACCAACCCCATGCAGGACAGCGGCTTACGGCAACTTGCCGAGGGTTCGTCGCATGAGTAAGGTTGGCCTGATCGTTCCCACGCTTAATGCCGGCAAACTTTGGGAATCCTGGCTAGATGTCTTCGAACAACAGACGCGTAAACCGGATTATCTGTTATTGATCGATTCGACGTCCAATGACAACACCGTTGCGATGGCCAGAAGCAGGGGCTTCGAGATTCAGGTCATTCCCCAGTCGGCGTTCAATCACGGCGGCACTCGCCAGTTCGGCGTTAACGTGCTGGCGGGTGTGGAGATCATTGTCTTCCTGACCCAGGATGCCTTATTGGCTGGCCCCGACGCCATCGAAAAGTTGATTGAGGCCTTCGACGATGAACGCGTGGGCGCGGCCTATGGACGCCAGTTGCCGCATCGGGATGCCGGGCCGATTGCCGCTCATGCCCGTCTTTTCAATTATCCGGCCGAGAGTCAGTTGCGGGGCTTGGAAGACAAGGCCAGCTTTGGCATAAAAACGGTATTTATCTCCAACTCGTTTTCGGCCTATCGGCGCAAGGCGCTGATGCGGGTAGGCGGTTTTCCGGTTGATACCATCATGAACGAAGATACCTATGTAGCCGGCAAGATGTTGGTTTCCGGCTGGAAAGTCGCGTATCGCGCCGATGCCCAGGTGTTTCATTCTCACGATTACAGCTTCCTGGACGAATTTAAACGTTACTTCGATATCGGTGTGTTTCATACCCATACCTCTTGGCTGCAAGAAACATTCGGCGGAGCCAGCGGCGAGGGCCTGCGTTTCGTGGTATCGGAAATGCGTTATCTGCGGAAACACTCCCCTTGGCTGATACCGTCCGCAATACTGCGCACCGGCTTGAAATGGCTGGGATTCAAGCTGGGTGGAGCGGTGAAGTTTGGCTTACCACTCGCCGTCAGCAGAAACTTAAGCTTGCACAAAGCCTATTGGGTACGCAGTTAGCCACACACCGCTGTTTGGGCGATTAAAATTGCCCAAGGTATGACGCGTGGCTTAGCTAACCCCCTTTTTCAGAACCAGCAAGCGATTATTGGCGGGCATTGCCGTATCGGATTGCAAACTTAGCCCGATGGATGTCGCTAATGACAGGATGTATTCAAAATCCTTGATGCCGCTCAGGGCATTTCGGCTCTTAAGCCATTCATCGAAACGGGCATTACTGTCGCTGGTATAGCGGCCGTCGTAATTGAACGGGCCGTAAATACAGATCAGCGCCTCGGCGTTCAGGTAAACGCCCAAGCGGTCGAAAAACAATTCCACTTCCCGCCGACTCATGATGTGCAGCGTATTGGCGGTAAATAATCCACCCATGCTATCGCAGGGCCAAACCTCGTCAGTAACATCAAGGCACAATGGCGGTTTCAGGTTGCCCAGTTGCGCGTCTTCCATCCACAAACGTATGCCGGGAATATTTTCCCGCCTGTCGGTGGGCTGCCAATCGACATGCGGCAGATGCCTGGCAAAATGGCAGGCATGCTGGCCCGTGCCGCTGCCGATCTCCCAAACCGTGGTACGGCGGGAAAATACGCGGCTAATAACCTGCAAAATAGGATCTTTATTATTTTCGCAGGCTTGGGAAAAGGGTTTCTGGGAAGTCATGGCTGATGGATTGGTGTTATCTTATGGCTTTCACTGTACTGTTTTTGAAAATGGAAGTAAAACAAATCAACGGCTTAATGGAGGTCGAGGCCGCGGATTGGAATCGGCTGGCCGGATTTGATTATCCATTTCTGCGCCACGAATTTATGTCGGCACTGGAGCAGAGCGGTTCAATTTGCGAACAAACCGGTTGGCTGCCTTCGCATTTACTGGTGATGGAGAAGGGCGAACTGCTCGCCATCATGCCCCTGTATCTGAAACGGCATTCCTGGGGCGAGTTTGTATTCGATCAACAGTGGGCGCAGGCCTATCAGCAACAGGGTATGGAATATTATCCAAAATGGCTCACCGCCGTCCCGCTGACGCCTTGCCAAGGGCGGCGTATAGCCATCAGACAGGGCGCCGATTCGCTCGCCGTCATGCAATGTTTGCTGACGTATATCCAACAGCTTTCGGAGCTGCAAAACGTTTCGTCATGGCATTGTCTGTTTCCCGTAAAACCACAACTCGAACAACTACGCTCCCTGGGATTGAGCGTCCGCGAGGGTGTGCAGTTTCATTGGTTCAACCGGGGTTACCGCGATTTCGATGACTATCTGCAAAGCTTCAGCGCCAGCAAGCGCAAAATGTTGAAGCGCGAACGGCGGCGGGTGGCGGAGCAGGGTATTCGGCTATTGCGTATCCCAGGAACCGAAATCACT
>Ga0316622_100003128_pt1 | contig 11739 bp, 12 predicted proteins | sample OWC_Aug_OW2_C1_D_FD_207646 | JGI IMG/M metagenome (GOLD analysis project Ga0316622, IMG submission 207646) | Wetland soil microbial communities from Old Woman Creek delta, Ohio, United States - OWC_Aug_OW2_C1_D5_C | ecosystem: Environmental > Terrestrial > Soil > Wetlands | place: USA: Ohio... | reverse complement strand
GGTGGCAAAGGCCAGGCAGCCGGCCTTGGCCCGGGGCCTCGTGGTTCTCGCCGCCGGGGTGGTCATGGCGCTGGCTGTGGGGACATGGCAGCGAAACGAAGTCTGGGGAAACGAGGTGGCCCTTTGGAGGGATGTCACGGAAAAATCCCCTCGAAAAGCGAGGGGCTATGTAACCCTCGGAGCTGCACTCGGAGCGGCTGGCAGAATGGAAGAGGCGGTCTCGGCGCTCTCGAAAGCAATCCAGCTAGGGTTTGACAGCCCAATCCCCAACACCAGCGGGCCAGCCTTGGGCGAGGTTGGACAAACCGATGAGGCCACGAGGGCATTGTCTCGGGCGATGAGAATCCGGCCCGCCTATTGGAAAGCCTACGTGAACCTTGGCGCGGCCCTGGCCTCTGCTGGGAGGCCGGAAGAAGCGATTCGGGTCCTGTCGGAAGTGGTCCGGGTCGAGCCGGGAAATGCGGATGCCTTGAACAACCTGGGTATTGTCTTGACGGATGCAGGGAGGCTGGAAGAGGCCATCTCGGCCCTGACCAAGGCGGTCAAGGCACAGCCCGAAAATGCCCGTGCTCACTTCAACCTCGGCCGCGCGTATCTAGTGGCCGGCCGCAACGCTCAGGCCGTAGCGGCCTTGGAGACCGCCATCAAACTCAAACCCGATTATGATAACGCATGCGTCGCCCTCGCGACCGCTCTGAACAGGGACGGGCGGTTCGGTGAAGCAGCTTCTTCGCTGAGCCGGAATCTGGTTCGTCTTGTCGGCCGTGCCGACGCGCGATTTGCTCTCGGCGTAGCGGCATACGGGATGGGCGATAGCGCGACAGCAATTCGGGAACTTGCCGCTCTCCGGCGGCTCGACAGACAGACTGCCGAGCAGCTCGCGGCGTTCATGAGTCGGCCATCTCGCGTCAGTCACGGGAGGGGAGGCGAATGAAACTCCTCGTTGGTTCTAGGGGGCTGAGGATCAACCTCGATTCATGGAAGGCTCAGGCTGAATGGAAGAACCGCTGGAAAACCTCGAGCAGATGAACCGGTCCTGGACCAGGTTTCTGCCGGAAATCGTCAGAAGGAAAATTGAAGGACGTGGGTATCTGCAGAATGTCATCAGCAACGCCGGCTGGCAGTTTGGCGACAGCATTCTTCGCATGGGTGTCGGGCTGGTCGTCGGGATCTGGGTTGCGCGTTTCTTGGGACCGGAACAGTTTGGCCTGCTTAGTTACGCATTAGCGTTTGTCGCGTTGTTTTCGGGCTTGGCCGCGCTTGGCCTGGACGATATCATTGTCCGCGACATCGTCCGCGATCCCTCGTGCAAGAATGTAATCCTCGGCAGCGCCTTCCTGATGAAATTGATTGGAGGGGTGTTATGTTTTCTGTTGACGACAGGGACCATTATCCTTCTGCGCCCAGCCGACAGCCTCAGCCATTGGATGGTGGGGATCATTGCTGTCGGAAATGTCTTCCAGGCCTTCAACATCATCGAATTCTGGTTCCATTCTCAAGTTCAGGCAAAATACTCGGTGCTTGCCAAGAGTGTCGCTTTCATTGTCTGCGCGGTCATCAAGATCGTCCTCATCTTTGCGAAGGCGTCACTCATTGCTTTTGCATGGGTCAGTCTGATCGAGATCGCCGCCGGGTCTGCGGGCCTGGTTGTTGCCTACAGGTCCCGGGGCTGGCGCCTTCGAGTATGGCGCGGCAGCCTTGAAAAGGCCAAGGACCTGCTAAGAGACAGTTGGCCTCTTGTCTTTTCGACCATGGTCATCATGGTCTATCTACGGATCGATCAGGTGATGATTGGGGAAATGGTAGGCAGTGAAGAAGTCGGAATATATTCGGTGGCGGTGCGCATGGCGGAAGTGTGGTTCTTTCTTCCGACAGCCATTTACTGGTCGGTTTTCCCGAGCATCGTGGAAGCGAGGGGGCAAAGTGAAGCCCTTTTCTATGAACGGCTGCAGAAATACTACAACCTGATGGCGCTGTCGGCTTATGCTGTAGCGATCCCGGTAACGCTCGCTGCGCCTTGGCTCGTTGGCGCATTGTTCGGAAAAGCCTACACCAGGGGAGGGCCGATGCTGGCCGTTTTGATATGGGCGAACGTGTTCATAAGTCTGGAAATGGCGAGAAGCTCCTTCCTCACGGCCATGAACTGGACGAGGATATATTTTCTGACTGTATTATCGGGCTGTATATTGAATATTGTGTTAAATTACATACTTATACCAAGGTATGGAGGCATGGGCGCTGTTATCGCCTCCATCATCTCTTACTGGTTTGCAGCGCACGGGTCGTGCTTTTTTTTCAAGCCTCTGTTCAGGACCGGCTTCATGCTCACGAAGGCATTGGTTTATCCGAAAATATGGTGAACAACGGCCACTCAAGTGCAGCGGGATAGAGATGGGAGACTGTTGATGATAGAGAGAATAGTTCACAATGATCTGCTTCTGGCGATCATCATCTCGCATCGTTTCGATGAGGGGGGCATCCACTTTGTAACACCCGAAAACCTTTCCCAGCAACTCGCCTACATGAAATACCCTTCCGGAAAAGAAATCCCCCCGCATGTCCACAACCCCGTAACCCGGGAAGTGCAACATACCCAAGAGGTCCTTTTTCTTCGGAAAGGGAGACTGCGGGTCGATTTCTACGATGGGCGGAAGGAGTACTTGGAAAGCCGAATCCTGGAAGCGGGTGACACGATCCTCTTCGCCTCCGGCGGTCACGGCTTTGAGGTCCTGGAAGACCTTGAGATGATCGAGGTGAAGCAGGGGCCGTACGCCGGGGACCACGACAAGACCAGGTTTGAGGCGGTCGATAAGAAGCAGTTGAAGGTTGAGGAATGATACCGGTCAACGAGCCTCTTCTCGACGGCAACGAGAAGAGGTACCTGAACGAGTGCATCGAAACAGGTTGGATTTCATCCGAGGGGCCGTTCGTAAAGAGGTTCGAGGAGCGGATGGCGGCTGCGGTTGGGCGCCGCCACGGCATCGCCGTTTGCAACGGCACGGCAGCGCTGGAGGTTGCGGTCGCCGCCCTCGATCTGCGGCCGGCCGATGAAGTTATCATGCCGGCCTTCACCATCATTTCCTGCGCAGCGGCGTTGGTGCGAAGGGGCTGCGTGCCTTTGCTGGTGGACAGTGAGCCCGTAACATGGAACATGGATGTGGAGCAGCTGAAAACAAGGATCGAGATCAAGAAAAAGGGAAACAACAGGCTGAAAGCGATCATGGTGGTCCATGTCTACGGACTGCCGGTGGACATGGACCCGGTCATGGATTTGGCCGGCCGGTATGGCCTTAGCGTGATCGAGGATGCTGCCGAGATGCACGGGCAAACCTATCGGGGGCGCCCCTGCGGCAGTTTCGGCGACATCAGCACCCTGAGTTTCTACCCCAACAAGCACGTCACCACCGGCGAGGGGGGGATGGTGCTGACCGACAACGACGCCCTGGCGGAACGATGTCGCTCCCTTCGCAACCTGTGCTTTCAGACAAGGAAGAGGTTCGTTCACGAAGAGCTTGGCTACAACTTCCGAATGACGAACTTGCAGGCTGCGCTGGGAGTGGCCCAACTGGAGAGGCTCGAGGAGTTCGTCGCGCGTAAGCGTAGAATGGGCAAGAAATACACGGAGTTGCTGACGGATGCAAAGAGTTTGGAGTTGATGCCTCTAAGCACGGACTATGCGGAAAACATCTACTGGGTTTTCGGGATGGTTCTCAAGGACGATGTTTCTTTCGATGCGGACGAAGCAATGCGCCGGTTAGGGCAGCGCGAGATCAGCACCCGGCCCTTCTTCTGGCCGATGCACGAGCAACCGGTCTTGCGCAGAATGGGCCTGTTTAAGGGGGAGCGCTACCCGGTGGCCGAGCGACTCGCCCGGCGAGGATTCTACGTTCCGAGCGGCATAGCGATAACCGATTCGCAGGTGGAACAGGTGGCGGAGGCCGTGCGGGAAATAATAGGATAATATATTCATATGATATCATTGCACGGCGATATCGTTCACTGCCAACACTCGATGAATTTCGAAACAGGACATTATTATGTCGGTATTCGGCACCTACTCCCGCTACTACAACCTCCTATACCGTGACAAGGATTACGCGGGAGAGTCGGAGTATGTGCAACATCTGATCACACGGTACCGACCGGAGGCGAAAACAATTCTCGATCTCGGCTGCGGCACCGGGATTCACGACTTTCTCTTAGCTGAGCGGGGATACAATGTGACCGGCGTCGACCTGTCGGCGGAGATGCTATCCGCCGCCAAGGCCCGGCTTTCCTCCTTGCAACCGCAACCCACATCCCTCAAATTTTTTCAAGGCGACATCCGCACCGTACGCCTCGGCCGCACCTTCGATGCGGTGGTTTCCCTTTTCCATGTCATGAGCTACCAGGTCACCAACGATGACCTGTCGGCCGCCTTCGCCACGGTCCGGGCGCATCTCCAATCCGGGGGGATCTTCATTTTCGACTGCTGGTACGGGCCGGCCGTCATTACCAACCGACCGTCGGTGCGGGTAAAGCGCCTAGAAAACGAAGAAATCGCCCTTACGCGCATTGCCGAGCCGGTCATGCACCCCAACGATAATGTGGTCGACGTGAACTACCATGCCTTCGTTCGGGATAAGGCCGGGAACGGGGTCGAGGAATTACGGGAGACGCACCGGATGCGCTACCTGTTCCGGTCCGAGATCGAGATTCTTTTACGGAAAACGGGGATGGACATCGTTGAAGCTTCCGAGTGGATGTCGGGCAAGGAGCCCGGGTTTGATACTTGGAACATCTGCTTTGTTGTGATGGTATGAAGAAGATCGGCCTCTTCCTGGAATCCGAGCCGAGCGGCGGCGGAACCTTCCAATATTACCAGACCATGATCGACGCCGTTGCAGCCCTCCCGTCGGAACGATTTTCGGTGGTTGTCGGGTACACCTCGGAGCTATGGGTGAAGTACATGAAGGCCTTCGACCTGAGAACCGTCTTCGTCCCCCGCGGATTCTGGGGCCGTGCCTTCGGCCTGGGCTGGACGCTCCTTGGACTGCCGATGGGCTGGTGGCATAAGATCGGCCCCTCCTTTTACCCCATGGCCAGAACGCTCATTCAAGAGAAGTGCGACCTGTGGATATTTCCTTCCCACGACGTTCGAAGCCATCAGTTTCCCGTTCCCGCCCTGGTGAGCATCCACGACCTGATGTTTCGATATGAACGGCGTTTTCCGGAATCGGCCTCATGGTGGGAGAACCTGAACAGGGAGCGCAGTTGCCGCGCCATCTGCAGGTGGGCGAAGGGGGTGCTTGTGGATTCCGAAGTTGGCCGGCAACAGATGATCGAGTCCTTCGGGATGCCGGCCGAACGAGTTCATGTCTTGCCCTACATCGTGCCCGGATACATGCATTCGGGACAAGTTCCCCAGGATTTCGACTCGCGCTACCGGCTTCCGTCAAAGTACATTTTTTACCCCGCGCAATTCTGGGAGCACAAGAACCACAAGAAACTGATCCAGGCGGTTAAGGTGTTGAAAGGCACTCTCCCCGACCTGAAGTTGGTTTTGTCTGGATCGAAACAGAACGCATACGATTCGGTCACGAAGCTGGTGCGGGACCTCAATCTTGTTGACGACGTGATATTTCTTGGATATGTCCCGGAAGCGTACATGCCGGGGATATATCGCCGGGCAAGGGCGCTGGTGATGCCGACTTTTTACGGTCCGACCAATATTCCGCCACTGGAGGCCTTCGCAGTCGGCTGTCCCGTTGCGACATCGGGCATCTACGGAATGCCGGAGCAGGTCGGTGATGCTGCACTTCTATTCAATCCGGAATCCGTTGGCGAGATCGCCGACTGCATCCGGAGGCTCTGGTGCGATGACAGGCTTTGCGCCGACTTGGCCGAAAAAGGGAAAAGGCGGGTTGCGCGCTGGGGACATCGGCAGTTCAACGGGCGGTTTCGGGAAATCGTGGAGGAAGTAATTGCCGGAACCGGTAACCCAGGCTGATGCGGTCCCCACTCGTTTTCATCATTATCGTCAACTGGAACGGCTGGCGGGACACCTTGGCCTGCGTCGAATCGTGCCGCAAGCTTACATGGTTGTATTTCCGCATCGTGGTGGTCGATAACGGCTCCAACGACGGGTCCGAAGAGTTCCTCCGCCGGCACCTGAAAGATGTGGAGATCCTCCAGTCCGGCGCCAACCTTGGGTTTGCCGGAGGTTGCAATGTCGGAATCAGGCACGCGCTCGACCGCGGAGCCGACTATGTGTGGCTCCTCAACAACGATGCGATTGCGGACCCGGATGGACTCACCGCGCTGGTGGATGCGCTGGAGGGCGACTCCACCGCAGGCATCGCGGGCTCTAAGATCTATTACCATGATAACCCTCGCAGGATATGGTTTGCCGGCGGGATCTGGGAAAAAGGACGGTTGCGACTGCGTCACCGCGGAGCGAACCGGCTCGATGAAGGCGAATTCAGTGCGGCATGCAAGATGGGTTCGGTTTCTGGCTGCAGCATGCTGGTTCGGTCTGCGACCATCCGGGAGATCGGACTGATGGACGAGAGCTATTTTCTCTATTGGGAGGATATCGGATGGTGCGCCAAGGCGTGGGAGAGGGGGTACTCGGTACTTTTTGTTCCGGCGTCGCACATACGCCACAAGGTTTCAACCTCCACGGTGAGCCACTCCTTTGGCCAGTATTATTACTTTATCCGCAACGGTTATTTCTTCCTTTCGCGCCACGATCCGCTCCGGATTCCTATCTTTTCTCTCTATAATTTTCTCTTCGGGTTGAAGTCCCTGATTGTAGGGAACCCACAGCCGCTCCGAGGGTTATTTCGGGGCTTCGTCGATTTCCACCAAGGTAAGATGGGGCCTTTGGACCCGGTGCGGACACGATCTGCCCCCGGACAAAGTTTCGGGTAGAGGCTGGGATCGATGGGCGAGGAACTATCCCTGGAAAAGGCGCGTATACTCCTCCTTTTTCCCCACATGGTCACGCCGGGTGGCGCCTGCCACTACGCTCTGCGCCTTGCGGAGCAGTTGCTTGGGCGAGGCGCCACTGTGGCGATCTTGACATTGCGGGTGGATCGGGGGGGGCTAATCAGTCTTCCGACCGGGGTCGAGTTGGTTTCCCTCGACGGTCCGTTGACTTCCAGCCTGGGCTACTGGCTCCTCTTCCCCCACTGGCAGCGCCGAATCGGCCGGGCCATTGCTTCCTGGCGGCCGGACGTAATCGTCCCCCAAGTCTTTCCCGCCAACTGGTGGGGATGGCTGTACAAGAAACAGCACACCAGCGTAAAGCTCGCGTGGGTGTGCCAGGAGCCGAGCGCGTTCATTCATTCGATGGCATGGATCCGAGCACTGAGGCCGTGGTGGAAGCGCCTCCTAGCACGTGGTCTTAGGCCGATTCTATCGGCCAAGGATGTGTCTCTGGCGCGATACTGCGATCGGATCATCGCCAACAGCCGTTTCACCGGGGGGGAACTGGAAAAAGTATACGGGGTTACGCCGGACGCAATAGCTTATCCAGGGATTGACTTCCCCCCAATCCCCGAGGGAAAGCAGCATAAAGAACGATCGATCATTTCGGTGGCCAGGTTGACGAAATTCAAGCGGATCGACTTCCTGTTGGATGTCTTCAGAGGTGTGCTGAAGGTCCACCCCGACCTGGTCTATCACATTGTGGGCACCGGGGAGGAAGAAGCCTTCCTGAGGATATTTGCGATGCGACTGGGAGTAGATTCACGTGTCGTCTTCCATGGGGCGTCCGATGGCTCGACCTTGGCCGGCCTGTATCAGCGCGCCAGCCTGTTTCTACACGGCAGCGTCAGCGAGCCGTTTGGCATGGCCCCCCTGGAGGCAATCGCTTGCGGCACACCGGTGGTGGCCCACAAAAGCGGCGGGCCGATGGAATTCGTTTGCGAAGATTGCGGACGGCTCATCGATTCCCTGCGCGTCGAGGACTGGGAAGATGAGATCAGCGAGTACCTCGGTTTTCTTTTCACCCATCCGGATTTCCCGGACCGGGTGCGAGAATGCGCCCGGCGATTCGACTGGCCGCTTTCGCTCCGACCGGCCGTCGAGGTCATTGCCGATCTGTGTACCGCGGACGGCCGGAAGTTGTTGAATCCCGCCGGGGAATATTCCCGGCTCGGACGCATAATGCACAAATGACCTTTTCGCCCGGCACATCGATCGTAATGCCCAGCTACCAGCAGGTGGGCTTTCTGGAGGAAGCGGTGCGATCGGTACTTGACATCCAGCCGAAGGATGTTGAGCTGCTGGTCATGGACCCCGGTTCGACCGACGGATCACGAGAACTGCTGCTGGCGATGAAGGAGGAATACGGGGAGCGGCTGATACTTCACTTCGACCCGGACCGCGGTCAATCGGATGCGATAAACCGGGGGATGGAAATGACACGGGGGCGCATCTTGGGATGGCTCAACTCGGACGACCGATTGCGCCCCGGGGCTTTAAGCAAGGTGGTGAAGTGGCTTGACTGCCCGGAGCCCCGTTGGCTCTATGGCCGAGCGGGGATGATCGATGGTCAGGGGCGGCCGCATGCGAGTGTCATTGTCCACTTCAAGGACTGGCGCGGCCGGCGGTTTTCCTTCTCCAAGCTGCTGACCGAGAACTTCATCCCCCAGATGGCGGTCTTCTGGAACAGGGCGATCTGGGAGAGGGCCGGGGGGCTGGAAATCGACAGGCACCTCGATATGGATTACGACCTCTGGCTGCGCTTTGCAAGGGTGACCGACCCGCTCGTGTTGCCGGAGGAACTGGCCGATTTCCGCGTCCACGGCCAGGCAAAGGGAAGCCGCCAGGCCGGCGCACAGCTCGACGCGGCTCTAGCAACGGCATGCAAGCATGCGGCGGGCTTGGGCTTGCAGGGGGCGGCCGCCATAGTCCTTCATCGGGTGTTCAGCTTGCGCACCCGGCTAATCTACCGATGGATGAAACCATGAACACGAGAACATGAGGAAGACTCTCGTACTCATCCCCGCTTACAATGAGGGGACTCGCATCGGTCAGGTGGTGCGTCAGGTTCGGGAGATCGTTCCGGAGTATGACGTTCTTGTTGTCAACGATGGCTCCCGGGATAATACCGCGCTGGTGGCATCGGCGGCCGGAGCAGAGGTGGTTTCGCACCCGTTCAATCTAGGCTACGGGGTGGCGATCCAGACCGGATACAAGTATGCACTGGCTCAGGCATATGAGTATCTAGTCCAGATGGACGGCGATGGCCAGCACGATCCGGCATTCATCATGAAGCTGTTGGCGCCTGTGACGGCGGGAGAGACCGACATCGCGATTGGATCGCGATTCTTGGCCGTCGACAGCTACGAGCCCTCGGGGGTGCGGCGGATCGGAATGGGCTTCTTCCGCAGGCTCGTATCCTGGCTCATCGATCAACGAATCACCGACTCCACTTCCGGCTATCAGGCGATCAATCGAAGGGTAATCCACTTCTTCACCACCGAGATATTTCCCTGCGACTATCCCGACGCCGACATGCTGATCACGCTGCATCGATCCGGTTTTCGCATCCGGGAGGTCCCGGCACGGATGTACGCCAACGCAGCCGGGAAGTCGATGCATAGCGGCTGGAAGCCGCTATATTACATGTTCAAGATGCTCCTCTCCATCTTCGTGACCCTATTGCGGGCGGACGACCGGAATGGGTCGAGAAGGGAAGACGCCGAACCCTCTAATTCGCGAAGCAAAGGAGCCGCGTCATGATGACGGCAACTCGGATGGGAAGCGGGTCAACTTCATACACTGGACGAGATGGGACAATCTGATGTTTTCTCAAACGGGTCTTCCTCCTGAGTTCCTCATGCCCCTTCGCCAACAGATCTTTGCCTTGGCCGTATCTGTTTTGGTCTTCATATTTATCATCGACATGGTTCGCCGGCGCCGGCTGCGAGAGGAGTACTCGGTCCTCTGGCTCGTCACAAGCGTGGTAATGTTCGTCCTCGTATTCAAGTACGAGTGGTTGGTCGCCATTACGTATTGGATTGGCGCCACTTCATCCACCACGACGCTCACCATTGGTTCGCTGGTTTTTCTTTTGCTATTGTCCGTGCAATTCTGCATAAAGATCTCACGTCTCACCAACCAGGTGAAGGATTTGAGCCAGGAAAACGCGCTGCTAAGAAAGGAGGTCGAAATCCTGTCCCGGCGCTTCGGAGCCAAGGAGTAAGGGAAGATCCCTGCTTCGCATAATCTTCGGTGCTTTATTTTCGTGCCTTGTTTTCCAGCACATAGTCGTACAGGTCCCGGCACATCTTAAGCCGACGTAGGTATACCTTCCGGGTCGATTCTTCCTCTGCCTCGATCCTCAGTTTCAGTTGATCGCAACGTGCGATCAGTCCCTTTAATTCCTCTGTGGAGAGCGTCATCGCGACGTCGGTTTTCGAGCAGATTGTATCGTATTCAGATTTCCACCCCTCCTGGGCCAACACGACCAAGGAACCGATTGATAGTCGGCCGCCGATCATGGAAGTCTGTGAAAGGAACATGAAGACAAGGATGCTGAAAAGTGGGACAAGCGCGGACCGTTTCATGGCCATTCCTTCATAGCGGGGTGACACCGCTTGCAGTCATTCATTGGAAATGCCACGGTCATGTGGCAGACGCCGCAGAACTCCCCCGCGAGGTTCATTTTCATTTCGAAGTGCTTCGTGGTCTTCATCTGGACGTTGAAGATAGCCGGATGACAGTTGTTGCACTCCAGCCACGCCGTGTGGGCCTTATGCGGGAAGATCGAAGGAGGGATGCGGTCCCACTCCGCCTCGAGGATAAGCGTTTTATCATATGCGATATCGGAAGAGGGAGGGATCCTTAGAAAACGGCTGGGGTAGAGCGATTTCTCCTCCATAGCCAAGACCCAATCGATGCGGTTGCCCGAACGGGCTCTCGGTAAACTCGAGAGTTCCTGGAACCTCTCTTTCCCGTACCCCCGGTTTCCGTTGTGGCACTTTTCGCAGTTCGGTTTGTCGTGGCCGAAGGCGATCCTACCGTTGTGGCATGCACCGCAATATTTCCCCGCCTGGTTCTCAGCCTCGGTGATCTCACTGACATTTGCCTTGAAGGCGAAATCCAGCTCGGAGTGGCAGACCTGGCATGTGTATTTTCGCCGGTGGCTCCAGTGGGAGAACGTGACGGGCTTCACCTTGTTCTTCGTGGACGTCCGGTCGATGAGCAGATTACCGAATTCCTCCGGTGGAAGGGGAGGGGGAAAGTCCCAGCCCGCTTCCGCCGCAACCACGGATAGGAAAAAAATCAGCGCGAAGAAGAAAACGGGCATGGATCAACGCACCGGCTTCGAGTGGCATCTCTGGCAATCGGTGGTCGGGAACGCCACGGTGACGTGACACGCCCCGCAATACTTCCCCTCGAAGATCTCCGACATCGAGTACTTCGTCGTCCCCTTCTTGATCCCGGCGAAGATCTCCGGGTGGCACAGCTCGCAGCCATTCCACACGGTGTGCTTTTTATGGGAGAAGATGATCTCCGGCATCGTCTCGACCTTCGCCCCGATGGAGAAATCCTTCTGGACGGCAAGGGCGGGCCGTTTGATGGAGACCCCTTCGATATAGTCCAACGGCGTGATGAGCCCCCTCTCTTCGGCCTTCTCCCAGTCGATCCCGTTTCCAAACCGCTCCTTCGGGAGTCGCTCGGTGAAGGTGGCGAAGTCGTAGTCGTGCTGGACGCTCTCCCCCTTGGAGTGGCACCGGTTGCACC
>Ga0316622_100003127_pt1 | contig 11741 bp, 11 predicted proteins | sample OWC_Aug_OW2_C1_D_FD_207646 | JGI IMG/M metagenome (GOLD analysis project Ga0316622, IMG submission 207646) | Wetland soil microbial communities from Old Woman Creek delta, Ohio, United States - OWC_Aug_OW2_C1_D5_C | ecosystem: Environmental > Terrestrial > Soil > Wetlands | place: USA: Ohio... | reverse complement strand
TAGGTAATGTGTATACGCCTGACGGGGTATACAACATTGAAACCGTGGATGGACAGACAGTTGTCGTCAATCTCGAGCAGTCCGGTCTGGAATCAGCCGGCTATGAGCATGATCAGGCCGATTTCGTGAATGCCGGTTACTACGCCACTAACACTGCAAAAGCAGGCAATACAACCGCGAGTTCCGGTTCGGCAAGCGCCACGACCACATCAGCTACAACGGCAACAGGAACGGTCGTTGATTTAATGGTGTTGTATACCACCGTTAATCAAACCGCTGACTATGCCAAGCAACGGATCAAATACCTAGTCGATGTATCGAATCAAGCCTACAAAGATTCGGGTATCAATATGAGTTTAAGACTGGTTCATGCCCGCGCGACCAGCTACGTAGAGAATAATGATAACTCACAGGCTTTGGACGATTTAGCAAATGATAGAGGTGCTTTTGCTGGTACGGCGGCGCTTCGCAATCAATACGGTGCCGATCTGGTGGCGTTGTTCAGACCCCTGTACGCAAAAACCGCGGGCAGTTGCGGTACTGCTTATGTTGGCTTTGTTAACGGTAGTGGTGCCGACCCGTCCTCGGGTTATGGCGCCATCGGTGATGGTTATTCAAAGGATGCGTTATCCAATTATTACTGCGGCACCAACACCTTCGCGCACGAAATCGGACACAATTTCGGTAACGTCCATGATCGCGAGTACAGTAATGACGAAGGTAAATTCCCTTATTCGTATGCCTGGGGCATTAGCAATAAGTTCGGAACCATCATGAGCTACTACGGGCCTTCCTTGATGTTATTTTCGACGCCTGCGTTAGCCACGCAATGCGCCGGTACGCCCTGTGGTTTTCCGGAAGGCGACGCCAATGCTTCCGATCAAACCAGAACCATCAACTATACGGCGCCGTTCGTTTCCGGCTATCGCGCGACTACGGTGGGTGCGCCGGTTATTCAATAAGCAGCTGAATTAATGTCGTTAAAAAGCCGGATTTTCCGGCTTTTTTGTTGGCTGAAAAATGCGCGGATCAGTAACGAATCTTGTTGTCCAGCTTGTACCATTCCTGGAAAGGTTGATCGGCACCGGGTAGCTCGATGTAATGCATGGCTATGGTACGTTCGGCGGGTTGTTTGGGAATTTCGTCGTAGATGAAGCTGTCGTCGAAACCGGCCTGCGAGGCATCGAATCGGTTGCAGGCATAATACACCCCCGCCAGCCGGGCCCAATAAATGGCGCCTAAGCACATAGGACAAGGTTCGCAGCTGGTGTATAGCGTGCATTCGTTCAGTTGAAAATCACCCAGTTGCCGGCAGGCGGCGCGGATGGCCATGACTTCGGCGTGAGCCGTGGGGTCCAGATTGGGCGTCACCCGATTACCGCTGGCGGCGATGATCGCTCCGTCCTTGACGATAATCGCTCCAAACGGCCCGCCACCGTCGGCAACGTTTTGGCTGGCCAGTTCGATGGCTTGTTGCAGGAAATGGTGGTGCATTTATAAACCGAGCGGATTATTGGGGTCTATGCCATCCATAAATGGCATACGTCTATCCTCGTTGGTAATTTGATAGACCTTGCCCAGCCAGTTATTGAATACCGCTTTCGCCGAATCGCGCCAGGTGTTGTCCAGATGATCGATGATTAAGTTTTCCGGCATCGCCTGAAGCGGTAATCCATCATGCTTTGCCTTTCTGACATGTTCTTCATAGTTTGCCAGAACCCGCTGAACTTGCGAGTCGAAATAATGATCAGGGTAGGGTGGATAATCATCGCGTTCATCGCGATAAAATCGCAAGACTTCACGCTTGTATTCCTTCAGTAGACTAATGTCGTCGTATTCCGGGTGGCCCTGGAAAAATACGATGCGGAAGCCGTCCCGGCTCACCGCCAGATGCACGCCGGCTTCCTCGCTGGCGACCAGTACCTTAAGGCCGTGCGCTTCCATATCTTTTTGAAAAATCTCGTTATATCTGGAATGCGGCACGTCGAAACGGGTGTTGATTTCGGCGATCAAGGGATGATGCCTATCGATCACTTTATGAGAAAACACCCCCCAACGTTTGGCCGGCAGGCGGGTGCGCTCGACGCCATAACAGCTCTGAATCAGCGCGTGAGTGGCCAAGCAGGAGCAAAGTATCGAGGTGACATTTTGCTTGGCCCATTCGAAGACTTCGGTCAAGGGTTGCCAGAAATCCTCTTCCTGTAAATGGGCGTGGGTGACGTTGGCGCCGCTGATGATCAGCGCGTCCAGTCCGTCCCGCTTGATTTGATCGAAAGACTCATAATACTTATGAATATGCGCCATGGCTTCCGGGCTTCGTTCCAGACCGTCTATCGTAAATGGATGGACATGGAACTGGGCGATCTGGTTGCAGGCGCCGACCAGGCGGAAAAACTGGCGCTCGGTGGCTTCCAGCGCCGCGTCCGGCATGATGTTCAACAGGCCGATGTGCAGTTCGCGTATCGATTGATGACTGGCGCGATCGGCCGTCAAAATTTCCTCGCCTTCCTCGAGCAGACGCTGAAAAGTCGGTAAACCGGTGTGGGCAACTAAAGGCATTGCAAGGGCTCGCTTAAGCTTGCTGGCGTGCGATCGCGTCGGCAATCAGCCGGATAAAATCGTCTTCGTTGTTAATTTTAGCGGCATCGTCGCCATCGATCGTGTAACCGTATTGTTCGACGATTGCTTCGTAGCGCGGCACTCGGGCCTTGAACAGTTCCGGGAATACCCAGCTGACGAAATCGTCGGGCACAATTTCATCGGTGGACGCATAACCGTGTTCCCGCATGAATTGGGCGAGTTTTTCGTCGACAAATTCCGGCCGGTAATAGAGCGGTTTCGGGTCTTTTTTGGCGCGGTCGATGATGGTTTGTTCCAGGGTTGGCGGAATCTTGATGTAAACCAGCAGCGTATGTTTGGCCAATGTCTCAAGCACTTCCGGACAATTCAGTTCGCAAACGCTGCCGCCGGCATCGTTGATGAAATGTTTGTAGCCGTAAATGGCCTCGGCTTTATGGATGAATTCCGGCACATCGTTCATCGCGGCGATTTCCGCTTGATGATGCAAAGCCTGGCGTCGTTTGAATTCCGCTAGCGACAGACCGCCCTTGGCCGGATCGCCGATCTTGCCGAGAAAGCTGGACACCGGCGATAGATTTTCCACTGTAATATTGCTGCAGATATAGATCGAGTCCGACTTGAGCAAATCCCGCAGAAAGGGCACGCCCATCGCCTGCTGCTTGATATTGTCGAGTATCGGCTCTTCCAGATATTTAGTGCCAATCCGGTAATCGCCGGAATAATGGAACCACTTATCCTTGGGCAGTTTGTTGGACAAGGTGGTCTTGCCGGCGCCGGACATCGCCAGCAGGGTAATACATTTGGATTCCCAGTCCAGAAATTGTTGCGGGGTCATTTTCATAAATTATGGCTCAGTCCAATAAATCGCTAATATCCAGGTCTTCCTGATCGGGGCGGGCATGGCGGTCCGGGTCGCTGTAGCCCAGGTCGTCGGTTTCCAAATCGTCGAACGGCGCACTCCAGTCTTCCGGATCTTCGATGTAATCGAAGGTGGAGTTGTACCAGGTTTCGTTGTCGTATTCGCCCAAATCGCCATTGGCGTATTGGACGCCTATAGACTCATCATTTCCCTCAATCGCCACCACCTTGAAGGTGAGATTGTTTTCAAAATCTTTATACCAACGGCCTATGACCGGATCTGTAATGGTAGTCATTGTCGCATCCTCTCAGTATGTCAGTAGGGGCGCTAATAATAGCCGAGTTTGGCCATGGATTGCGAGTCCATGCCGCCCGATCACGGCCTGTTTTAGATTAAAATAGCGTTAATTTAAATTTAGGACAGGTAATGGACGAAGATAGAATCATCGAGCTGGAAATCAAACAGGCTTATCAGGAGGACTTGATTCAGGCATTAAACCGGGTGGTTGCGGATCAGCAAAAGCAGATAGGCAAGCTGGAAGAAACCTGCAAATTACTGAATGACAAAATCAAAAGCCTGGCGTTTGCAGGCCGAGAGCCGGATAGCGCCGACGAAAGGCCGCCGCATTATTGATGGCGTGGGAACTGGTGAGTAGGAAGTAGGGAGTGGAAAAATCGATAATTACTCACCACTCACCATGCTACCGAGCCGTCAGCTTCTTCCCGGCAGTACGGTACATTCCCGGTTTTTAGCCCGTAAGCGCTTGCAAAACATCGTGGCATCGGCGGGCTGGAGGCCTGTCCATTGTGTCCGCCAGATTTGGCCGCCTTTAATCTTGTGTCTGACAATTTGAGGCTGGCCGGCTTTTGCCATTGGACCCAAAACATTGCGAGCCTGCCTGAGATTGACATCGGCGTCGATTTTCCGGCCCGCGGAACCCAGCATCACGGACCAGCCAGCCGCATGCCTGACGGCGGCAGCATAATGTTTTTCTCGGGGTTTGATGCGGATGGCTTCATGTTGCGAGCTGCCGGTATCGGCCCCCATTTGCATCGCGCTTCCGGCGCAGCGGTTGGAGGATAATTGAAACGGCGGTGGCGAATAGCTATCGTCTCTAAGTTGTGTCACGTTGATGCCGGGTGCGCTGCTTCGCTCGAAACCGATGTCCAGCAGGTTACCCATTTGTTCGAAGCGTTCCGCGCTACTGTGGGCGCCCAGCAACACGCCGATCAGTCGATGGCCGTTGCGTTTCGCGGAGGCAATCAGATTGTAACCGGAGCCGCAGGTAAAGCCGGTTTTCAGACCGTCGGCATCGGGATAGCTTTTCAGTATGCGGTTGGTGTTGGGCAGGACGCGGCCCTTGTAACGAAATTCGGTGGCCGAGAAATAAGGATAATATTGGGGGAAATCGCGAATCAGCGCCGAAGATAAGATCGCCAAATCGCGGGCACTACTGATCTGGCCTTCGTCGGGCAAGCCACTGGCGTTTTGAAACGAGCTGCTGGACATGCCTAATCGGCGAGCTTGTTGTGTCATCAGCGAAGCAAAGTTGGCCTCACTGCCGCCGAGTGTTTCGGCGAGCACCACGGCCGCATCATTGGCGGAGCGCGTGGTAACCGCCATGATGGCGTTTTCGACGCTGATGTTTTGCCCGTAACGCAAGCCCAGCTTGGAACTGGGTTGCATCGAAGCATGACGGGAGACGGATAGCTTGTCGTTGAGTCCGATGTGGCCCGATTCCAGCGCCTGAAAAGTCATGTAGAGCGTCATGACCTTGGTCAGCGAGGCGGGATACCAGCGCTGAGCGGCCTCGGTCTCATGGATAACGCGACCGGTATCGGCGTCGATCACGATAGCCGCGTAGCGCGCGGAAACCGGCAGGCTCTGCAACATCATGAAAACTAATAAAAATAGGGTGAGTTTCGGTTTCGGCACGGAATTCAAGATGTAAATTTGCTATAGGATGTCGGTGTAACTATTTGACTGCGCTATTTAATCAGAATTATCGATTTCAAAAAAGATCCATTTAACGCGCGGATGTGCAATTTTGATTTGTTTTTCTAAATCGTTGATCGCATTGACCGCTTGCAGTACCGTCAAGTCCGGTAAAAGTTCGGCCTTGATGGCCAGCATGACATTGCTGCCGTGATTGACGGCCCATATATTCAAGGTTCGAATCACGCTCGGTTGTTGTTCAAGAAATTGCCGAACGTCATCGCGAATAGCGCTGTCGGCTTCACCCAGCAGCAAGGAATGAATCTCCTGGACAATCAAAATTGCGACGCCAACCAGCAGCATACCTATCAGTATAGAACCGCATGCATCATAGACCACATCACCGGTCAATAAGGTCAGGCCCAGCATCGCCGCCGCGATCAGCAAGCCGAGTAGGGCGGCCAGATCTTCGCCGATTACCACCATCAATTCGCTGGAAGGGGTTTGGCGGAACCATCGCCACAAGCTGAGTTCGCCGCGCTCCGGTTTTATGGCCTTCATCGCGGCGTTTAACGACAGCGCTTCGAGGATTACAGCAATCAGCAGGATACCCAAGGCTATCTCGGCATTCTCCACGGCGTGCGGATGCGTATAGCGCAGCCAACCTTCGTGAATCGAAAACAGTCCGCCGACGGTAAATAAGGTGATCGCCACCATCATGGCCCAGAGATAGGACTCGCGGCCGAAACCCATGGGATGCTTGTCGGTTGCCATTCTCGACGAGCGTTTCATGCCGATGAATAGCAACACTTGATTGCCGCAATCGGCGAAGGAATGTATCGCTTCGGCCAGCAATGAGCCCGAGCCGGTCCACATCGCCGCGCCAGTTTTAACCATGGCAATTCCAAGATTGGCGGCAAAGGCAAAAATGATGGCGGTCGTGGAGTGGTTGTGAGACATGAGAGTATAAAGATTGATTGAAAGCCGGGACTCAAAGTGTAGGCAACATCGCCGATACTTCAATCCGTTTAATAGCTATGAGTTGGAAAAGCGGCTAAGGTTGCAAGAGGGCGTTAAAAAGCCAGGTGGCGCCACCCACCAGATCGGTGGCAAACTGCTTGCCGAGTTAGCGTTTCTTGGCGATCCGGCGGGAAATTTTGTTACGGCGTTTATGCCGCCAGCGAATAACGCCCGTGACGAATAGTAGAGGGCAAGCCAGCCCCGCCGCAAAAACCAACATGCGTCCGGGCATTAAAATAGCTTCTCCGCTATGCAAGGGGTGCAGCCAGGCGATGATGCTATCGCCGGTAGTATGTTGTTTGGGATCGCCGATCGCCAAGATGTGGCCGCTGAATTGATCGATCCAGACATTGGTTTTGGGAAAGCGGCGGCTGGGTTCGCCGGCTTGGCGTAGATTGATGCGGTAGCTGCCTTTTTCGCCGTCGGGCGTTTCTATCCAGCACAGCCGAGCCTCGGGAAATTGTCGTTGGGCGATCGCCACGGCCTGATCCAGGCTGATGCGCTTACCATTCGAAGCCGGCGAGGACTCTGGCTTGGGAGGTTTGTGCAAGGGTGAAAAAAAGCCTATCGCCGGATTGATGTATTCCGGTATTTCCAGCGCGATACCGGTGACCGCCAGCATTGCCAGTACGATCAGGTTGTAAACGCCGCCGGTTTTGTGAAGATCATAATTCAGGCGTTCGGGACTGGCGGATTTTTTGAAACTCAACGCGCTTCGCAGTTTGTGCAAGGGCGGCCACCACAGATAAACGCCACTGATCAGCGAGACGATTAATAATAGGCCGACGATAGCCATAGCTATCTTGCCACCTTGATCCAGTAACAAGGTGTAATGCAGGTCGTAAAGCCAGGTCATCGCGAACTGCCCCCAAAATCGCTTGGCTACCACGGCTCCACTATAAGGATCGACCGAAACCAGCAAGGGCGCAAAGCCTTGATGTTCGGTTTCCTCGGGCTTGTAATAACGGGCGGTGATCATCCGCTGTGGATGTTCTGGGATTTCCAGGCGCCAGGCGTGTTGGCGATGGGGTTCGGCGCCAAGCAGCGATTGGAAAATCATTTCGTAAGACTGGCGGTCCAAGGAAGATTGGTTGACCGCCAGTTCGGGGTTAAGCCACTCGTCGAGTTCGATGTAAAACACCAGCAGGCTGCCAGTCAAACCGGCGACCGACAGCAGCAGCCCTAACCATAGACCAAGATACAAATGTACGGCCAGCCAAAACCGGCGGGCGGCCTGTTTTTTGCCGGCCGTTTGTTTCATGATTGATACGGCTTAGTAGTCGAACTTGACGTTGACCGCACCGTAGAAGGCGATACCGTCGCCCGGAGAGAAGAAGGGCTGCGCCGAAGCCCCGAACGTTTCGTCATACCAAACATATTCGCGGTGAGTATTGGTCAGGTTTTTTGCTTGAAATTGCAGATCGACTTCCTTGGTCACTTGATAACCCAAGTCAAGGTTTAGTAGGGCATATTCGCCTTGTTCACTTACGGTATTGGCCTGATTGACGAAATAATTGCCTTGGCCGCTGGTCCATAACGATGAACGCAATTCCGGCAGGATTTGGTAATCGATACCGGCCGAAAATAGATAATTCGGCGTATTCACAACTTGATTTCCGGCGACGTATTCCATCTTACCCGGTGTTAAAGCCGGCGGATTGGTAACCTTGGCCTCTTGCAGCGAATAGGCCGCCCACACGCCGACTTTATCCGTCGGATAAACTTTGATTTCCACGTCGACACCTTGGCGCAGAGTTGGGCCTATCATGGTTGAATCGACGCTGGCAAGGTCACGGCTGAGTTCGTTACTGGCTTTTTGCGACCAATACGCCACGCGGCCTTCCGCCCAATCGACCGGTTTCAGCTTGACGCCCACTTCCCAGCCGTCGTTCAGTGATGGGCCGGTATTTGATTGATTTCGTCCAAGAAAGGTGGCTTGCCCAAGTCCTACTTGGAAGGTGCGTCCCCAGTTGCCGTAAAGGCTGTAACCTTCAATTGGCGTAATGGTCATGCCGATTTTAGGTTGGGAAATGGTGCCGTAATCGTTCAACGGATACTCCCCGTAGGTCGCGCCGGGCCGGTAACTGAAAAAATCGCCGTCTATGATGTCGGCGCGGTAGCCCGGCGTGATCTTCAGCCATTCGAAAGGCTTGATCACCGCCTGAATATAACCGCCGTAGTTCAGGAAATTCCACTGTTCATCATTACGAAGTCCGTTCGCCCGGCGCACGCGGTTGTCCGTTACATAACGGAGATATTTGTTTTCCTGCTGTTGGAAATCGAAGCCGGTTTCCAGCGAGAAGTCGTTCAGCCAACTGATGACGGGATGGTAAGTCAACGAAGTTAGCGCCCCATACTGAACTTCGTTTCGGTCTCGTTCCTGTTGGTTCGATCCGGGACCATAGGTGACGAAACGTTGATCCTGGAATAGATTGCCGTAGGCTTTCGACGACCAAAACAGCGTTTCGCTGATGTTGAGGTCGAAATGAGTGCTGACTTGGCCCAGCGTACGCTTGCCGCCGTCGGTGGCGTTGCGCGCCATCGATTGGGTGCTGCTTAACAACTGCTCCGGATAGGTCAGATAGCCGGCTTCCTGGGCATTGGCATCGCTCCAGCGCACGCTCAAGCCGACCTTGTATTTGTTGTCGTCTGGGGTGTAAAACCATTTGCCCGAAAAGCTGTCCTTGTCGGACGATGAGTGGTCGCGGTAACCGTCGGTGGCACGGTAGGAAATGGCGTAGTTCTGCGAAAGGCCGTCTTTTTCGTAACCCAGGCCGGTTTGTACGTCGTGGGTATTGAAGCTGCCATAGCTGACCCGGCCCTTGGCGTAATTGCCGCCGGTCGAAGTGTTCATGCTGATATTGCCGGCGAAGGCGTGCAAACCGTAACGCGGATCGTTGGTGCCGCGCACCACTTCGATCGACTCGATGTCCAATGGAAACAAGGAATCGACGAAATAAGTGTCACCGCTGTTGGTATTGCTGGGGATACCGTCGATCAATAACTTGGCCGCGTTGACTCGGCCCTCGCCATTGAAGCCGCGAAACGACATTTTGCCGGTCGTGATGCCTTGACCGAATTGAGTAACCTGGACGCCGGGCATGCGGTGAAACAAGTCGTAAGCGGTCAGCACGTTCTGGTCGGCGATCTTGTCGGCATACATCACGTCCACCGACGTCGCTATGTCCTTGCTGGTCAATTTGCTGTGTTCTTCTCTATCGCTAACCGTGACTTCGCCCAGGGCGAAGATGGAGTCATCCTTGAGGGTTTGAGGTTTGGGAGGGGCTTTCTTGATGGCAATCACGCCATCGCCGACTTGTTCGTACTGCAGGCCGTTCTTGCCCAGAATTTTCTCCAGGGCCTGCTGCACGGTGAAATGGCCCTTCAGTGCCTCGGCATTTAGCCCGTTTACCACCGAATCGGCGTAGATCAGTTTGGTGTGACCAGTTTTCGCCAGATTATCCAGTGTCGCCGCCAGTGCTTGGGCGGGAAGATCGAGCGCGATGCCGGTGGCATCCGCCGCCAAGGCATCGAGGCTGGCCGCCAATAATAGTGCGGGTAGCAGCTGATTGCGTTTAAGCTTGGAGCGCCCATTTTCCAGGCGAGCCGGTTTGTCTCGAAATGTCATGATCATATCCTTGAGTGATGGGAGGGCGAAGTTTTTTCAATCTTCTAACCCCTCTTAACGAAGCAGGGCGATCAAACCGGACATTTATTTTTCGATTTTTTTGAACGTATGAAATTTAGCGCTTGGATAAGACGATGGTTTGCTTCTGACGCTTGGCGCGGATCGGCAAAATCTTTTCCACCGCCTGCAGAAAGGGATTGAGATCGGCGGCATCGAAACTGCCGCTCAAGGTCTGCCGGGCAAGTATCGGATCGGCAAACACGATATGCACGGCGTGATGGCGTTCCAGTTCGGCCGCGACTTCGGCCAAGGGTGTGTGGTTGAACATCAAATGGCCTTGTGTCCAGCCGGTCGATTGTTCGATGTCGACTTTTTCCACCGCTTGCAGTCGCCCATCCCGGTCGATTCTGCGGCCAAATCCGGCTTTCAGGCTGTCGCCGAACCAGCTACGGTCTGTTTTTAATTCCACTTCGCCTTCAAGCACCGAGACAGCACCGCCTTCGCGGCGCTTTTTAATATTGAAGACAGTGCCTATGTCCTTGACTTGTAAATCGTCCATTTGCACTGTAAAAGGACGCAAGCCTTGGTGAGCGACCGTGAACAAGACTTCGCCTTCGTCCAGTTCGACTCGCCGCCGCAGCCAGGACAGGCGCACCGACAGCCGAGTCGCTGCATTCAGAGTCAGCTGCGATCCATCCGGCAAGTAAATGTTGCGCCGCTCGCCCAGACCGGTCGAATAGCTAATCGTTTCGGCGCTGTAATCCTGCCACCAGCCAGTTGCCAACGCCACGAGCAGTAACGCGGACAAGCCTGTACGCATCAATCGTCCGGCCGGCGGCCGGACGGTTCTGGCGTCTTCTAGTCCGGGTATGTGGGTCGCTTTGAGATTATCCAGATTCGACCACAGTCTTTCGGCTTCCGCATAGGCTTGCCGATGCGCGTCGTTCTCGGTCAGCCAGTCCTGGAAACGGCTGCGTTGCAGCTCGTCGCAGCGTTCGGATTCCAATTGCACGAACCACTCTACCGCTTGCCTGAAGATACGATGTTGGCGTTGTTGGGTCATTGCGAACGATTCAAAAAACGGGATCTTGCAAGCGGCGATGGCAGTGCAACATGGCCTTGACCAGATGTCGCTGGACGGTTTTTTCGGAAATCGCCAATTGGGCGGCAATTTCGGCGTAACTTAGTTCATCGATTTTTCTCAGCAAAAAAACCTGTCTACATTGTTCGGGTAGCGTGGCGATGGCATCCAGCAGAATTTCGCATTGCTGGCGCAAGATTGCCATGGGTTCCGGCTGTATATTCGGGCACGGCAATTCCTCGTCGAGCGGCACGGCATTTTGCGCGGTGCGTTGATGGTGCCGCAAAAAGTCGATGGCTAGGCGTTCGGCGGTACGGAACAGATAGCCGGTAAGATTGTCGGCGTGAGCTACCGTTTCCTGGCGCAGCAACCTGATATAGGTTTCCTGGCTCAAGTCCTGAGCGGTTTCCGGGCAGCGTACCCGGTGCATCAGAAAGGCGATGATGGCTTCACGGTGGCTGATGAACAGCCGGGAAATCTGATCGTGATCGATAGCTATGGCGGACAAGCGGTAGGCTCCGGGTACTCAGTATTTATAACGCGAAACCAAAAGCAAGCAAGCGCCATACCAATAGCCGTGGCTACCATATTTTGCGGGTTGGAGAGCAGGCATTCGCACTGAAAACAATTAATCAATG
>Ga0316622_100003126_pt1 | contig 11741 bp, 10 predicted proteins | sample OWC_Aug_OW2_C1_D_FD_207646 | JGI IMG/M metagenome (GOLD analysis project Ga0316622, IMG submission 207646) | Wetland soil microbial communities from Old Woman Creek delta, Ohio, United States - OWC_Aug_OW2_C1_D5_C | ecosystem: Environmental > Terrestrial > Soil > Wetlands | place: USA: Ohio... | reverse complement strand
CGTCCGCCGGTGGTCCATGGACCTGCGCAGGAAAACCCTGATCATCTACGGAGTATCCATCCTCTGCATTCTGGTTACGTTCTGGGCCATTACCCAGCTGATTGTCCTCGGTTCATTCGTGGCCCTTGAGGAGCAGACCACCGAGCAGAACCTGAACCGGTTCATGGGTGCCCTTGATGAAGACCGAAGCATCCTCGAGACCTCGGTCCGTGCCTGGGCTCCCCGGGATGATACGTATACGTTCATGCGGGACCGGAACACGAATTATATCGACACGACATTCGGGAACGAAACCCTGCTCAACCGGCGGATCAACTTCGTGGTCTTTACCAACACCTCCGGCGGGATCTTCTTTGCCAGAGCCTTCGACCTGCAGAAGGGGGAGGAGGTGCCCCTGCCCACATTCGTGGCTGACATGGTGGCCGGGAATCCGGCGCTGCGCACCTTCAACCTGGCGAACAGCAGCACGACGGCAATCATGATGCTTCCGTCAGGGCCGGTGATGGTGGCATCCGCCCCTATTACCACCAGTGACTACACGAGCGTGGTCCGGGGCACCCTGATCACGGGGCGGTACCTGGACAGTGCCGAGGTCCAGCGGATCGCCCGGCTGACCAGCCTCCAGGCCCAGCTGCTCCCGGCAGGGAGCGCGGCAGTACCTGCAGAGGTCCGGGACACCTTCGTTTTCGGAGCACCCGGGGATGAAATCCTGATAAAAACCCTGCCCGACAACACGATTGCCGGCTACCGGGTGATCCGGGACCTGTACGATGCCCCGGCACTCGTTGCCCGGACGGTGATGCCCCGTACCATCTATTCCCGGGGAGTGGCCACCCTCCAGTTCTTCCTGCTCTGCTTTGTGGCGCTCGTCACCGTCTTTGGCATGGCGTACCTCTACTTCCTGGAGCGGTCGGTGCTCGCCCCCATCTCGCGGCTCAGCCAGGACGTGGCCCAGATAGGGAAGACCCGGAACCTGGCAGCCCGTCTCTCGCCGGGTGAGGGGGATGACGAGCTGACCCAGCTCACGGCGAACATCAACCAGACGCTCGCAGCCCTTGAACGTGCGCAGCTGCAGATCCAGCGGAACGAGGAGAAGAACCGGGCCCTGATCAATGCCATGCCGGACACGATGTTCCAGCTGAACCATCCGGGGATCTCGGAGGACCTCACCTCGGCGGAAGCCGCAGGGATGGCCGAGAAGGCCATCGCCGAGCTGGCGGGCAGGCAGCTGGAGGAGATCGGCGAGACCTACGAGCTCATCTCCCCGGCTCCTGCGCCGGGTGATCTCCCGGTGCTCGGTCCCCTTGAGACGATCATCCGCCCGTTCATCTTCGAGTTCAAGGCAAGGATCTCTGGTGCGGACCGGTACTTCGAGGTCCGGGTGGTGAAGAGCGGGGAGGGCGAGGCGCTGGCCATTGTCCGGGAGATCACCGACCGGAAGAGGGCAGAGGCTGAGCTGGAGGAATACCGGTCCCACCTCGAGGACCTGGTCTCGGCCAGGACCGCGGAACTCTCGCGGACCAACGAGCAGCTGCGGGAGGAGATTCTGGCCCGGAGGCTATACGAGGAGCAGAAGCGCAAGGCCTTCGAGCAGATCGAGAAGAACATCGAACAGTTCGCCATTCTGGGCGACCACATCCGGAACCCCCTCACCGTCATCGTCGGCCTTTCGGACCTGATCCAGGATCCCGCGGCACGGAAGATCCAGGACCAGGCCAGGATCATCAACGGGATCATCGACCAGCTGGACCGGGGCTGGATCGAGTCCGAGAAGGTCCGGGAATTCCTGCGGAAGTACTATTCTGACGAGCGCAAATCTCTCTAGCGCCGGGGGCTGCCCGGCCGGCTAGACCACCAGGCGCCGCTTCATCAGGTTCACGGCCAGGAGAAAGGCGAGGACCGTGGCCGCGGAGAGCCAGACCAGGGAAACCGGGAGGAGGGGCGACGGGATCCCGAGAGTCAGGGATCGGATCACCGTCACCACGTGGGTGAGTGGCAGGAGTGCCACCGCCAGGTACTGGACAAACTTCGGGAGGAGCGTCAGGGGGAAGAAGGTCCCCGAGAAGAGGAACATGGGGGTGATGAAGAGGAAGGTGGGCAGGTTCAGGGTATCGATCCCGGGGGTGAGCGCCGTGAAGCACATGCCGATGGCGGCGAAGAGGAGCCCGGCCCAGATCGCAAAGGGGATGACGAGCAGCGACCACGGGAGGTCGAGCACGCCGAAGAGGAAGAGCACCGGGAGCATGATGAGGGTATTGATGAATGCACGGGTTGCACCCCAGAGGATCTCCCCCACGATCACCTCGTCAATGGTGAGGGGCGTTGCAATGATGGCATCGAAGGTCTTCTGGTAGTACATCCTCACGTAGCTTGCGTAGGTGCATTCGAAGAACCCGGCATTCATGATGGAGATGGAGACGAGTGCCGGAGCGATGTACTGCGCGTAGGAGACCCCCGCGATCTCCGGGATGAAGCTGCCCACCCCAAATCCCAGGGAGAGGAGGTAGAGGATGGGCTCGAGAAACGGTGGCAGGAAGTTCACCCGGTAGGTCTTCACAAACACGTCCCGGTTCCTCTGCCAGACGTGAAAGACCCGGGGGGTGAGCCGGGGGAGGGCCAGGAAGCGGAGGGGATTATTCACGCAGCTTCCTCCCGGTGAGGCGCAGGAAGACGTCCTCCAGGGTTGCCGGGCGGGCCGCCACGTGCCCTAGCTGGCACTCCCCGACCAGCGTCCGGGTCACGTCCCGGGGTGCATCCGTGTAGGCCTGGATCATGCCGCCGATGGACTCGTACCGTGTCCCCAGCCGTTCCAGGCACTGCCGGACCTCGGGGGTGTCGTCGGTCTCCACGACATGGGTGCCTGCATGCTTCAGGACCAGGTCCCGGGGCTGACCCTCCACCAGGATCCCGCCCCGGTCCATGATCACCAGCCGGTCGCAGAGACGTTCGGCCTCCTCCAGGTAGTGGGTGGTGAGGACGATGGTGTTCCCCCGGCTGCGGAGTTCCCTGAGCCGCTCCCAGATCAGGTGCCGGGCCTGGGGGTCCAGCCCCACCGTGGGCTCGTCCAGGATCAGGAGCTGAGGCTGGTTGATCAGTGCACGGGCCAGGATCAGCCGCCGCTTCATGCCGCCGGAGAGCTTCTCGATGGGGGTGTCCCGCTTCTCCGAGAGCTCGACAAAGGACAGGAGTTCCCGGATCATGGGATCCGCCTCCTCCCGGGGGATGTCGAAGTACCGGGAGTAGACCAGCAGGTTCATGTACACCGTGAAGTCCGGGTCCAGGTTGTTCTCCTGGGGCACGAATCCTATCCGGCGCTTGATCTCGGACTCGTGCCCGTCCACCTCCATCCCGAAGACCTGCAGGCTCCCCTCCGTTTTCGGTGAGACGCACTGGATCATCCGCATGGTGGTGGTCTTCCCGGCACCGTTGGGGCCCAGGAAGCCGAAGACCTCGCCCGGCTCCACCCGGAAGGTGACATGGTCCACGGCAGTGAATTCCCCGAACCGTTTCGTGAGCCCCCGGGCCTCGATCACCGGCGCCATTCCCGTCCCACGCCCCTCCTGCACTCCCGGAAGCATCGCCCCCGGATCACTTGATACCCGCGGGTGAGCTCCACACGGTGAGGGGAGTGTGGAAGCCTCCCGGTTCCCGTTCCATCCGGCGGGAGGGGGGAAACCCCCTCCCGGGCCCTCCCCCGTGAGGATAGCCAGATGGTCGGTGTTTCAGGGCAACGAGATCACAGATGACAATGAACCGGCGGGGGGGTGCCCACGCGGCGGGGGCGGCGAGCCCCCGAGAGCGTCTCACCGGAACGCATGAGCTCGGGAAATCCGACAGGGATGGGGAGGGGGAGGGTCTTTCCACATCATCAGGCGACCCGGATCCGTGCCCCGCTGTTCCGGGCCCGGGTGATCCAGGTGGATCCCCCGCCGGATGCCTCCATGAATGAGCGGGCGGCTGCCTCCACCTCCCGGGCACCGGTATCGGTGATGGCATACACCGCCGGGCCGAAAGAGGAGAGGCCGGCACAGGCTGCACCGGCTGTCCTCATGGTAGCCGAAAGGTCGCGGATGGCCGGGTCCTGGAGGCGGACCTCCACCCTCTTAAAGCCCAGTTCCTGGATCCGGTTCACCGACGCGCCGAAGAGGTCCAGGTCCCGCTCCGCGATACCCGGAAGCATCCGCACCAGCACCTCCCGGCAGACGGCCTGCACCTCTCCGGGGTCCACCGGGCAGTGGGTGCGGAAGATCTCCCGCTCCCGGCCCCCGCTGGCCCCCGGGATTGCGCGGGGAATGGCCAGCACGACCTTCCAGTCCTCGGGGAAGGGATGGCGGGCGGTGACCGGTGCGGGGGGCACGCCTGTGGATGCGGAGGAGGGCCGGAAGTCCTGCTTCTCCCGGCCCGTGCCGAAGGAGTGGCCCCCGTCCACGACAAATCCCCCGTGTTCGAAGGCAGCGGTGCCGATACCCGAGGTTCCGCCCCTTCCGGAGATCCGGGCCAGCTCCCGGACCGGTACCTCCTTCCCGTGGAGGGTGGTGAGCGCCCGCCCCGCCGAGAGGGCCATCTGGGTACCGCTCCCCAGGCCCACGTGCCTGGGAACCGATTCCCGGATCCTGAAGCGGGCAGGGGCCCGGGCCCGGATCGCCTCCACCACACGCCGCCCCACCTCCCGGATCACCTCCGCTGCCCAGGGTTCGCCGCCTGTCACCTGGCACTGCGGGGAGAGGGAGGCCTCCAGCAGCAGGCGGGGCTCCTCCAGGGCCAGCCCCACGGATCCGTCCACCCGCCCAAGGCCCCCGTGCAGGTCGATGAGGGTCAGGTGGATCCGGGAGGGTGCATCCACGATCACCCGCCGCTCATCCAGGAAGGCATGGTACGGGAACTGTTCCCGGATGGAGAGGAGGGGGGAACCCCCATGGATGATCTCGTACCTCCGGGAGAGGACCGGCTCCCCTCGCAGGATCCCCAGGATCCCCGCCGTCCCCGGATCGGCAGGTGCGGACCGGATCTCCCGGATCTCGCGGCGGGCCTCGATCCGGTGGCGCAGCAGGATCTTCCCGATGGGGATATCGGCCCGCATCAGGTCCTCCCGGAATTCCAGGGGGAGGCGGGAGACGAGGGCGTGGGAGACGGCGGTGAGGAGCACCTTGCCGTCGGGGTCGCCTCGGATCGTCACCACCCGGTGGTTCACCTCTTCCCCCAAAGGGCACTGCAGTACCGCCGCCGTCTCCCCATCAGCCGGTTCCACCTGCTGGGAGTGGGTCTCCAGCCGGACGGGGGATCCGGTGATCACCTCCAGCATCTGGGTGACGGAACCGTCGGTGGAGAGGAGGATCTTCTGGACCGAAGAGAGCCTGCCCACCTCCCCTTCCAGGGCCTGGAGACGTGCGGGAAGATCCATTGCTCCCATCTCGTCAGCAGGGAATGATAAACCTCACGGTTGGGCCTTACACGATGGGGTGAGGAACGTATCCGGTTCCCTGTGCAGATCCGGGACCGAATCCTCGCTCCGGGACGATCCTGCACCGGCCAACGAAAGGGATGATCCCGTAGCAACCGGCTACGGGATGATCTCGCAGCCGTTGTATTTCTCGTGGAAAAAGTCCTCCATCCGGATACTCCCGGAGGCCAGCAGCGACCGGATCTCCGGGAGTGCCCCCTGGAGGGCATCGTGGAGGCCCTGGACAGTGGCACAGACGGATTTCCGGGCCTCTTCCGGCCATGGCCTCAGGATGGAAGCGTAGAGGCACCTGCCGCCGCAGAAGGAGAGGAGGTGACAGGTGGTGCACTCGCCGTTGACTGACACCAGGGGGAGATGGAGGGGATCGCTCCCGGCGATGTGCCCGACGTAGTGGGCCTGCATCCCCGCCATGATGGGGCAGGGGGCGAGGGAACCATCCGTGAGAATGCTGTAGTTGGAGTGGCCCGACCCGCAGCGGAGGGGACTCCCCCGTCCCCTCAGCAGGTCCTCGGTGGTATCCAGGAAGGGGTACCACCGGAGCACCCTCCCGTGCACCCGCATCTCCTCCACCCATCGTTCCACCAGCCTCCGGATGCCGGGGAGGTAGGAGTCCCTGGCCCAGCGATCAAAGTCCCTCATCCGGTAGTCCTCCGAGAAGTTGGCGTCCAGCTGCCAGTGGAGGGAGGTGAAGGGCAGGTCCCGGTGCCCGGCCAGGTGGAGCACCGCCTCCTCGATGTCGGTCGCCTCCGCCACCGTCATCCGGGCGATCACCTCGCCCCGGTACCCCAGCGAGCACAGGTGGCGAATCCCGCGCATCACCCCATCGTAGGTGCCCTCTCCACGGTAGCCGTCCGTCAGGTGCCGGGGACCGTCCACGGAGACGAGAATCGTGGAGAACCGCAGCAGCAGGTCGGGATCAACCCGGGAGAGGAGGAGGCCGTTTGTCTGGATCAGGAACCGCTCCACCGGTGCATGGTCCATGATCTCCCGGATCAGGTCGGTCCGCAGCAGGGGCTCGCCGCCGTAGAAGGTGAGGACCGGGGAGGGATCCCGGGCCAGGAAGGCATAGAGCCTGCCCAGGTCCGCCTGGAATTCCGCGGGAAGGGTCCAGTCCAGGTTCAGGTCAGAGCCGTCCGCGGCCTCGTCGGGGAGGAAGGCCTTTCCGCGGCAGTAGGTACAGCAGAGGTTGCAGTGGTCGGTAAGGAGGAGGTGGTAGTGCACCGGTATTCCCGGGAGGTTGCCGTGCTGCCCTGAAAAGGATATGGGTCCTTTCGTGCCCCCGTTTTCCGCCCTACGGCTCGATTCACGACGGTCCCCGTGCCCGTCCGCGATGGCAAAGTATGTGAAGCGCGGGGGTGAATGTTCCCCCGGGTATGGATGCAGGCATGATGGCGCCGGGGAAACAGGCGGGGAGCCGCTGGGGCCCCATCCTCGTGGCCACGGCCTTTTCCCTGCTCCTGGAGTATGCGGTGCGGGGGCTTTCCTCTCTCACCGCGTTCCCGCTCCTCCTTCCCCTCCTCGCAATGGCGTATGCCTCATACTTCACCCTGGTCCAGGACCTGGTGGTCCGGTTCCGGCTCAGGGACCGGCACCTGGTGGGTGTTGCCTTCTTCGCGGGCACGGTATATGTCTTCACCGTCTCCGGTCTCGCCCTGGTCCCGCCCCTGGTGCTGGGGGTAAACTGGTTCGCCATCCTCTTTGTTCCCCTGGTCTGGTGGGCTGCCCTTCAGACGCTCCTCGGCCGGTATCTGGCCGGCCGCCTCCTGGGAAATGATGCGGGTCTTGCCCCCCTCCCCCCTGCCGGCCGGGTGGTGGCTCTGGCGATCCAGGCCGGCGTGATCCTCCTCTTCCAGCTCTCGGGCCGGATCCCGCCCCTCACCCCCGTTGCCGCGGGTGTCCTGATCCTCCTCCTCATCGGATCTGCATCCGCCGTAAAGATCACCCTCCCTTCGCGGGATGAGCCTTTCCCGGTCATCAATCCGAATCCCGTGTGGGATATCCTGGCCGGCGCCAGTGTCATCGTTTTTCTGGCCTGCGGCCTCCTTCCGGCAGGTGAACCGGCCCTGATGGGCCCGTTCACCGTCAACCGCACGGCCCTCCAGGTGGTGGTCTTCTGGTCGCTCCTCGTGGCGGGGGTCATGGCCCTACACCACCTGATCCGGGCCGGGGCCGGGCGTGGCCGGGGTGACCCCCTGCATCCCTGAGGGCACGCACCGCACCGCACACCTTATCCCCCGGACAGGCCTATGGACGGTAGAGAAGCCGCCCGGGTTCCGGGCGGTGGAGGTGTCCCGTGAAAATCGTACTGATTGCCGTGATCGCTGCCCTTGCCATCCTGGCCGTGGCATTCCTGGCCGTTCCCCTGTTCACACCGCCCGAGCCGGGAGGTGCCGCCGATCCCGACCTGCTCTACCAGGTCTCGGTCATCGATGCCCTGATGCAGGGGGCCTACGACGGGGTGATCCCGGTGGGGGAGATGATGCGCCACGGGGACTTCGGCCTGGGGACCTTTGATGCACTGGACGGCGAGATGGTGGTGCTGGACGGCACCTGCTACCGCGTGGGGATGGACGGGACGGCGCAGCCGGTGAACGGGAGTATCCTCGTCCCCTACGCCGACATCACGACCTTCGAGCGCGAGACGGTGATCCCCGGGATCTCGGGATCGAACCTGAGCCAGGTGACTGCCGCCCTCGATGCCGCGCTCCCTTCGGAGAACTACTTCCTTGCCATCCGGATTGACGGCACGTTCCCTGCCGTGAAGGCCCGGTCGGTGCCCCGCCAGGAGAAGCCCTACCCGCCCCTCACTGAGGCCGTGTCCCACCAGGCGGTCTTCCAGTGGTACAATGTCACCGGCACGGTGGTCGGGTTCTACAGTCCTCCCTATACGGAGGGGATCGATGTGACCGGCTACCACCTGCACTTTCTCTCTGCAGACCGATCGAAAGGGGGCCATCTCCTGGACCTGGCCGTGGAGAGCACACCGGTATCCCTGGACATGACGCCGCGGTTCACGGTGATACTCCCCGAGACGGGGGATTTCACGGGGATGGACCTCTCCGGGGACCTCTCGGAGGAGACTGCGCAGGTGGAGAAGTAACCAGGGATCGCGGAGGGTATGTGCGGGCACGCCCGGCTCTCCCCGCCACCCCGGGCTGGCCAAGGCGCAACCCTCAAGTTCCCGGTCACCCATTCTCTCCCCATGGTCACCCTTCCGGATGTTGAGGCTGCCCGCTCCCTGATCCGGCCCCACGTCATCCGGACACCCCTCGTCCATTCCCCCACCCTGTCGGCGATGGCGGGGGCAGAGGTCTTTCTCAAGCTGGAATCGATGCAGAAGGGGGGGTCCTTCAAAATCCGGGGAGCCCTTGCCCACGTCCTCTCACACCCGGACAGGATAGGACCGGCCGGCATCGTGGCGGCGTCGGCGGGGAACCATGCCCAGGGGGTGGCCCTGGCCGCACGCCTGGCAGGTGTCCCTGCCACCGTCGTGATGCCGGCCTGGGCCTCCATCTCCAAGCAGGCCGCCACCAGGGCATACGGTGCCGAGGTAATCCTCCACGGGGCCTCCCTGGAGGAGAGCCTGGACCGGGCACGGGAGCTGGCGCGAGAGGGGAGGATGTTCGTCCATGCCTACGACGATCCCCAGGTGATCGCCGGCCAGGGTACCATCGGCCTGGAGATCCGGGAGGATCTCCCTTCCGTGGACCAGGTGATCGTGCCCGTCGGCGGGGGAGGGCTCATCGCCGGCATAGCGACAGCCCTCCGGGGAACGAATCCCGGTATCCGGGTGACCGGGGTCCAGGCCGCCGCCTGCCCGTCGGCGGTGGAGGCGCTCCGGGCAGGGAAACCCGTGACCGTGGATTCCCTGCCGACCCTTGCCGACGGGATCCGGGTCCGGAGGGTAGGGGACCTGCCCTACCCCGTGATCCGGGACATGGTGGACCGGGTGGTCCTGGTGGACGAGGATGCCATCGCGGACTCGATGCTCCTCCTCCTGGAGCGGAAGAAGGTATTGGCCGAGGGCGCGGGGGCCGCCCCTATGGCGGCGATCCTCTCCGGATCCGCCGGTATCGTCCCCGGGAGCCGGGTCGTGCTTGTCGTGAGCGGGGGGAACCTGGACATCCCGCTCCTGGAACGGGTGATCCGGCGGGGGCTGGTCCGGACCGGCCGGATGCTGCATCTCACTGCCACCATCGAGGATATCCCGGGGATGCTCGCCAGGATGCTCTCCCTCATCGGGGCGGCCGGCGGGAACATCCTGCATATCCACCATGGGAGGGGAGATCCCGGCATCGGCGTCACGGCGGTCCGGCTGGATCTCGTGATCGAGACCCGGGGGCCTGATCATTCCCGGTACATCCTGAATGAGCTGAGAAAGGGCGGATACGCGGTCTCGGAGGGGGGACTGGCATGAAGGTGATTGGTATCTGCGGGAGCCCCCGCGGGGAATCCAGCAGGACGAAGCGGCTGGTCGGGGCGGTCCTCCGGGGGGCGGAGGGGACGGGGGCAGAGACGGAGTTCGTTGATCTCTGTGCCCTCACGATCCGGCCCTGCACCGGCTGCGAGACCTGCCACGCCACCGGGCTCTGCCACCACGGGGATGACATGGCAGAGGCCTCCTGGAATCGATGGTGGCGGCCGAAGGGATAGTGCTCGGCTCGCCGGTACATATCGACCAGGTCACTGCCCAGATGAAGGCATTCATTGACCGGACCGCTGACGCCATCCACTGCCAGCTGCTGACCGGCAGGTACGGGTGTTCCGTTGCCACGACCTGGGAATCAGGAGGGAACGCCGTCGTCGAGTACCTGAACCATGTCCTCCACTGGCTCGGGGAGGTGACGGTGGGTGATACCTGGGCCGCACTGGGGGAGAACCCGGACGCACTCCTTCCTGCCGAGGAGGCGGCCGTGACCCTCGGAGAGACCCTTGCCGGGGCGATACGGACCGGGCGGAACTACCCGGGACAGGAGGAAGAGATCGGGGAGAACCGGCGTGCGTTCCTGGAGATCGTACGGGAGCACCGGGCCGCCTGGCCCCACGAGTACGCGTTCTGGAAGGAACGGGGATGGATCTGAATCCGCCGGAATGCCTGTCGCCGGTGCGCGTCGGAGGGATCGGCGGTAGTACCTGACTGCAGGGAACGCTTCCATGGGCAATGGTGCATGTTCTCTTCGGAACACCCCCCGAAGGAAATGGCGAAAAACCCATAATTCTCGCGAAAAACGTCCATAATGCGATAATTCCCCTCACCGGGGCTTGGAATACCGACCGGTAAATCCGGGCGATCTGCTCTCCCGGTGACCCCCAAATCTGGATTGTATAACCATCCAGAATTGCTATCAAGCATTGCTATAAACCCGACATCATTCCACAAAGCTTTTATTCCCCGAGCACAAAAAACTGAATTGTCACCCTAAATTACGAGGTGTACTGATGGGACAGAAAGTTGGAAATGAAAAGATCAAGCGTGAAGAGGGTTACCTGTACTTTGTCGGAAAGGACGGCTTTGTCTGGGCCGCCCCGATGAAGCACAACAAGGGTGGAAGGAAGAAGAAGGTCGGCAGCGAGAAGATCGCCAAGCAGCCGGGGTTCATGTACTACCTGGGCAAGGACGGCTTCGTTGCCAAGGCCAAGATGAAGAACGCCTGAACCCCTTACCCTTTTTCCACCACATTCTAGGACGGGGTGCCGGGAGGCGCCCCCGCTCGCATTTCTCCTGACAACGGTCCCTCTCTCACGTCGGCGTATCACCCGTATTCCCGCTCATAAACCGCCGGCCGCTTCTGGAGTTCCCGGAAACTTTCAGGCTGGGTACTGCAGGCAATCCACCGTACACCATCCTGTGGCTGGGAGACAGGAGAGGGATCTGCCCCCTCCCGGTTCCCACCCCCACGACAAGAGGATAGTATCCTCTCCCTCTTTCCCGGGATCAGCAGTGAATCGGAACCGGCGGGGGAGAGCCGCAGCGGAACCCCCGGGAGCGTCCCCGTAGTTCACCTCACATGAATACCACCGATCGGTATCCATGGTGACCGGCCGCAGGGGTCAGGGGGGGGAGACGGGGCAGCCCCAGGGGCCGAACCGGCCGAACCCCCACTCCCAGGTGTTGGTGTCCCGGCAGACCTGCGGTTTCGTGGGGTGGATGGAACAGAGGTACCGCGAGGGGCCTGCCGGGACCAGGAACGGGCAGCCCTCATGGAGGATCCCGGTCGCCGGGTCGGTCCAGCCCTCCACGGGGCCGCACCGTTCCAGATCGGACCTTTCCAGGTCGGCG
>Ga0316622_100003124_pt1 | contig 11743 bp, 9 predicted proteins | sample OWC_Aug_OW2_C1_D_FD_207646 | JGI IMG/M metagenome (GOLD analysis project Ga0316622, IMG submission 207646) | Wetland soil microbial communities from Old Woman Creek delta, Ohio, United States - OWC_Aug_OW2_C1_D5_C | ecosystem: Environmental > Terrestrial > Soil > Wetlands | place: USA: Ohio... | reverse complement strand
GCGGCCCTGGCGGGTTGGGGACCGGTCCGGACGGACTCCTTGCCGGCGCGGCAATCCGCCCGCGCGGATGCGCCCAACATTCTGTTCATCCTCGTTGATGCCATGCGCGCGGACCGGTTGTCGGCCGCCGGGTATGCGCGCCCGACGACGCCGGTGGTCGACCGCTTGGCCGCGGAGGGGGTGTTGTTCGAAAACGCATACGCGCACGGCAACCGGACCATCATTTCAGTGCCGGCGCTGTTCACGTCGCTGTATCCGGCGCTCACCGGGGCCATCGGCTTCCAGGAGCTGATGGCGCCCCTTCCGGAGCGCCAGGTGACCATCGCCGAGCTGTGCCGCGATGCCGGCTATTCAACCATCGGGATGATGAACAACACGTATCTCATGCGATCCTTCGGGCTGGCGCAAGGTTTTGACCGGCTCGAGGAGTTCAACCGGCGGCGTTTCGATTTGAGCGTGTATCGCCTTCTGGTCGCGCTGGGCCTGGTGAAAAAGCCCGGCTACGTGACGGGCATGTATGCTTCGGCCACCGAGGTCACGGACGCGGCCCTGAAGTGGCTTTCGCGTGCGTCGCGCGAGGGGCCGGTGTTCTGTTACGTGCATTACATGGACGTCCACCATCCTTACCGGCCGCCGGATGAATTCGAGCGCATGTTCCGGACGCGGGGCTCGCTGGCGCGCATCGATCCCAACGCGCTGTTCGAAAAGAGCGTCGACCTGGTGAAGCGGCACAAGCGCGATCCGCTCGATGACGATGAGCTTGCGCGCTTGCGCGATCTCTATGACGGATGCGTTCGCTACGTCGACACGCAGGTCGGACGCCTGGTCGAAGCGTCGAACGCCTTCGGCAACGGACGCCCTACCGTGGTCGTGTTCACCGCGGACCACGGAGATGAATTCCAGGAGCACGGCTCGCTCTATCACAACAATGTGGTGATTCAGGAGTTGATACGGGTGCCGCTCGTGATCTGGTTCTCCGATCGCCGTTTCGGCGCGCGGGTCCCGCATCTGGTACGCCACATCGATCTGCTCCCGACGATCGCGGAGTTGGTGGGGGCAAAGGTGCCGGAAGTCGCTATGGGCCGGACGCTGACGGGGACCTTCGATGGCGCCGATTCCACGGCGGTGACGTCGATCGCCGAGGGTGACTACTGCAGTGCGATCGTCGAAGCGGAATGGAAGCTGATGCGAGTGGATACCACGGGCACGGAAACGCTCTATCACCTGACGGACGACCCGTGGGCAAAGCGCGATGTGTCGCTCGAGTACCCGGCGCATCGAGAGCGATTGAGCGCCTTGTTGGAAGGTTATCTGCGCGCGGTGGAGGCGCTGCGCGCGAGGCCGTCTGAGACTTACGACGCCGAGACGATGCGCCAGCTCAGATCTCTCGGTTACATCAATTGACCGTCCGGGCCATGGGGCCCGTCCGGTCAGCGTGGCGGGTACTTCCCAGCTCGGAGTTCGGGGCCGGCCACGCGCGGCCGGACTCTGCCGCTCAGGGAGGACTGCGCGCGTTGCACGCCGACGACGACCGAATCCCTGCCAAAACCGGACATTTCTAACCTCAATGCGTCAAAACTCCAGGGGGTCGTTGGCCAACGCCGGGCGCCAGGACGGGGGCGCTCCGGCTCAAACAGTCCTCGCGCGCCGACGAAACGCGCGTTCGCATACCTCACCTTTTGTGGGCGGTCGGCGCGCTGCGGAACTCGCCGTAGACCCGCGTCCTTACGCGTCCTTACGCGCCCGGCCGACATCCCGCTTGCTGTGTTTTTGACGAATTGAGGCTAACTCCACCACGAGGTGCAACACGAATCCTCTTTCGTGTTGGCGCCGGTGAAGCTTCGGGGCTTCCAACCGGCGGGAGGGCGAATCACTACAAGTACGAGGGGGTATCGCGATCGAGGGGGTCACGCCAATGCCGTTCCCTGCCGGCTACCCGCCATTGCTCGACTACTACAGCTGCCCTGCGGGGACCGCGCCATTGGGCGCCTGGGGAATTGCCCATGACATCACGCTGACGATCTATGGGAATTGCACCGTCGATACGGAACCGTCGAGCTGGGGCAAGATCAAGTCGCTCTACACGGAGTAGTTCGGACCTGAGTAGCTCTTGTAGCGTCAGGTTCATCTGGGTTTTCTAGCTCGGGTTTGTAGCTGCTTTCGACAGTGATCGGGGGCGCCCGGGGCGGCGCGTGTCCGGCTCGCACCGACCCGTCTCCGCCCCCTATCTCCAGCCCCGTCGAAACGTCAGCTCGCGCATCGCCGCCAGCAGAGAGGCATAGCACGCGATTCCGATCACGCCTGCAGCACAGAGCATCCCCACTGGAGGAAGGTGACCGCCCGCGTAGAACCGGCCGGCCGACATCACGGCGCCCATCGCGATTCCAGCGCACGCGGTTTTCACTATCGATCTCCAAGGAACGAGCCACGCGATCGACTTTCTTGTGGCTCTGAACACGAGGACCGGGTAGATGCTATAGCCAATGAGCGTGGTCACGGCCGCACCTTGGTATCCGAAGGCGGGAATCATGATCAGGTTCAGAGACAGGTTCACCAGCATGGAAATCGCCACCAGCATCAGCAGTGTGCGTGTGCGCTCCTGGATCTCGAGGCCCTTGTGCCCGATCATTGACACCCCCCACACCATGACCCCCCCCGTGACGAACGGTATGATCGTGTATCCCTCACGGAACTTGCTACCGAGGAGGATGGTGACGAGTTCCCTGCTGAAGAGAACTGTAAAGACAACCACGGGTACGACGGCGATGACATAGTATTTCGTGAACTGGGAGATGACTTGCGTGATCTTGCTCCTGTCGCCGCTCTCCCATGCGTTCATGATCAGCGGATAGGAAGCCGTCAGAAGAGGCGTCGAAATCAATCCGAAACCCATGGTCACAAGGTTGTAGTTCGCCGCGTAGATCCCCGCTTCGGCGCTCCCGCGGAAAGCCCCGATCAGCACGCGGTCCGAGAGGCCCAGAAGCTGTCCACACATCATCCATCCGATCATGGGGATCCCGAATGCCGCGAACGTCCTCATCAAACCCGTATCGAAGGAGGTGGCGAGCGACTTCGCACCTCCAGCGATACCCAAGCCCTTGAGCATCGGAAAGAAGAGGAGAAAATTGGCGCACGCGGCGCCCAGCAGAATCCCGATTACATCCCTGCGCACGAAGAAAATAAACAAAAGCGCAAGCGCAAGGCGAAGCACGGCACTCGCGCTCTTGAACACGGTCGATTCCTTCGATTTCAACCCGGCCTGGTACGCGGCATTGAGCGTGGAGAACACCATCTCCGACACTACCAACAGGACCCCGGCGTGATAGTAATGCACGTAAGCACCGAGCCGGTCCCGCATGAAGGGGAATACGATGAAGCACAAGACCAGGACGGTGCCGGAAACGACCGCAATCATGTGCAACAGTTTCACCAGGAATTCATCGACCCGCCCCTCGGCATTGAACCGCGGCAGATAGCGAAGCACCGACTGCTGGATCCAACCCGATAAGAGCGATGCGGCGATGAGCGTGACCGCCACCACGACGGCGTACCGCCCGTAGTCGAGTGGATCGAACACGCGGGTAAAAACCGATATACCGGCGATGCTCAGCGCAGCCGGAATGACCGCTGAGGGGATATAGCGGAGCGTGTCTTCCCGCAGTCGTCGCATGAGATGCGCGAGAAGCTGTTCTTCCTGCGCCCTTGAGCCGTTCATTCCGGACGGATGCCCTTCGATAAATGACCTTGCAACGTGTCCGCACGCTCGCTAGAGTGCGGGAGCAGTACGCATCAAGGATAACGTATGAGCATGATCAAGAAAATAGCGCGGGGCTTGCGCAATCCCGGCACGTTGCCCGCGTACTGCAACGCCAAGACTATCGATTATCGCATCAAAATAAACAATGCTTTTGTCGGCAAAAGGACGCGCCCGAAACCGCCGGTGACTGGTCTTGCGGCGCTCGATGAAATCCAGGCGCGAGCGCTCGTGCGTACGGATATCAACGACCATCTAGTGACGCTATTCATTGAATCGCTGAGCCCGGCGCCGAAGCTCATCGTTGAGCTGGGAGTGCGGGGCGGCGAGACCGCTTTCGTCCTCGAACGTGTGGCGAGTCTCTGCGGTTCCAGAGTCGTCCTCGTGGATATCGAAGACTGTTCCGGGGTCACCTCCTGCGCAAGCTCGACATTCGTGAAGAGCGACGACGTGGAACTGGGCAAGCGCTTCCCCGCCTGGTGCAGGGAGCGCGGGTGGGAACCCCAAATCGACATCCTGCATATCGACACCAGCCATCTGTTCGCGCACACGACGCAGGAAATCGAACATTGGTTTCCTCACCTGGGCGCAAAAGCGAAGGTGTTCCTTCACGACACGAATCTCACACCTGTATTCCGGAGGCGTGACGGCAGCATGGGAAAAGCTTGGAACAACGAGAGGGGCGTGATACGGGCTCTCGAGCGCTACTTCAACAAACCGTTCAATGAAACCAGGGATTTCATCGACTATTCCCGCGGGTGGCTCATCAAGCACGACGCCGTGTGCAACGGATTCACGATACTGGAACGAATCGAGTTGCCTTCCCAAACCTAGCACAGCTGCTGCCGCTTCCCAGTGTGCAGCCGGCGACTCCGGGCCCGCGAGCCGGCTGCCTGACCCTATCTGTAGGGATCGGCAAGTCCCCGCACTAGTCTCGATATAACATATTTATATTAAAGCAATTACAAAATACATCCAGAAATACTTGTAATACTGTGTAACACACAGTATCATGTAGTCGTACGGTATGCGTAGATCGTTCATCGCTTGGGTAGGAGATGTGGGGCGGGCGCGGGCAAAGGTCGCGCATTTTCGGGAGGTATCCGGTGCTCTCAGACAATCTGAACCGTTGCCAGTTGCCCCTGTTCTTTCTTTTCAGCCTGATCATCTCGTGGGCAGTCTGGGTTCCGCAAGCCGTGGTCAAGATGAGCAACCCTGCGGCAGCCGCCGCGACCGGCAGTCCCATGAACGTGCTCGCCGTATGGGGGCCGGGACTGTCCGCCTTCATTCTGTCGCTCCTCATTGCGGGAAAGGCCGGGTTGCGGTGGCTGTTCCGTCCCGTACTCATCTGGCGCGTCGGAGCGTTTTGGTACTTCCTCGTTCTGTTGTATCCTGCGGCGCTCAAGCTCGCGGCCTACGGCATCGACATGGTATTGGGCAGGAGTTACGAACTCGTGTTCTTGCCCATCAGACTATATTTCAGCCCGCAGCAAGCCATCGTGATGGTGCCGGCTGTCTTCATCGCGGCCGTTCCGAATGCGCTGGGGGAAGAACTCGGCTGGCGCGGCTTCGCCCTGCCCAGACTACAGGAGAAGCTCAATGCCCTCGGCGCAAGCATCATTCTCGGGCTCTTCTGGGGCATCTGGCATCTTCCGATGTGGGTGTCGACGACCGGCACCATCGGGATGCATGAACTCGCAATGATGCTGAATATCGTGGGGCTGGCGATTCTGTTCACCTGGGTCTACAACAGAACCAGCGGCAGCGTGCTACTGGTTTGGCTGTTTCATTTCTCGATCACCATCACCGGGTATTCGCTTTCCAAGATACCCACGGCGACCGACGAAATCATGAGCTGGTTCGTGATCGTGCTCGTCGTCCTCATGGCCGGACCGCGGCGACTCTGGCGTGTGTAGGAGCGATATGTCCGGAAAGGTCATATTGGCGGCATTGATGATCGTGTCGAATGCGTCCTTCGCGTCATCGCAGGAGCAGATGAGGGTTTCGGTATTTCTCAATCCCTATAAGTGGATCCTCGGCCTCGGCAACATCGGATTCGAGGTGCAGTACAATTCGAACTGTTCCGTGTGCGTCTTCGCCGAATACGCAGCGGTGAGGACCGCCTACTTGAACACGATCAGACACCCCGACTTCGTAGCCACCGCCGCGCTCAGATATTACCTATCGCCGGGCGATCCCGATGCAGCCGGATCGTACGCCGGCGTTTCCTCCAGCTATTTCTACAGAAAACCGGGCGAAAGCGATAAACTCGCGCGGGACGTTGCGTTCGGCATCGAAGCGGGGTACAAATTTCTTATGGGCGACTCGTTCTATCTCCTTCCCCGCGGGCTCTTGAACTACACGATTCGCGGGGAAAGCATATTGCCAGGGGCGGAGGTATCGGCAGGGATACTACCGTGATGGACGCTGAGTTTGGCTCTTTTGAAACGGAAATGAACCGCGGCTTTCTCCAGGTGCTGGCCCTGGTCGTGCTCGATCGAAAGATGTACGGCTACGGGATGATCAAGCATTTCGAGGCGGCCGGCTACACGGTCGAGGAGAATACGCTCTATCCGCTACTCCGACGCCTGGAGAAAAACGGATGGATCGCAAGTGAGTGGGACGTGAGCGAGGGCCGCCCGAAAAAGTTCTACGTCATCACGGAAACGGGAAGAGCGGTCCGCGCGCAAGCCCTCAAGGTCTGGGCCGAGCAAGGGAGAACACTCAGAAGATTAATGGAGGTCGATCACAATGTTCGAGAACCTTGAAACGTACCTCCAGGAGGTCAACCAATACCTCGCCGTGAAGCAGGGCGGCGACGAGATTCTCGCCGAGATCAGGAGCCACATCATCGAGAAGGCGGAGCGCGAATCCGGCGCGGCGACCGAGGAATCCGTGCAGGGGGTCATCGACTCCTACGGCCGTCCGCGCGATGTGGCGGAAAAGTACATCGAGGAGAGCGAGATCATCACGCCGGTGTACCGGAAGCATCTGTTCCGGTACACGTGGATATTGTTCGCCTTTCACGCCGCTCTCACCGCGGTCGCGCTCGGGTTTCATATGAGTATCATCATGTTTCCGTTTTTCTTCATCCCCCGGATGCCGGTCCTCGCCGTCCTCGTGTATCTCCCCATGGCGTGGCTCGCGGATTTCGGGCTCGTCGCTTTCGTGCTTTACATCGTGACGCAGAAAAACAGGAGTTTGAGCCTGCCGTGGCTGCGGATCTTCCGGGCGCGCCCGGAAACGCGACAGCTCAAGGCACCGAGGCCCATCGTGTTCGTGACCCTCCTCGTCATACTGGCCGTGGTGGTCGCCGTGTTCCTCCGCTACCACACGCTCTTCTTCTATTCGGTGAGTCTTCACGCGCCCCAGCCGCTCATGAATCAGGCTGCGTCGATATTCCTTTCTCTCATGGTTCTCGCCGCGCTCCTCTGCGAGGTGATCGCGTACGGCGTCCGATTCATCGTCAACTCGGTGTGGGTCGCGCTGACCAAGAACGCGCTGATGCTCCTGATTCTCTGGGCGGTGTGGAACAGTCCCATTGTGGTCCGGTTCAAGGAGGTCCCCGGGGTGGACCTGAGCTTCTACGGCGGGGTCCTCCTGATCATTCTCATCGCGGCAACCGCCACGGAGCTCATCAAAAACCTCGTTCTCGCCGTACGCGAGATGCCGCTTCCGTGACTTGCGCCGGCGCGCATACTGCCAAAAACAACCACACCGGGAAGGTGCCGTACCACCAATCCCGGTGTGGTGAAGGTCCCTGCTCCGCACGACCGGAGGACGCGCTGCTACCGTTCCTTCACGTAACGCGCGATCGCTTTGAATTGCGCTTCGCCGTCGAGACCGGCCTCGTGCAGCACCATCTCCGCCCTACCGCTTCCCAGGTATTTGCCCTTCTGGAAAGCATGGAGCGTCGTCGCCCGGCCCCTTTCTGAACAGATCCAGCGATACATCGTGGACAGCGTGAATCCCGTTATTCCCATCGCTTCCTCTGCGACCCGCGCCGGAAAGACGCGCTCGCGCTCCGCCGGCGTCAGCATGTCGAACAGCTCCGCGCTGGCGACATAGTAGACATCGAGATCGATGCCCTCCTTCTCCAGCTTGGGCAGCGTCTCCTGCACGAACGCGTACGCCACCTCGCTGCCCTGCAGCACCACCGCGCCGTTCGACTTGCCTCCCCCGTCGCGCAAGCGGTACACGCCCGTGGCCGCGTCGGTGGCCGGCGCCAGTCCCAGGGCGCTTCGGTCGAGCACGGTTTCGTTCGGTCGCGTGACGAACGGAGCGATCACGCACGGCCGCTTCGCCAGGGCGGCTGCCATGAGCGTCCACATTTCCTGCGGATCCCATGGGGTCAGCGTAATCATCACACCCTGGGGGAAGTTTTCCTGCAGCAACTGCAACGCCTGGGGATCGGCGTGCGTGGGTCCGTCCTCGCCGGTTTTCACACCGGCGTGCGCGCATATCAGAATGAACGGCCGATACGGACGCCCGTCCAACTCGTGCCGGGCTTGGTTGCCGATTCCGTGTAGCCGCGAGGCGATGTGCCCGAGCGCGGCGATGAACGCTCCGTATGACGAGCCGGCGCCCATATGCCGCCCGAAACCCGCCATGCCGGAGAAGATGCCGGAGATCGCGTCCTCGCAGATCCCGCCGATGGAGAGGATGCGCGACCCGGGATTACTGGTCGAGTGGTAATAGCCCTCGGGGAAACCGTCGGCGGTCTTGACCACGCTGGTCGACGACAGCAGGTCGGCCGCCGCCACGAAGATGGAGCCAGAGCTGGCCTTGTTGAGGTAGTTCAACACGCGGCCGAGTTCGCCACGAAGCGTGGTGGATTTCCCGGGTGTGAGCCTCAACGCCGCGGGTATACCGCTTCCCTCTTTGGCCACGGTGGCGAAAACAGCTTCGACGTCGGGAGCATCCGCACGTGGCTTGCGCTTCCGTCCGTTCAGACGGTCCTTTGCCTTGACCAGCATTCCGGCCAGCAAATCCGTGGCCGGCCGGCTGTGCTCCAGGGCCCCCCGCACGACCTCGAGGCTTTCCCAGTAGCACTCCTCGATGATCGCGGCCTTCTTGCCGCCAGCGCAGCGCTGGCAGTTGGCCTCGCACAGCGGGAGCGCCTTGCCCGTCAGCTGCAACAGCGGTTCCACGGCCTGGTAGAAGCCGTCCGAGCAAAGGCTGTGTCCGGCCCCATGCGACAAGCGGTCCTCGATCCCGTACTTCCAACCTTTCTTGGTGCGATAAACGATCGCCGTGGGCTGACTGTTTCCGATTTGCAGCGCCCGCCGCTGCGCCGCGACGATCTGCTGAAAATCCCGGCCTTCGGGGACAAGGATCACGTTCCAGTCGTGGAGGTAGGCGAATTCCATTGGATTCCACTGGACGTAGTCGCCCGCCTGGTCTCCTTCGCGGCAAACGTGGTTGGAATCGATGGAGGCTTGGTTCCAGTCCACGTGCATGATCGCGTTTTTGAGCGATGCGGTGCCCGCCGCCGCCATGGCTTCTCCCACGCGGCCCGGGGTCATGCCGCCCTCGCCCTCGACGATGTGCACGCGGGGCGGATCGTCCGCATAGTAATCGATGGCGGCGAATGCCAGTCCCACGGAGCTCGTGACGCCGACACCGGAGGCGCCGGTGGAAAGCTTCACCAGCGGCGTGGCCGGAGTGGGGTGGCCGTCGAGCGCCTTGGCGTGGAACTTGAGGAACAGGGGCATGTCGGACGTCGGGTTTCTGCGAAATCCCAGCAAGTCCTCCAGTCGCAGTTGCAGCTTTTCCGACTTCGGCAAGAGCGAAGGCGCACCGATGCGGGCGACCTCGTTGCGCAGCGCCCACAGTCCGTAAAGGCCGAGGGCCTTGTGGCCCGCGGCGTAGGACGTGATGTCGGCATCGTCGCGCGACGGATCGGACAGATCGTAGTCCATCGCATCGAACAGAATCGCCGACACGAAACGGCCGGACGAAATCGACCCGCCCGGATGCCCGGACGCCGGCACGTAGTTATACATGAGCGCACATAGAGAGCGGTAGATGAGATCGAAGGTCTCGAAGCCCATCACCTGTTCATCGGATAGCGGCTTCTGGCCGCGCTTCATCTCGTCGCCGATATCGATATAAATGCCTCGCCTGGGTCCAAATGAGAATGCCATCGATCTGCTCCTTCACTTGTGAGAAGACGTTCTCCCTCACCGGATCCCTGCTTTCCAGCGCGGTCCAGCGAATCGGTCCAACCGCTGGATCGGCAAGGAAAAGCTCGGCAGGAAGCCAATCAGCCGTGCGGGGAAACGTGAGCGTAGAGAACGTGTGCGGGGGTCTCGGGTCTTCCCTCGGGTTCTCCCTCGGGTTCTCCCTCGGGTTTTCCGGCCGCCCGCGCGGTTATTATCTTACGGATTGCCTTTTTGCGCAACAACAATAGGCCGAGGACAGACACGCCGGCCCGTCCTTGTGATAGCGGCTGAGCGCAATGAAATAAGACCTTGGCGGCGAACCGATTAGGACTGCTGCCCCTCCGGCATGGATCACGAATTCAGCATGAAGAAGCTCGGGGCGCAGACGGACGGACCCTCCGACGACCTGCACGAGCGCAAAGCTCGCGCAATGCGAGCGACGAGCGAGCGGGAAGAGTGGTGCGAGGGGGCGGAATTGAACCGTCGACACACGGATTTTCAGTCCGTTGCTCTACCGACTGAGCTACCCTCGCACCGGCTGGGAAATCGGAGATCGAATGGTACGGAAAAGGCTATTCCGGGTCAATCCCCAAATTCGCGCGGTCTGGCAGACCCCAGCATACACAGCAGGCCCGCAACACTGGCACTCACGTGTCGAGCTGCGAGAGATCAGCGGTGGCGCCGCCGCGCGCGCACACGAAGGCGGCCGCACCGTTCGCGAATCGACTGATGCGATCGGGCGAGTCGCGCCGAAGCAGGCCCACCAGCAGGGCCGCCGCGAACGCGTCACCGGCGCCCACCGTGTCGACGACCCGAGCCGGAAATCCGGCGTGCGCGAAGAATGCGCCGTCGGCGTACAGCAAGCTGCCCTGCGCTCCTTTCGTGAGCGCGACCACTTGCAGATCGAAACGCGCGGCCAGCTCCGCAATCACCTTCTCGTCATCGCCGGGAAGTGACAACATCGATCGAACGACTTCGAGCTCGTCGCGGTTCAACTTGGCAGCGTTCGCCGCACGCAGGGAGTCCTCCACCAATTCCCGCGAACAGAAATCTCCCCTGAGATTGACATCGAACAAGCGGATGGTCCCAGGATCGGTATGGCGCAGGAATCGGCGAATGGTTCGCCGCGACACCTCGAACCTCTGCGCGAGCGTGCCGAAGCACACCGCCGCCGCGCGCGAAGCCAGCGAATCCAGCGCCTGCGTGCCTTCGATGAAGTCCCACGCCACCGCTTCGCTTATCTCGAACGAGGGGGACCCATCCGCAGCCAACCTCACCGACACCGTTCCGGTCGGATGGACGCTATCGATCTGGATGAATTCCCGGCTCCATCCCGCGCCATGAAAACGCGCGAGCAGTTCCCTGCCCAGCGAATCGGCGCCCACGCGAGAGACCACTATCCCGGTTTCGCCCAGCGAGCAGACGTGACGCGCCACGTTGGCGGGCGCCCCGCCGAGCTGTTTCCCGCCCGGCAGCATGTCCCACAGCAATTCTCCGATACCGACGATGAGCGTGCCCATCGGATCGATTTTAGCATGCCTGCGGCAACGGGGGAATTCAGAGAGAGCACGCGGGGGAATCCGAAATCGAATCCCCCCGTGCGCGTGCGCCGGGTGGGAACTGCGGCGCGACGAGAAAATGGCGGTCTCAGCTGCGGACCGGCGTCAGCAGTTGCGACATGTGATCGAGGAGACCTTCGAGGTCGAACGGCTTGTAGAGGCACGAGTCGGCCTTGGACCACGTCGACACGAAGTCTTCGCGAAGGGTGTCGTTCAATTTCCTGGCCGTGATGAGGAGGATCTTGAACGGCTCCAGCTGCCCCGCA
>Ga0316622_100003123_pt1 | contig 11746 bp, 10 predicted proteins | sample OWC_Aug_OW2_C1_D_FD_207646 | JGI IMG/M metagenome (GOLD analysis project Ga0316622, IMG submission 207646) | Wetland soil microbial communities from Old Woman Creek delta, Ohio, United States - OWC_Aug_OW2_C1_D5_C | ecosystem: Environmental > Terrestrial > Soil > Wetlands | place: USA: Ohio... | reverse complement strand
GAGCAATTGGTGCGGGCCGACGACGCGCGGTCTGTGTCGGCGGTTCGCGCTGCGTTGTCGAGTGAACGCGATGCGGTGGCCCTGGCAGCCTCGCGCGCCCTGAAGGACGGCGCGACCACCCAGTTCGAGGGAACCCTGATCGAGGCGCTCACCCATCGGCTGGTCGACGTCCAGCGAGACGCGGTGGTAACGCTGGGACGAGTGGGCACCGTCGAATCCGTCGCGCCACTGGTCGATTGGGTCGCGCACCACGCGCTAGACCGCTTCGTACGGGCCGATGCGCCCCGGGCCATCGCGGCGATCCAGTCCCGGCTGCCCGGCGCGTCGCCCGGTCAGCTGTCGATCGCCGGCGCCGAGGCGGGGCAGGTAAGCCTCGCGGCGGAGGACCAGCGCGGGGCGGTGTCGCTGGAGGAACCGGGCTCGGGATGAACTCGAGTTCCGTCCAGGCGATGCTTCCACCGGAGGCGTCCGGGTCCCCGGGCGCCCGCGTTTCGGGCGCGGACCCGAGTCGGGTGCACCGACGACCATGAGGGAGTTGCACTGGCGCAGGGCACTCGCCGAGGCAGGCGTCAGGAGGGACTCGGCAGAGCCACTATCCGGACGGCTGGGGAGGCTGACCGTCACCGTCGAGTTGCATGCCGGCCCACCCGTGGGACTCTTGCTGCTCGACGAGGTCAGGGAGGGCCTGCTGGGGTGGATGGGCGACGACACTCGACGGCGGCCTCCGTGGAGGTGGTCACACCAGGTCGTCATCACCATCGATGGTCTCGCGAGGCTGACGGCGTCACGAGCGACCGCGCGCGCGAGGGTGCCGAGAGCCGCCGACGGCGACCTCGTGCAGACCGGTGATCCGTCGTTCGACCGTGTGGTCACGCTGCGAGGCACCCGCGCGCTGAGCCGAGCCCTGTTCGACGCAACGGCGCGGCGGGAGGTCGGCGCACTCATCGGTGGGCACCTGTCCTTCGCCTCCAGCGGCCAGGAGCAGACGCTCCGGGCCTACGCGAGGATGGCCGACGGTACGCTGCGTGTCGTCGTGTCCGACGGTCGAAACCACGAACTCGTGCTTGGGCCGCTGCTGGCACTCGCGAGAAGACTCGTGGAGCCGCCGAACCTCGCCGAGCGAATTGCCGAGCACACGGCCCGCGAACCGCTCCCCGCCGTGCGCCTCGGCAATCTGCAGGTCCTCATCGACGAGTTTCGTGACCACCGGATCACCCATCGCACACTCGTATCGGCGACGCACGATCCGGCCGGCGAGGTGCGGCTCCTGGCGGCCACGGCGCTTGGCGACGCGGGCACGCGCACGTTGTTCAAGCTCGCCCTCGGGCGATCGTCCAAGGATGCGCACGCGAGCGAGGCCATTGCGCTGTTGGGGAGTCGCTTCCTGACCAGGCACGCGCGCTGGGCGCTGCGGCGCGCGATCCCGGCCGGGCGAACGGCGGTGGTGACTGCCTGCGTCGAGCGGCTGGTCACGGTGGACTTGGCGCGCACGGCCGCGGCCGTCCAGGCGGCACTGTGGAGCGACGACGACGAGGTGGCCGCGGCGGCAGGTCGAGCGCTCGAGAAGGCGAGCGCCGGCTGCCTCGAAGGCGTGCTGGTGGCGGCCCTCGACCACCGCCTGTCCGCCGTGCAGTGCCGCGCCGCGCTGGCGCTGGGCCGGGTTGGGTCGGTCGCGTCCTTCGCGTCGTTGCGGGATTGGGAAGCGCGCCACCTCGGGAACCCGGGCACCGTCGCGATCGCGAGCGGCGCGATCGCCGCCCTTCGCGCCCGCTTGTCCGGTCGGGTCTCAGGCGAGCTGTCGATGGCCGGGGCGGAGGCGGGGCAGGTGAGCTTCGCGAAGGAGGACCGGCGCGGGGCGGTGTCGCTCGGGAAGCCCGAATCGGGGCCGACGTAGAGCCTGCACCGGGCGCGCGCCGGTTGCGGCGGACGGCGAACGGGACAGGTCGCTCCGCGCGCCCGACCCACGGATGCGCCACGGTGCTACCGTTTCGCGCTGGAGGCCACCATGCGACTTCGACTGCGAGTGCTCGCCCTGCTGCTCTGCCCCGCCGCCTTCGTGCCGGCCGCCGCACAGACACCGCTCACCCGGCGAGCCAGGTCATCGCCATCAAGGCCGGCCGCCTGATCGATCCCGAGACCGGCACCGCGTCGGGCAACCAGGTCGTCCTCGTCGAGGGCGAGCGCATCAAGGCCGTCGGCCCGAACCTGGCGGTTCCCGCTGGTGCGACCGTCATCGACCTCTCGCGGCTGTCGAAGAGGGATGGGGCGTCGCAGGGACCGAGCGCGGGCGTTACGTCACCTTCCAGAGGGTCCTAGTCCGGCCTGAATCCGGCCTATCGTCAGGCGGACACGGCGCGCACCACCAGGCCGATGAGCCAGCGGCCCACCAGGAAGATGGCGAGTGCCATCAGGATCTGGAGCCCGACGCGGGTGCCCACTCCAAGGCGACCGCCGACCAGTGCTGCACGTTCATGCGTTTGCTCCTCGACGAGTGAACGGGAGACTCCATCGCTTGAGCTGGCCGGACGCAAGCCGACGCCCCGTGTCACCCGGCGACGCGCGCCGCCGGAACCTGTGGGGGACTCGCGTCAGACGCCCTCGCGCTCGCCGACTTCGGGCGGTCCGGAGGCGTGCACGTGCACCAGCCGCCAGCCCGTAGCGTCGACGTAGGCGTACACCTGGGTCTCCCGACCCATTTCGTGGAACGGCCGGCCGTTGGCGAACGCGGCCTTGAAGTCCCACCAGAAGTAGGCAATCGCCGCGTCCGCGTACACCTGGACCGCGACGTCGCCGACGATGGTCAGGGCGCGTGACGAGAACATCTCCTTCATGCGCTTCTGGTAGAAGTTCTCCCTGACCTCCTGCCACCCGCGTTCCGTGCCGCGGGGATCGACACGCATCACATCCAGGTCGGTGGCCCAGACCTCGGCGGCGAGTGCGGTGTCGGCCTCGTCGATCGAGCGGATGTAGTCGGCGATCAAGCCGCGGATCGCGCCGTCCACGCCCACGTCCTCTGGGGTTACGGCCGCGTCGTCGCTGGCCGCCAGCAGCGCGCGGGCTTCGTCGGCCCGCTCGGCGGGCACCAGGATACCGACCTCCCCCAGACCATCGACCGTGAGGCCGAGGATGCGTCCCGCCACTTCGCCACCCGGGCGCGCCGGGACGCCATTGGCGCGGAGCACGGCGAGAAGCGGCTCGGCTTCGGTGATCCCGCTTCCTCGCCAGACCTCCACCTCGTCGGTAACGAGCAGTGGGTCACCCCGCGGCGCCTCGCCCGCGGGTGGCGGCACGGCGAGACCGCGCCGCCGGAGTTCGTCGAGGACCACGCCTCGTCCCTGTTCGGTGAACTCGTCGAGCCGCTCGACGGCTTCGACGAGCGCCTCGTCGTTGACGTCGCGCCAGTGACGAACCATCCGATCGATGTCGGTGTTCATTGGCGCCTCCCGCGGCGTCGGCGTTCGGCGGGGGCCGCGTGAGCGGCCGGGCCTTCCTGGGGGGCCGGACTGCGCAGATGATGGTCCTCGCCCGCACCGCTGTCAACGGACGAGCACGGCCCTGGCGCCGGCGCCGGCGCCGGCGACGGGATGTCTGCCCGGCGTTCCCACCGCCACAGCGGACGCTCCTCCACCCGTGCGCTGTATCCGCACACAACAGCGCGCCGGAGTCGCGCCGGCCGTTGACATCCCACCGGTCGAGGGCGTAACAACCACGCCAGCGTTCGCCCCCCGTTTCCGCCTCCAGGATCATGACAGGAGGACTCCATGAGAACCGTCGTGACGGCAGTTTCGCTCGCCGCCGGGGTGACGGCGCTCGCCATGGCGGCATCGTCGTGCGGCTCGGGCCCGCTCTACCCGGATGCGGTGCCGACCGCCACGGCCGGGAGCGCCTCGGCCGCACTCGCCCCTGCGAGCAACCCGGACCGGACGGCCGTGTGCCACTTCGACGAGACGAGGGGCGGCTGGACGCTGCTCAGCGTGCCGGCCCCGGCACTCCAGGCGCACCTCGAGCGACACGACGACGCGCGGCCCGGAGGCACGACGCCGAGCGGCGTCGCGCTCGGCCCCGATTGCGCGCGCACCACCTGTCCCTGCTTCGACACCGGCACCATCGTCGCGCTCTTCACGCCGGGTCCACCGGCGCGACCCCTCGCGTGGGGGTTCAGCCCAATCTCTGCATTCGTCCACGACCTCGACGCCGCCTGCGGGCCCTGGCTCGCGGAGTCCCTGGAGAACTACGTGGACGGCGCGTACACGTGGTCGTGCGTGAAGACGCTCATGGGGACCGGCACCCCCACTCCGCCGGTCGTCATCACGCAGGCGCAGCACACCGCCTGCGTCAGCGAGATCGGCGCGGCACAGGTGGCGCTGGGGCTGCGCTGAGGGCGCGGGCGCTGCGCCGCGACGCTGCGGGCCCTATCGTCGGCCGCGCGACCGGCGCCGCCCGATCAGCCTCGCCGCCCCGAGGGCGCCGAGCGCGAGCAGTGCCACCGTGGCCGGCTCCGGGAACCCCACGTTGTTTGAAGAGAAACTGTACCGGCCGTCCACGTACTGCGCCGCGAACTCCCAGCGGGTGCTGGGCCGGTAGGCAGGGATGCCCGGACCCGCCAGGTGCCCCCACCCCGAGAGCAGGAGGAACGTCGGACCGAGCGCGGGCGTTACGCCACCTTCCAGAGGGTCCTAATCCGGCCGATCGTCACGAGCCACGCCGCGTGGACCCGCCAGGACGGCGGCCTCCCCGTGTGGGGCACGTACTGGTACCCAACGCCAGCCTTCCACGGCATGCCCGCCATGGAGCGACGGGTGTTGGTCACCGCGCAGGTTGCCTCGCGAACCAGCGGAGAGCCTGGCCAAACCGGGCCGGCGCTGACGCGCACGCCAGGGCCGACCGCCGTGGCCACGGTTCCCGCGCCCACCACCGGCGACGGCATCTACATCGTCCACAACCAGCAGCGGTGGGTGCGCGCGGGCGCCCCGGTGGCACCGAGCGCGACGTTCGTGCGGGTGGGCGAGTACGGCGACATGGGCATGTTCCGGCTGGCGAACGACCCCTCCGACATGGTCTTCGTCCGGGCCCGGCCCGGCGGCCCGATGGTGCCGTACCGCCGGAAGCCGTAGACCCGCAGACCCGGGAGCGGTCCGCCGCATCGTTGACTTCGCGACAATCGTCGGATTCGCCATTGACACGACCCAGGTGAGGGCGTCAAGGTAGACGTCCCGCTTGGCGTCACCGACCGTCGGGGGATGGAGTCGGCGATGGTCAGCCGCATTCGGTGGCCGAGCGACGGACGCAGCCCGAATCTCGGGGAGGTGTTAGATGGCGGAGCCCACCGACTCGGACACGTCGACACGCCTCCAGTTCGAGCGCGCCGAGTACGGCGAGGGTGCGGGCGAGGCCCCGGCCGACGACGTGCTCCACTGCTCGTCGTGCCAAGGCGAACTGAGCCATGAGTACTTCGAGGCGAACGGCCAGCCGATTTGCGAGCGTTGCCGGCTCGACCTCGAACGCGCGGTGGACGCAGGGTCGTCGCTCGGTCGCCTCCTGCGGGCGCTCGCGGGCGGGTCGGTCGCTGCTGCCCTGGGCGCGGCCATCTACTACGCGGTCGTCGCCCTGACCGGGTACGAGATCGGTCTCATCGCCATCGTCGTCGGGTACCTGGTGGGCGCCGGCGTGCGCTGGGGCGGTCACGCACGCGGCGGCCGGCCGTATCAGGCCCTCGCGGCGGGCCTGACGTACCTTGCCATCGTCAGCACCTACGTCCCGTTCATGATGGGGCCCGCTCCCGGGGCCCAGTCACCGCCGGCGCGGCCCGCGACGCCGGGATCTGGAGGATCGAGCGGCACGGCGCCGGCAGGAAGTCGCAGGCCCATCGAATCGGTCGACCAATTCACACAGCGGATTACCGCGGAGTTGCGGCTGTCGAGTCCGCGCGCCGCGGACGCCTTCGCGGAAGCCAACGCCGCGCGCGACTCCGCAGACCTGCCGCGGGCCGAACGCCTGTATCGGGAGGTGATCCAGTTGCGGCCGCAGTTCGATCACGCGTTGCGCCGGCTGTGCGGTGTCCTGGTCCAGGAGGATCGGCGCGGCGAGGCCCTCCCGTCGTGCCGGCAGGCGGTCCAGCAGGATCCGTCGGAGTTCAACCTGGCGGCGCTGGTGTCGGCCCTCTCGGCGCACTCCCGGGACGAACCGGCCCCACCTGGGGACGTGGCCGAGGCCATGTCGCAGGCGAACCTGCTGTTGGACCGGACGGAGCTCGATGTCACCACCCTCGCGCAGCTCTGCCAGTCTGCCGCTGGAGCTGGCGCTCTGCCGGTCGTTCAACGTTGCTCCTCACGACTCGACGAGGTCGCCCCGCTCTCCCTCGCCGGCGCCTACTGCGGCTGGGTCGCCGCAGTGTCGGCCGGCCACTTCGATCAGGCGGACGTGCGGCTGACCCAGGCCCGCGCGGCGGGCCTGGCCGACAAGGACTATCAGGAGCTCGCCGCCGCCACCGCGCAGGCACGGGCTGGGCCGCCCTGGGGCGAGCGGCTGCTGAGCATCGCAGGCACGCTCCTCGTGGTGGTGGCCCTGCCGTTCCTTCCCGGTGTCCAGAACATCATCGGCATCGCCATCATCGGGTTTGCCGTCTTTCAGGCCTGGACGATGAACCGTCGCGTGCCGTTGCAGTTCGGCGGGCCGTACCGCATCGGCGCAGGCGGGCCGGCCGCGACGGGGCATGGCGGAACCGATGCGGTGTGAGCGCTGCGGCACGGAGCTGTCGCCGGTGCGTCTGGATTGCCCGGCGTGCCGGCGGCTCACGCATCAGCGTCGCCTCGAGGAACTGGCAGCCGAGGCTGAACGCGCGTCCGCGTCGGGCCGGACGGAAGCGGCGCTGGCGGCATGGCGAGAGGCCCTGACGCTGCTGCCCCCTGCGAGCCGCCAGTACGAGAGCATCTCGAACAGCCTCAGCAGGCTGAGCCAGCGGATTGATCGAGGCGGCCGCGCAGCGCAGGGTTCGTCGTGGCGTGTAGCAGCAGGCACCCTCGGTGCAGCTGGCGTGCTGGCTTGGAAGGGCAAGGTGGTGCTCCTGGCCGTGGCCTCGAAGGCGAAGCTGCTGCTCGCCGGCCTCGGCAATTCCGGCACCGTCTTCTCGATGTTGCTGTCGCTGGGGGTGTACTGGACGGCGTTCGGGTGGTGGTTCGCCCTCGGCCTCGTCGTGTCGCTCTACGTGCACGAGATCGGCCACGTGGCGGCGCTTCGTCGTTATGGCATCCCCGCGTCGGCGCCCATGTTCGTTCCTGGAATCGGCGCGTTCGTGCGGATGAAGCAGTACCCCGCCGACGCCCGGGAAGACGCTCGGGTCGGCCTCGCAGGGCCCGTCTGGGGTCTCGGCGCGGCGGTGGTGTCGTATGCCGCGTTCCTGGCGACGGGCGCGCCGATCCTGGCCGCGATCGCCCGCGTGGGCGCCTGGCTCAACTTGTTCAATCTCCTGCCGTTCTGGCAACTCGACGGAGGACGCGGGTTTCGCGTCCTCTCGAGGAGTCAGCGCATCGCCGTGGTCGTCGCCATGCTGACGGCGTGGTGGGGCACCGGAGAAGGATCGTTGCTCCTGCTGGCGGTGGTCGGCGGCGTCCAGGCCGTCGGCACGGGCCAGCCCAGCGACGGCGACTGGCGTTGCTGCGTGGAGTTCGTCCAGTTGGTCGTCGTACTCGCGGCGCTCGCCGCCGTCGGAGTACCGGGCACCACCGCACGTCCATGAGCGGGAAGCACGTGCCAGCCGGCGCGGCGCTACTCCGCGTGCACGCTGACGGTTGACTCAGCAACGGTTGCCGTCAAGACGATGAACCGGTCCGGGCCGACGCGGATCTCGCGGGGAGCTGGCGGGAATTGTACGCGAACGACCGTGGCGCCGCCCCTGGACAGGCCGCCCCGGGGCGAGGGCACCGGAGTTTCAGCGCCCCAGAGGCAGCCTGCCTTTCCTTCCGCTACCGCACCGCGTCGAACAGGATCACGCCGGCGGCCACCGACGGCTCCTGCATCGCGAGGGCGATATTGACCACGTCGGTTACCGGGAGACGGTAGGGCGCCATCATCAACGGGGTGCAGCCGAGGGGCGCGTGGCGCGCGAGGATCGCGCGGCCCGGGCTCGGCCCGGGGGCGTCCCAGGCCAACTCGAAGCCCGCCAGCGGCGTGCGTCACCGCGGCGAGGCCACGGGCCCGATCACCCTGGTCGCCGGCCCTGTCTCGTCGACCGCCGCCAGCCGCTGCAGCCATGCAAGGGCCGAGCGGTTGCCGGGTTCGAGCTCGAGGGCCTTCTCGAAGTACGCCTTTGCCCCTGCGTGCCGCCCGCCGAACAGGGCGGCGGCGCCGAGGCCGTTGAAGGGGTCCGCCGAGTGCGGCGCCACCCGGCGCAGGTCCTCGAACACCGCCGCGGCCTTGTCGGGTCGCCCCAGCTCGATCAGGCACGACCCGAGCAGCACGTAGGGCTCGGGCTGGCTGGCACGCAGGTCGATCGCGCGCCGGTAGGCAACAACGGCTTCCTCGCGCTGGCCCGCGGCGTGAAGGGACTGTCCAAGCCCCACGTGCGGCACCCAGATGTCAGGCGAACGGCCCACCGCTGTCGAAGAGGGATGGGGCGTCGCAGGGACCGAGATTAATCCTTCTTCGCCGGACCGAATGCGTACGGATCGACCGCCGCGTCGCCGCAGAAGTACTCCGACGCCTGCGCGGTCGCCGCCCGCAGGCACTGACCGCCAGTCCCGAATGCGTCGACAGCGTGCCGAACGGCTCCGAGGCTGCTCCCTCAGTCCTTACCGCCGTTCGCTCAGGGTGATCACGGTCAGGGTCGGGTCTCGCCGGATCGCGCCTTCGTCGAACGGCATGTTCACCCAGCCGTATCCGGAGAAGAGCCTGGTCATGTCCGCGTAGTGCGGGCTCTCCGGGTTGGTCGATTCCGAGTAGGTCACGATGGCGCGCGCGTCCGGGCCGCTGGGGGTGAATGTGACCGCCTGGATGTAGCTCGATCCGTATGCGATCGGGGTGTAGCCGACGCCGGGCACCAGCCCGGCCGGGACGATCGCGTTGTACACGCCGGAGGGGCCCGAGCCGCCATGGATCGGGATGGCTTCCCCGTTGCGCGTATCGAAGTGGAGCCTGCCCCACGCGACGTTGACCGGGATGCCGTTGTCGGCGAGAAACTTCACCGCCCGACCCAGGTCGCCCATGAGCCGCGCTCGCAGGGCCGCGTTTCCGAGATTCACGTTGCGCGGCGTGTTGACGGGGTCCGCCGGGTCGAACGGCACGGCGTAGAGATTCGGTGCGTTCTGCGCCCGGGTCCAGAACTCGGTCCAGACGTGCGGCCCGACGCTCGCGGTCGTGTTGCGCCGATCCCAGGCAGCAAGGACATCGCAGGCTTCGGTCACGTCCACGATCACACCGCCGACATCCACGAGGTGGCTCTCCTCCGCGCAGAGCGTCAGGACCCCGTCGAGCATGATCTCGGGGCTGTAGTGACGGTTGGCGAACAGCACGTCCTGCAGCCACTGGCGGTCGAACCCGCTGCCGGAGAGGCCATCGGTGCCGTTCATGCGGTCGTGGATTTGAGTGATGCCGAGGCGAGTACGGAAGCCCTGCGGGCGGTTCTCGTCGGCGCCGATGATCCGCGAGTAGCCCTCGAGCCGCGCGCCGGGATTCGCGAGCCAGTAGCTGTCGTTGGAGTTCTGCACGTAGTCACTGCGGACGAGGCTCGGCAGGTTGCCGGCGCCGAAGATGCCGGCTTCGGGTGCGTCGGCGTCCGTGCCCGGGTCGCAGGCGGAGATCGAACCGTCCAGCGTGTAGATGCGTGCCGAGGACAGCGCCTGGGCAACCGGAGTGTTCGCGCACACAGCAAGCGTGGCGTTTGTCACGTTCGGGATCGCGCCGATATCGGCATAGAAGGCGCCGCCGCGGCTGTCGGCCGCGATCGTGTTGACCCAAGGGAGCCCGACGTTCGTGCGCAGGGCCTGGGCGAACTCGTCGAGGTTCCGCGCCGTGCCCATCTCGCGGTACTGCCGGAACGGGCGCGTGTTCTCGAGGTTGATGTCCGTGAGGGCGTAGGCCTTCGTCGCGGACCAGAGGGCAAGCGGCGGGATCACCAGCACGGGCCCGAACTGCGTCATGTAGAAGGTGTGGGAGACCGGCACGACCGACCCGCCGACCAGCACGTCCGCGGTCACGACCTCGGGCCGCATGGGCACGACCCTGCCGTCGTTCAGGTACGACGTCGGGTTGCCCGGGACGAGCGTGAGCTCGCGCACGACGAACCGCCGCGCCGTCGAGACGGTGTGGCTCCACGCGAGGTGGCGGTTGAAGCCGATGTTGACGAGCGGGAATCCGTAGATCGACGCGCCCATCACGTCGTATCGGCCGGGGATCGTCAGGTGCACGGCGTAGAAGCGGCCGATGCCGAACCACGGGAAGTGCGGGTTGCCGAGCAGGGCGCCGCTGCCGCCCGTGAGCTCGCTGCCGAGGGCGACCGCGTTGCTGCCGAAGCGCTCGGCGCCGAAGTCAGGCAGCTCGACCGCATCGAGGAGACGCCTCGCCCGCTCCGCATCAATCGGCTGCCCCGCCTCGGCCACCTGCTCGACGACTGCCTTGGCCACTGATCCACTCGCTCCACCGGACGCCCTGGCGACCGACACCGCGGGCGGCGCAGCACCCACGAGCGAGGACGTGAAGTTGCCGGTGCCCGCCTGCACCATCAGTTTCCTCAGCATCCTGTACACGTCGAGGCCGGTCAGCGGCCGCACCCAGGCCGCGCCGCGGCAGTCCGGGGCCAGCCCGCTCGAGCCCTTGTCGCGAAGGTGGCGGTTGTAGCCGTCCGCATAGCCCGTGAGCAGTTGGCGGGTGTCGGTGTCCAGCGAATCCCACGCCGGGTTCACCCGCGCGTCGGCGTTCACCATCGCATACACCCAGTCCGAGATGAGGTTGCTGTTGTTGGTGCCAGGGCCGAAGTAGCGCGACCGGGTGCCGGTTGCGACGAGCAGGTCAGCGGCCAAAACGCAGGCGTTGTCCTGCGCGAACGCGTAGCCATACCCGTAGCCGAGGCTTCCCCAGTCCTGCGCCTGCACGTGCGGAATGCCGTACGAGGTGCGCGCCACCTGCACGCGATACTGGACCTTGTCGTTCTTTGCCTGGGCGATGTCCACGCCCGAGACGAACCCGACCGTCGAGACGACGAGCGCGACGATGCCAACCTGAGCACGCATGGCGGCCTCCCTCGAGTTGATTCCCCTTGGGTCGCGGGGGCTTGTGGCGCCCCGTGGAACTGCGCTTCGGACTCTCGTGCGGCCTGCCGCTCGTGGGCAGACGAATTCGCTGGAAAACCTCAGGGGTTGACGTCAGACCCCCGGCGCTCGACACCGCCGCGCGCGGCACGTGAGGCCAGGGCCCTGGGTACGCGAGGCCGATGATTGCTGCCGCTGGGGACCGGTGTCAAGAGGAAAGGGACAGGTCGCGTTCGCACATCCGTGCCGCACCCGCACGTGCTGGCGCCGGGCCGCGATCGACGGCGTACGGAAGGGAGATTCCCCTTGACTCGCTGTCCCGCAAGGCGCAGCGGTGTGGGGTGGTTCCCGGTGCCGACGGCACGATCTCGCCTGTCGAAGAGGGATGGGGCGTCGCAGGGACCGAGCGCGGGCGTTACGTCACCTTCCAGAGGGTCCTAGTCCGGCCTATCGTCCCCTCCGAGTAGGGCGCGCGGAAGAAGTACGCTAAGGGCGCGCAGGCCAGG
>Ga0316622_100003122_pt1 | contig 11746 bp, 8 predicted proteins | sample OWC_Aug_OW2_C1_D_FD_207646 | JGI IMG/M metagenome (GOLD analysis project Ga0316622, IMG submission 207646) | Wetland soil microbial communities from Old Woman Creek delta, Ohio, United States - OWC_Aug_OW2_C1_D5_C | ecosystem: Environmental > Terrestrial > Soil > Wetlands | place: USA: Ohio... | reverse complement strand
CCCCTGTACCTCCCTTGCTTGAGGCTCCGGGGCAGGACGAAGAAGAAGAGGACGAGCTTGAACACGTGCGCGATCGAGGTCGAGAGGGCGACGCCCGCGTGCTGGAACGCCTTCACGAGCAGCGCGATGAGCGCGATCTTGACCCCCAGCCTCACGAACCCCGCGATGACCGGGGTCTTCGTGTCCCGGACCGCGACGAACGCCGAGATCATGATGCTCGTGAGCCCGAGGGCCCAGACCGTGGGCGTGTAGAGGAGGAGCGCCGACACCGTGAACCTGACCGAGGTCTCGTCGAACTCACCGCGCTGGAACAGCAGTCGGACGAGCGGGCCGCCCATCACGGCCATGGCGACGGAGATCGGGAACAGCACGTAGAACGCGACCCGCATCGACGTCATGAGCTTGTCGCCGAGCTCGCCGAGGTCGTTCTTGATCGCGAGCGAGGAGAAGTACGGGAGGAGCACGGTCGAGAACGCGAACACGAGCACCTCGCGGGGGATGTCGATGAGCCGGATCGCGTACGAGAGCGCCGAGATGCTCCCCGCCGACAGCGTGGAGGCGAACATCCTGTCCACCACGTCGTCGAGCTTCGCTCCCGCCATCCCGATGAGGAGCGGCGCGGCGAGCCTCATGACGCCGAGGAACATCGGGTCACGGAAGTCGAGCCGGAGCTTGAAGTCCTGCCTGTGACGGATGGCGATGGGGAGCTGCACGAGCGCCTGCGCGGCGGACCCGAGCACGACGCCGTACGCGAGCCCCCTGATCCCGAACGGCGCCGTCAGGAAGAGCGCGGCGAGGATGAGGACGAAGTTGTTCGTCGGAGCGCCCAGGCCCGGGATCACGAAGACCTTGTAGCAGTGGAACAGGTTCGAGAGGATGCCTGCGATCGCGGTGAAGGCCGTCGCCGCGAACATGATCCTCGTGAGCGAAACGGAGAGGGCGCTCGTCTGGGGGGCGAAGCCCGGCGCGACCGCGCGGACGATCCACGGCGCGGCCACGATCCCGACGAGCACGATCGCGGTGACGAGCGCGAGGAAGTCGCCGAAGAACACGCCCGCGTCCCGCCACGCCACGCTCTCGCTCTTGTTCTCGAGACGCTCGGTGAAGTGCGGAATGAACCCGGCGCGGACAGGCGACTCGAGCCACGAGATCACGATCGTCGGGATGGTGAACGCCACCAGGAACGCGTCCATCTCCCAGGACGTACCGAACCGCGACGCGACTACGACGTCTTTGAAGAGACCGAACACCTTGCTCAGGAGCGCGAGGACGATGACCCAGACCGCCGACACGACCACCCGCCCCGCGACGTTCTGCCGCATCGCCGCGCTCACGCCGCCTCCTCGGCCGGTCTGCCCGCCGGCGCCCTCGCGGCCCGGACACGCCGCGAGATGACCTCGTTGCCCACGACGACGAGGATGATCGTGACCGCCTGGATCACGAGGATGAGTTCTCTCGGGACGTCGGTGAAGATGTCGACCTCGAGCGCGCCCGTGTTCAGAATGCCGAAGAGGAGCGCGGCGAGGAGGACGCCGAGGGGCGTGTTCTTCCCGAGGAGCGCGACCGCGATGCCCATGAACCCGAGCCCGCTCGAGAAGTTGTCCAGGAACCGGTGCCGGAAGCCCATGACCTCGTTCGTCGCCACGAGCCCGGCGAACGCGCCCGAGATGAGCATCGCGAGGACAAGCGTCCTCCGGACGTTGATGCCCGCGCACTCGGCCGCGCTCGCGTTCTCCCCCACGGCGCGGATCTCGTAGCCGAGCGTCGTCCTGTGGAGGATGAACCAGGCGAGCCACACGGCCGCGAGCGCCACGACGATCGAGAGGTTCAGCGGGTTCGCGTGGGCGAGCGGGATCCCCAGGGACTGCGCGGCCGCGGCGAGCCGCGGGAGGCGACCTGCGACCGCGATCTCCGCGGTCTGGGGCGTCATCTGCCCCGCCTCTCTGAAGACGTTCACGACGAGGTAGCTCGAGAGGCCGACGGCGATGAAGTTCATCATGATCGTGTTGATGACCTCGTGGACGCCGAATCTCGCCTTGAGATACCCGGGGAGGAACGCCCAGAGCGCGCCGCCCGCCGCCGCGACGACCACGAGGACCGGGACGAGCACGGGGGCCGGCAGCCCCGCGAGCGCGATCCCCGCCCACGCGCAGAGGAACGACCCCGCGTAGAGCTGGCCCTCCCCGCCGATGTTGAAGAGTCCGGCACGGAACGCGAACGCGACGGCGAGCCCCGCGAACACGAGCGGCGTCGCGTTGAAGAGGATGAGACCCACGCCGTCCACGCTGCCGAACGCCCCGCGAAGGAGGATGGCGTACACGCGGAACGGATCCTCGCCGATGACCGCGACGACGAGCGCGCCGACGAGGAACGACGCCGCGACCGCGAGGAGCGGCGAGAGAAGGGCGGCCGTCTTCGTCCACCGCGTCATGCGCTCACTCCCTGCCGGCCCCCGGTCATCGCGAGTCCGATCTCCTCGACGCTCGCGGTCCGGCCGTCGAACCACTGCGTCAGGGCGCCCCTGTACATCACCGCGATCCTGTCCGAGAGCTCCATGATCTCGGAGAGCTCCGCGGAGATGAGGAGGACGGCGGCGCCCCGGTCGCGCATCGCGACCAGGCTTCCGTGCACGAACTCGACCGCGCCGATGTCCACCCCGCGCGTCGGCTGCGCCGCAACGAGCAGCGCGGGACGGCCGTCGAGCTCGCGGGCCACGATGAGCTTCTGCTGGTTCCCGCCTGAGAGGTCGCACGCGAGGGTGTCCGGGTCCGCGGGCCGGAGGTCGTGCTCACGGATGAGCGTCACCGCGTGGTCACGCACGGCGTCGCCGCAGACCACGCCGCGCCGCGAGTACGGCCTCTGGTGGTGACGGCCGAGGACGAGGTTCTCGGCCACGGTGAAGGCCGGCACGAGCCCCCGGGCCTGCCGGTCCTCGGGGATGTGGGACGCCCCCGCCTCGCGGACCTCGCGCGGCCTCCGGTTGGTCACGTCGCGCCCGTTCAACCGCACGCTCCCCGCGCCCGCTCGTCTGAGACCCGTGAGCACCTCGACGAGCTCCGTCTGCCCGTTCCCCTGCACGCCCGCGATCCCGAGGATCTCGCCCGACCGCACCGTGAGGGACACGCCGTGGAGCGCCTCCGTCCCCTTCCGCCCCGGAGCGCGGAGGTCCGCGACCTCGAGCACGGGCTCCCCGGGGCGCGAGACTCCGCGGTCGACGCGGAGGAGCACGTCGCGCCCGACCATCATCCTCGCGAGGTCCCGCTTCGTCGTGCCGCGGGCGTCGACGACGCCCGTGACCCTGCCGTCCCTCATGACGGTCACCCGGTCGGCGAGCTCGACGACCTCGTCCAGCTTGTGGGTGATGAAGATGACCGTGCGCCCCTTGTCGCGGAGCGCGCGCAGGATGGTGAAGAGCTCCCGCACCTCGTGGGGCGTCAGCACACCCGTCGGCTCGTCGAGGATGAGGATGCGGGCGCCGCGGTAGAGGACCTTGACGATCTCGACCCGCTGCTCGAGCCCGACGGAGAGGTTCTCCACCTTCTCGCCGGGGTCGAGCGCGAGCCCGTACTCCTCCGAGAGGCGCGCGACCCGCTCGCTCGATCCGGCCGCGTCAAGGAAGACGCCGGACCGCGTCGGCTCCATGCCGAGCACGACGTTCTCGGCCACCGTGAGCGTGTCGACGAGCATGAAGTGCTGGTGGACCATGCCGAGACCGAGGCGGATGGCGTCGGCGGGCCGGTGCCTCGGCACCTCGCGGCCTTCCACGAGGATGCGGCCCTCGTCACGCGGCACGAGGCCGTAGAGGACCTTCATGAGGGTGGACTTGCCGGCGCCGTTCTCGCCGACGATCGCGTGGATCTCGCCCGCGCGCACCTCGAGATCGACGCGGTCGTTCGCGACGACGCGGGGGTAGCGCTTCGTGACCCCGCGCATCTCTACGGCAAGGTTGTCGCCCAAGCACGCTCCCCCGGGCGGGCGCCGCGGCGCGCGGCGCGCCCGGTCAGCTCTTCGGGACCGCGATCTCGCCCGCGATGATCCGCGCCTTCGCGTCCTCCACCTTCGCCCGGATCTCCTCGGTGATCAGGGTCTCGTTGTACTCGTCGACGGCGTAGCCGACGCCGTCCTCCGCGAGACCGAACTCCCTCAGGCCTCCCTTGAACGTCCCGTCGAGCACGGACTGGATGGTCATGTACACCGCGTTGTCCACGCGCTTGATCATGCTCGTGAGGACCTTGCCGGGGGCCATGTAGTTCTGGTTGGAGTCCACGCCGATCGCGTACTTCCCGGTCTCCTTCGCGGCCTCGATGACCCCATTCCCCGTGCTGCCCGAGGCATGGTAGATGACGTCCACGCCGCGCCCGTACTGAAGGAGCGCGAGCTCCTTGCCCTTGGCCGGGTCCGCGAAGGCCTGGGGCGTGGCGCCCGCGTAGGCCACGGTCACCGAGACGTCGGGATTGGCGTACTTCGCGCCCGCGACGTACCCGGCCTCGAACTTGTGGATGAGAGGGATGTTCATGCCCCCGACGAACCCGAGCCTCCCCGTCTCGCTGACCATCCCGGCGATCACTCCGACCAGGAACGACCCCTCCTCCTCGCGGAACGTCAGCCCCTCGAGGTTCGGGGGGAGCGTCTCGCCGGGCTTCGCGTCGAAGTCCACGCAGGCGAACTTGACGTCGGGGTAGTCCGCCGCGACCTTCCGCATGGCGTCGCTGAACAGGAACCCCACGCCCACAATGACGTCGTAGCCGGCCTGCGCGAGCTTGCGGAGCCCCGTCTCGCGGTCCGCGTCCTGGCCGGGCTCGAACTCCGCGAACTCGACCCCGAACGCGTCCGCGGCGTTCAGCAGCCCCCGGTACGCGGAGTCGTTGAAGGACTTGTCCCCCTTCCCGCCGACATCGAACACCATGCCCACCATCAGTGGAGCGACCTTCTTCGTGGGTTCGCTCTTCTGGCAGCCTCCGACCGCGGCGACGACGAGCACGGCCGCGACGATGCAGAGCGCGCGCTTCATGACAGGTTTCCTCCCTCCGGACATGCCTTGGGCCCGGCCTCGCGCTTCGCGCGCCTCACGAGCAGGAGGAACGCGACGAGACCGGCGACGATGACAAGGGAACCACCCTGAAAGACGAAGTCAAGACCGAAGATGTCGGAGAACCACCCCCCGGCGAGCGGCGCGACGATGAGCCCGACGCTCATCCCGCTGTTGAAGAACGCGAGCGACGATCCCATGGACGAGTGCACGCGTCCGCGGTCCGCCGCGACGGCGAGCCCGGAGGGAAGCCCCACCGACATCGAGACGCCCGTCACAATCTGGAGGGCGAAGAGAGCGGGGATGTTCCGGCAGTACGGGATCGCGAAGATGAGGGCGGCCATCGTCGTGATCCCTGTCGCCATGAGCGCGGGGCGCGACGTGCGGTCCGCCAGCCGGCCGAACGGAACCTGGAGGATCCCGGCGAGGATGATGTTCGTGGCGAGAAGCGCTCCGATCACGCTCAGGGACGCTCCGAGCGCCTCGGCGACGAACGGAAGGAACGGCACGACGAGCCCGCGGCCGAACGCGATCAGGGCGCGGAACAGGAAGGCCGCGATGATCATCCTGTCACGCATCACGACGCGAAGCGGGGCCCGGTTCTCGTGGGAGGCGCGGTGGAGCCCAAGCTCCGGCAGGAGGAGCAGCGTGAGAACCAGCGCGACCAGGCTGAGGCTCCCCATCGCGTAGAACGGCGCCCGGATGCCGAACGCGTCGGCGAGCGGGCCTCCGAGGAGCGGCCCGAGCCCGAACGCCGAGAAGAGCGCGACGTTGAACGTCCCGAGCCGGGTCCCTTCCTCCCCCTCGGGAGTGATGTCGCCGATGTAGGCCTGCGCGACCGGGTTCACCATGCCGGCCGTCGCGCCGTGCATGACGCGCACCGCGATGAGCTGCGCGACGTTCGAGGCGAGCGCGTACGCGAACGAGAAGAAGGTGTAGAGCGAGAGCCCCAGCACGAGGAACAGCCGCCGCCCGTGCCTGTCGGAGAGCCGTCCGACCACCGGCATCGAGACGAACTGCGCGAGCGAGAACCCGGTGAAGATGAGTCCCAGGGAGAGGCCGTGGGCCCCGAGCTCCCGGGCGTAGAGAGGCATGAGGGGACCGATGAACCCGGTCCCCAGGGCGGAGGCGAAGAGCGCTGCGAACAGGACGAAGTAGACGCGTCGGTGCATGCCCGTCCCGAGCAGGAGGTCAGACGAACAGGTTGGTGAAAGCGAACTCCTTCACGTCGAAGAGGCCCTTGTCGGTGACCTTGAGCTCGGGGATCACGGGGAGCGCGAGGAACGAGAGCGCCATGAAGGGGTCCTCGAGCGCCGACCCGAGCCTCCTTGCCGCCGCGCAGACCTTGCTCAAGCCCTCGACGACCTCCGGCAGCGTCTTCTCCGACATGAGGCCGGCGATGGGCAGCGGAAGCCCCGCGACGAGCTTCCCGTCCCTCACGACCGAGAGCCCGCCCCGCATCTTGGAGATCTCGATCACGGCCGCCATCATGTCCTCGCGGCTCGTGCCGACGACGGCGATGTTGTGAGAGTCGTGACACACTGAGCTTGCGATGGCGCCCTTCTTGAGTCCGAACCCGTGGACGAGACCGTGCCCGATGTTGCCGCTCGCGAGGTGACGCTCGACCACGGCGATGGGCAGGATGTCGCGCTCCGTGTCCGCGGCGACGAGCCCGTCGACGACCTTCGCGGGCTCCACGCTCGCGCGCGTGATGATCTGGTCGGGCACGAGGTTGATGACGCGCGCGCTCCGCCCCTCCGCGGGAATGTCGAAATCCTCCGGCTTGAGCCACTTGATGTTGATCGAGCTCCTGAGCGTGATCGCGGGGAGCCGCGGCCGGCCGACGACCATCTCGCCGTCCTCCGCCACGACCCGCCCGTTCTTGAAGACCGTGCGCGCTCTGAACTTCTTGAGATCGTCCACCACGACCAGGTCCGCGAAGTAGCCGGGCGCGATGGCGCCGACGTCCTTGAGGCCGAAGTACTGGGCCGTGTTGATGGTCGCAAGGCGGATGGCCGACACCGGGTCGAGCCCTTCCTTGATGGCCATCCGGACCATGTGGTCGACGTGCCCCTTCTTGAGGAGGTCCTTCGGATGCCTGTCGTCCGTGACGAAGAAGCAGCGCGAAAGGTTCTCCGTGGTGACGGCGGGAAGCAGGTCCCGCAGGTTCTTGGTCACCGAGCCCTCGCGGATCATGATGTGCATCCCGAGCCGGAGCTTCTCGATGACCTCGTCCACCGACGTGCTCTCGTGGTCCGAGCTCACGCCCGCCGCGACGTACGCGTTCAGGTCCCGCCCCGTGAGCCCGGGGGCGTGACCGTCGATCCTCTTGTCCTGCGTCATGGTGATCTTGTCGAGCAGCCCCTCGTCCTCGAGGAGCACGCCGGGGTAGTTCATGACCTCGCCCAGGCCGAGGACCCACTTCTCGCGGAGGAGCGGGTAGAGGTCGAAGCCACGGAGGTTCGCGCCGCTCGTCTCGAACGGCGTCGCCGGCACGCACGACGAGAGCATCACGAAGATGTTGACGGGGCTGTACTTGCTCGAGTTCAGGATGTAGTGGATGCCCTCGAGTCCGTGGACGTTGGCGATCTCGTGCGGGTCGCAGATAACGGACGTGGTCCCGCGCGGCACAACGGAGCGCGCGAACTCCTGCACCTTCACCATGCTGCTCTCGATGTGCATGTGCCCGTCGATGAGGCCCGGGAGGACGTGCCCGCCCGCGAGGTCAATCTCCTTCTTGCCCTTGTACGGGCCGATCCCGACGATGCGCCCGCCCCAGATGGCGATGTCGGCCTTGTAGACCTCGGCCGAGAACACGTTCACGATCTTCCCGTTCCTGAGGACGAGATCGGGCTGCATCTTGCCTCTCGCCACCCTGATGATCTTCGCGAGTTCCTTCATCGGTTCACCGCCCCACCGTTCGATGCCTGCCGCCCGTACCGCGTCCGCCGTTGCCGCCCGCGCCGTGCCCCGTCGCCCCGGCTCCCTACGCGGTCATCCTCGTTCCGGTCTTGCCGTCCAGCGCGAGCGCGATGCACTCGGGCGAGGTGATGATCACCTCCTCGCCTCCGCGCTCGAGGAAGTCGATGCCGGCCTGGATCTTCGGGCCCATGCTGCCGGACGGGAACTGCCCGGCCGCCAGGTGCCTCTTCGCGTCCGCGACCGAGAGCGCCGAGAGCTTCTCCTCGTTCGGCTTCCCGTAGTTGAGCGAGACCTGCTCCACCGCGGTCGAGATGAGGAGAAGCTGCGCGCCGATCTCGTTCCCGAGCAGGCGCGACGCGTGGTCCTTGTCGATCACGGCCTCGACGCCCTTCAGGTGCCCGCCGTCCTCGATCACGGGGATCCCGCCGCCGCCGACCGCGATCACGACGGCTCCTGCCTTCAGGAGCGCCTTGATGGGCCCCGCCTCGATGACCCTGATAGGCATCGGCGACGGGACGACCCTCCTCCATCCGCGGTTCGCGTCCTCGACGACGTCCCACCCGAGCTCGTAACGCTTGCTCTCGGCCACCTCGCGCGTGTAGAAGGGGCCGATGGGCTTCGTCGGCTTCCTGAACGCGGGGTCGTCCTTGTCCACCATCACCTGCGTGAGGACGGTGACGACGTCCTTCTCGATCCCCCGGTCCTTGAGGACACCCCCGAGGACCTGCTGGATCATGTAGCCCATGCCGCCCTGCGAGTCCGCGCCGCACGTGTCGAGCGGAAGCGGCGGCAGCACGGTCGCGGCGAGCTCGGCTCGGAGCAGGATGTTCCCGACCTGCGGCCCGTTCCCGTGCGTCACGACGACGTCGTACCCGCGAGCGACCATCTCGGCGATGTGTTTGCTCGTCTCGCGCGAGTTGTCGAACTGCTCGGGGATGGTGCCGCGCTGACCCACCCGCGTGATCGAGTTCCCGCCGATCGCCACAACTGCCAGCCTGCCCATGTCGGTCAACCTCTCCAGGCCCGCCCTACGCCATCGTGAGCGCCATGATGGCCTTCTGGACGTGCAGCCTGTTCTCCGCGACGTCGTAGATGATCGAGCGCGGCGAGTCGCACACGTCGTCGTCCACCTCGTTCTCGCGGTCCACCGGCATCGGGTGGATGAACACGGCATCGTTCGTGCGCTTCATCCGCGCCGCGGTGGTCCGCCAGTCGCGGTGCTCCGCCGACCTCCGCTGGTCGCCCTCGCGGCCCTCCGCGTAGCGCGCCGGATGCATCCAGTGCCGCGAGTACACGACGTCAGCGCCGCGGTAGGCTTCCTCCTGGTCGTGGGTCACCTCGAACCGCGTGCCCGCGGCGGCGCAGTTGGCCTTCACCGTCGCGATGACCTCGGGGTCGAGATCGAACCCCTCCGGGTACGCCATGCGCACGTGCATCCCGAGCCGCGAGTTGATGACCAGGCTCTCCTGCACGCTGCTCCACGACCGGACCATCGGCGAGTAGCCCCAGACCTGAAGGAGCGTCTTCCCGCGCGTCTCGCCCAGGTGTTCCCGCATGCCCTGCACGTCCGCGAGCCCCTGGCAGGGGTGGAACTTGTCGTGCGCCATGCTCACGATGGGCACGCTCGCGATGCCCGCGAACTCGCGAAGGAAGGCGTCACCGTCGCCGTACTTCTCCACGGAGTCCTCGAGGATGCGGATGCCGATCCCGCAGGCGTACCGGCTCATGACGTTCGCGGTGTCCTTGAGGACCTCGCCGCGCTCCGTCTTCGTGCGGAGCCTGAGCTTCGAGGGCTCGAGGAACTGCGCGTGGCCGCCGAGCTCGCTCGCCGCGGCCTCGAACGACTGCCGCGTCCTGAGCGAGGCGTTGTAGAACATCATCATGAAGCTCCGGTGCCGGAGGATCCGCGCATGCTCGTCCGAGTACCGCGCGGCCTTCATGCTCTTCGCGAGGGAGAGGACGGCCTCCAGCTCCTCGACGCTCCAGTCCTGCGAGCAGATGAGGTCGCGGCCCCTGAGATCCACGCCCACGGTCTCCCCTCCTAGTCCATCGTGAGGGCCATGATGGCCTTCTGGACGTGAAGCCTGTTCTCGGCCTGGTCGAACACGACCGACTGCGGGCCGTCGATGACCTCGTTCGTGACCTCGAACCCCCTGTCGCACGGCAGGCAGTGCATGTACTTGGCGCCCGGCTTCGCGAGCTTGAGCTTCGCGCTGTCGCAGATCCAGCTCTTGTTCGCGTCGAAGAGCTTCTGCGTCGCGTCGAGGTCGGGCTTCTTCGCGAACGGCGGGATGAACTGCTTCGCCGTCCAGGCCTTCGGGTACACGATGTCCGCGCCGCGGAACGCCTCGTTCATGTCGTTCACGATCTCGAACGAGCCGCCGGCCTCCTTCGCGCGCTTCCGCGTCGCGTCGAGCACGTCGTCGGCGAGCTCGAGGCCCTTCGGGTGCGCGAGCACGACGTCGCAGCCGACGGTCGCGGCCGCGATGATCGCGCTGTGCGGCACCGACAGCGGCTTCTCGACGCTCGGGCTGTACGCCCAGCTCATCACGAGCTTCTTGCCCTTGAACCCGCCGCAGTGCTCCCGGACGGTCAGGATGTCGGCCATGCCCTGGCAGGGGTGGTAGATGTCGCACTCCATGTTGATGAGCGGGATGTCGGACCACTGCGCGAACTCGCGGAGCACCCGGTTGGCCTTGCCGTAGACCCATTCGACGGGCTCGCCGTACATTCTGATGGCGATGCCGTGCCCCATGCGCGAGAGCGTCCGCGCCACGTCGGAGATGCGCTCCGTCGAGTACGCGACCTCCTCGCCCTCGAGCGCCGGCGTGTAGATCTTCTTGGGGTCGAGGTAGTGCGCGTGCCCGCCGAGCTGCGTCATCCCCGCCTCGAAGCTGTTCCGCGTGCGCAGGGACTGGTTGAAGAAGATCATGAAGAGCGTCCGCCCCTCGAGGTACTTATGCGGCTGGCCCTTGTGGAACTTCTGCTTGAGGTCCGCGGCGACGTCGAGGATGCCCTCGACCTCCTCTCTCGTGTAGTCGAGAATGGTGATGAAGTCGCGCCCTCTCAGACGTCCGTCCTGCATCGCTTCCTCCGATTGCCGTTGGTCACCCGGGCGCAGCGCCGCCCGTCACGCGCAGATGTCTGCGATGGTCGTTCTCGTCAACGCTTCGACGAGCGCGGTCCTGTACGCCGCGGACCCGCGGATGTCGTCGATCGGCCTTGCGGCCGCCGCGGCGAGCCTCGCCGCCTCCCTGATGAGCGCGTCCCGGTCGCCCGCCGCGCCCCACTCGGACGCGAGGAGTTTCTCCGCCTCGCGCGCCCTGAACGGGGTCGGCGCTGCGGAGCCGACCGCGATCCTGAACCGCTTGAGCGAGGGCTCGAACACGACCGTCACGGACACGATGGCGATCGCGAGGGCGTTCCGCTGCCCCATTTTCGCGTACGCGCTCCGCGAACCCTGCTCGGGGAGGTCGAATTCGACCGACACGATGAGCTCGCCGGCCTTGAGGGCCGTCTTGCCCGGCCCGAGCAGGAACGACTCGAGCGGGGCCTGCCGGCCGCCCCCGTCCCCGGCCGAGCGGATGCGGACCGCGGCGTCGAGCGCGAGGAGCGCGACCGCCGCGTCGGCGGCGGGAGAGGCGTTCGCCACGTTCCCGCCGACGGTCCCGCGTTCGCGGATCTGCCGCGAGCCCACCGTGCGGCACGCCGCCGCGAGCGCGGAAGCGCGCGCGCGGAGGAGCGGCGAAGCCGCGACGGACGCGTGCGACGCGGTCGCGCCCACCACGACGCGCT
>Ga0316622_100003121_pt1 | contig 11749 bp, 12 predicted proteins | sample OWC_Aug_OW2_C1_D_FD_207646 | JGI IMG/M metagenome (GOLD analysis project Ga0316622, IMG submission 207646) | Wetland soil microbial communities from Old Woman Creek delta, Ohio, United States - OWC_Aug_OW2_C1_D5_C | ecosystem: Environmental > Terrestrial > Soil > Wetlands | place: USA: Ohio... | reverse complement strand
GCCGCCAAAGCTGGCCGCCAGCGCGCGCGCCACCGAGCCGGTGGCCTCCCGCAAGACCGTGTCCGGGAGCACGCTCGCCACCGTCCAGTAATGTGACTGGGGCGCCGGCGGGACCGCCAGGCCCTCGCGCTGGGCCGCAGGATAATCCGCCGCCAGCGGATAGACGCGCCGGAAGCGGATCTGGCCCCCAGGCGTGGACACCTCACCCAGTGACCCGCGCGAGACCTGCTGCCAGGCAGCGGGGTCGCGGGCGGCGAGGCTACGGTCCGCCCGATCGGGGTACATGAACGCCCACTCGTCCTCGGGGGTCGGCCCGATCAGCCAGTATCCCGCCTCGTTGAGCAGCCAGAGCTCACCCGGCGCCGCGCGTGCGATGGTCCTGGCCTTCTGGAGCATGTGCTCACCGAGGTAATTCAGCAGGAGCATGCCGCGCCGCGCCCCGCTGTCGTCGAAGAGCGGCACCCCGAAGCGGATGACCGGCTTGAGCGGGTGCTCGATCGCGCCACGCTCGACGTTCAGGTCGAATGGAGAGACGTAGACCTCTCCCTGCGCAAGCCTCATGGTCTCGACGAAGTAATAGCGCTCGCGCTTGTCCTGGAGTCCGGCGGGGGGGACGGCGGCTGGCCGCCCGTCGTTGAAGTTCACCCGGACCCGCTCCTGTCCCTGCGCATCGAGGACCCGGACCTGGTCGTAATGTCGGGTCTGGGCGACGAAGGCCAGGTACTCGCGGGCCAGCCGCTCGGCCTGCACCGGTCCGTCGTCCTGCAGGTACTCGCGGATCTCGTTCTGCTGGGACAGGTAGCGCAGGTGGGAGAGCGCCACCTCCACCTCCTGGTTGATGGTCTGGACGACCAGGTCGACGATCGCCTCGTCGGCCCCCTTCGCGCGGTCGAGCACGCGGCCGACCTCGGAGCGGTAGTGGAGCACGAGCGGCAAGGCGAGCAGGGCACAGAGGGCGAGCCACAGCCACAGCGTGCGCAGCGCGACGGCCCGCCGGCTGACGCGCACCAACCGGCCGAGACGCTCGGCGCCGGGCTCACTTCCGGGGGACGGCGCTCTCGCCAAGTCAGAGGGCTCCAGCCGGGCAAGGGTGCAGCGGCCAGTGCCAGGTCCGCCGCGTGGCCCCCTGATGATATCGGAAGGGCAACGGCCCGCCACCCTTGTCCCTCGGGGCACCGGATGGAACGTGTCACCCCGGCCTGGCAAGGAGGTGCACGGCCAAGAGATCACGATCCTCGACCGCGAGGGCCTACGGCGCCGGCTTCAGGCCAGGGAGGCGGTGATAGAGATCCTTGCGCCTCCCTCACAGCGTGGTCCCGGGGCGGCGCCGCGCCGATCGGGTGCCGCGGGACCGCAGGGGCACGTCGTGGCGCCCCTGCGATCCTCGCGCGGCTAAGCGGCCGCGGTCGCGGATGCCCGCCCGCCGTGCCCCTGGGTGTCCTCGGGGACGACCGCCTTGCGCGTCTCCCCCGCGCCGATGGTGAGGAGGTCCCAGACCAGCAGTGCAGTGCCGGCCACGATCAGCCAGCCGCCCCACATGCGCCACTGCATCCCCTGGACGAACCACGGGTGGGACTGGCCAGCGAAGTAGCCCTGCCAGGTCGCCCCCTCGATCGCGCGCTCGATGAACGACTGCTCGTAGCCGGAGATGAGTAGCGCGATCGTCATGATGACCACCCCGGCATTGAGCAGCGTCAGGGCCCACTTCCAGCGCCAGGCCCCGGCGATCCCGCCCCCCATGTAGACACCACCGCGCCACTTCTGCATCGCCACGTAGAACATCGCGATGTTGATCGTCGCGTAGGCACCGAAGAAGGCCAGGTGCCCGTGGGACGTGGTCCACTGGGTGCCGTGGGTGTAGAGGTTGATCTGCGGCAGGGTGTGCATGAACCCCCAGACGCCGGCGCCGAAGAAGTTACCGAAGGCGTGGGCGATTACCCAGGCGAGCGCCGGGTGATTCGCGTTCTTCATGCGGTGCACACCCGAGTCGTAGACCGCGTGGACGACCATCGCCACGAGCGGGATCGGCTCGAGGGCGGAGAAAAACCCGCCGATCCAGAACCAGTACTCGGGGGTCCCGATCCAGAAGTAGTGGTGCCCGAGTCCGAGGATGCCCGAGCCGAACATCAGCGCGACCTCGATGTAGAGCCAGGTCTGCACCACCACGCGCCGCGCGCCGAGCACGGTCATCAGGACCCAGGCCATGATCACGCCGACCAGGACCTCCCAGGTCGCCTCGACCCAGAGGTGGATGACCCACCACCACCAGTACTGATCCAGCGAGACGTTGGTGGTGTAGAACATGCCCGCGAGGTACAGGCCGAAGAGCGCGAGCAGGTCGGCGATGAGCACGCCGGTGATGCCGGTGACCCGGCCCTTCATGACCGTGGCCGCGACGTTGTAGAAGAACGTCAGCACCGCGACGACGATGCCGATGTCGGCCCAGCGCGGGGCCTCGATGTACTCGCGGCCCTCGGTGATGAGCCAGCGGGTCGTATCGGTGCCGGCCCCCCACTGAACGAAGAGGTAGACGACTACTACCACCGCGACGGCGCCGGTGAGGACATAGAAGATGAGCTCTCCGAGCTTCAGCCCCACAACCGGCTGTCCGGTCTCGTCCTCGAGCAGCCAGTAGACCGACCCGATGAAGCCCATCAGCATCCACACCACCATCGCGTTGATGTGGACCATCCGGTTCACGTTGAATTCGAGCACGCCGTAGAGAAAGTCCGGCTGCAGGTACTGGATGCCGGCGAGGATGCCGAACAGGACCTGCGCCACGAACAGCGCGATCGCGACCGTGAAGTACTTGACCGCGAGCCTCTGCCCGCCGTTCAGATTGCCAGTGTCGAGCGCAGCGATTGCCGCAGCCATGGCCCTCAACCTCCTTGCTTGATCGACTTGAAGTTGTACGGGAAGCCGTTGGTGTCGATCGAGGACACCCACTTGAGGTAGGCGATGAGCGCCCGGGCCTCATCGTCCGTGATTGCAAGGTTGGCCATCTTGCGGCCCGTGCCGAAGGTGCGGGCGTTCTTGTCCGGGTTCTTCAGGAACTCGATCATGAGCGTCTCCCGGGCGGCCTCGGCACCCCAGGAGGGATCGAGCCAGGCCTTGGTCAGGTCCGGGGCATAGTAGGCGCCGTTGCCGAGGATCGTGTGGCAGTTGATGCAGTTGCGACCCTGAAAGACCTTCTTGCCATGGGTGACGAGGGCCTCGGCCTCGTCGGCGGAGAGCTTCTTGCCGAACAGCGGGGCCTCGGCGCCGACGACCGGCACCTGGTACTTGCGCGCGTCATCGAATCGGTACTCGATGCGGTGATTGATGACGCTGTAGTCGGGGACACGCGGGCTGCCGACCGCGATCTGCTTCATCGTGTCGAAGGTGAGGAAGATGAGGACCACCAGGCTGAGTCCGGTGACCCAGATGGCGATCTTCTTCCAGGCACTCTCGCTTGCCCACCAGGGCGTTGTCGTCATGGCTGCTCAACCTCCGCTGTTGTGAGGATCGGTTGGCCAAGGGGATCCGGGCCCTTCCGCCCCCCGCGCAAGCTCCTCCGCCGGCGCGCGCTCGTGACCGTGGGTCGCCACGGAGAGGTGATAGATGACGTGGGGGGCGAGCAGGTAGCCGACGATCATCAGGGCCGCGACCGCGGACCAGGCGCCGCTCCAGTGCATCGCCCGGGCGAGGACCACCACCGACGCCACGAGGACGGCGTAGGCCGCGTAGGCGTAGGGCAGGACCCCGGGTCGCGCATGGACCTTCGCGTAGGCGAAGAGGAGCGCATAGAGCGCGCCACTCACCAGCACTATGGCCGCCGAGAAAAAGGCGACAAAAAAGTCCTCGAGGTCGACTGGCTGGATCATGGACGCCCCGCAGCGTGGCCGGCGTGCGGCCGTGGAGTCACGCTCCGACACGCCAACGCCGAATGTACGTGACGGCAGTCAATCCGCCGACCGGCGGGGTGATCTGCGTCAACGGACCGACCGGGCGCGGCGGCGCCGCGTGGCGGATGCGGGCGGGGCCTACTCGATCCCGATGCAGCGGAGCTGCTCGACCAGCCGTCCCGCCTCGCCGGCCAGGATCTCCTCGGCCTGGGGAAGCATCAGCCGCTCCTCCTTGCGCCAGTGCTCCTGCATGGCGACGGAGATACGGGAGCGCAAAGCCGCGCTGCGCGCCGCGTCCTGGCGCTCGACCGCCGTCCCGAGCTCACCGAGGAGCTGGCGGAGCTGGTTGTGGTCGAAGCGCAGGACCCGGGTGGGTCCCTGGTCCTTGCCGCTCTCACGCTCGAAGGCGGGGAACAGGACCTCTTCCTCCATCCTGACCAGCCGCTCGATGGCCTTGCGAAAGCGGCCGAGGGCCTCCACGGCGACGGGCCACTCACCCCGGTCGATGGGGTCGGCAAGCTCTGCGAAGAGCCGGTCGCAGCACCGGTGGTACTCGATCAGGGTCCCGCTGATCCCGCCCATGGGGTCTCTCCTGCCGGCGCCACCGGCGGCTCGTGGGTTTAGCTTGGGCGATCGAACGCCGCCCGCGCAAGCACGATCAGGCACGCCTAGAACTGGTCGGGCGGCTCCTCGTCGCCCGGTTCCGACGACCCCCAGGCGCGGACGAGCTCCGCGTACAGCTCGGTGAAGGCCCTCTCCAGATCGTCGATGACCTCCACCGCGCCGCGGCCGTGCAGGATGTGCTGAGTCATCAGGCCGGAGGTGATGTCGAGCAAGCGGCGCCGGTCGAGCATCGGGTAGCCCGCCGAGAGTCGGCGGATGGCGGCCACCACGGACTCCTCCGCGGGGCGGGAGGCAGGGGCAGGGGACGGCGGTGGACCCGACCTGGGCTGCTGGGCCGCGGGGACGCGTGTCGCCAGGAACTCGGCAAAGGCCAGCAGGGTGTCCTGGCCCCCCGCCGGCAGGCGATCGAAGAGGGTCAGCAGGCGGCCCCTGCGCCCCCCGCCGGGTGGTGGCACGAAGCTCATGCCAGCCGCCCGGCACGGCATCGGCCGCGCGTCACCCCCACGTCGCCTGATGGGTGCTGCAGTACTGGCGTGCGAAGTTCAGCAGTTCCTCCATCGCCCGGACGCGGAACTTCTGCTTCTGGTGGACGAAGGAGAAGGGCCGCTCGAGCGGCGGGTCGAGGGGGACCGCCACCAGCGTGCCGAGGCGGATCTCCTTGTGGATCGTGGTCCCGGAAAGCACCGAGACCCCCATCCCGGCCTCTACCGCGCCCTTCACGGCCTCGGGGCTACCCAGCTCCATGATCGTGTTCAGGCTGTTCGACGACAGACCGGCCGCGCGCAGGTACTCGTGGATCACCTCGCGCGTGCCCGAGCCCTCCTCGCGCACGATGTAAGGGTACTGGGTGAGGTCCGCCACCGTGACCCGGCCCAGTTGGGCGAGCGGATGGCCGGGGGTCACTACCGCCACCAGCTGGTCCACCCGGCACAGCTCGACCACCAGGTTCTTGTTGGCCACGGGGGCCTCGACCACGCCGAGGTCGATCTCGTTGTCCTCGACCATCGAGACGATCGCGTCGGTGTTCGAGACCTTGAGGCGGATCCCCACGTGGGGATACTTGCCCTTGAAGTCCCCGAGCAACGCCGGGAGCATGTACTCGGCGATGGTGGTGCTGGCGCCGATCATCAACACGCCGCTCACGTCGCCGGTGAGCTCTCGCACCGTGCCCTCCATCTCGTCGTACAGCTGGAAGATCCGGTCGGCGTACTCGTAGACCCGGCGGCCCGCCTCGGTCAGGCTGATGCGGTTATGGGTGCGGTCGAAGAGCCGCGTATTGAAATACTCCTCCAGCTGGCGGACCTGAAAGGTCACCGCCGGCTGGGTCATGTGCAGGTTGTCCGCCGCCTTGGTGAAGCTGAGGAGGCGGGCGACCGTGTGGAACACCTGAAGTCTGCGATCCGCCATCGCGCCAAGCCCCGAGCGTGGCCATAAGCAGAAGCTTTGGGCCGATAAGCGCGAGTATCGCCGAAAAGCCTGCATCTGCCAAACACAAGAGGCACTTCAACCGCCCGCCTGCGCCAGCCTTTCCGACCGCGACGTGTGGTATATACACCAGACGAAATACCTGACGAATGCGCTAACGACGTACCGGATCCCTTGCGATGAATCTCACCGACGCCCTCCTGCCCGGCTGGGTCCTCTGGCTCAGCCACCTCGCGACGGCGGTGCTGCTGCTGGCGGCGGGGCGGCAGGCACCCTGGGGGCGCCTGGGCGAGGGCGGCTACATCCACGTCTTCCTCGGCTCTTGCGTCGCCCTGCTGGTAGTCTGGACCCTCAAGGCCGGCGTCGACCCGGGCCTGAGCTTTCACCTGCTCGGCGCATCCCTCTTCGCGCTGATGTTTGGCGGGCCGCTCGCCCTCCTCGCCCTGGCGCTGGTCAGCCTGGGCACAACCCTCAATCAGGGCGAGGGCTGGGCAGTCTACTCGGTCAACTTCCTCGTCGAGGGGGCCGTCCCGGTGCTCACCACCGCTGGCCTGCTCGAGCTCGCCCGCCGTTGGCTCCCCCGACACCTGTTCGTTTACATCTTTGTCAACGGCTTCTTCGGGGCCGCGCTGGCCGTGCTCGCGAGCGCCCTGGCGGCCACGGCCCTGCTCGCCGGCAGCCAGGCCTACAGTCTGTCCCACCTCCAGTCCGGTTACCTCGCCTTCGTCCCGCTCCTGATGTTCAGTGAGGCCTGGCTGACGGGGATGCTGGTCGCACTCCTGGTCTGTTACCGGCCCGACTGGATCCGTACCTTCGACGACGCCCTGTACCTGCACGGCAAATAAGGCGGAGGACGGCCACGTGGGGTGGTGGGGCAAGGTCATCGGCGGCACCTTCGGCTTCATGCTGGGCGGGCCGATCGGCGCCCTCATCGGCGCGGCGGTTGGCCACCGCTTCGACGCCGGCCGCGCACGCAGCCAGAGGGAGGCACCGGCCGAGGGCCTGGACGCCCGCGAGCGCGCCCAGACCGCCTTCTTCACCGCGACCTTCGCGGTCATGGGTTACCTGGCCAAGGCGGACGGCCGGGTGAGCGCCGACGAGATCCGGGTCGCGAGCCTGGCGATGGACCGCATGGGCCTCGGGGCAGAGCACCGCCGGGTGGCCCGGGACCTGTTCCGCGAGGGCAAGAACCCGGCGTTTGCCCTCGACGAGGTGCTCGACCAGCTGCGCCGGGAGTGCCGCGGGCGGCGCGACCTGCTCCGTCTGTTCCTGGAGATCCAGATGCAGGCGGCGCTCGCCGACGGGGACATGCACGCCGTGGAGCGAGAGGCCCTCGCTCGGGTCGCAGCCAGGCTCGGACTCTCCACCATCGAGCTCCAGGCCCTCGAGGCCATGGCGCGGGCCCAGTACCACTTCCGCGCCCAGTACGAGGCGCCGCGGGCGAGGCCGGGTCCGAGCCTCGAGGACGCCTACGCCATCCTGAACGTGGACCCCGGGGCCGACGATGCCGCCGTGACCCGGGCGTACCGCCGACTCATGAGCCAGCACCACCCCGACAAGCTGGTCAGCAAGGGGCTGCCCGAGGAGATGATCCGGGTCGCGACCGAGAAGACCCAGGAGATCAAGGCAGCCTACGAGGGCATCCGCGCGGCGCGTGGCCGCTGACCGGCGTCCTTCGCGCCCGGCCGCGACCGCCCCGCGCCACCGACCGCGCCAGCCGCGCTGCTGAAACCCGACGCCTTTTCCGGTAATCTTGCAGCCCTGCAACGGGGGGAGCGAATGCCATGGCGGACTACTGGATTGCGCCGTCGATCCTGTCGGCGGATTTCGCCCGGCTCGGTGAGGAGGTGGACAGCGTACTTGCCGCGGGCACCGACATCGTGCACTTCGACGTGATGGACAACCATTACGTCCCGAACCTCACGATCGGGCCGCTCGTCTGCGAGGCCCTGCGCAAGCACGGGGTCACCGCCCCGATCGACGTGCACCTGATGGTCAAGCCGGTGGACCGCATCATCCCCGATTTCGCTGCCGCCGGGGCTACCTACATCACCTTTCACCCCGAGGCCAGCGAGCACATCGACCGATCGCTCGCCCTCGTGCGCGAGTCCGGCTGCAAGGCCGGACTCGTCTTCAACCCCGCCACGCCGCTGGACCACCTGCGCTACGTCATGGACAAGGTCGACATGATCCTGCTCATGTCCGTCAACCCCGGATTCGGCGGCCAGAAGTTCATCACCGCCACCCTCGACAAGCTGCGGGAGGCGCGCCGCATGATCGAAGAGAGCGGCCGCGACATCCGGCTCGAGGTCGACGGCGGGGTCAAGGTCGAGAACATCCGCCAGATCGCCGAGGCGGGGGCCGACACCTTCGTTGCCGGCTCGGCGATCTTCAACACCGCGGACTACAAGGCAACGGTTGCGGCGATGCGCGCCGAGCTCGCCCGGGCGGCGCCCTGACCCTGCCGAGCGGCGGCGGCCAGCAGGGCCCCACGCAATGAGCGGGACCGGCACACCGCCTGGCACGCCCCCGGCGCCGGCCCGCGAGGTCCCGCGGCGTCCGGCCATGGTGCTGGTCGACGTCGACGGCACCATGGTCGACAGCGTCCCCGACCTGGCCTGGTGCGTCGATCGCATGATGGAGCAGCTGGGTCTGCCCCCGCACGGGGAGGCGGCGGTGCGCAGGTGGGTCGGCAACGGCGTCGAGCGGCTGGTCAAGCGGGCCCTCACCTGCAGCCTCGAGGGCGAGCCCGAGCCCGGACTCTACGAGCGGGCGCTGCCGGTGTTCACCGACCTGTACCAGGAGAACACCAGCAAGCGCAGCCGACTCTACCCGGGCGTGCTCGAGGGCCTCGATCTGCTCGCGGGCCGCGGCTACCACCTCGGCTGCGTGACCAACAAGGCGGCGCGCTTCACCGAGCCCCTGCTCCGCGACCTGGGCGTCGCCCACTTCTTCACCCTGGTTGTGAGCGGGGACACCCTGCCCGAGAAGAAGCCCGACCCGATGCCGCTCCTCTACTCCGCGGAGTACTTCGGGGTGGACCCCCGGCAGTCGCTCATGGTCGGCGACTCGATCAGCGACGTGAAGGCCGCCCGCGCGGCGGGCTTCGCCATCGTCTGCATGAGTTACGGCTACAACCACGGCCTCGACATCCGGGACTTCGGCCCGGACGCCGTCATCGACTCGATGACGGAGCTGGCAAGGCTGATCGACTGACCGTCGCATGATGACCCCAGACATGTTCGCGGCCCTCGGCCGGGACGGTTACAACCGCGTGCCGGTGTACCGCGAGGTCCTCGCGGACCTCGACACGCCGCTCAGCACCTATCTGAAGCTCGCCGACGCCCCCTACACCTACCTGCTCGAGTCGGTCCAGGGCGGCGAGAAGTGGGGCCGTTACTCGATCATCGGCCTGCCGAGCCGGACCCGCGTCCGGGTCCACGGCCACAGCGTCCGCCTCGAGCGCGACCGCCAGGTGCTCGAGTCGACCGAGACCCCTGACCCCCTCGCCTGGATCGCGGAGTTCCGCCGCCGCTTCCGGGAGCCGGAGGTCCCGGGACTGCCGCGATTCACCGGCGGACTCGTCGGCTACTTCGGGTACGACACGGTCCGGTACATCGAGCCACGGCTGGGGCAGTGCCCGAATCCGGACCCCCTGGGGCTTCCGGACGTCCTGTTGATGGAGTCCGAGAAGGTGGTCGTCTTCGACAACTTCAAGGGCAAGCTCTTCCTCGTGGTCCACGCGGACCCCCGCGAGCCGGGGGCGTGGGACCGCGCCCAGGGCCGTCTCGACGAGCTGGTGGACAGCCTGCGCACGCGCAGCACGCCGTACGCGGCGGCGGCGCCGAACGGGCGGGTGAGCGAGGCCGACTTCGTCTCGGGCTTCACCCGCGCGGGCTTCGAGGACGCAGTGGACCGCATCAAGCGCTACATCGTGGACGGCGACTGCATGCAGGTGGTGCTGTCGCAGCGGCTCACGGTTCCCTATCGCGCCGCCCCCCTCGACCTCTACCGCGCCCTGCGTGGCCTGAATCCATCTCCCTACATGTTCTACCTGAACCTGGAGGGCTTCCACATCGTCGGCTCGTCGCCGGAGATTCTCGCCCGCCTCGAGGGCGGCGTGCTCACCGTGCGCCCGATCGCCGGGACCCGCCACCGCGGGGCGACCGAGGAGGAGGACCTCGCGCTCGAGCGGGAGCTCCTGGCCGATCCGAAGGAGCGCGCCGAGCATCTGATGCTGATCGACCTGGGGCGCAACGACGTTGGCCGGGTGGCGCAGGTCGGCAGCGTCAAGGTGACCGACCGCATGGTCATCGAGCGCTACTCGCACGTCATGCACATCGTGTCCAACGTCACGGGCCGCCTCAGGCCGGGCCTCGACGCCTTCGACGCCCTGCGCGCGACCTTCCCGGCCGGGACGGTCAGCGGCGCGCCCAAGGTGCGGGCGATGGAGATCATCGACGAGCTCGAGCCGGTCAAGCGGGGGGTCTACGCCGGCGCGGTCGGCTACGTGGGCTGGCGCGGGGACATGGACACCGCGATCGCGATCCGCACCGCCGTGATCAAGGACGGCAACCTGCACATCCAGGCGGGCGCGGGGATCGTGGCCGACTCGGTACCCTCCCGGGAGTGGGAGGAGACGATGAACAAGGGCCGGGCGATCTTCCGCGCGGTCGCCAGCGCCGAGGCCGGCCTCGACTAGACCGGCGGGCAGCTCTCAGACCCTGCAGAGGAATGGCCTCACGGCGGCGCGTCGCGCGGAGGCGCAAGGACTTGTTAACGAGCCCTCAGGGGTCGCCGGGCTTGACCTTCCCCGACTTCAGCGCGCGAAAGCGCTCGAGGTCGGTGGCGGACTTCAGCCGGACCTGCTCCTGCTCGTGGCGCTGGTCCACGATGAACTGCCGGTGCTCGGCGATCTGGCGCTCCACCTGCTCGAGGTCGTTGCGCAGCTGCGGCGACATGCCTTTGCCAGAGCGCTCCTCCTGGGCGGCGTGCTCGGACAGACGCGCGAGGTTACGCTCGAGGTCGGCGACCCGCGTCTGGACCAGCTTGATCCTGGATTCGAACACGGCCTCCTTGCCATTCGAGGCCAGCTGCACGTCCCCCTCGTTCGTAAACGTGCTGAGCAGGACCCGGTCCTGAGTGGCACGCTCGGTAAACCGCTCGCGCGCGACCCGCTCCGCCTCCGCCCGCTGCCGGGCCGCCTCGATTTCCTCTTGGGAAGGGGCCCTCGCCTTCTCCCGCACCACCCCCGTGGAGGAGATCTCGCTGTACCCCTCCTGGGCGTACTCGGGCGGCACGTTGTTCCCGCATTCGCGCAGCCCCTCGTGACTGGTCCAGCACTTGAGCACCGACGGGGTCCGGAAGCTGGCACCCTTGGCGACACGGGCCTTGGCGGGGGTGGTCTTCTTGGCCTCCCGCGCCGCCGACGCCGGCAGCGCGAGCACCGTCAGGCTCAAGAGTCCGCAGAGCAGGATCCAGGGACGTGCACGGGTCATCGGCATGGGCCTTCACGCGCCGGTCTCCACCGTTGTCGGCACGCGTGCCCAGCCTTTGAGGGTCTCCTACACGCCGTACTCCCTGCGGTAGGCGCGCAACCCCTCCAGCACGTCCGCCAGCCCCCCGCGCTCGGCGAGGTAGGCGACCAGGTCGTCGAGGCCGATAACGCTGCGCACCGGCAGGCCAAAGCCGGCCTGCACCTCGGCCACCGCCGACTGGCTCCCCGACCCACGCTCCTGGCGGTCGAGGGCAATGCACACCCCCGCGGACTGCGCGCCGGCCGCGCGGATCAGGTCCACCGACTCGCGCACCGAGGT
>Ga0316622_100003120_pt1 | contig 11749 bp, 26 predicted proteins | sample OWC_Aug_OW2_C1_D_FD_207646 | JGI IMG/M metagenome (GOLD analysis project Ga0316622, IMG submission 207646) | Wetland soil microbial communities from Old Woman Creek delta, Ohio, United States - OWC_Aug_OW2_C1_D5_C | ecosystem: Environmental > Terrestrial > Soil > Wetlands | place: USA: Ohio... | reverse complement strand
TCGTATATGGAGATTTGCTGATCCCACAGCTTATATCTCAAATTTCCGCGATACCACAGGGCATCTGTTAATTGCCTTAAATTCATCGTCGCTCAACACATGCAATTCGCCGCTTATTGCCACAATAGCTACTACGTCACTATCGCCGTTAATGATGATCGAGCCCTCTTTACCGCCATGCACGATATAGAGGCCGTGCTTGCTTTCCAGGTCTAGTATGCCCTGCCAAAATGCCTCAACCGCTTTCATGCTCAATCCATTCCGCTGCCGCTATCAACCACGCTGCTATCGCCCGACACTCTCGTGCTGAGATTTGCTCTGCTCTGACACTCACAGCATAAGGCCCCTCTGTTACTTTGAGAGGCGCTATCACTGCATGACAGTCATCTGCCAGATTGCCTTTGTTGCGGGGCTTATGCACAGAAAGCAACGGGTTTCGCAAGGTGTCACCTCATGTCTTAGGCTTCCCGTATTTTCGCACAAGCTTTTCCAATTCGTAGTCAGGAATCTGTGCAAAGTCGATTTGCTGCACCTTTTGCTCGATTTTATCGGATTGACCAAGGTATTGCTTGCCAAGCCAGATCATCATAACTCGGTCGCCATTTGCCGCTCTTCTAAACTGCCGCCTGCGAAGGGAGCACTTGCCGTTGGCCGAGTATTTTTTATACACATCCGAAAAACTCTTGTTATAATGCTCGGTTACGCGCCTAACGAGGGTCTCCTCGTCAATCTCAAACCAACCCGCAATCTCTTCTTGCGTGCATTGCATTTGGCAACATTTTTCAAAGTCTTCGAAATCGATGTCTTTAACCTTGGCACCAGTTTCGCCAATTTGCTTTGGTCGTTTTTTGACGCCCGCCATGGGGTAGTCTCCTTATTGATTCATGATTGAAATTTATCACGTCTACTACAATAGTAAAACTTTTTAAGCAAGGAGGACTAATGGCATTCTACGGCTTCGAGTTCGAGAAACACAAAGATCAGTATGACGAGTACGGCAATCGCTTGGGCCTTTATTATCGTTTCAGTTTCAAGCATGACCGCCTCGCCTGGGTTAAGAAAAGTAAGCGCCGAATCCTAGTGCCGTCCTCCGACAAAGAGCTTAAAATGCTCAAATTCAGGGGCATCATCGATACATTCACTATAGATGATTATTACACGAAGAGGTAAACAGTGGAAGATTTGCTAAAACTCGCCAAGGTGCTCCGCGCTGCTCAAGTGGTCGCGCACACGGCGCATAATAACGCCCAAGGCCCGTCGTTCTTTTCCGATCATGCTTTTCTTGGCGAGACCTATGCCGCTTACGAAGACGCCTATGATTCGGTAGTCGAGAGGTATATCGGCCTGACTCAAGAGACCGTGGCGGGAGTTGAGGTCATGCGTGAGGCCATGGAATTGATCTCAGACATCGATTGCGGGTCGGTCAATGCTTGCTATGAGTCCCTATTAGTCCTTGAAAAGACGGTGTGCAAAGTTTGTACAGTTGCCTGTGGACAAGACGGTATTTCCGAGGGGACGAAACAGCTCGTAGGCGAGATCTGCAACGTATCGGAGATGCGCCAGTACAAAATCCGCCAGAGGATTGCCTAGTTATCTTGCTGTGCTCAATCGTTTAACTATTGCTTGACCTTGGCTGCTCTATTGCATTAAGAATGGGGCGTCAGGGGATGATCCCGCGCACAAACTGGGGAGTCAGTGATGAAATCAAAAGCCTACATTATCGCCAACGATGAAGTTGTCGCGCAAGTTTTCACAAGTCTTAGAAGTGGTGCGTCAGTGCGCTGGGCTTGCGCAAAAGTAAGCGAAAAGATTGACGCTGCTCGTGAGTGGAATTTAGTCAATGCGGAGGTGGGCAAAATCTCACGCGCTAAGAAGTGGGAGTCTATTTATGCGCGGACTCCAGACGAATGTATTGGAGTAGAAGTCAATTTCCGAGAGTTTCATGTTTTTTAACTCATTTTTTTGAAGGCACACAATGAGACAATTCCGCTGCACCGAGCCCTACGAATTTATCGCGCTGTATCAAGAGGCCCCTGACAAAGACGCCTTTATGAAAGAAGTCAGCCTATTTGCCACGCACGACTACGGCTCTTTATCGAGTTACATGATGGACTACCAGCAAGCGGCGATGCAATTTATTAAGGACTGCGTGGAAGCCGCTTGCAGTGAGCCTACTGATCTGTTTTAATCGGTGCGGTTTGACAATGATGGTGTAGCGCGGGGCCGAAAGGCCCCTTAATCATTTCCGCTGTCTTTCTTCTTGTAAAATCTCTCTAAAAACCTGCGCCGTTAATCTTAAAAGCCTCTGACACCTTTCGAGCTCCGCAATCGCTTCAGTCAATGCCTCGGCTAGTTCTTGATCGCCTCCATACTTTAGTGCCGCTTTCCATCTAGCAATTTGTGTCATTCTCAGACCTCTTCTTAAAGAAGTCGGGATCATTTAAGACGATGGTGCGATACAAGATTCGCATCCCGTCTTCATAACCGACACGCTCGCCTCGTTTGTATGCAAACTGATACACAACTGAATTAATGAGAAGCGCGAATACGACAACGAATTGATTTTGGGGCATCAAAAGCCAGTCAGTCCAATTCATTCTTTGAATCCTAGTTCTTGTAAAAATTCCGGCAAGGGAGTCATGTGAAGAGAATTACTTTTATACAAAAAAATTAAACGATTGGCCGATATTTTTTTTTGAATACGGAGTCATTGCAACAGTACAATTCGCCCTCTGTTCCGCGAATGATCCAATCTCCAGGTGATGCAGTTAACCCGGTAACAGAATGTTCATTATCAAGAATATGCCAGTATGTTTCATTCAGACAGCATTGCAATTTCCCTTGCGCTAACTCGACATCAATCCAATGGGGCTTTTCCATGTCAGAACCTACTTGCCACGCCTCAATTAGAAATGGTCTGGAGGTAAATTTCACGTCTAAACCTCATCAAAAATCTGCGTTCAGGATTAGCCAAATTCATGGTTAATCACGCCACGTCCTTCTTTAAACCCCAATTCTTCTAAAAATTCTGGCAAAGGGGTCATGTGAGGAGCTGTAAATTCCGGTCTTGCTGACGATTTTGCCAAGGCTTTTGCCCACGCAGCGCATACCTGTGTTTTCGTCACTGATATGACTTGCTGCTCAACTTCCCAGTCTTCAGCCATTAAAGCATCAAACATTGTGTTTCTTAAAACAGATTCCGCTTCATGTGGCTCTGCCCAATCTCCTGGGTTCCAACTTGCTCGCCTAAACCGTTTGCCGCTCTTGATTGCTTCAATGACGTTCATTTTTTCTCCCACCATTTGCTTACGATCCAAAAAACCAACCCCACCACTATAGCAAGGATTGGCAGGACAAAAATAAACGGATAGATGAAGGCTTGCTGTTCGCCCGCCATGAGATCAGTCAAATTCATCGCTTCATCGCTCCCATTTCCAGTGCTGCCATTCTGTCACCCGTCTTTCGCACTTGATCGACAAGCGAATTGTGCGACTCTTGCACCGCTTTGGTTATCTTTTGCAAGTCATTGACTAGGTCCTCTTGCTCTCTCTTTTGCCGCCGTCTCGCATGATAGTCGAGGGCTAGGAGCGCATACAGACCGCCACATGCCATAAGATTCAATCCCACTAATACGTCCATCAAAATTCTCGCATCCCATTGGCGGGCAAATACCCGGTTAGTTCGTAGTTGTAATACCGCCGTGGCTTTATCATGCGCTCCGCAAACGTGACAATATCGTCGCTGGAGGCCGCATGTAACATAAGCGCCTCCTCTCGCCAAGGGCTCCATTTGAATTTAAGAAAACGAAACGACACTAGCACGGGTACGAAATTCATCTCTTCGCTCATAAGTGCTTTGCTCCATACAGGCCAATTAATGCTGCATCGACGACACCCTCGTGTAGGCGTCCAGCTCGGTTGGCAATCTCTGGCGCGATCTCAGGAAAGAGGCGCTTAAATGCTTGGGAAGCGCGGTATTTCGGCGCGTCTTTTGAGTCAGTGCCAAGAAACATTTTAAACTGCCAATGTCGCGGCACTACTAAGTGATGCACTGCGCCATATATCTCTGTCGCTGCAATCAACTCGCCAAAATGCGATCCATACGTGAAAGCCGAGACAATCCCTTGCTTGGGCATGGTGTGCGCTTTCTCGATAAATACGGCGCTTGGCTTCCACTTGCACAGTAGCTCGTAAAGCACTTTACCGCTCGGTTCCAGTGTCCAGGACACTAGCTGGCCGTTCAGTGACACTATCGCTATTGCGCCGTTTTTGCCTGGGTCGATTCCAAAATAAGTCACGGGATCCATGATTGACATTTTTTTCGTAATCCTTCACGTAAACGTAAACAAATTTAAAGGGGATCAAAAGCAGGTTAGAAATGCTTTCGATTGTGAGTCCGTAGCGGCGCAAAAAAATGATGGCTTGCTTGTCTTCGTAGCGCATAGCTTCCCTCCAAAGCCCATATTTGATATGATAGTTTTCCCTCTGTTGATTTCATTGGCTTTTCTGCTATCCCTTCTGAGAGCGCCACATTTCCCTTCTGAGAGCCTCAAAGCCTTGGATGATACAAGCTACCACCCAAGGCGTCATCTCATATCATCGCGTCAATTTGCATATCATTCTGGCCTCACAGCTTTTAGGTTCACAAGAGACAGCGCATCAAAGACGGGCTGGCTGTCGGGAAGGGCTTGCCGCTCATGAGAGGGGCCGAGGCCCAAGGCAGCTCGGCGTTCGTCCACTTGCTCGATATGCATCATGGCTTTCGCGCTCTCTCGCCATTGCGCCTTGATTGTCGAGGCGTCGTCGTAGCTGGCGCAATTGCACACAGACAACCAACCTCCCAATTGCTTCACAAGGCGCATCCCGAGATCACCTACGGCCTCGCGTATTTTATCGTCCTTCCCTCGTGCCGATCCGAAACGCTCGATAGCCGTCCAAATCTTGTCCACCACGGCGCGAGCCTCGGCGTCATGGTCGGGCTTGGGATCGATTGCATCGAGTAGCTCTTTGATCGCAGGGAAACGGGTATACTTTTCGTGGAGCGTCCCAAGAACGGCGAACAATTGATGGGCCTCGTACTTCTCGAAAATCTTAAACCACGCACTGAGCTGATAAGCGTCAAACTCTGGCGCATGAAGGGGCAAGATTGCTTTTACGGCGTCGATGAATTTTTTAAACTCGATAGGCGTCATGGTTTTTTCCCTCCAATCCATTCCAGCATTTCAGCCCACTCTTGGGCCTTCTCAGGATTCTCTGCCCAATCACTCGCAGTCTGCGCGTCTTTTATTTGCGCCTTGGTTTTTGTCTGCGCGAAAATGTTTTCAACTTTGCGCATCCCATTTGCGCCCTTCTTCAGTAGGCCCGATGGGGACGTCGCATTTCTTGCCCAAAAGGTGTCGCCTTTTATGTGGGCCAGAATTGTGTGCATGTCGGCCATCGTGAGGCCAGCAACATTGGCGACCTTGCGAAGCTCAAGGGCGAATTGGTCGGGGGTCCATTTGGGGTCGGTCGCCCGGTTCGGGAAATGGGTGACGGCGTACTTGAGCCATTGGGTTCCCAAGTCTAGCTCGGCGTCCGAGAGGTCCATTACCTGGACGGGTTTGGTCCTGGCTTTTCGGGAGCCAGATTTCCCAGAGCAAGAGGAGCCGCCAGCGGCGGCGTCAAAAATGGGTTCTCTCAGACTCTCTCCCTTTCTCTCTTCTTCTGTCCTCTCTTTCTCTTTCTCTTTCTCTCTCTCTTTCTCTTTCTCTAGAGCACACTTCGCGCACACGTTTGTACTTGGCGTGTACTTGGCGTGTACTTGGCGTGTACTTGATAAGTACGTGGGATCTAAATTCTCCAATAATATCAACCCAGCTTTGGCCAGAAATTGGAGGTCCTGTACGATGTTTTCGCTGTTAGTTGCCTGTTCCCACCACTCAATAGGTGCCTCTAACGACCCTACTGGGGCCGCATCTTCTGCAACGATGCAGAGCACCGCGATGTATGTCCAGCGCACTGATGTACTTGCCAAGTACATCTCACGTACTCGATAAGTACGGCTCGATAACTTGATCCAAGGCATAGACTTGTAAGTCGCCCTAGGCAAACGCTCCCGCCATTTGGGAATTGTGATCTTGACCATATAAGGTAATGATCCTAAATTTTAGACAAAGGTATGCAGTGATAAATTGACGTTAAGACTTGATTTTTAGGATTGTGCTTGTTTTCTGGGCTTATGGCAGGATATAACGCGCAAATCGGTCGCCAAAACCGACTTACTTTTGTCCCCGCCTTTTCTCCTTTCTTTTGGTTAATGATTTTTAGCAATGTATCGATTGGTGCCCAGACTTTAAAGGCAAGTCTGGGCCACCACAACCCTTTTTTGCAATTAATTATCACCTTGCGCTAGGCGACGATTGACGCAATATTACTTGGTCCACCTTTGCCAAGTAGCTCAGTCGGTAGAGCACGGGACTGTTAATCTCGTCGTCGCAGGTTCGAGCCCTGCCTTGGCAGCCATCTATCTAACTCCTTTAAACTGTGGCACCATAAACTAAATCATGTTTGATTTGGAGGTGCCGCTATGCTGAAAAGGATAGTGATAGGGCTCTTTGCGTCTATTTTCTGTGGGCCTGCGTTCGCCGAGTGTTACAAGGCTGATATCGGCACTTGTGGCATTGAAGCGTCAATGCTGGAAGCGACCAATGCCTTTCGCGCACGGAATGGCCTTCCGCCATTGCAATATAAGCGAGAATTGGCTTGGGCCGCTCGCAAATGGTCGGACCGAATGGCTGAGACTGGGCAAGTGGGACACGACGGTTTTCCTACGTGGCGCAATCAAGTCATTCTTCTCGAATTTCCCAATTCAAAAATGCAGGCGCATGGCGAAAACGTCGCGTATTTTCGCGGGCACAAGCCGCCCGATTTTGGACGTTTTTTCGTGGATCTTTGGATCGGTAGCCCTGGGCACCGAGAAAACATCCTCCGAAATTTCCGCTTTGTGGGGATGGGATACGGGCGTAATAATGGGGGACACTTTGGCACCCAATTATTCGCGTGGTGAAAAGCCCAATTACGGTTACGCCGCGCCGCATGAGCTAGATTTTGATAAGGCTTCGTTCGGTACTATTGCACCGCTCTGTCCACTATACCATGAAAGAAAAACCCGCCTAGAGGCGGGAAAACGGCGTCCGTTTTTTTTGTCAAACCATACAGGAGAATTTATGTTTTCCCAAAAATCGAAGAGTAATTTGATGTCGTGTCATCCTGAATTACAACGCTTATTTACCGAGGTTGTCAAGACTTGGGATTGCACAGTGCTAGAGGGGCACCGCAATCAAAAGAGACAGGACGACGCCTTTGCCACGGGCCTTTCGAAATTGCGCTTTCCTGCGTCGAAACATAACCGCTTTCCCGCTCATGCTGTCGATGTCATTCCCTATCCGATCGACTTCGCGGATCTCGACCGCATCTATAATTTTGGCATCTTCGTAATCGAGACCGCCAAGCGCCTAGGCATCAAGATTCGCTGGGGCGGGGACTGGGACATGGACGGCGATTTTAAGGACCAAAAATTTAACGACTTGGTGCACTTCGAATTAGTTTGACTATTGCAAGGTAGCGATGTACCAAAGGAATACGTTTCGTTAAATGATTGAGAGGTTTCCACATGCGCCCTAGATTGGCCGAGGAAAGCGTTTGCGTGCGCGTGGGCTTTAGCTGTGCGCCTGCTACGAAAATCAGAATTGAGAAACTTGCTATCAAGCAAGGGAAAACCTTTTCGCGCCTTTTGCGCGATCTAATAGAGGAGATCATTGTCAAGTATGAGCAGTCTGAGTCAGTTAAGCCGGGCCTTAGTTGAGGCCGATGAAATCATGGATCCTGAAGAGTTTGATCCCGCCGTTTTGGTGGGCGAGCTGAAGGATAAAGTCGATGCAGTGAAATGGAAAATCGATCAATGGGAGGCTGAAGCAAAAGCAATTCAAGAGAATTGGATAGATCCCCTAACCGCACGTCAAAAGGCGCTCAAAACTAAGGCCGAAAAGCTTCGGGAATACTGCGCCTTTGTGCTGAAACGGGATGAGCTAGAAATGCTCCCTGGTAATGCCTTCGCGCTCAAACTCCGCAAGAGCGAGAGCGTGGAAGTGGACCTAGAGCCTACGGCGCAAGATGCGCTCAAGTATGATTTCGTGCGTACCAAAATCAAGTATGAATGGGACAAGAAAGCCCTTGCTGCGAAATTGAAAGCGCACGAGGAATTGCCCTTCTGCCGCCTTCGCACTAACTTTTCCGCTCAATTTCAAGTGAAGAAAGACTAAAATGCAGCCATCGTCAAACCAACAAATGTCCCCCACCACCAAACTGTCTCATCTCATGCAGCAATACAAAGGCCAGATTCAGGCCGCCTTGCCGCAACATATGACGCCTGACCGACTCATGCGAATCTGTCTCACGGAAGTCAGAAGACAGCCCAAATTAGCGCAATGCGACCACGTATCATTCCTTGGTGCCGTCGTGACTGCCGCTAGTCTGGGTCTTGAGCCCGGATCGGCTTTAGGCCAGTGCTATCTCATTCCTTACGGAAACCAAGTCGAGTTTCAAATCGGCTACCGTGGGATGATCGACATTGCACGGCGCTCGGGCAACATCCTGTCAATTTCGGCCCGTGCTGTGTACGAAGGCGATCATTTCAAGGTAATATACGGTACCGAAGACGCTATCGAGCACGAGCCACAATTTAAGACTAGCACCCTAACTCATGTGTATGCTGTCGCCAAACTTGCGGGCGGGGGGGTCCAATTCGATGTCATGTCGGTCTCGGAAGTTGATTCGATTAGAGCGCGTTATTCTAAGAGCGCCAAAGGCAAAGCCTGGACCGACTCTTATGACGAGATGGCTAAGAAGACTGTCTTGCGCCGTCTTTTCAAAATGCTCCCAGCTTCTGTCGAGCTTGCAGCGGCATTAAACAGCGAAGAACAAAAACCACATGAGATCATCGATGCTGATTATAACGTGCCAGATTTTAAACCTGATGTTGATCGACTTAAAGCAGCGGTCGAAGAGGACGGCTATGCGGGCAATGCAGCACATCAAGATCTGATGGCTTATCGTGATGAGTTTGCCTATCGTCTTTCACTCGGCAAGAAGGCTCCCGATAGTTGTGGCGCAAATCCGATGGAATGGGCTAAAACAGCGACAAGTGCACAGTTAGCGACTGCGCTTTCGCTGATGACTTGATTTTTTTTGCTTGCCAGTGCGTTTCGCGCTAGGAGGCTCCTCCGTGGGACGGGCCTCTTTTTTTGCCATCTCTCGAATAGCCGTGACGACGGCGGTGACGACGACCGCCGTTATCGCGTCGATGATAGGCGCAAACCAGATCATTGAACAACGGCCCTTGCGAGTTTCAGGCTAGCGTTCAAAACTTGGTCGAGGATGAGATTGGTCAACTCAGGATTGGCGCGGATCTCTTCATGGATTTTCTCGGCACCCATGATGCCCGTTCGTAGGGCTAACAGGACAGGGACTAGCTTCGGCGCATCCCGCCAGTCTATTTTCCCGTCCCCTTTTGCCTCAAGAATGGCATTGCCGAGGACATCCAATAGCTCGATAAATTCCTGCGTCTCTTTCATGACCGCCATATTAAGACCCCCATCATAACGACTTGAATTGCCGCCATTATTGCGAGAATGATAAGAGCTCTACCACCATGTATTGTTATGGTATTTTCGGCCGATTTTTGTTCGGGCACGTTAACAATGATTTCACGTGAAGCCGGTATCTCAATTTTGGGCGCTTCCACCGTCACTTGCAAACTGAGTTTTTCAATGGCCCTAACGAGGCGCTCAAGATGCGGCCCGATGACTTCTTGCTCGGGAAACGTGATGACTGGCGCGGGAGCTGCGTCAATCACATGATGCGGGGGATTGAATGTGACGTCCCCATTGTAATTGACCGTCGCCTTGGAGGCGTGGTCAATAAATGACATGGTGGGTTCTACATCTGACACTTCAAAAACTCCTCAAGAGAAGGATTGGCGTGGTCGCGCCGATAGCGGTACCACTGGTAGGCTTCGATGAAAATCAGAAGAATCCAATTCACCACCAAAGGCCATGCCTGCAAGTGATAGGTATAGCCGAGTTTGACGACACAACCGACGAGCCCTAGCGCATGTAATAGGGCTCGGTCTTTGGCCAGAAAACTCGCTAAAAATATCACCGTCCCCGTCCAACCGACGATAGACCACGCCAATTCACTCATCAGGATCCCCAACCGTGTAGGGACACCCAAGCGCCGACACAATAGCCCTCAAAGCGGCTCGTGCTTGTGTTATAGATCAACATACCATTCACGCCTGTCAGCGCATCTCTTTGAGCCGTCGTCATGCGAGGCATAAGCAAGGCACCTGTCGTGCTTGAAATCTCAAGTGCTGCGCTACTGGCAGGCGTGGCGTTTTGCCCCACCATGATTTGAGTTTCAGCTATGAGAGTTTTGACGTTCACGTTGCCGCTAGCGTCGCGTTTCATAATCCTGGAGGCTGTGGATAAGTTTGTCGCGTTGGTCGTATCATCAACGGACGTTGCGACTTGCGCCGCTGTTTTGCCGCCGACATTGGCGACCGTTGCCGCAACACTTCCCGGTCCTGTGGCCGTTACGTCGCCTGTTAGGGCAGTGACGTAATTTCCCGTCGCAGCTTTGCCGTTCAATTGCGTTTGGACTGAACTAGTCACACCAATTAGATAACTGAGTTCAGTTGCCGAGGTAGTAGCCGCTACCATGGTACCGGAGGCATTGGTTATGACTGCTTGGGAAGCGGACAAACTTTGGAGCTTGCTCAAAGCTATTGCCGCATTCGTTGCGACTTGAGCGTTAGCCACGCCGCCCGTTGCAATTTTGAGACCTGTCGCGCTTTTGCTTAGAGTCGAGCCGTCCAATTCAAGTTTGAACGTGTTGCCGTCGAGATAGATCCCATCCCCATCGGCTTGATAGCTCCCTGCGCCCGAAAACTGGCTGAAAGTGATAGCCGTGACGCCGATAGTGCCGCCAGCGTTTGACGTACAAACCCATCCGGTATCGGCGTAGGTGTCGCCCTTTTCGATAAAGGTGAATGCACCCGGAATTTCGAGCCAGTTGTCAAAATCCAGAGCTCTCGTCCATGGTCCGGCGCTTGCCAGATAAATACCATTATTGGCCTGTGTGCTTTGCGCCCTGACAAGTACCCTTTGCTGATCCTCGAGTTGATGATTGTCGATGATGAGAAGGCCGCTAAGTGTCGCTACGTTGCCAGTCGTCGCCACATGGCAGGACTGTTTTACGTCAAGGCCCTGCGCCACGGCGTCAACGTATGCCTTGGTAGCCGCTTGTAAACCGCTTACCGGATCCCCCGCCAGAGTTAATGTCCCGGTCAACGTACCGCCTGAAAGAGGCAATTTATTGGACGTGTTGGTGTCCACGTATTGCTTGGTCGCTGCCTGCAAGTTTGTCGATGGGTCGGCTGACAGAGTTAAGAGCCCGGTCATGGTGTCGCCGGACTTGCTCACTTTGCCGCTGACATTCGTACTGACTGCATCGACATATTGCTTCGTAGCTGCGTGCAATGCCGAGGTCGGAGCACCCGATAGCGTGAGCGCCCCGGTCATAGTGTCGCCGGCTTTGGCGACTTTGGCGTTAACCGCCGTCGTTAGCGTGCTGTCGCCTGCATCGACGTATTGCTTAGTCGCGGCACCAAATGGAATGGCGGGATCATTGGCCAGAGTGAGAGCGCCAGTCAG
>Ga0316622_100003119_pt1 | contig 11750 bp, 10 predicted proteins | sample OWC_Aug_OW2_C1_D_FD_207646 | JGI IMG/M metagenome (GOLD analysis project Ga0316622, IMG submission 207646) | Wetland soil microbial communities from Old Woman Creek delta, Ohio, United States - OWC_Aug_OW2_C1_D5_C | ecosystem: Environmental > Terrestrial > Soil > Wetlands | place: USA: Ohio... | reverse complement strand
GGTTTGCACCTCAAAGACCACGGTGTTGGACAGGGCGCTGGAGCTGTGCCGGGAGAAGAGCCCCATCTCGGCGCTCAGGATTTTGCTGAACATGGCCTGGCGCATCAGCTGCAGCCCTTGCTGGGTGATGCGGGTCAGGCCGATTTGCGACAGGTAACCCGCCAGGCCGCGCACGCCAAACAGCAGCAGCAGCGAGGTCGGCACTTCCCAGATTTCCAGCTCGCCGCGCTGGAAGCCGCGGTCCAGCAAGGGCTTGAGCAGGGCCGGGATCATGGGTTCGGTGGCCGCACCCACGATGGCGCTGACCGCCACCAACGCCCAGGTGCCCGGCAGGCTGCCGAAATAGGGCAAAAAGCGGCGCATGCGTTGCAGCACGCTGCCCGCGGGCTGGGTGGCCGCGGCGGATGAGGGGGGGATGGAAATATCGGTCATGCGGCGGCGTTGGTGGGGTCTGGGTGCACGGAGGTACTGTCAGACGCTTGGCCTCTGACCCCGAGCGCCAGCAGCAGGCCCAGGGTGATGCAGAAAAAGTCGCCAATCAGCGCGTCATAGAGCGATGAGTTGAACAAGCAGGCCACCCCCATGACAGCGAGCACCGACAGCGTGGCCCGCATGATGGGGGCCGTGAAGCGCCAGGCATCGCGCACCACGCTGGCGATCAGGACCAGCAGCAGCAGTGTGCCGCCCACGCCCAGCTCAACCCCCCACAACAGGAATTCCTGGTGCGGGTTGCTGCTGGGGTTGTCGCCAAACACCTGCTGGGCATTCGCGCCTTCAATGCGCTTGACCGACTGCGTCCAGCTGCCCACGCCGTGACCGACCACGGGCTGCTGCGCCATGGCCTGCAGGGATCGTCGCCAGGCATGCAGGCGAAATCCGGAAGAAGTCTCACTGGCCCCCTGTGCGGCGTAACTCTGGCTTTCGGTGGCGACTTGGGAGAGGCGTGCCTGCAATTTGTCCGATCCGACGTAAGCACCGGTCAGCAGCAGCAGCGGGGCCAGCACCAGGGTGGCCAGTTGCCAATTTTTCGGCATCTGCCAGACGATGATCAAGGTGGCAACCACCATGACAGACAGGTAGCCGGTTCTGCCTTCCTGAAAAAACAGGTTGTTCACCAAAGCTGCGATTGCCAAAGTGCCTGCTGCCCAGCTTGCTCGGGGCCAGAGCTTGCGCAAATGCCAGAACACCGCAGCGGCGGCGGAAAAAATCAGGGTCTGATCCAGGTAGGTGGAATAGACCACAAATTTGAGTTCGGGAACCAGCATGCTGGTGGCCCAAGGAACGCGGAACCCGGCCACCATCAGCCAGGAACTCAGGATGAAAAAGGCTTGGCTGACAAGAAAGGCAGCCACGGCCAGGCGGGCTTCCCGGGCGTTGCGGATCAGGCTGACCAGCAGGGCAATTTCCAGCAGCTTGCTGTGCTTGGCAAAGGCCATCAGGGCGATGTCAGACGGGGCCTCGCTCCAGCCCAGGCTCAGGGCGAACGCCAACAGGCTCAGCAAAATGACGCGCACCGACCACAGCGAGTGCAATACCGTGTCTTTCTGTCCCTGCGTCAAACGGATGCCAAGATAAACCAGCGCGCAGGCAAACAACAGCAGCTTGCCCAGGCTGACCCAGGCCATGGGCAGGCTGACAGAAACCGCTGCGAAGCAGATGCAAAAAAGTCGGAGGCCTGAGGCTGTGCGTGTCAGAGTAGGCATAGATGGCGATCAAAGAGGCCGCGACTTTACCCCAAGGGCGCTTGTCCGCAGCCAGCTTGCAGCGGGCCGACTGCATTTGCTTTCACAGGAAAAGAGCAGGGGTGTTGCTGGTGCGTTGCCTGCGCTGCTGGGGCGCAGGGCCAACGCCTTATTTCAGGCTGCCCGACAGGAATTGGGCCAGGCGCACGCTTTTCGGGCTGGAGAGCACCTGTGTCGGATTGCCTTCTTCTTCAATCTGCCCCTTGTGCAGAAAAATCAGATGGTTGGAGACTTCACGGGCAAACCCCATTTCATGCGTCACCACCACCATGGTGCGGCCTTCCAGGGCCAGGTTTTTCATGACCTTGAGCACCTCGGACACCAGCTCGGGGTCAAGTGCGCTGGTGGGTTCGTCAAACAGCATCACCTCGGGCTCCATGGCGAGTGCGCGGGCAATCGCCACACGTTGCTGCTGGCCACCACTCATGTGCGCAGGGTAGCGGTCTTCCATGCCCTCCAGCCCGACCTTGGCCAGGTATTTGCGGGCCGTCTCAATGGCCTGCTCACGCGGCACACCCATCACATGCACCGGTGCTTCGATGATGTTTTGCAGCACCGTCATGTGCGCCCACAGGTTGAAATGCTGGAACACCATGGCCAGCTTGGTGCGCAGGTATGCCAGCTGCTTGGGGTTGGCGGCGTGCAGCTCGCCATTGGCGGCGGGGTTCAGGTGCAGCTCTTCACCGGCCACGGTGATGCGGCCCTGGTGCGGCTTTTCCAGCAGGTTGATGCAGCGCAAAAACGTGCTTTTGCCAGAACCCGAGCTGCCAATGATGCTGATCACATCGCCCGCGTGGGCGGTGAGGGACACGCCCTTGAGCACTTCGTTGGAGCCAAAGCGCTTGTGGATGTTTTCAACCTGGAGTTTGAGGGGGGTGATTGGGGTCATGACAATGGGCTTGATGAGAGGAGGTGACTTCAACCGGGGGTCAGGCACCCAGCAAGGGGCCGGTTCGGAACGCATGCGCCCCGGCAATCTTGCCAAGTTCACCGCCTGCGGTGATGTAGCGGTCACGGATGCGGGCGTAAAACACGCCTGTCACACCGGCGCACACGCGCTGGGTCTGGTTGGCAATGGGGTCGATGATTTCAGCCACCAGATCGCCCGCTTGCAGGGTCTGCCCAACTTCGGCGGCAAACACCACCACGCCGGGGCTGGGTGCACGCACGGTCTCGGAGCCCGCCAGGGGTGTGGGCTGGCAGCGTGCAGGCGGCACGTCGGGTGTTTGGTCGCAAACCACTACCCCGATGTGTTGCAACCAGGCATGAATGGCTTGTGCATCGGCTTGCGCCAAGGCGTGGCTGACATCGAGTTCGCCGCGCAGTTCAATGGTGGTGCTGCAGCAGCCTTGTGGCAGCGGCAGGTGGATGCCATTGGTTTTCAGGCGCTCAGCCAATTGCCACCAGATGCCGGAGAGGCGTTCGTCAATCGAATGGCTCTCCCAGCTCTTGACCAGAAGAATGGCCTGGCTGCCCAGAAAGTGCGCCAGCGGGGCCATTTGTGGCCAGCAGGCTTCTTCGGTGTAGAAATGCAGCGCGCCTTCGCAGTCACAGTGCAGGTCGAGCATGTAGTCGGCATCGTGCGCCAGCAGCAGCAACTGGCGGCGCAGGCTTTGCAGTTCGGTGTCGGGCTGCCAGTGGTGCAGGTAGTGCCCGATGGCTTGGCGCACGGTTTTGACGTTGGCTTGTGGGTCTGATCCCAACAGGTCTCGCACCACGGGCGCTACCGCCGCAGCCAGGTCGGGGTAGTGGCGGTTGAAGTTTTCCGAGCTGCCCAGCTCAAAGCGGCCCATGGGTTTGTGGTCCAGCCGTTGCGCCAGGCCAATCGGGTTGGCCACCGGCACCAGCACCAACTCGCCTTGAATCAGTCCAGCCGCCTCGGCAGCTTCCAGTCGGGCACGCAGGTGGTGTGCCACCAGCATGCCGGGCAATTCCTCGGCATGCAGGCTGGCCTGGATGTAGATTTTTTGGCCAGAGCCAGGCTGACCAAAGTGAAAACTGGTCAGGGTTTTGTGGCTGCCCAGGCTGCTGCTGAGCAAGGGGTGATCAATGCGCTGCATGGCAGGAATACGTTGGGGCTCAGTGTTTGCGTGGTGCCAGGTAGGCCAGCAGGCGGCCTTCTGCCAAGCGGAAAAAACCAATCAGGCAAAACGATGCCGTGAGGTAAATGGCGGCAGCGGCCAGGTAGGCCTCAAACGGCAGGTAGTAGGTGGCGTAGATGCGGCTGGCTGCCGAGGTGACATCCAGCATGTTGGGCACGGCGCTGGCCAGGCTGGTGCTGTGCAGCATCATGACCACCTCGTTGCTGTAGGCGGGCAGGGTGCGGCGCAAGGCACTGGGCAGCACCACGCGCCACATGACTTGCACCTGGCTCATGCCATAGGCCTGGGCGGCTTCGATCTCGCCAGCGTTGGTTTCGCGGATGGCACCGGCCAGCATTTCTGCGGTGTAGCCTGCGGTGTTCAGGCTGAACGCGAGCAGGGCACAGAAAAAGGGTTCTTTGAAATAAGTCCAGGGCCAGACATCGTTCCAGCGCGCCTGAATCCATTCGAGTTGGCCCAATCCGTAATAGATCAGGTAGACCTGAATCAGCAGCGGTGTGCCGCGAATGACAAAGGTGTAGGCACCCACCAGCCAGCGCAGCGGTGCCCAGGGGCCGGTCAGGATCAGGGCAAACACCAGCGCCATCACGCCGCCTGCGGCCAGTGACGAGAACAGCAACCACAGGGTGGTCAGCAAGCCGTTGCCGTACAGGGCCAGGTTGTCGGCTTCAAAAATGACAGACCAATCCATTTAGCGTGGGCTCACAGTTGCACCCGTTTGGTGCCAAGGCTGTAGCGGGCGTTGATTTTTTTCAGCACAAACAGCGACATCGAGGTGTACACCAGAAACAGCGCTCCGGTGAATAAAAAGAAGACAAACGGCGAGCGCGTGGCAGCGCTGGCCTGTTTGGCCAGGTAAGTCATCTCCTGCAGGCCGATCAGGCTCACCAGCGCCGTGGCCTTGATCAGCACCAGCCAGTTGTTGGTGAAGCCGGGCAGAGCGTAGCGCACCATCTGGGGCAGGGTGATGCGCATGAAGGTTTTGGGGCGGCTCATGCCAAAAGCCCAGGCGGCTTCCATCTGGCCTTTGGGGATGCTCATGATGGCACCGCGAAAGGTCTCGGTCATGTAGGCACCGTAGATGAAACCGATGGTCAGCACCCCGGCCATGAAGGGATCAATGTCCACCGTGGCTTCACTGCCCATTTTTTCCAGCAGGGTGTTGAGACCGATGGTGCCGCCGTAAAACACCAGCAGCATCAGCACCAGATCGGGAATGCCGCGAATGACGGTGGTGTAGAGCGTGGCCAGCCCCACCAGCGGCCGGTGCCCGGACAGCTTGGCACCCGCGCCCAGCAGCCCGAACAGGATAGATACCAGCAGTGCCAGCAGCGACACCCCCACCGTCAACAAACAGCCATGCAAAATGACCCAAAAATAAGACAGCATGCGAATGAAACAGGTGGGGTGAGTCGGAGTAGCGCTGACGCAGGCTTATTTGCCGTAAACGTCAAACTTGAAGTACTTGTCGTTGATGGCCTTGTACTTGCCATTGGCGCGGATGGCCTTGATGGCAGCACTGAGCTCTTTCTTCAGCTCAGGCTGGCCCTTGCGCAAAGCCACACCGGCACCGGTGCCGAAGTACTTGGGAATGAACAGCTCATCGCCCACAAACTGGTAGGCTTCGCCGCCCGGCTTGCTCAGGAAACCACCGCCGACTTCCAGGATGTCTGCCACGGTGCCGTCCAGACGGCCAGCCTTGATGTCCAGATAGACCTGGTCTTGTGCGTCATAAGACACCACTTCCACACCCTTGGTCTTGAGTTCGCCCAGGGCGTATTTTTCTTGGGTGGAGGCCTTCAGCACACCGATTTTCTTGCCCTTGAGGGAAGCCGGGCCGTCAAACTTGATGTCTTTTTTGACAACGATCTTGCTGGGGGTGTTGTAGTACTTGTCGGTGAAGTCGACTTGCTTCAGGCGCTCTTCGGTGATCGACATGGAGCTGATGATCACATCGTATTTCTTGGCCATCAGGCCGGGGATCATGCCATCCCAGGCTTGTTCGACAAACACGCAGGTGCGTTTGACTTGTTCGCACAGCGCGTTGGCAATGTCCACGTCAAAACCGGTGGGCTTGCCGTCAGCGGTCTTGAAGGTGAAGGGCTCATAAGTGGGGTCAATGGCCACTTTGAGGTCTTTTCCCTGGGCAAAGGCAGTAGCGCACAGGGCGCACAGGGCAGCAGCTAGCAGGCTTTTTTTCATACAGCAACTTTCTCGAAATGCCAAGGAGTTCCCCGGCGGGTTAACAAAAAATTAAAAGCGGATTCTACGGTCAGCAGACACGCTCCAAGGGACTGGTTTCTACCAGTTTTGATGGGTGCACTGCAGCCCATCACGCTGTCAGTGCCATCACAAACCAGCCAAGACTCAAGCAATCATCATGCCTGAACGGATGGCGGGTGTACGAGAGGCACTGTCTCTGGCATCATGCGCGCCATGGATGCCAACTTGCCTCCTCTGATCCAGGCCTTGCTGGAGCCGCAGCGTTACCCGGGCCATGTGTCGCGGGTGGAGCTGGTGCAAACCCATATCTCCTGGGTGCTGCTGGCCGGGGACTATGCCTACAAAATCAAGAAACCGGTCAAGCTGTCTTTTCTGGACTTCAGCACGCTGGCCTTGCGCCAGATGTATTGTGAAGACGAGTTGCGCCTGAACCGTCGCTTTGCGCCTGAGCTGTACCAGGGCGTGGTGGGCATTTTCAACACGCCGCAAGACCCGCTCTGGCAGGGCTCGGGTGTGCCGATTGAAGTGGCCGTCAAGATGCGTCGTTTTGACGAATCGGCGCGCCTGGACCATGTGTGCGAGCGGGGCGAATTGGGCAGCGCCCACCTGTCTTCCCTGGCCGATGCCGTGGCGGTTTTTCATGACGCTGCCGCAGCCACTCCACCTGCTGCGCACCTGGGCTCACCCACGCTGGTGGCGCAGCAGGCGCTGGACAACTTCACCGACCTGTTGCGGTGCCCGCTGGATGCTGGCTTGCAGACCAGGCTGCGGGTGTTGCGCGACTGGACCCAGGCGGCTTTGCAACAACTGACACCCTTGCTGCAACAGCGTTGGCAGGGTGGGCGGGTGCGCGAATGCCATGGTGATTTGCACTTGGCCAACATGGTGTTGATCAACGGGCAGGTGCAAATGTTTGACTGCATTGAGTTCAGCGACGAGCTGCGCTGGATTGATGTGGCCAGTGACATTGCCTTCACCTACGTTGACCTGCTGGCGCAGGGAAAACCTGGTCTGGCGAACTGGTTTGTCAACGAGGTCTTCAGCCGCAGCGGCGATTACGAGGCGGCCCGGGTGCTGCGGTTTTACGCGGTCTACCGGGCATTGGTGCGTGCCAAGGTGCAGGCCCTGCGCTGGCTGCAAACCGGGGGGGATGCCAGCGGCGTAGAGGCCTATGTGGCCCTGGCGCAGCGGCTGGCAAGCGTGCCGCCGGTGCGCTTGCTGATCACCCACGGTCTGGCCGCCTGCGGCAAGACCGTGGCCAGCGATGCCTTGCTGCAAGCCGACACCCAGGCCAACACCTTGCGCTTGCGCTCGGACGTGCAGCGCAAGCGCTTGTTTGGGCTTGCTCCGCTGGCGCACAGTGGTGCCGGGCTGCGGCAAGGCATCTACGCCCCCGATGCCCATGCCCGCACCTATGCCCATCTGCGTGAGCAGGCGGCCATGCTGCTGCGCGCCGGTTGGTCGGTGGTGGTGGATGCCACGTTTCTGCGGCATGCCGAGCGCGCGGCCTTTCGTGCGCTGGCCCAGGAGCTGGGGGTGGGCTTTGGCATTCTGGCCCCGCAGGCCAGCCCGGCACAGCTGCGTGAGCGCATCGCGGTGCGCCAAGCCCTGGGGCGCGATGCCTCTGAGGCCACGCTGGAGGTACTGGCGCAGCAGATGCAAGACCTGGAGCCGCTCACGGCAGACGAACTGGCCTGCGTGCTGGGCTGAGCGGCCCAGGCGCAAGACCGCACGCCTTAAGCGATGGTTAAGGTACGGAAAACACAATCACGTCCATCCTCTCAACCAACCAAGGAAATCATCGTGAACAAACAAATCTCTACCCTCGCTTTGGCACTCATCGCTACCCTCGCTCTGGTCAACCCCATGCACGCCATGGCCAAGGATGGTGGCGGCCATGGTGGCTCCAACGGTGGCTCGCATGGCAGCTCCAGTGGCGGCTCACATGGTGAATCCCATGGTAGTTCTAACTCGGGCAGTTCCCGTTCATCCAAATCCGGCTCGTCCAGCCACGAAAGCGGCTCGGCCAGCGGCCACGCTGAAAAATCCGGGCACGGTGAAGACCACGGCAAGGCCGCTGCAACCACGACAGCCGCAACGACAACTGCTGCAACGACAACTGCCGCTGCTACACCAGTTCTGGTGCCAACCACCACGACCACCAGTACCACTGCTACGCCGACAGCTACCACGGCGACACCGACTGCTGCTACTGCGACCACCACACCCGCAACGACCGCCACTACCACAGTTGGCGCTCTGTAATCACGGCGCAGCCATGACCGAAAAAAAAGGATCGAAACGATCCCTTTTTTGCATTTTTTGGGCCGCATGCCATTTCAGCGTGGATGCCTCGGCTGCGCGCCCAGGCAGACTTGGTTGCGCCCCGCGTGTTTGGCCTGGTACAGATGCTGGTCGCTGCGGTGGATCAGATCCGTCAGGCTCGACACCCCCGGGTCTGAGGATAAGGCCGCGCCGACACTGAGCGTCACCACCCTCAGGCCATCGGGGCGGTCGCTGTGCTCGATAGCCAGTTGCCGCACCGCTTCCACCAGGCGCTGGGCGATGGCGGACACCTGCTGCGTCTGGGCCGGTGCCAGCAGAATGGCAAATTCCTCGCCGCCGTAGCGCCCGGCAAAGTACTCCCCATTGCGCATTTGGTCGGCTAGCATCTGGGCGACGCGGATCAGGCAATGGTCACCGACCGGATGGCCGTAGCGGTCGTTGTAGCGCTTGAAGTGGTCAATGTCGGCAATCAGCAAGGCCATGGCTTGGCCGCTGGCCTGGGCATCGGACCAAAACCGTTGCGCCTGCTCATCAAACTGGCGCCGGTTGGCAATGCCGGTCAGACCATCGGTATTGGCCAGGGCGTGCAGCTTCTGGTTGGCGCGCAGCAGGGCCTGCCGGTTGTCTTCGGCCAGCACCGACAGCAAGAAGGCGCGCCGCCCCGAGCGGGTGGCATCCCAGCTGAAGAACAGGCTAAACAGCAGCACGGGCAGGTAAGCGAGTCCAAACATCAGCATGGCATGTGGGATCCCGTGAAGGATCGTCACCACCCCCACAAGAATGACCACCGATGCCAGCAGCGACCCGAGCAGCGCGGACAGAAAGTAGGCATGCGTGCCCACATTGATCACCACGATCACGATGATCGATGCGTACAGATAAGTGGGCACGTCCGGTGACTGGCTGCGATCCAACAGGGTGAACCACAGGGCGGTACCAAGCGCCATCAACACGCCGCCACTGGCCTCCAGCCAGCGCATCGGGGTGGGTCGGTGAAACAGCCAGGCGGACATGGGCAGAGTCAGCGCGATGAACGTGACACGCACCGCCATCGATTCGTGCGCCACGTCAGGAATCACCAGCATGTCGGACAGCATGGACAGGAAAAAGGCAAATTGGCTCAGCAGGTTGATGACCCACAGAAAGCGCAGATTGTGCAGGCAGTGGTAGCGCTCAAAACCCGGTAGCAGGCTGCCGGGGATCGGGATTGCCCAATGGGTCAGTGCGCGTTCGATGGCCTGGTGGGAAACTTCTGGGGCTGCGGGGGCTTGGGGCGGGCGCTGTGTTAGCCCAGGGTGGCGGTTATTCAATCGGCGTTGCATGGCATCAGTTGGGGTGTGGGGTGGCGCAGCTGCGCGTCCAGCCAGCCGCGCAGGCTGTTGATGAAGGCCCAGGCCTGTACCCGGGGCAGATCGGCCAGGGTGATCACGGCCTCGGTCAGTCGGCCCTGGGCCAGCCAGTGCGCGCGGCCCACGCCCGGCAGCAGACCGCAGTGCAGCGCGGGGGTGAGCCATTGGCCGTCAAGCAGGGCGGCGATGTTGCCGCGGGTGCATTCGGTCAGCTCTCCCTGGGCGTTGTAGAGCAGGGTGTCAAACACCTCTGGGTCGGTCGGGGCAAAGGCTTCGTAGTGGGCGCGGCGGGTGGTTTTGAAACGGGTGAATTCACTTTGTGATGCTTCAAAATGTGTAGCTGCCAGCGCAATGGTTACGGGGGCTACAGGCTGATTCAATGCAAATTTTTCAGCCTGCACCTGGCCGCTGGCATCAAGCAGTAAGCGCACCCGCCAGGCGCTTGGACCAGGGGGAAGCGGATCGGCCACCGGGGCTGACGCGGGGCAGCATGTGACCAAGGCCTGCAAAGCGGCGGTGATGCCAGCTTCATCAAATGGATAGCCAAAATGCCTTGCAGCCCTTTTCAAACGGGCGCTATGTGCTATCAAATTGATGAATTCTCCATGTTCCAGCCGCAGGGTTTCCAGCAGTTTGAAGGGTTCGCTGGCGCGCATCAGAAAGCCGCGCTTGTGTTGCCATTCCTGCCACTCGGCCTGGGCCGTGGCATCGAAGGTGATGCCGCTGCCAATGCCGCAGCGCGCTGTGTTGCCGCGCAAGGTGACGGTGCGGATGCCGACATTGAAGGTGGCGTGCCCGCCGGGGCGCACCACGCCGATGGCACCGCAATAGATGCCGCGCGGCTGCGGCTCCAGCGCCTTGATCATGCGCATGGCCTGCACCTTGGGCGCGCCAGTGACCGAGCCGCAGGGAAACAGCGCACCAAACACCTCGCTCAAGCGCGTGCCGGGCCGGGTCTGCGCGCTCACGTCGGACACCATCTGGAACACAGTGGGCAGGGCCTGTACCGTGAACAAGGCAGGCACTTTGACGGAAAACGGCTGCGCAATGCGCGACAGGTCGTTGCGCAGCAGGTCTACGATCATCACGTTCTCTGCGCGCTCCTTGGGGGACGTGACCAGCGCCTGGGCCTGCGCCTCGTCCTCGGCGGGGCTGCGGCCACGCGGTGCGGTGCCTTTCATGGGGCGGGTCAGGATATGGCCGCTTTGGCCGGGTGGGCCCGGTTGCCAGTCAAAGAACAGCTCGGGCGACACCGACAGCACTTGTTCCAGCCCGGTGTCAATGAACGCTGCGTAGCCTTGGGGCTGGGCGCGGTGCAGGCGGGTGAACAGCGCCAGCGGGGAGCCGCTGAACTCGCCATGAAGCGGCGCGGTGTAGTTGACCTGGTAGAACTCACCGGCGGCAATCGCTTGGTGGATCTGCGCCATGTGTGCGTCGAACTGGCTGCGCTCCAGGCTGCTGCGCCATTGAACCTGGGTGTTGGCCTCATCGGCCAGGCTTGCTTTCGGCCACGGCTGGGCTTGGTCGTACACGCCAAACCAGGCCAGCGGGCCGTCGGCGGGGTGAACTTCCAGCGCGGCATCAAACGCGGGAGCGGCTTCGTAGCGCACATGGCCGATGCACCAGAAGCCTTGTCGGCTCAGGGCCTCAATGGCATCCAGCAGCGGTTTGACCTCAGCGGGCGTGTGCGCCACCAGGGTTTGCGTGGGTGCCTCAAAGGCGCAGCGCAGGGCCGCATTGGCATGGCCGTGCGGGTCGCAAAAATCAATCAGGGCTTGCATGCGTAGGAGGCTTGGGGTGGTCAGGCTGTTGGCGGGACAGCAAAGCTTGTGATTTGGAGGGCTGACAAGTGGGAAGGCGTAGTTTGGCTGAACGGCCGCACCCTCATGGGGCTGGGGTGGTGAATTGGCGCACCAGATGCAGCACCTGCGCCAGGGCATCGGGCTCGTCGCAGGTCACCACGTGGCGCTCAGGCATCGAGCGCAGCCAGGTGATCTGGCGTTTGGCGAGTTGGCGGGTGGCAAAAATGCCTTTGTCGCGCAGCTGTG
>Ga0316622_100003117_pt1 | contig 11752 bp, 9 predicted proteins | sample OWC_Aug_OW2_C1_D_FD_207646 | JGI IMG/M metagenome (GOLD analysis project Ga0316622, IMG submission 207646) | Wetland soil microbial communities from Old Woman Creek delta, Ohio, United States - OWC_Aug_OW2_C1_D5_C | ecosystem: Environmental > Terrestrial > Soil > Wetlands | place: USA: Ohio... | reverse complement strand
GGACGAGTTGAAACTGGATGACCCCGTCTCCAAGTACCTTCCCTGGTTCGTCATAAAAAATAGATACCCTGACGCCCCGCCGATCACGATCGAGCATCTCATCATCCACACCTCCGGCCTGCCCCGCGAAGCCGCTTTTCCCTACTGGACGGACCACAAGTTCCCCACGCGCGAAGAGATGATCGCCGCCCTTAAGAAACAAGAGACGGTCTTCCCGTCGGAGACACGATGGAAATATTCGAACCTGGCCATGGCCCTGGCGGGGGAGGTCGTGATGGCCGTTTCCGGCGAACCGTATGATGTCTACATCCAGAAGCACATCCTCGAACCGCTCGGGATGAAGGACACGAGCGTTTATCTATCGGATGAACACAGGACAAGGCTGGTCACGGGCTACGGCCGCAGGCTCCCGGACGGATCAAGAAGGATCCAGCCGTTTACGGACTCAAAGGGCATTACGCCGGCAGCCAACATCTCCTCCACCGTCGAAGACCTGGCCAAGTTCATCTCGCTCCAGTTCCGCCTGGAGGGAAAACCCGGAGGAAGTCAGATTCTCAAGGGCACGACTCTCCGGGAAATGCAGCGCGTCCATTGGCTCCAGCCGAGCTGGAAAAGCGGCCAGGGGCTGGGTTTCGCGGTCGACCGGATGGGAGAGCGGACGATCGTCGGCCACGGCGGCTGGGTTGGAGGATACAGGACCCAGATCGGCTTTTGCCCGGATGAGAAAATCGGCGTCATCGTCCTGACCAACGCCGATGATGGGGAGCCCGGATTCTTCCTTGAGCAAGTGTTCAACATTGTGGCCCCCGCCATCTTCAAGGCCGCCCAGCCTCCCTCCAAGCCGGCGAAGCCGGATCCGTCCTGGAATATCTACCTCGGTCGATACGAGGACCCGGCGAACTTTGACACGGAGATCATGATCGTCGATGGGAAGCTCGTGATGTACGGTTTCAATTATCCGCCGGAGTCAAATCCTAAAGGTTCGTTGACGGAACTGACACCCGAAGGGAAGCACACCTTCCGCATGACCGGGGAGAACGGCGACGGCGAGTTGGTTGTTTTCGAGCTCGGCCCGGACGGAAAGGTGAAGCGGATCAAGACCGGAGAGAACTACCTTTATCCCAAGGGGAAGGCCCCGGAACAGCATTAGTCGGGGAGATTTCCAGAACCTCTCTCATCAGGGGAGGGGTGATTCCCTGTTTCCTCAAGTTACGAATAATGCCAGCCACACAATGGGATGGAATTTGACAATCTCTCATTATCATGTAATATATGATTATCATATTTTACTTCGATTGGAGAACGATGAGTAAAAAGATCAGCGCAACCGAGGCGGTGAGAAAATTTTCTGAAATTCTGAGTCGTGTTCAATATCGAGAAGACTGTTATACGATTGTTCGAGGAGGCAAACCCGTGGCTTCTATCTCGCCGGTATCCCAGTCCTTTAAAGCCAAAAATCTGGGTGAATTGAAGAGCCTCCTGGTCTTCCTCCCAAAGCTCGGACCTGAAGCCGAGGCCTTTGAATCTGATGTTAAGGCCGCTCGTGAAAACCAGCCAACCCTCCCCAAGGAGAGGTGAATGGGAGTCATCTTCGATACCAGCGTCCTTATCGGATTTGAGCGGGACTCCTCAAAATTGGACCGGTACATTCTCGGCAGGGAGGAAGAGGTTTTTGGAGTTTCTGCTATCACAGTTTCCGAATTGCTCCATGGCGTTCACCGCGCGGACTCCGAGAAACGGAGGATCGTCCGGGCGGCATTTGTCGAGAAGATCATCGAGGTGTTTCCTGTTTTTCCCTTCGATCTGAGCGCCGCCCGGGTTTATGCCGGAATCTGGGCGGGCCTGGCCAAACGGGGAAAGGCCGTCGGCGCGCACGACCTCGTCATCGCCGCCACCTGCGTTTCCTTGGGATTTTCTTTGGCGACCCTCGATCTTCGGGATTACGGTCTCATTGAAGGCCTGAACATCGCCAGGCTTTAAGGCCTTTTTTCAGGTCCCTTTTTCGGCCAATAATACTTTCTAGCCTATCGCTTTGCCAGCCTCGATTTGCCTAGGTATAGCATTACGGTGTAAACAAGCAAGAAGGCCGCGTTTACCATCCTGCTTGTGTCTTTCGCATATCTATCCGGCAAGTCCTGACCGGATTCGGCGGTTTCTCGTCAAGGCCAGGACCAAGGTTATGACTGCGCCCAGAAGAAGGACGCCGTCAATGGAAACCCGGAGCCGGAAGGCGCCGATAAGCCCATAGAATAGTCCCGACAGACCGAGGATAAGCGACAGCGCCCGCGAGCCGAGGCAGTCCAGGATCAGGAAAAGTCCGATCACGATGGACAGCGTCGGACAAGGGATGAGCCCGGTGGGCGCGGAATAGAGATAGGGGAAGAACGACGTCGTCTCCAGGAAGTGGGGATAGACCCAGCCGAAAAGGAAAAGGATGATCCCCGGAACTATTATCGATATGGGCGCCAACTGGATGTTTTCGCGGGGCAGGCGGCTGGCCAAATAAAGAAATATGAGGCCGACAACCGCATAAATGACCCCGTTAAACGGGTTTGAAACTGTCCAGGCGGCGATACTCACCGATAGGAGCGGCAGTCCGAGAAGAAGGCCGGCGGTGCGCCTGGCTGGGCGTATACCTGATATCAGGATCATCACAAGAGCCGCAAAATAGACATGCCAAAATATCGCCAGCGGCCGCCAATTATTGGCGACTTCCTTGAGTCCGAGAAGGATTTGTTCGGCTGTCGGCATGGGGCCTCCTTTGAGCCAATTATAGTATCACAATATCCTAAGTTTATTGATCTCGACAGTCCTTCGAGGTTTGGTTTTTCATTCTCCTCGCTGACCGGCGAGCAAGTTGAATGGCTATCAAACCGGTATGAAGGATGGCAAGGCGAGGGATTGACGCGAGAAGGTTTGAGAGGCCTTTTTGGCTCCGGGCGTATCCTCCGTGCCGTTGGCTGAAGAGTCAGGAAGAAAACCCGGGAATTGGAGGACCCTTGTAATAGCAGGTTGGCTAATGTTAGCCTGACGGTGCGATTCGAGGTCTAGAGTTGAAGTCGAGGAGTCGAGGATGAAAGGCGAGCGAGTTTTCCGGGTGCCGGCCTTCGCTGCGGGCCTGATGGCCTGCTTGATTATGGCCTCATGCGGGAGTGATATGCGGCCGTCCGCCGATCAACTCATAAGCATCGGTTCGCACCGCCTCGAGATCCATATCGAAGGGCAAGGCGCTCCCGTCGTTGTCATCGACGCGGGCATCACAGACACGATCGACAAGCTGAGACCGCTGCAGGAACGCTTGGCCCAGGGCACTCCGGTCATCGCCTACAATCGAGCCGGCTACGGGCGGAGCCAGCCTGGCCCTTTGCCCCGGCACGCCGGCCGCGAAGCGGAGGAGTTGAAGGCCCTGCTCGAGAAAGCATCCATCCCGGGGCCCTATGTGCTTGTAGGCCATTCGCTCGGATGCCTGAACGTTCAGGTATTCGCCTCCAAGTATCCGGATGATGTGGCCGGGATGGTCCTCCTGGACCCGCCCCCGATTTCCTTCCTTCTGGGGCAGGAATACCAGGATCTCAGGGGGATGGCCGAAAAGATGACCGCCGAATGGCAGGCCGGCGCCGATTCCGCCGCGAATTCCGCCGATGTCCAGGGGCGGGCGAAGTCCGCATTCTTCCGGATGATCGCCTCGGAACATGGCGAGATGTTCGGAGAAACCGCCATGCAGGTCGACTCGATTTCGACTTTCGGCGACATGCCTCTTGTCGTCATAGCCGCGGGGAAGCCCAACCCCGCTTTCGGTGGAGCGGCCGAAGAATACCAGAAATATTGGGTCGAGCAAAGCCGGGCTCTGGCCGCAAAGTCAGCCAACAGCAGGTTCATCCTCGCCGAAGAGTCCTCGCACTATCTCTATTTGGATGTCCCTGAGCTCGTAGCCCAAAACATCCTGTCTGTTATCGACGAAGTGAGGACAAAACCAATCATCGCCAAGTGCGCCGAGGCGATGGGGGGAGCGGACAAGATAAAGGAGATCCGGAGCCTGCGGGCGGAAGTCGTCTATCCGGACCATGACGCGACTCCCGTCCTCCAGGAAATGCGCCGCCCGAACCTCATCCGCACCGAGAGGCCGGGAAAGTATGTGGCCATTTTCGACGGGAAGCGGGGCGCCCTGCTGGAATACAACCCGGCCAAGCCCGGCCAGCCCCCGGTCCCCAAAAACCTCCCGGCCGAAGCGGCGCGAGGTTTCGAGACCGACCTCATCTGGTTATTCCCCAGCTTTTTCGATTTTCGGTCCGAATATGCCGGGATCGTGGAACTAAAGGGAGCGAAATGCCACAAGCTCATCGCGACGCTGCCTCTGGGAACGCAGGCCGAATACCTGATCGATGCCCAGACCTACCTGGTCAAGACGATCGCCGTCGAGGAGACATACGAAGGCAAGGTTTTTCGACTGGAGAGGGAATGGCTCGACCTCAAGCCGGTGCAGGGGATCATCTACCCCGGCCGGATGACTTACCCGGGGCGGGACGGCAAGCAAGCGACGGCCGAAATAAAAAGGGTTGAATTCAACCCGGAATTGAGCGACGGCCGTTTCCGTATTCCCGCCGATACCCGGTGATCCGGACGGGGAGCTGTTGACTCCCGTTCGCGTCCGAGCCTATGATAAATTCGATTGGGGATCGATTCAGATCGGTCCGGGGAAAAAAGGTGATTGCGATGCGGCACTTCTATCTAACGGCACGTGGACTTCTGTTGTTGTTGGCGACTTGGGGCGCTTTCGGCGGAGAGCCGGCTTCGCGGGTGCCTCCGCCGGATGATAGGTTGAGTCCCTCTTTTACCTGGGGCCAGGTCGCTCCGCCGAAAGGTCAGGCCGGCCTCTCCGGGGTTTATCACAGGCTGGGGACCGTCAAGGAAATGAACGTCGCCGCCGGTCGGTTCATCCTTCGCGCCAAGGATACCTATTGGTGTTTCTTTCCCGACGGCCGATGCTACTACTCCATGCCCACAGAAGGCCTGGATAACTTCAATTATGACTATGTGCGGGGGATGAACCCGCTGTGGTGCTGCACCTACACGCTGAATGGGGATGACGGGACGATCACGTGGGGGACAGGGGGCACAACGGTTGGATTCCGCCGGAGCGGCCAAACGCTGCTCATCGGGCGGACCGCCGATGCCCACGAGCCGCTCGATCCCTGTGACGGACTAAGGCTTGAGGGCACCTTCAAACGAGAAGGCTGGCAGGACGAGAACATGCCCAAAGAAGGCATCACCTTCTCGCGCGACGGCACGTTCGTGGACGAAGGTTTTCTGGCCGGAGCGATCTCGTCCTGGTGGTGGGCCGACCGGGGCCTGATCGAGGCCAAATTCGCTCCGGGCCGCGGCACCTATCGTCTGGCCGGCAACTCGTTGGTTCTGCTCTATGCCGACGGCCGCAAGGTGCGGGCCAACTTCCACCTTGAGGACCGGGCCGCGAAGGAGAGTGTAGCGGTCTTCGTGATCAGCACCCGGCGATTCGTCAAGGTCGGGTAAGCTCGTTTTAGCTCCGGAGAATCGATAAAGATGGTCTGTTCGCGCCCGTTCAAGAACAAGTTTGAATGACCTTTTAACTGACAATGAGCGATGAAGCGGCAAGCTTGCCCACATCTTATGGAGAGACACGATGAAACTAAACAAATTCCTTGGGTTTGGACTTGGGTTCATTTTTCTTGCGGGATTTGCCCTCTCCGGCAATAAAAATCAAGAGGCTCAGCCTGTCCAGGGCCTTGTCAAAAGCGGATACCTGGAGGTCCCGGGCGGGAAGCTTTATTACGAAGCCGCCGGAGAAGGCGACTGGCTAGTGCTGGTCCATGACGGCAACCTGCATTCCGTGACCTGGGACGAGCAGTTTCCCGTCTTTTCGAAAAGCTACAGGGTCGTCCGGTATGACCGGCGCGGCTACGGGAAATCGACCTATCCGGAGAAACCCTACTCCAATATCGCGGACCTGGAGGAGGTCTTCCGGCAGCTGAATATCCCCAAGGCTACACTTATGGGGATGTCCGCCGGCGGCGGTCTGGTCATCGATTTCACCCTGGAGCATCCGGACAAGGTGGCGGGGATTGTGCTGGTCGGCGCGGTGGTCAGCGGGTACGGGTATACCGCCCATTTCATGACCCGGGGTGGGAACCTGGACCCCGCGATCGTTTCAGACCCGGCCAAATTTGCGGACTACATGTGCCATAGGGATCCGTATACATTCTACGAGGGCAATCCGGAAGCGAGGAAAAGAGGCTATGAATACCTTATGGGCAGCCTGCAGAACTATCAGATGGAAAAATTCAGCCTCCTCCAAGGGCCGAGACGTGCGGCCCTGCCGAACCTCAGAGAGATCAAGGTTCCGGCCCTGATCATCGTCGGGGAATACGACATCCCGGATTGTCATGCCCATGCCGGCGCCATTGAAGCGGGAATCTCGGGGTCGAAAAGGGTGATTATCAACAAGGCGGGGCACATTGTTCCCCTGGAACAACCGTCTGCTTTCAATGAGGTCGTATTGACGTTTCTCAGGGAAAACAAATTCTTCGACATCCTCGGCCAAAAAGGGGTGACCGAGGCGGTCCGCGCCTTCGAGGAGGCGCGGACCAGAAATACGGCCTCGCTCTATTTCAGCGAGCCGCGGTTGAACCAGACGGGCTACGGCTATCTCCAGGCGGGCAAGGTCAAAGAGGCCATCGAACTGTTCAAGCTCAATGTGTTGGCCTATCCGGATTCCTGGAATACGTACGACAGCCTGGCGGAAGCCTATATGATGGACGGCAATAAAGAGTTGGCGATCGCCTACTATGAAAAATCCCTGAAACTCAACCCCGGAAACGAGAATGCCGTCAGTCGGCTGAAAAAACTCAAGCAAGAATAACCGACAACAAATCATCCCTTGATATCTGATTCTTTTCGCCTCATTTCAATCACTCCACAGATTCCTCGTTCCATCCTCCCCGACTGGACTAATGCTCCCGCCGCTTGACCTGTCATTATTGTCTTGATACTTTTAGACCGAGAAACTCGGAGGAAAAAAGGTGAAGATCCCGTGGCTTTAGAGGCGGCGCCATAACCTGGAAACTTCCGGGCGGACCCGGGTTTCCGAAACGCGAAATCAGGGAGGCCAATGGATGGGCAAGTCGATCATCATCATCGGAGCAGGCATGGGAGGTCTGGCGGCCGGCATCTACGGCCAGATCAACGGCTATGGAACCCAGATTTTTGAGAGGCATGCCAAGCCGGGGGGGCAATGCACCTCCTGGAAGCGCAAAGGCTACACCTTCGATGCCTGCATTCACCACTTCTTCGGTTGCCGGCCGGGTTCCCCCGTCTACCGGATGTGGACCGAACTCGGGGCCTTGCCGAGAGAGCTGGTCCGCCTCGACGAGTGCACGGCCGTGGCCTCGCCGGACGGGAGGATGTTCATTGATTATTATGATCTGGAGAAGCTGAAAAACAGCCTCCTCAAGTTGGCTCCGGCAGACGCAAGGAGGATCGAACAGTATATCCGGTCGATCAAGGTATTTGCCGATCCCCGGGTCGACGACGCGATCAACAGCGGTTCATTCTGGAAAATGGCCAAGATTTTCTTGGCCAGGCCTTCGCTCCGAAAATGGATCCGGATGACCCTGGGCACTTATGCCGAGCGGTTCTCCGATCCGTTTTTAAGAAAAGCCTTCGCCCAGCTCGTCTACTCGAACCCGGACGGCCCCCTCTTTTTTCATTTGATGCGGCATGTCGGCGGCAGGAACGGTGATATCCAATGGCCGGTGGGCGGAGCCGCCGCGTTGGCCCAATCGATCGAAAGGCGTTACCTGGCTTCAGGGGGAAAAGTCCATTACGGCCGCCAGGTCACAAAGATACTCGTTGAAGACGACCGGGCGGTCGGGATCAAGCTGGCTGACGGAGGCGAACACAGAGCGGACATCGTCATTTCGAATGCCGACGGGCGCAAAACGATTTTGGAGATGCTGGAAGGCCGGTATATCAACGAGACCGTGCGCCGCTATTGCGCTCCGAACCAGGACGAAACCCCGTTCGCCGTGAATGTCTGTCTGGGAGTCAACCGGGACCTGTCGGGCGAGCCTTCGTCGTTGGTGTTGCTGCTTGACCAGCCCGTGACGATCGCCAACCACAAGTATGAGTGCCTGGAGGCGCAGCTCTATGGCTTCGATAAAAGCATGGCTCCGGCGGGCAAGGGCTGCCTCAAGGTCGAGCTTACGGCAAGCTATGCCTATTGGAAGCAACTCTATCAGGACGACAGAGAAAGATATCGTCAAGAAAAGCAGCGGGTCGCCGAACAGGTCATCGAGATTCTCGAGCGCCGTTTCCACGGAATCAAAAACCAGGTTGAGGTGATCGACGTGTACACGTTGATGACCTGGGAGCGCTACATGGGCGGAACTCAGGGCTGGTTTAATCTGCCCAACCGGAAGCTGGATTTCAGCCTGAGAGAAGAGGTCTCGGATAGGAAATTCAAAACGACGCTGCCCGGGCTGGCCAATTTCTACCTGGTTGGAGTTTGGGCCAGCGCGATGGGATCACTGGCCCAAAATGCCCACTCCGGAAAGGCCATCATCCGGCGCATCTGCAATGAGGACGGCAAGGTGTTTGCCACCGAGAGAAGCGTCTAGTGGCGTGTCTCCGCCAAAGGTCCGAGGGGGGGAGCTTGACCACCCTGCAAGTGTTCCTTCCGGGCAGCGGCCTTTGCAGGCAATTGACGAGACGGGACACTAGTCGACGTACTGCTTGTAGTAGATTTCCCTGTTTGGGGGAGTGTCGTCATCCCAGACGAGATGGAGATTGCCTGCGGAGTCGGCGATTATCCCGGGATTCCAGGAAAAGCCGGCCGTCCAGGTCAGCCTCTGGACGGCCGTCCAGGTGCTTCCCGAATCGGTGCTTTTTCGATAAGAAAGCTCCCAGTTCGGATCTTCCCAGACCAAATGCAGCGTGCTTGAGCCGTCAACGGCAAGGTTCGGGTAGGCGGTCCAGCCCGGATCCCAGCTGAGTCGTTTAGCCGATGTCCAGGAGACCCCGCCATCCGTGCTCTTCTTATAATAAACAACATAGAGCGAGGGGTTTTCATCGTACCAGACGAGGTGAAGGTTTGCGGAGGGATCGACGGCGAGATCCGGGCGATAGGAGCCGTTATCCATCCACGTGAGTCTTTTGGTCTTGCTCCAGGTCATTCCGGAGTCCGTGCTCTTCCTGTAATAGACCTCAAAGTCGGTTGCGCCGGGAGTGTTGTCTTGCCAGGCCAAATGGAGTCTGCCCGAGGAGTCGACGGTCAGGTCCGGATTCTCGGAATTGCCCGAGGTCCAGGTGACTCTCTTATCGACCATCCAGTTCGTCCCATCAGGGCTCTTGCTGTAAAAGATATCACCGGTCGAATCCTGCCAAACCAGGTGGAAGAGACCCGAGGAATCAACCAAGATATCGGGCCTCTCCGAAGTGATCCCCTTCCAGGTAAACCTTGTGCTGCCTGTCCAGGTGTCCCCCCCATCCGAGCTGCTTTTATAATAAATCTCAGATCCAAAGGCCGTATCCGCCGTCCAGAATACGAAGAGCCGGTCGGCTGAGTCGATGGCCAGGGCCGGCTCCCTGGAATCCTCCGAAGACCAGGTGATGCGCTTTGCGGTCGTCCAAGTGGTCCCGCCATCCGTACTTCTTTTGTGGTAGATCTCATAGTGCCCCGGCGTGTCGTCATCCCAGACCACATGCAGGTGGCCGCTGGAATTGAGAGACAGTTTCGGGCTATTGGATGCGCCGTCCGTCCAGGTCAGCCTTTTGGCTGTTGTCCATTGCGCCTGGGCGGGCTGGGCCAGGAGAAATGCCCCAATGGCCATGGTGCAGAGAGCGAACGTTTTCATCTCATCCTCCCGTATCGCCGCTATCTCGGAGAGTGGGCCTTCATTTTCACCCCGAATATCCGCCTATTGATCGTCCTTTTCTTTTTCAGCCCTCAATTATATCTCTCCTGATGAAACGGGTTCAAGGCGAACCTGAAGAAGGGAACCCAGTTCCTTGACTTCGATCCGGCGCGAGAAATAGAATCCGGACGATGTCCCTTCCGCCCGATCGCTGATCATGGAGGAAAAGACGGATAAAACGAGCTGCCCCGGCTGCGGCCTGGTTTTGGACAAACGGGACGGACCTTCGGGTAGCCGCATAACGCCTCCGCAGAATGCCTGAACAGTGACCAATAAAGTATTGATATGATATGGCCGTATCAACTAAAGTGGATATTCGAATATCCCCGGAAAAGCAAAGGCGAGGAGTTTCTTGTACTCCGAGGCCTTCGGTTATATTTTCTTTGTCATGAAGCGGGATGAGCACGGTGAGCGCGCTTGATCAGCAATGCAGGTTCGTCGTGTTCCCTCGCTCGCTGACGCCCGGCGCCCAGTGCCGCAAATGATCGGGAGTGTGGGCATGCTTCCCGGCTCTCCCGCCACCCGTTTGAACTCTCCATTTGACATCGGACAACGGCCCGATTTACCATCTCCAACGATGGGATGAGGCAAAATTGGCTTTCTAGAGATCTGTCGCAGGCTCACCAGAGACGGTTTCGCGACGGGGAGGCAAGACCATGACAAAAAGTATCCCCCTTATCTTCATCCTGGGCGCGTCCGGCATCCTGATCGCGTTTGCGTCCGGATGCGGCCCCGCCGGGCCAAACGACGTGCAGCAGACGGAGGCGATCGCCGCCCTCATCGACCGGCTGGAGACCCGCGATTGGGACAAGGCCGTCGAAGAGCTCGTCCAGATCGGCAAACCCGCCGTCGATCCGCTCATCGCCGCCCTGGACCAGACCCAACGGTTCACTCCGGGACGAGCCTCGATCGCCTTGGCCAGGATCGGGACGAGGAAGGCCGTCGAGGCCGTTTACAGGGCGGTCGAGCTTCCGAATATCCAGACGAAAAGCGACCTTATGGATGCATTAGGCGTGCTCAAGACGGCGAAGGCCGAGGAGCTGCTGGCCAAGGTTGTTTTGGACGAAAACGCGGGAACCCTGCGGTATGCCGCCGCCCGAGCGCTCGGAGAGGACGCTTCGGCGAAAGCCATCGCAGCGGTCACGACCTTGCTCGAGGCTAGAGCCTGGTACAACCGTGTCGCGGCCGTCCAGGCTATCGGCAGGATGAAGTCCCCGGGGGCGATCCCCGCGCTCGTGAGGGTCCTTTCCGATGAATCGAGGGTCGTCCAAGCCGAGGCCCGGAAGGCGCTGGCCGGATTCGGTCCTCCCGCCATCGGACCCCTCGTCGAAGCTCTGGCGACGGCCGGGCAAAAATACCGTTGGCAGATCGTTTGGATCCTGGGCCGCATCGGCACGCCTCGGGCGATCGACCCGCTCCTCGCCGCGTTGAAGTCGGCGGATTGGATGGAGCGATCCGAGGCGGCCGTTTCGCTTTCTCGGATGGAGGACAGATCGATCGATCCCCGATTACGCGCGCTCGTCGAGGGGTCCGATCGATCCCTCGGCGAAGAGGCGGCCTGGGTCCTCGCCGCCAGACCGGCCGTGAGCTCAAGGACTAAGCCCTGGACCGATGCCCAATCCCCTTCAGAACGGCCGTCCTCCGGAAGCGAGCGCCCGGCTGCGCCTGAAACTCTCGCCTTCGGAGGCCGCGTTTATCCGGTCTATCCTGAGACCGTCCAGTCCCGGCCGCCTCTTCCATCGCCGCTGAAGACGGCTGACGGTGCTGAATACGTTTTGGCGCTCACGAGCGCCGACGAATGGGCG
>Ga0316622_100003115_pt1 | contig 11753 bp, 6 predicted proteins | sample OWC_Aug_OW2_C1_D_FD_207646 | JGI IMG/M metagenome (GOLD analysis project Ga0316622, IMG submission 207646) | Wetland soil microbial communities from Old Woman Creek delta, Ohio, United States - OWC_Aug_OW2_C1_D5_C | ecosystem: Environmental > Terrestrial > Soil > Wetlands | place: USA: Ohio... | reverse complement strand
GGGCTCGTGCTGGCGGCGGGGCTCCTGCTCGTGGCGCGCGCCATCGCGCACGTCGAGCGCGACCTGCCCAGCCAGGGCGGGCAGAGTCCCTCGGCCCGCGGCTTCCGCAGCGCCTTTCTCGTGCCGCTCGTGCTGGGGGCGCTCCTGGTCAGCCTGTTCTGGTCGTGGCAGGCGGCCACCGACGAGTCCGGCACGTGGGGCTGGTGGGCATGGGGGCTGGTGGGGGCGGGCGTGCATCTGGCGGGCGCGCTTGCCGGGACGGCCCTCCGAGCGCGCGACCTGCGCCGCCGCGCCGCCGCCGGCCGCGCGGACGCGCCAGCGAGCACGGCCGGCGCCGCGGTGACGATGGCGGAGTGGCTGCTGGTCGCGGTCGTCGGCTTCATCGCTGGCGCCGTCGTCTGGGTCGTGCTCGACCGGCTGCTGCCGGATCCCGTGCAGTACCCGGCGGCGTTCGCGTGGCTCGCCGTCCCCGCGCTGCTGGGCGCGTTCCAGACCGCGACCTCCGTCTACGTCGGTCTCTTCAGCCGGTGGACCAGCGAGGACGACCGCGAGTGGTGGGCACGAGCGGGCGCGATGAGCCTGCTCCTCGCCGCGGCGTGGCTCGTGACCGGGGGGCTCGCCGTCTACGGGCCGACGGCCCTGGTCCAGGGCCGTCGCTGGGCCGAGAACGCCCTGGGACTCGGCGCGGTGACTGGCGTGGCGACGGCGCTGGTCGGCTTCTTCAGCCGCAGCGGGCCCAAGGGTACGCTGGTGGCCGCACGGGGGGCATGGGCGGCCGTGGGCTCCGCCGTCCTGAACCTCGGTGCCGTCGCCTTCCTCGTCGCGCTGACGACGGGGGCCGCGTACCTGGTCGTCCTCGCCCTGGCGCATATCGGGGGCCGCGTCGACCTCCTGGACCACGGGGCGACGTACCCGTGGGACGTGATGGCCCACGTCCATCCGCTCTGGATGCTCGCCGTGTCGGGGGGGCTCCTCGCCCTCTCGGCCGTGGTGTCGTGGGGCGCCGGGGTCAACCGCTTTTCGCTCCACTCGCTGTATGGCAATCGCCTGGTGCGCGCGTATCTCGGTGCCTCGCGGCGCAAGCGCGCGCCGCACCGCTTCACCGACTTCGACCCCGGCGACAACCTCCCCATGAGCCAGCTCGGGGCGCGCTTCCAGGGCGATCAGCCGCGCGTCCTCTTCCCGGTGCTGAACCTCGCCCTCAACCTGGTGCGCGGGAACCGCCTCGCCTGGCAGCAGCGCAAGGCGGCATCGTTCACCGTCTCGCCGCTGCATGCGGGGACCCGCTATCTGGGCTATCGCCCGGTCGGCGACTACGGCGGCATGACGCTCGGGAAGGCGATGACGATCTCGGGCGCGGCGGCGTCGCCGAACATGGGCTATCACTCCTCGCCGCTGGTCACACTGCTGATGGCGTTCTTCAACGTGCGGCTCGGCTGGTGGCTCGGGAATCCGGGCGAGGCCGGCAGGCGCACGTGGCAGCGCTCCCAGCCGCGCTGGGGCCTCGGCCTGCTGGTCGAGGAGTTCTTCGGTCTCACCTCCGACGAGCGCGGCTACGTCTACCTCTCGGACGGCGGACACTTCGAGAACCTCGGCCTCTACGAGATGGTCCTGCGCCGTGCCCACCGGATCGTGGTGGTGGACGCGAGCTGCGATCCCCGCGGCGAGCTGGCGGACCTCGCTGGAGCGGTTCGCAAGATCCGCGCCGATCTCGGCGTCGCCCTCGACTTCCGCGGCGGGGTGCCGACCACGCAGGCGCTGGGCGAAGCCGGCTTCGCCATCGCCGACATCCGCTACGCCGAGGTCGACCGGGGAGGCTGCGACGGGCTCCTGCTCTACCTGAAGCCGGTGGTCACCGGTGACGAGCCGATCGACGTGGCCCGCTACGCCGCCACCCACGGTGGCGAGTATGCCTTCCCGCACGAGTCCACCGGCGACCAGTTCTTCGACGAGGCGCAGTTCGAGAGCTATCGCACCCTCGGCCGTCACACGATCGCACGGCTCGAGCGGACCCTCGGCAGCTGGGCATCGGTGCAGGAGCTGTTCGCCGCGGCGGCCGCCCGCCAGGCGACGCGCGCGCGGACGGCATCCCAGCCCGACGCCGCGGTTCCGGCTGCCGTCGTCTTCGCACCGCCGGCGATCGAGGCCGTGACCGGCACCGCCGAAGCGCATGGCTCCGGGGCCTCGTGAGTCCGCCGCCGGCACGCCGGCCAGCGCGCGCATGCGATCGCCGTCGCCTGCGCGCGCGACGCCGCGCTCAGGACACCAGGTAGCCGCGCGCCAGCGCCTCGAACGCCGCCACCTGCGCCGCGCACCACGCCTCGCCCCGACCGAGCTCGCGGGCCATCAGCTGCGCCACCTGCGGCGCCATGGCGATCGCCGCGCGGGCGTTGAGGAAGAGGGCGCGGGTGCGGCGGGCCAGGACGTCCTCCACCGTGCGCGCCATCTCCTCGCGGGTCCCCCAGACGACCTCGGCGCCCGTGTAGGGGAGGGCCGGGTGGAGCGCTGTCGCCAGGGCGGGGTCCGCCCGCTGCAGGTCGGCGATGGCCGGCGCGTCGGCGCCGTAGACGGCGAGCGGGCCGAAGGCGCCGGCGTTCTGGTGGTAGCCGTGGATGTTCAGGGTCCGCGTGACGCACGGCCGGTCGGGAAGCCGCGCCAGGGTGGCCGCCTGGTTCACGCAGTCCTCGGCCATGTTGCGGTAGGTCGTCCACTTGCCGCCGGTGATGGTGAGGAGCCCGGTCTGGTCGATGTGGATGGTGTGGTCGCGCGAGAGGGCGGCCGTGTTGGTGCCGTCGCCCACCTTGACGAGCGGGCGCACGCCCACGAACACGCTGAGCACGTCGGCGCGCGTCGGGTCGTGCTCGAGGTACTGCGCCGCCGTGTCGAGGATGAACTGGATCTCCTCCTCGAGCGCCCGCGGCTCGAGCTGCGCCTCGGGGATGGGCGTGTCGGTCGTGCCGACCAGCGTGTGCCCGTGCCACGGGATGGCGAACATGACGCGGCCGTCGCGCGTGCGCGGCACCATGATCGCGCTGTCGCCCGGCAGGAACGAGCGGTCGAAGACGAGGTGGATGCCCTGGCTCGGCGCGATCATGGGTGTCACGCTCGGGTCGGCCAGGCGGCGGACCCCGTCGCAGAAGGGGCCGGTGGCGTTGACCACCACCCGGGCCGGGCAGCGGAGCTCCTCGCCGCTCTCCAGGTCGCGCGCGATCACGCCGTCGACGAAGCGGTCGTCGCCGAAGGTGACGCCCGTGACCGGCGCGTAGTTGAGCAGCATCGCGCCCTGCTCGGCGGCCGTCGTCGCGAGGTTCACGAGCAGTCGGGCGTCGTCGAACTGGCCGTCGTAGTAGACGACGCCGCCGCGAAGCCCCTCGGTGGCGAGGGTCGGCAGGCGCTCGAGGGTCTTCTCTCGCGAGAGCATCCTCGAGCCGCCGAAGCCGTACTTGCCGGAGAGGAGGTTGTAGAGCTTGAGGCCGAGGCCGTAGAACGGCGCCTCCCACCAGTCGTAGTTCGGGACGACGAAGGCGAGGTCCTTCACCAGGTGCGGCGCGTTCCGGCGCAGGATGCCGCGCTCCTTCAGGGCCTCCATCACCAGCCCGATGTTGCCCTGCTCGAGGTAGCGCACCCCGCCGTGGACGAGCTTGGTGCTCCGGCTGGAGGTGCCTTTGCCGAAGTCGGCCTGCTCGAGGAGCAGGACCCCGTAGCGGCGCGAGGCGGCGTCGACGGCGACGCCGACGCCGGTGGCGCCGCCCCCGACGACGAGGACGTCCCAGGGCTCCTGCCGCGCGCGGAGCCGGCGCAGCATCTCGGGCCGGTGCACGGTCAGATCGCCCGCTCGCGACCGGCCCAGTACGGGTCGCGGAGCTTGCGCTTGTACAGCTTGCCGTTGGGGTCGCGCGGCAGCTGCTCCAGGAAGTCGATCGAGCGCGGGCACTTGTACTTCGCGAGCCGCTCCTGGCAGAAGGCCATGATCTCGTCCGCCAGCGCGGGCCCCGCCGCGACGCCTTCGGCGGGCTCGATCACCGCCTTCACCTCCTCGCCCCAGTCCTCGTGCGGGATGCCGAAGACGGCGCAGTCGCCGACCTTCGGGTGGGTGAGGAGGACCGACTCGATCTCGGCCGGGTAGATGTTGGCGCCGCCCGCGATGATCATGTCGATCTTGCGATCGCGCAGGAAGAGATACCCCTCCTCGTCGAGCAGGCCCACGTCGCCGACGGTGAAGAAGCCGTCGCGGCGGTTCGCCTCGGTCTTCTCCTGGTCGCCGTGGTACTCGAAGCTCTGGTTGGCGAGCGCCATGTAGACCGTGCCGACCTGCCCGGACGGGAGGACGGTGCCGGCGTCGTCGTAGATGCGGATCTCGGCCCCCGGCCATGCCCGGCCGACGGTGCCCGGTCGCTCGAGCCACTCCCGGGGCCCGACCAGCGTGCCGCCGCCCTCGCTCGCGGCATAGTACTCGTAGATCACGGGGCCCCACCAGGCGAGCATGCGGCGCTTCACGTCGATGGGGCAGGGCGCCGCCGCATGGATCATGTGCCGCAGCGACGAGAGGTCGTAGCGCGCCTTCACCTCGTCGGGCAGCGCCAGCAGCCGGTGGAACTGCGTCGGCACCATGTGGCTGGTCGTCACGCGGTAGCGCGCGCACGCCTGCAGGTGCAGCTCGGGCGTCCACTTGTCCATGAGCACGACCGTGTGGCCGAGGTGCAGCGAGCAGCCCGTGAACGTGAGCGGCGCCGTATGGTACAGCGGCGACCCGCAGAGGTGCACGTTGTCGGCATGCGGCTGGATGCCGAACATGCCGAGGAACATCGAGAAGAAGGTCCCGAGCAGGTCGGGGTCGACCGGGGCGAGCGGCCGGCGGACGCCCTTCGGCCGCCCGGTCGTGCCCGAGGTGTAGTTCATGACCGCGCCCGCGGTCCGGTTCCCGGGCAGCGTCGGCGGCTGCGCGGCGAGCAGCCCGTCGTACGGGCGGAAGCCCGGCACCTTGCCGACGGCCAGCCGGCCGGCCGGCGCCACGCGCGCCTCGTCGGCGGCGTCGGCGCACGCGCCCGCGAAGCGCTCGTCGGCGACGAAGGCCTTCGCGCCCGAGTCCCGTACGATGTAGGCGATCTCGGACGCCGTCAGGTGGTGGTTGACCGGGACCAGGTAGAGCCCCGCCTGCAGCGCGCCCAGGTAGCATTCGATCATCGGGGCGCCGTTCGGCAGCACGGCGGCGACGACGTCGCCCGTGTCGAGCCCGAGCCCGCGCAGCCCGTGTACCAGCTGGTTGGCGCGCGCGAGCAGCGCGCGCGCGGTGATCTCCCGGCCGTCGGGCGTCACCAGGGCGAGGTGCGCGGGGTCCTGCTGCGCGAGGTGCCAGAAGCCGTATTCCGACATGGACCGCAGCGGCTAGCATGCGTCCGCGGGGGACGCCAGCCGTGCCGGGCGTCGCCGCGGGCGCGCGACGGCGGCGCGCTCAGCCTGCTGCGGCCTGCGGTCGGCCGGCCGTCGCGGTGCCGCGCCGCAGCTGCGCGCGCACCACGCGGAGCAGGGTCGTGCGGTCGATCGGCGCGGCGACCGCGTCGTTGCAGCCGGCGCGCCGGCAGCGCTCGCGCTCGGCCGGCGTGGCGGCGACACCGAGCGCGACGATCGGCCGTCCGTAGCCGCCCGCGCGCAGCCGCGCGGCGGTCGCCAGGCCGTCGCAGCCCGGCAGGTCGAGGCCGAGGAGCACGCAGTCGAAGCCGTCGCCCGACAGCGCGCGGAGGCAGGCTTCGACGCCGGAGTCGGCGGTCTCGACGACGGCGCCGGCGGTCTCGAGGTGTATGCGCAGCAGGTCGCGGAGATCGGCCGCACCCTCGGCCAGCAGCACGCGGCCCTCGAGCCGCACCGGCGGCAGCGCCGCGCGCAGCGCGGGACCGCTCGGGCCGTCCGCCATGCGCCCCGCCTCGTCCACGGGTCCGGGGTCCACCTCCACCGTGAAGGTGCTCCCCACCCCGAGCCTGCTCTGGACCGTGACGTCGCCGCCGAGCAGCCGCGCCAGCTCGCGCGAGATGGCGAGCCCGAGCCCGCTGCCCCCGCCGCGGCGCCGCTGCGAGGGAGCGGCCTGCGTGAACGGCGTGAAGAGTCGGCCGGCGGTCTCGGCGTCGATGCCCGGCCCGGTGTCCTGCACGGCGACCACCAGCCGTCGCGCGCCCGGTCTGCCGTCGAGCCGCACGCTGACGCGGACGCCGCCCGTCTCGGTGAGCTTGACCGCGTTGCCGACCAGGTTCAGCAGGATCTGGCGCAGGCGGGTCGGATCGACGAAGACCTGATCGGGCATGGGGGGCACGTGCTCGACGTCGAGCGCGAGGCCCCGCGCGCGTGCCGCCGCCCCGAGCGACGCCACCGCGCCGTCCACCAGCTCCGCCAGCGCGCACCAGCGGGGCTCCACCGCGAGCTTGCCCGCCTCGATGCGCGCGAGGTCGAGGACGTCGTCGAGCACGCGCGCGAGGTGCTCGCCGTTGCGCCGGATGGTCGCGCCGTGGGCTTCGCGCTCGGTGGCCGCGAGGGCGGGGTCGGTGAGGATGTCGGCGAAGCCGAGGACGGCGCTGAGCGGCGTGCGCAGCTCGTGGCTCATGCGTGCGAAGAAGTCGGCGCGCGCCTGCGCGGCGGCGAGCGCGGCGTTGCGCGCGCTCTCCAGCTCGGCGGTGCGCGCGGTCACGCGCGCCTCGAGCTCGTCGCGGCTGGCGCGCACGTGCGCCTCGAGCTGGCGGCGCCGGCGGTCGGTGGCGAGCAGCAGCGCCAGCAGCGGGACGATCACGAGCGTGGTCGCGAGCAGCAGCGTGCGCAGGACGACGCGCGTCGGCGCGAGCACGTCGCGCCGGTCGATCGCCAGCAGCACCGCGCGGCGCGGCGTGCCGGCGCCGCGGATCGGCGCCCAGCCGACCACCACCGGCACCCCGGCATCCGCCTCGGCCCAGCCCGGATGTGCGGGGCGGACGAACATCGGCGGCGGCGGGTCGAGACGCTCCAGCGAGAGCGCGCCGCCCGCGAGCAGCGACACGCCGTCGCGCGACACCAGCGCCCAGCCGAGCCGGCCCGGGGCGGTCCGCAGCAGCTGGATCGTCTCGGCCTTGCGCGCGAGCGCACCCGCCGTGTCCTTCTCGCTGCGCGCCTCGAGCGCGGCCGCGACGTCGGCGGCGGCGAGCGCCAGCCCCTCCCCCGCGCTCGCCACCAGCGCGCGGTCCGCCGAGCCCACGTAGACCGCCGTCGCGCCGAAGATCGCGCTGGCGACGAGGACGAGGAGCGCCCACAGCCGGCGGCTCCAGCGCGGCTCGTGCCCCGCACGGCCTGGGGCATCTGCGGCGGTGGGCACCGCGGCACCGCGCATGTCGTTCGCGTCTGCCATGCCTGCTGACGAATCCAGGGCAAGAACCGTGCCTCCGCGAAACCCCAGCGCCGGCGGGGGTCGCCCCCCGGGGTGGTGTCGTATGCGTGGCGCGCCGGTGCCCCGGACGTCAGGCGGCGCGGACGAGCCGCTGGTAGATCTTCGGCAGTTCGCGCGGCAGCGCCGCGACCCGCTCGATCACCAGGTACTGCTGCGGGTCGCACATCTCCCGCAGGTAGTCGTGTCCGGCGAGGTCCACCGTGATGCAGAAGGGCCGGACGCCCGCCGCCTGCACCTCGCGCAGCGCCACGGCGGTGTCGCGGATGCCGTAGAGATGGCTCTGCCGGTCGCTGCCGTAGTCGAGGTCCTGGGGGAAGCCGTCGCTCAGCAGGATCAGGTGGCGCGCGGGGGCGCTGAGCCCGCGCATCGCGACCAGCACGTGGCGGAGCGCCGCCCCCATGCGCGTCGAGCCGCGCGGCTCGATGCCGCCGATGCGGCCCCGCACCGCGGGCCCCAGCCGCTCGCCGAAGTGCTTGATCGGGTACACCTCCACCTGCTCGCGGCCCTGGCCGGAGAAGCCGTACACCGCATACTGGTCGCCGATCTCCTCGAGCGCGGCCGCCATGATCACCAGCGCGTCCTTGGCGATGTCGATGATGCGCTCGCCGGCGTTCGGGGCGGTCTCGTCGGTGGAGGCACTCATGTCGAGCAGGAAGAGCGTGGCCACCTCGCGCTCCTGGCGGACGCGCGCCGTGTAGAGCTTCGGCGAGGGCGCCTGGCGGGCGCGGCGCTCGGCGCGCGCGTCCACCAGCGCGCCCAGGTCGAACTCCTCGCCGTCCTCGAGCCCGCGTAGCGGGCGGTACAGCTCCGGGCGCACCAGCTGGAACTGCCGGCGCACCTCCGGCACCAGCGCCGCGTGGCGGGCAAGCGCGCGGTCGAAGTACAGGCCCGAGTCGCCGGGCAGCGCCACCTCGCGCAGCGCGCACCACTCGGGCCGGTAGTCGCCGATCACGTGGTCCCACTCGTCGTAGCGGAAGACGGCGCCGCCGGGGCGCTGGTGACCGATCCGCCGCGCTGGCGGCGCCGGTGCCGTGCCCTCGGGCGCCCGCAGCACCAGGCCCTCGGCCAGCCGCTTGCCGAGGAGCTGCGTGACGAACAGGCCCGCCTGCCGCGCCACCGCGCCGCGCGACTGCCCCAGCGTCGCAGCGATGCCCGCCTCGAGCAGCCGGCGCAGCTCGTCGGGGGAGAGGCCGGCGGCGCCGTCGGGTCCCTCGCCGAGCTGCTCGTCGAGCATCAGCTCGAGCCGTTCGAGCAGCTCCGGGGGCAGCGGCTCGGCGTCCTCGCCGTCGTCTTCTCCGCCCGTGCCGCCGGCTTGCGGCGTGCCGGGCCCTGCCGGCGGACCCTCGTCGCCCGCCTCGACCAGCAGCATCGCGAGCTCGGGGATCACTTCGCCGCCGAGGCCGCGCTCGCTCTCGGGAAAGAGCGTGGCCAGCCGCTCGGCGAGGCGGAGCGCGTCGGCCGCGGTCGCGTCCGGCGCGGCCAGCGGTGCGAGGCTCGGCAGCACGAGCGCAGCGGTGCCCTCGAGCCACGGGGGGCCCGCGGGCGCGTCGGCGCCGGCGAGCGCGCGCGCGAGCAGCAGATCGAAGAGCGGGGCCGGGCGCCGCGCGGACGCGCGCAGCAGCCGGGCCGAGGCCCAGCGGAGATCCGCGGCCAGTCCGGGGTAGTCGCGGCCGAGGGCGTGCGCGACGCGGACGCCGTCGGCGAGGAGGAAGCAGTCCTCGAGGACCGCGGGGCGCTCGGGCGCACGCAGGTGGGTGGCGAGGTCGGGGATCGCGGCGTAGGTGGCGTGCTCGCGCCGGCCGGCGAGCAGCGCCGCGCACACCCGGTAGAGGCGCGCGTTGTCCTCCCAGGTGTCGAGCATGTCGACCGTGGCGGGCAGCGCGACGGCCCCGTGATCGGGCGACTCCTCGAGCGGCGGGCGCAGCTGGAATCGGCCCGCGGCCCGCGGCACGGCCGGCACGCCGGAGAGCATGTGCACCAGGCGGCGCAGTACGCCCTGCACCTCGTCGAGCCCCACCGCCGTGGTGGTGTTGCGGAGCACGCGCAGGCTCGTGCGGGACGCGAGCGCGAAGAAGGCGCGGCCCGCCTCGGGCTGCTCGGCGGCGATCTCGAGCCCGCAGTCCACCCACGCCACGACACGCTCGGCCGGCGCCTCCTCGAAGAGCCGGGGCAGGCTGCCGAGCAGCGCCGGCGCGCCTGGCGGAAAGCGATCGGCCACCTGGCCGAGCAGCGAGACGGCGAGCGCGTGCGACGCCGGCGGCACCGCGCGCAGCAGGGCGGCCGCGAGAGCGAGCGCCGGCGCGACCTCGGCGGGCGGCGCGCCGGCGAAGCGGCCCAGCACCGCGAGGAGCGCCATGCGCATCGGGGCGTCGAGCCCGGCGAGCGTGGCGGGAACGTCGCGGTAGAGGGCGAGGGCGGCCGCCGGCGGCAGCGCGAGTGCGGCCTCGATCCAGGTCCGGCGCTCGGCCGCGGACCAGGCGGCGACCGCGGTCGGCAGCGCGGCCAGCGCGAGCGCCTCGTCGAGCGCGGGGTGCAGGTGGCGGGTGAGGGCGAGCCAGCGTCCGACCTCGTCCGCGGCGAAGAGCGCGAGCGCGCGCTCGGCCGCGGCGAGCAGCGCCTGGGCCACGCGCTCTGCGCGCCAGCCGCCGTCGGCACGGAGCGCGAGGACGGCGTCGGCCCAGGCGTCCAGCGTCGCGGCGTCGGCGGTCGCGGCCACGGGCAGCACGCGCTCGCGCCACAGGCGGCCGAGCGTCGTCGAGGCCGCCTCGAGGCGGGTCGCGAGCGCCGCCGCGTGCGCGGTGGCGTCAGCCGAAGATGGCGCCCGCGACCTCATCGATGGCGCGTGCGCTCTCGTGGTCGTCGGTGAGCGCGCGGCTCACGGCGACGCCGCACGCGCGCCGCGGTGCCACCCCCTGACGGACCAGCTGTCCCGCGTACACCAGCAGCCGGGTCGACACGCCTTCGGGCAGCCCGCTCGACTTGAGATGCCGGACGCGCTCGCCGAGCGCGGCGAGCTGTACGGCCGCGTCGAGCTCGAGGCCACTCTCGTGCGCGATGATGCGTGCCTCCTGGTCGCGCGGCGGGTAGCCGAAGTCGAGCGCGACGAAGCGCTGCCGCGTGGACTGCTTCAGGTCCTTCATCACGCTCTGGTAGCCTGGGTTGTAGGAGAGGACGAGCAGGAAGTCCGGGTGCGCTTCGAGGATCTCGCCCGTCTTGTCCACCGGCAGGATGCGGCGGTGGTCGGTGAGCGGGTGGATCAGGACGACCGTGTCCTTGCGCGCCTCGACCACCTCGTCGAGGTAGCAGATCGCACCGTGGCGGACGGCGCGCGTGAGCGGGCCGTCGATCCACACCGTCTCGTCGCCCTTGATCAGGTAGCGGCCGACGAGGTCGGAGCCGGTCAGGTCCTCGTGGCAGGCGACGGTGATGAGGTTTCCGGGGACGGCCACGTCCTCGGGCCGGCGCCGCGGCAGCGTGGCGGCCATGTACTCGACGAAGCGCGTCTTGCCGCAGCCGGTGGGCCCCTTCAGCAGCACCGGCAGCCGCGCCTCCCAGGCGGCGCGGAAGATGTCCACCTCGTCGCCGACCGGGAGGTAGAAGGGAACCTCGTGCACGGCGCGGGATGGTAGGAGCGGGGCGCGGGCGACGCAATCGAGCCAGGCGGCGGCGCGCCGGGCGTCCTCCCGGGGTCGCACCGCGGGCTCGCGCGGGGTCAGGGCAGGAAGCGGGCGGCCACCTCGGGCGTCGCGAGCGGGCACGCGGGATCCGGCGGCCCGGCCAGGCGGTGGCGCGAGTGCGCCACCAGGTCGTACGCCGCGTCCGTGAGCGCGCGCGGCAGCACCCGGAGCCAGCCGAGCGCGCGCCACGGCCCGCCGACCAGCGCCGCCAGACGGAATGCCGCCGCCGAGCGCCAGGTGACGCGCTCCCGGCCTCTCGCGTCGCGCTCGAGGAGCAGCAGGCTGTCGAGGCCGGGGGGGATCTCGGGGTGGGCGGCGCGCAGGCCTGCCGCGGTCGGTCCCTGGAGCGGCGCGAAGCGCAGCACGCCGTGGCGGTCGGCGGCGAGCAGCGCGCGCACGAGGCGGCTGCAGAGTCCGCAGGTGCCGTCGTAGAAGACGACGGGCGCGGGGATGGGCGGGGTCGTCATCGGCCCGGCCTCGACCTTAGCAGCGTGGCGGTGGCCCTGCACGGTGGCCTCCCGAGTGCCGGCGCGGGGTCTTGTGCTCCCGGCCCGTCCGATCGAGAAGGCTCCGCGTGCGGCGTGTCCTCGTCGGCTTGGCCTTTCTGGTGCTCCTGGCCCTCGGGATCGGCTCGGCGGCGCTCGCCTGGGCCCACTGGTCGATCCGGCGCGAGG
>Ga0316622_100003114_pt1 | contig 11753 bp, 11 predicted proteins | sample OWC_Aug_OW2_C1_D_FD_207646 | JGI IMG/M metagenome (GOLD analysis project Ga0316622, IMG submission 207646) | Wetland soil microbial communities from Old Woman Creek delta, Ohio, United States - OWC_Aug_OW2_C1_D5_C | ecosystem: Environmental > Terrestrial > Soil > Wetlands | place: USA: Ohio... | reverse complement strand
GGGCGTCGCCGAGGAGCAGCTGGGCACCAAGGCCTACCTGGTCCGGGAGGGTGTGTTCAAGGACGTGGATGTGACCATCTTCACCCACGTCTCCAGCAACTTCGGGGTCTCGTACGGTGACGATCCGGGGACCGGGATGGTCAGCGTCGAGTACAACTTCCTCGGCGAAACTGCCCACTCGGCCGGGGCCCCGTGGCGCGGGCGGAGTGCCCTCGACGCGGTCGAGTTGACCAACATCGGCTGGAACTTCCGACGCGAACATCTCCGGCCGCAGCACCGTCTTCATTACGTGGTGCGGGACGGGGGCGACCAGCCCAACGTGGTACCGCGGACCGCCTCCGTCTGGTACTACTTCCGCGAGACCGACTACCAGCACATCAAGGAGTTGTTCGAGCTCGGCACGACCATGGCGCAGTCGGCCGCGGCGATGACCGGCACCACCCTGGCCAACGTCAGGATCCTGGGTTCAGCCTGGCCGCGGCATTTCAACCGGCCGGTGGCGGAGGCGATGCACGCCAACATCCGGCAGGTGGGTCTCCCGGCGTGGAGTGCCGATGACCACGCCTTCGCCAGGGCAGTGCAGCGGGAGCTCAAGACGAGGGAAACCGGTCTCGACACCACGGTGGAACCCATCGGCCGGGGGGTTCACCCGGACCAGAACCGTGGCGGTGGCTCGGACGACATCGGCGAGATCGCCTGGGTAGTGCCGACGGTCACCCTTCGTTTCCCCTCGAACATTCCCGGCTTGCCCGGGCATCACTGGTCGAACGCCATCGCGATGGCGACGCCGATCGCGCACCAGGGAGCGACCGCCGGGGCGAAGGTAGTAGCGATGACCATGGTGGACCTGCTGCTCCAGCCTGCGATGGTCGACAGCGCCTGGGCGTACTTCCGCAACGTCCAGACCAAGGACCAGAAATACATCCCCTTCATCCGGGCGGAGGACCGGCCCGCCACCGACCTGAACAGCGGCATCATGGCCCGGTACCGGGACCGGCTGAAGCCGTTCTATTTCGACCCTGCCAAACACAAGACCTACCTCGAGCAGCTGGGGGTGAAGTACCCGACCCTGAGTCGATAGTGGTCGGTCGAGAGCCGTGAGGAGGATCCCGTGAACCGTGAAGGGGCTGCAGTGAGACGCTTGGTCCTGGCTGGCTTGGCATTGCTGGTTCCCTCCCGTGCCGCCGAGGCGGCCGTTCCGACCGCCGCCGACACGGTGGTCGTCTACCTGGTCCGGCATGCCGAGAAGCTGGATGACTCCCGGGACCCGCCCCTGTCCGAGGTGGGTAAGGCTCGGGCGACAGAACTGGCCCGGCTGCTGGCCGATGCCGGCGTGACCCACGTCTGGAGCACCGACTTCGACCGGACCCGGTCCACCAGCCGGCCGGCCGCGGAGGCCATGGGGCTGGAGATCCGGCTCTATGACGCTAACGACCTGAAGGGGTTCGCAGCCCAACTGGCGGCCACGCCCGGACGGCACCTGGTGGTCGGCCACAGCAACACCACGCCAGCGCTGGTGCGGGCGCTGGGCGGGACGCCGGGCAACCTGATGGGCGACGGCGAATACGACCGTTTCTATGCGGTCTTCCTTGGCGGCCCCGCGCCGACGACCCTGCAACTGCGGTGGGGGGCCGGACCCCGGTGAGAATCCGAGCTGCCCTGCTGACACTGTCGGTACTCGCGGCCCCGCTCGAAGCACAGGCCCTCGGGCCCCGGATTGACAGCGTCTTTGCCGAGTTCGCCAAGCCTGACGGGGCGGGCTGCATCGTGGGCGTCCGCCGCGGCGGGGAGACGATCCATGCGGGTGCCTACGGGATGGCCAACCTCGAATACGGGGTGCCGCTCACGGTCGAGACGATCTCGGAATCCGGATCAGTCGCCAAGCAATTCACCGCGGCGGCGCTGGTGCTGCTGGCCCAGGAAGGCAAGCTGTCGCTCGACGACGAGGTTCGCCGGTACGTCCCGGAGTTGCCGGACTTCGGCGCACCGCTCACGATCCGGATGCTCCTGAATCACACCAGCGGACTCCGGGACCAGTGGGCATTGCTGGGGCTGATGGGAAACCCGCCAGGCCGCCAAGTCCACACCGTGTCGGGGATTCTCCACCTCGCTACCCGGCAGCGGATGCTCAACTTCAGCCCGAACACCGAATACCTCTACAGCAACATGGGGTACGTGCTGGCGGGGATCGTCGTCCAGCGGACCAGCGGACGGTCGCTGCAGCAGTTCACGGCGGAGCGGTTCTTCCGCCCGCTGGGAATGACCCGCACCGAATGGCGGGAAGACTACCGGAAGGTGGTGCCGGGCCGTGCTACCGCCTACGCGCGCGACCGAAACGGCTGGGTGCAGGACATGCCGTTCACCATGGTGGTCGGGAACGGCGGCCTCCTGTCGACGGTCGGTGACTGGCTGGCCTGGAACGACGCCCTCACCAGCGGCACCATTGCCGGCGGACCGGAACTGGTGCGGGTGCTCGAGACGCCGGGCCGGCTCGCCGACGGGACCGAGATCGACTATGCGCTCGGGCTCATGGTGACGACCTGGAAAGGGTTGCGCGAGGTCAGCCACGGCGGGGCGACGGCCGGCTACCGCACCTTCCTGGCCCGCTGGCCGGAGCGGAACACCTCGCTCGCGCTCCTCTGCAACGCCGCGCACGCCAACGCGGCGATGCTGGCCCACGGGGTGGCCGATGTGGTGCTCGGGCCGCTGCCCGATCCGGCCCCGCCCCGCCCGGCGATCGACCTGCCGGTGTCGGCGCTGGAATCCCTGGTCGGGGCCTGGCGCGACTCGACCAACGACCAGATCCTGACCCTCGCCTTGCGGGAGGGCCGGCTGATGGCTTCCAGCGGCGCCGCCAGCCTTCCCCTGACGCCGATCGGCGACGACCGTTTCTGGCATTCGGCCACCGGAGAGTTATGGGTCGACCGGGAAGGCAGCGAGACGGTGATTCGGCAGGGGAAAGCGGGCCCGCGGACCTTCCGGCGCCACCAGCGGATCGATCCAGCAGCGGTTCCCCTGGAGGAGTTCGCGGGCCGCTACACCAGCGATGAACTGGGCATCAGCTACGACGTGCAAGTGAAGGACAATCGTCCGTACCTCTCATTCCCTCCGAACGACCCGCTGCCGATGTTGCCCATCTACCAGGATGGTTTCAGCGCCCAGGGACGGACCGTGCGATTCATGCGCGACACCACCGGAATGGTGACCGGCCTCCGGGTGTTCGCCGGCCGCGCCCGCGACGTCCGCTTCACCAAGGAGCCCTGAGATGACCGCCTCGACCCTGATCCGCCCCGCGGACCACGAATACGCCTTCTTCTACGCCGGCTACATTGCCAGGGTCCCGGACGGGGACATCGTCACGCTGCTGGAGCGACAGATGGGGGCGACCTCCGCGTTCCTGGCAGGGCTGAGCGAGGCCCAGGCCGATCACCGCTACGCCCCGGGCAAGTGGTCCATCAAGGAAGTGATCGGGCACCTGGCCGACGGCGAACGGGTCTTCGCCTACCGGGCACTGCGGTTTGCCCGCGGGGACCAGACCCCGCTGGCCTCGTTTGACGAAAACGCCTGGGTGCCCCAGTCGGGCTGCGACGGGCGCTCTCTCGCGGACCTCGCCGAGGAGTACAGGGCCGTGCGAATGGCGACGATCCCGCTGGCGCGGTCGCTGACCTCCGAGACGGCGATCCGAACCGGGACCGCGAGCGGCAAGACCGTCTCCGTCCGGGCCCTGATCTACGTGATTGCGGGGCACGAACTGCACCACCTGGCCATCCTGCGCGAGCGGTACCTGGGCTGACGGCTGCTATCCGCAGACGTAGCGGAATTCCGACTCCGCCTTCTTCGGGTTGGCGATGGTCCGGAAGAATTCCTCGAGGTACTCCGCCGTGGAGGCGGCACGCTTCGGGTCGAGCCCGGGAAAGTCGCGGTGGAGGGCGAGGAGGGTGTCCTTCCGGTCGGCGAATTCGCCGAACAGGGGGATCAGGGCGTCCATGGTGGTGCAGGGGCCCCGCCAGAGGCGCTGTCGAACCGAAGTGATCGGCAGCTTCTGGGAAGGCCTCGCGTACCGGGTCTTGATCAGGCCGGAGAAGTCGAAGTCGTAGGGCACCGGGTAGTAGAACCCGGGATCGACCCGCACCACCCGGATGTTGTGCAGGACGGGCAGACCCCAGTCAGTGTTGCCAACCATATACTGGAACAGCGCCGTCCTGAGCATCGTGGTGCTGTCCACGTCTCCGAACCGCACCCCAGGCTGCTCGAAGCTGGCGCCGCCATTCCGGCGGGCAACGTCGTCGTCATGCTCCAGGAAGAAGGAAGGGGTGACGGCGATCGTGTCGCCTCGTCCCGCCTCCACGTATGTCGCCGTGACCAGCCGGGTCCGGTAGCTCCACTCCGTCAGGAGCTGGTAGCTCCGGTAGATCAGGTACTCCTGCAGGACGTACTGGCGATACTCGGCGTCCTTTGGCTTGCAGTTGACCGAGAGCTTGAGAGAACGGGGGCCCTCAAACAGGGACGGGCGGTGGAGCGAGTCGGGGAAATGCACCCGCAGAGGGGTGAAGTCGCAGACGACCGGCAGCAGCCGCGAATGTCCCCGGGTCGACAGCAGCACCCGGAAGCTGCCGCTGTCGCCGTCACCGGACCGCCACGCCAGGGTGGCGGGGAAGCGCTTCTGGCTCAGGGTGTCGCGGTCCTTGAGCACGCCCCCGCGGAAGTCGGCCGTCAAGGTGATGGCCAGCGACCGGTCCGAGCGGAAGAGGGGGGATGGCTCGCGACCGCGCGCGGAGGAAGTGTCCTGACCCCGGGACAGCCCCGGCGAGCCCAGGGCCAGGAGGAGCACCAGGGCCGTGGGGCGCATCAGGGCCGCAGTGACAGGGTGGTCAGCGGCACGTCCCAGTGCGATTCGAGGAGCTCGAAGCGGCGCTGCTCCTCCTTCGCGAAGGTCGCCTGATCGGGGTAGAGCTGCCGCAGCTCGGCGTCGGTCAGCCCGGGTGAAAAGGCGGCGGTGACGCTCGCGAACACGATGGTCACGCGATAGTCCCACCGGCCTTCCTCGGTGGCGTGGTAGCGCGGCGCCACGCCCCGGATCTCCAGGATCCTCCCCATCGCCCGCTCCTTCTCGAGGATCGGGAGGTGGTTCTTCCGGAAGAGAGCCAGGAACTCCTCCTGGTGACCCCAGCGGACCCGGTAGTAGTACTCGACCACGAACGGTTCATCGGCGGGCGCCTGAGCCGCCGTGCTGGCGCCGGGGGCGAGGAGTACGGCAGCGAGGACGGCGAGAAACAGTCGGGTGCGCATGGGAGTCCAGGGAGAGTGGTCAGGCCTAGACTACCCTCGCCCCCGGCGCCCCGCCAGTCCGGCTATCCCAGCGCCGCCTCGATGTCGCCGGCGATCGCCTCGGGAGTGTCCGTTGGCGCGTAGCGCCGAAGCACGGTGCCGTCCCGGCCGACCAGAAACTTGGTGAAGTTCCACTTGATCGCCTCGGTGCCAAGCAGGCCGGGCCGCTCGCGGCGCAACTGCCGGTACAGCGGATGGGCGTCCGGCCCGTTGACGTCGACCTTGGCGAAGAGCGGGAAGGTCACGTCATAGGTGAGGGAGCAGAACTCCCGGATGTCCGCCTCGCTGCCGGGCTCCTGCTCCCCGAACTGGTTGCAGGGGAAGCCGAGGACCGCGAAGCCGCGGTCGCGGAAACGGCGGTAGAGCTGCTCCAGGCCGGCGTACTGGGGGGTGAACCCACAGCGGCTGGCCACGTTCACGATCAGGAGCACCTGGCCCTGCCAGGGCGCGAGGCTGCCAGGCTGCCCGTCAAGGGTTGCCACGGGAATGTCGTAGAGATTCATGCTCTCCTGTACCTTCCTGGAGGCGCCTGGTTCCCCCATCTCGTGGCCTGAAACGCCAGCCGCCCGGTCGAGCTCGACCGGGCGGCTGGCCGCGAGCCCTGGCGGGTGCCCGTCAGTTGGTGCAGGGACGGCGCATCTCCCGATCGGCGGCCTTCGGGTCGCCGATCGTCTTGTAGAAGCTGTTGAGGTAATCGGTCGCCCACTTCTGCTGCTTGGGATCGAGGCCGGGGAAGGTCTGCCAGAGGCTGTAGATGGCGTCCTTCTTCGCCTGGAAGACGGCGAAGGCCTGCTGCAACTGGTCCATCTGGAAGCACGGGCCGCGCCAGACGCGGTCGCGCACCGACTTGATGTTGAGCCGATAGTCAGGCACCGCGTAGGGGGCGTCGACGATGCCCGACCAGTCGAAGTCGTACGGGATGGCCACGTAGTGGTCGAAGTTCTGGAAGACGCGAATGTTGTGGAGGTACGGCAGCGACCAATCGGTGTTCCCGATCATGTACATGAAGACGCTCATGATGGCCGCGGCGCTCTGGTTGACGTCGCTGAAGGTCGCGCCGAGTCCCTCGAACGGCTTCATCCCCATCCGGCCCGCGAGGTCATCGTCGTCCTCGAGGAAGAAGGCATTGGCCTCGATGGTCTTGTTGGCGTCGGCGGAGTCAATGTAGGTGGCCCGGACCTGCCGGACCCGGAAGCTGGAATCGCTCAGCAGGTTGTAGGTGCGGTAGACCAGGATCTCCTGCAGGGGGATCTGGTTATAGCGCTCGCTGTTGCTCCGGCAGTGGGCGCCCAGCTTGATGCTGCCCTGCCCCTCCCAGAGGGTGTCCTTCCGCTTCTCCTTGGGGAACCGGATCCGGAGCCCCGGGAAGTTGCAGGTCCCCGCCTTGAGCCGGAAATGGCCCCGGGTGGTGATCTCCACCGGGATGCTGCCGGAATCGCCCTCCAGTTTCCAATGGAGGGTGCTGGGCACCCAATCCTGCTTGGTGGTGTCCCGGTCCTTGAAGGTCCGCTTGAAGTCGGAGATCAGGGTGATCGCGAAGGGGGTCTCCTCCCGGAACAGCCGGGTCGGCTTCCTCACCTTGATGGAGTCGACCGGGGTGTCCTGGGCGAGGGCGGCGGTGGGGGCAGCACTGGCCGCGGCCAGCAGGGCCAATGAGAGAATGAGGCGCATGGTCGGCAGGGGGCTAGGGTCTCCTCATATTTACGCCTTGCAGGCGCGATTGCGCAAATCGGGCCCTGCCCCGGCGACCGTCCCGGGGCGACGGGTGCGCCCCCTATCTTTCCTGCCTGGCCCAGCCGTCCCCGTTTCGAAACGAGCCCTCCATGTCGCGCCGCCTCCTGCTCGCCGGGTTGGTCACCCTCCTCTGTAGTCCCCTCGCCGCCCAGCCGCCCGCCCATGGCCAGCGCCCGACGGGCCGGCTGGTGCTCCGGAACGCCCTGGTCCTGGAGGGCAACGGCACGCCGGCCACCGGACCATGGGACATCGTGGTGGAGGCCAACCGGATTGCCGCGATGGTGCCGCTCGACGCGGTGGCCATGAAGGCCGGCCGCCAGCGCCGTCCCGAGGCGGCGATGGAGATCGATGCCAGCGGGAAGTACGTCCTCCCCGGCCTGATCAACCTGCACGCGCACCTGCAGAACGAGCGGGGCGGCATCCCGCAGCCGTACGAGTATCAGTTCAAGCTCTGGCTGGCGTCGGGCATCACCACGGTCCGCGACGTCAGTTCCGGGTCCGACCCGCGCGAGTTCCTGGCGCTCAAGGCCCAGAGTGAACAGGGCCGGATCGAGGCACCCCGGATCTTCGTCTGCGCCGGGTACACCCGGCGCCCGACGCCACAGACGCCGGCGGAGGCCCGCGCCCGGGTGCAGGAGCTGAAGCGGCTGGGAGTGGATTGCATCAAGATCGGGGGCATGGACCGCGACCTCATGGAGCCGATGCTCGACGAGGCCCGGAAGGCGGGCCTCCCGGTCGCCCATCATGCCGGGGTCGAAGAGACCAACGCCTGGGATGACATCCGGTTCGGGACCTCCTCGATCGAGCACTGGTACGGCGTCCCCGACGCCGCCATTCCCGACGGTCGGCAGAACTTCCCCGCCGGCTACAACTACAGCGACGAGGTGGACCGGTTCCGCCATGCCGGCCGGTTGTGGCGCGAGGCCGATCCGGCCCGGCTCTCGCTGGTGCTGGACTCGATGGTGGCCCGCGGAGTGGCCTGGGACCCGACCCTGGTCATCTACGAGGCCAGCCGGGACCTGCAGCGGGCCCAGACCTCGCCCTGGTTCAAGGACTACCTGCACCCCACCCTCGAGGAGTACTTCCGTCCGGACCCCGCCAACCACGGGTCGTACTTCCTGGGGTGGAGCTCCACCGACGAGGCGTTCTGGAAGGAGAACTACCGGATCTGGATGGGCGCCCTGAAGGAATTCGGCCGGAGGGGCGGCGTCATCGGGGCGGGCGAGGACGCCGGGTTCATCTACCAGATGTACGGTTTCGGGCTGATCCGTGAACTGGAGTTGCACCAGGAAGCCGGATTCCACCCGCTGACCGTGATTCAGCACGCCACCGGCAACAATGCCCTGCTTCTCGGTAAGGCGACCGAGCTGGGCCGGGTCCGTCCCGGCCACCTGGCGGACCTGATCGTGGTGAATGGGAACCCGCTCGAAAATCTCAAGGTGCTCTACCCGACCGGGGTCGACGTGGTCGTGGACGGCAAGACCGTGCACACCGGCGGGGTCGAGTGGACCGTCAAGGACGGAATCCCGTACCATGGCCCGCGGCTGATGGCCGAGCTGAAGGAGATGGTGGCGAAGGCCCGGGCGGAGTGGAAGGCGTCCCGGTGACCACCGGCATGCCATCGGGCCTGGCGGTCGCCCTGCCGGGGTGGATCGCGGACTTGGTAGACCCGGCGCATCTGTTCGGCTCCGACGAGGAGAAGATGCGGCTGGTCGTCCGGCTCGCGGCCGAGAACGTCGAGCGCGAGGTCGGCGGCGGGCCGTTCGGGGCGGCGGTCTTCCGGCGCGACACCGGGCGGCTCGTGGCCGTCGGGGTGAACTCGGTCATCCGGCTGGGCAACAGTGTCCTGCATGCCGAGGTGGTGGCGCTGATGCTCGCCCACCGGGCGACCGGCTTCTACTCCTTCTCGGCTCCGGGGGCGCCGTCGCTCGAGCTGGTGACCTCGTGCGAACCCTGCATCATGTGCCTCGGCGCAACCCACTGGAGCGGGGTCAGTCGGCTGGTCTGCGGTGCCACCAAGTCCGATGCCGAGGCGCTCGGGTTTGACGAGGGCCCGGTGGATGCGGCGGCCTATGGTCACCTGACGCGGCGGGGACTCGCGGTGGTGCGCAGCGTCCTCAGGGAAGAAGCCGTCGCCGTGCTCCGACGGTATCAGGCGCTGGGCAGGCCCATCTACTGACGGTCGGATGCCGTCAGAACGACCACGGCCTCAACTCTCCGCCCACCCACCTTACCTTACTCACTCCCGTCACCTCGAAAGCCTCGCCATGCCCGGCTTCAGCTGTTCCCGCACTGTGATGAAGTCGTGACGACCGGGTTCCTTCTGGCGCAGGCCACGGTCGTCCTCCTGGGCACAGGGACCCCCAACCCGGACCCAGACCGCTCGGGTCCGGGTGTCGCCGTCGTGGTGAACGGGACGGCCTACGTCGTGGATGCCGGCGCCGGCATCATGCGTCGGGCGGCGGCCGCCTCGGCGCGGCACCAGTTGCCGGGGCTTGCCGCCAAGGCGATCGGCACGGTGCTGCTGACCCACCTGCATTCGGACCACACCATCGGCTTGGCGGACGTCATCCACACTGGCTGGGTCCTGGAGCGGGAGGAGCCTCTGCGTCTCTTCGGACCACCGGGAACCGTCGCCATGGCCGAGCACCTGACCGAGGCGTACCGGGCCGACATCGAGAACCGCACCACGGGACTGCAGCCTCACACCACCAACGGGTGGCGCGTGGCCGCGACCGAGATCACGCCAGGTGTGGTCCTTCGCGATGCGAACGTGACCATCACCGCCTTTGCCGTGCCACACGACGGGTGGGCGCTGTCGTACGGTTATCGCTTCGAAGGCGCGGGTCGAGTCATCGTCATCTCCGGCGACACCCGTCCCACTGAGGCAATCGTCTCGGCATGCAACGGTTGCGATGTCCTGGTCCACGAGGTCTATTCGACCACCGGCTTCGCCACCCGGCCGCCGGCCTGGCAGCGCTATCATGCGGATGCTCATACGTCGACAGCCGAGCTCGCTGATATCGCCAGGCGGGCGCGACCGAAGCTGCTGGTGCTGTATCATCAGCTCTATTGGGGGACCGATGACGACGGCCTCATCCGCGAGTTGAGGGCCGCGGGATACGATGGTCCCGTGATCTCGGCCGCCGACCTGATGCAGTTCCCCTGAACGACGGGCCTGGAGAGGTACGATGACGCGGATCACCTGGCTCCGCCACGGAGCCCTGACGCTCGTCCTGATCGCGGCGTGCGGTACCAAGGCGCCTCCGTCCGGGCCAGTGCCTGCCGCGTCACCCGCGGCAGCACCCCTTTCCGTGTGGCGGACCCCGGTCTATCCAGGAGCCACCTGGGAGGCGATCCCGGTCGCGGAGTCGGCCGGGTACCGGTCCGCCGCACTCGACTCTCTCCGGGCCTACCTCAGCGTTCTGAACACCACGGGACTGGTCGTCACGGTCCACGGACGGGTGCTCTTCAGCTACGGCAACATCACCGAGCAGAGCTACCTCGCCTCCGCCCGGAAGAGCGTCCTCTCGATGCTGTTCGGGCCGTGGGTGGCGGACGGCACCATCCGGCTCGACGAGACCCTCGCCCAGCTCAGGATTGACGACCTCCAGCGCCTCACGGCAGCGGAGCAGCGAGCCACCGTCCGCCACCTGCTGATGACGAGCTCGGGCGTGTATCACCCCGCCTCCAACCCCGGTGACAACCTCGGCGAGGCCCCCCCGCGGGGCTCGCAGGAGCCCGGGGCCTACTTCCTCTACAGCAACTGGGACTTCAACGCCCTGGGAACCATCTTCGAGCAGAAGACGGGGCGCAACATCTACGATGCCCTGCAGGACCAGCTGGCGCGGCCAATCGGGATGGAAGACTGGGACCGGGCACGCCAGCGGAAGAGCGGCGACGGCCGGCGGTCGCGGCACCTGGCCTACCACATGGACCTCACGACGCGGGACATGGCCCGGCTGGGCTACCTCATGCTCCGGCAGGGACGATGGCGGGACAGCGTCCTCGTCCCCGAGGCCTGGGTGAAGGAGAGCACCAGCCTCCTGGTACCATCGAGCCGGATGAACCCGCCGTCCGCGCGGGAGCTCCGGGTGGGCTACGGCTACCTCTGGTGGATTCACGAGGAACCGGGGACCGTGCTCGAGGGGGGATTCTCGGCCCGGGGCGCTGTGGGGCAGTACATCACGGTGCTGCCGAAACTCGACATGGTCATCGCCCACAAGCGCGCCCTCCGGCAAGGCCAGCCCAACCCGGGCGTGTCGTGGTCGCAATACATGGAAGTGCTCCAGCGCCTGGCCGGAGCGCGATGCGGAGCGACGTGCTGATGCCGGAGGGGCAGACGGGCGGAGGGACGGCTGGGCAACCCCCGGAGCCGCCGGTTGCCGAGCGGCGCCCGATAACCGTCGAACGGCACGGCGAGCGCCTCGAGGATCCCTACGCCTGGCTCAGGGAACGCGAAGATCCAGCGGTCAGGGCCTACCTGGAGGCGGAAAATGCCTATGCGGAGGCCGTCCTGGCGCCCACCAAGCCGCTCCAGGAGCAGCTCTATCAGGAGATGCTGGCGCGGATCAAGCAGACCGATCTGTCCGTGCCCTACCTCGACCGGGGCTTCTACTACTACACCCGCACGGAGGAGGGAAAGCAGTACCCGATCCACTGCAGGAGACCTGGCGCCCTGGACGCCGCCG
>Ga0316622_100003112_pt1 | contig 11758 bp, 9 predicted proteins | sample OWC_Aug_OW2_C1_D_FD_207646 | JGI IMG/M metagenome (GOLD analysis project Ga0316622, IMG submission 207646) | Wetland soil microbial communities from Old Woman Creek delta, Ohio, United States - OWC_Aug_OW2_C1_D5_C | ecosystem: Environmental > Terrestrial > Soil > Wetlands | place: USA: Ohio... | reverse complement strand
CGCGCAGGCGCGCGGATACATGGAGAGCGGCGGGCTCGTGCCCGACGAGGTGATCCTGGGCCTCATGCGCGAGCGACTCGCCCAGCCGGACGCGACGAAGGGGTTCATCCTCGACGGCTTTCCGCGGACGATCCGGCAGGCCGAGGGGCTCGACCGCCTGCTCGTCGACAGCGGGCGCACGCTGGACAAGGCGATCGACATCCAGGTCGCGCGCGAAGAGCTGATCCGCCGCCTGACCAGCCGGCGGGTCTGCCCGCAGTGCAAGGCGGTCTACAACCTGGACTTCAAGCCGCCCCGCCGGCCGGGCGTGTGCGACGCGTGCGGGGGCGGCATCGTGCAGCGACCCGACGACCGCGAAGAAACCGTCGTCCAGAGGCTCGAGGTCTACGAACGGCAGACGGCGCCGCTGATCGACTACTATCGCCGGCGCGGCCTGCTGAGCGAGATCGACGGCAACGCGGGCTACGACGCGGCGCGGGCGGGGATCGAGCAGGTGCTGCACGGCGGAGCCGATCGATGATCGCGGTCCGGCAGCCGGATGAGATCGAGAAGATCGCCCGCAGCTGCCGCATCGTCGCCGAGGCGCTCCGCCTGGCCGGGGAGATGATCCAGCCGGGGATCACGACGAAGGAGATCGATGCCGAGATCGAGAGGTTCATCCTCTCGCGAGGAGCACGGCCCTCGTTCAAAGGGTATCAGGGCTACCCCGCGAGCGTGTGCGTCTCGGTGAACGATGTGGTGGTTCACGGCATCCCCGGAGACCGGCGCCTGGCCGCGGGCGACATCGTCAGCGTGGATGTGGGCGCCTACCAGGAGGGCTACCACGGCGACGGCGCCTGGACCTTCGCGGTGGGCGAGGTGCCCCAGGACATCGCGCGGCTGTTGAAAACGGGGCGCGAGGCGCTCGAACAGGGGATCCAGAAGGCTTGGCCGGGGCTGCGGCTGGGCGAGATCTCCCACGCGATCCAGAGCGTGGTCGAGGCCCAGCGGTTCTCGGTCGTGCGCATGCTGGTCGGGCACGGCATCGGCAGCCAGCTCCACGAGGAGCCGCAGGTGCCCAATTTCGGCAGCCGCCAGCAGGGGCCCATCCTGGCGGCCGGCTACGTGATCGCCATCGAGCCGATGGTGAACCAGGGTGGGCTGGAGGTCTATACGGACAAGGATCGCTGGGCGGTGATCACGCGCGACCATTCGCCCTCGGTCCACTTCGAGCATACGGTCGCGATCACCGCCGGCGGGCCGCGCGTGCTGACCACGCTCGACGGCGGCGGTTGGCCGCCCGAGAAGCCGTAGGGCGGGCGGGAAGCGCGGAAGATCGAAGCCCGGGGCGCGGCGCGGTCCGGGCGGACGGCAAGGAGCAACGGCCATGAAAGTACGTTCGTCGGTCAAGAGGATCTGCGAGAACTGCAAGATCATCCGCCGCAAGGGTGTCGTGCGGGTGATCTGCAAGCGCAATCCCCGGCACAAGCAGCGTCAGGGGTAGCCCGCTCGCCGGCCGCGGGGCGCTCGCATGCGCCCGGCGCGGAGCCGGCGTCTGGTAAGGAGGTTCAGCCTTGGCTCGTATCGCCGGAATCGATCTCCCCAACGAGAAGCGCGTCGAAGCCGCGCTCACCTACATCTTCGGCATCGGGTTTCCGACCGCGCGGCGGATCCTGTCCGCGACGGGCGTCGATCCCAGCCGCCGGGTGAAGGACCTGAGCGAGGAAGAGGCGGCGCGTCTGCGCAACGAGATCGAGAACAACTATCGCGTCGAGGGTGCGCTGCACACCGAGATCGGCATGAACGTCAAGCGGCTGATGGACATCGGCTGCTACCGCGGCATGCGCCATCGCCGCGGCCTGCCGGTCCACGGGCAGCGCACGCACACGAACGCGCGCACCCGCAAGGGCCCGCGCAAGTCCTCAGGCGCGTTGAAGAAGAAGGTCGCGACCCCCGCCAAGTAGGGCGGGACGCGGCTGCGGCCCGCCCCGCGGCATCTGCCGGAAGGGGCGCGGGCGAAGCGGCCGGAGCGCCCGCCAGGTGGGCGCGCGGGTCTCGAGCAGGGCGCGTCGCCGCAGGCAAGCGCCGCCGGCCGGGTGAAGAGGCGGGCCGGCTTCAGGGGAAGAACGGACGGAGTCGGAAGGGCTGAGGGAAGGAGAGCAGGGGTGGCCAAAGAACGGCGCAAGAAGAAGGAACGGAAGATCCCCCCGAACGGGGTCGCCCACATCCACACGAGCTTCAACAACACGATCATCTCGATCACCGACATGAGCGGGGCGGTGATCACCTGGGCGAGCGCCGGGAAGGTCGGGTTCAAGGGATCGCGCAAGAGCACGCCCTTCGCCGCGCAGACGGCCGCCGAGACGGCGGCGCGCGAGGCGATCAACCTGGGCATGCGGCGCGTCGAAGCCTGGGTGAAGGGTCCGGGCTCGGGGCGCGAGGCGGCGATCCGGAGTCTCGCGGCGGCGGGAATCGAGATCACCGCGATCCGCGACGTCACTCCGATCCCGCACAACGGCTGCCGGCCGCCCAAGCGGCGGAGAGTTTAGCGCGGTCGTCCGCGCGGGGCGGCGCGGACGCGCACCGGTGGGGTGCGTTCCGCGGCGCGGGCGCGGCGAGCGGCGCGGTTCGAGGTTCGCTTCGGGATTCGATTCGGCGCCAGGTTCGGGGTTCGGTCCAGCGCCAGGTTCGGTCGGGATTGCGCGGCGGCATTCGTCGCGTTCGGTTGCGAGGAGTGGAGGACACGCATGGCCGTCTACCATGATCCCAAGTGCAAGCTCTGCCGCCGGGAAGGCATCCGCCTCTACCTGAAGGGCGAGCGCTGCTTCACCGAGAAGTGCGGCATCGAGACCCGGGCCTACCCGCCGGGCGAGCACGGCCAGACGCGCCGCCGCAAGGACACGCCCTATGGTCTCCAGCTGCGCGAGAAGCAGAAGGCGCGGCGCCTCTACGGCGTCCTCGAGCGGCAGTTCCGCAACTACTACTACAAGGCTGCGCGGCGCCAGGGCGTCACCGGCGAGATCCTGCTCCAGATGCTCGAGCTCCGGCTGGACAACGCCGTCGCCCGCGTCGGGCTGGCTGCCTCGCACTGGGCGGCGAAGCAGCTCATCTCCCACCGCCATTTCATGGTCAACGGGAGAATCGTCGACATTCCGTCATACCAACTGCGGCCGGGCGACCTGATTTCCGTGCGCACGAAGAGCGCGAAGGTCGCCGCGATCGCCGACAATTTCACGAACCGGCGGCGCACCGAAGACCCGGCTTGGTTGGAGATCAACGAGAAGGAAATGACCGCTCGGGTTCTCCAGGTTCCTTCCCGCGAGCAGATTCCTGTGCCCATTCAGGAGCAGCTGATCGTCGAGCTCTACTCCAAGTAGCGATCGCGCGCGCGCGGGGCCATTGCGAGGATACCTCGCAAGGAGGGATGCAGAGATGAAGTGGAGAGTCCTCCAGATGCCGGACACCGTCACCCGGGACGAGTCCGTCTCGAACGAGCGCTTCGCCCGCTTCGTGGTCGAGCCGCTCGAGCGCGGGTTCGGCTACACGCTCGGCAACACGCTGCGGCGCGTGCTGCTGTCGTCGCTGCAGGGCGCCGCGGTGGTGGCCTGCAAGTTCTCCAACGGCGCGGTGCTGCACGAGTTCACCTCGATTCCGGGCGTGCTCGAGGATGTGACCGACATCGTTCTCAACCTGAAGCAGATCCGCTTCAAGCACCACGGCGACGGTCCGCGCACGGGGATCTTCCGCGCGACCGGCGAGGCGCACATCCGCGCCGGCGACCTGCAGATCTCCTCGGACGTCGAGATCCTGAATCCCGACCAACCCATTTGCACGGTCAATCGGGACGCGGACCTCGAGTTCGAGGTGGAAGTGGGCACGGGCCGCGGCTACATCACCGCCGAGGAGCACCAGAAGGTCGGCCAGCGGCCGCTGGGCACGATCGTCCTCGACACCAACTTCAGCCCGATCACCCACGTCAAGTACACGGTCGAGAGCGCGCGGATCGGCCAGCGCATCGACTACGACAAGCTGATCATGGAGATCTCGACCGACGGCTCGATCCTCCCCCAGGACGCCCTCGCCATGGCGGGCAAGATCCTGCGCGACCACTTCAGCATCTTCGTCAAGTTCGAGGAGGAGTTCGAGGAGGAGGCCGAGGAGAAGGTCGACGAGGAATTCACCCGCATCAAGGGGCTGCTGGAGAAGAGCGTCGACGAGCTCGAGCTCTCCGTGCGCTCGGCGAACTGCCTGCGGGCGGCGCGCATCCGCACGCTCGGCGACCTGGTTCGCAAGACCGAGCAGGAGATGCTGCTCTACCGGAATTTCGGCAAGAAGTCGCTGAAGGAGATCCAGGACCTCATCCAGGGCATGAGTCTCTACTTCGGCATGGACGTGACGAAATACCTGGGCGTGCGCGGCGAGGCTCCCGAGGCGTCGACTTCGGTCGAGATGGAAGAAGAGGAGCTGCCCGTCGGCGACGAGGACTAGCGATAGCCCGCCGGGCGCTGCGGCCGCGCTCCCGGGCGCGGATCGCGTAGAGCGGGCGGCGCGCGAGCGCAAGCGAGAGGCGCGGGCGGCGGACGGGTGCAGCCCGGCCATGCGATTCCCGCGGTTTGGCGCGGAGGGGAAGGGGAGACTGCGATGAGGCACAAGAAGGACGGGCGCCAGCTGAGCCGGACGGCCGCGCATCGCCGGGCGTTGATGCGCAACCTGACGACGTCGCTCTTCGAGCACGAGCGGATCGAGACCACGCTCGCGAAGGCGAAGGAAACGCGCCGCGTGGCCGAGCGGATGATCACCTACGCCAAGCGCAACGACCTTCACTCCCGCCGCCTGGTGGCGCGCGTGGTGCAGGACCCGCTCGTCGTGCGCAAGCTCTTCGAGACGATCGCCCCCTGGTATGCGGCGCGCCCGGGCGGCTACACGCGCGTGCTGCGTACCCGCGTGCGCCAGGGCGACGCGGGCGAGATGGCGCTGCTCGAGCTGGTGAAGACGGCCGAGCAGAAGGCCGCGGACCGCAAGGCGCGCGACGAGGCCGAAAAGGAAAGGGAAGCGAAGAAGGAGAAGAAAGAGAAGAAGGAAAGGGAGAAGAAGGAGTAAGCGCGGCTGCAAGAGCCAACTCCTTCTGCTCTTACATGGAACGAGGAACGACGGCCGCTTCTGGGCGGCCGTTTTCCGTAAGGGCTGTCATCCAAGGCAGGCCCTCTTTCGGACATGAGCGGAACCCGCCTTTCCGGATTGGGTAGGTAGAATTGCGGACAAGACGCACCCCACCTGTGAACAGCCTCGCAGGTGGGACGACCCTCCTCAGGTGAGACCCGGGATGGGGCCCCCGAAGAATGTTCGGGGGCCTTTCCCGTTGGTTGTGGATCGAAGAGTGTGCACGCGTGCGGCTCGGGCCCGCGGCAGACCGGCAGGGCCCACCCGCGATGGCGGCCCTTCGTCCTACCCTTGAGCGGGTCTACTGTAACTTGTTGCAAGACAGTGTCTTGTCCGATGCATCCCCGGAAGAAATGCACACTCTTCCATCCACAACCCAAAAAGAACCGGCGCCCACACTAGGCGGGCGCCGGCTCGAAGCGGGTGGGACTCGGGATTTCTCCCTATCCTCCCTGACAGGTGCGAGGCCTCCTGCCACCCAGATGGCCCGAGAGAACCACCCGGCTCTTGACTCGGGAACGGCCGCTCGAGGAGCGGCCGGGCGACCAACGAGGGCAATGATACCCGAGATCGTTCCAATGTCAAGCGGCGGGCAGGAAAGCGGAGGGCCTCATCCCTCGATCGAAACGGGCCGTCCCCACGCGGCGAGATCCTCGCGATGCGAAAGGAGGATCACTTGCCGCTCCTCGGCCACGCGCGCGAGGGTCGCGCGCATCTCGGCCAGGCGGGGGGCGTCGAACGAGAGGAAGGGATCGTCGAGGAGAAGCGGCAGACGCACGTCCTCGGACAGCAGCTCGGCCACGGCGAGCCGCAGCGACAATGCCAGTTGATCGCGCGCTCCCTGGCTGAGCTGACGGATCGTGCACGGCCGCCCGCCGTCGAGCACCTCGATCTCGAAGCTCTCGTTCAGGCGGGTCGAACGGCCGGGGCCCATCGAGAGGCGGCGGAAGATCGCGCCGACGGCCTCTTGAAGCCGCTCGCGATGCGTCTGGCTGAATAGCTCGTGCGCTTCCTTCAAAGTCAGGAACGCAATCTTGCACGCCTCGCTCTCACGGGCGAGCGTCTCACGCTCCTGTTCGAGCGCGCGCGCCTCCAGTTCAAGGATCGCGACGTTGCCCGCCCGCTTGCCTTCCGAGCGGGCTTCCGAGACGCGGTCGCGCAATTCGGCATCCTGCCGGCCCAAGCGCTCGGCCTCTTCCGCGCGCGAGCGGATGCGCGCTTCGATCTCCTCCTGGCGGCGCTGCAACTCCTCGGGATCCGCGTCGGCCAGCTCGCGGAAGAGAATCGCCTGCCCTTCGATGCGCCGGATGCGCTCGATTTCGTGCGCGCAGTCCTGCCGCAGCCCCTCGAGCCGGGCCTGCAGGTCGTGGTGGTCCGCCACGCCGAGCGACTGGAAGATGCCCGCAAGGGTCTCGGCCGCCTGGTGCGCCCGCTCGCGCAGTTCGCGCGCCTTGCGGAGCCGCTCGAGCGCGGCCGCAGGGTCGCCGTTCGCGCTGGCGAGGCCGCTCTTCAGTTGCTCTCGCTGTGAGGCGATCGCAGGCTCCAGGTCGGCGATCCGCTCCGCGAACGCGGCGATCTGGCGGTCCAATGGCTCGCGCTGCGCGCGGGCGGCGGCAATCCGTTCCTCGAGCGCGCGGCACTGTTCCACCGCCTTCTCGATCTCCTCACGCGGGCGGGCGATGGGGAAGGGCGCGCAGGCGAGGGCGAGCTCGGCGTCGCGCGCGGCGAGCAGCTCCAGGCGCGTGAGGGGGGGCGCAGCTTCGGCGCTCCTGCTTTCGTCCCGTCCCTCGCTCTGATTCAGAGCCTCGATCCTCGCCTGCGACTCGGCGAGCCGGGCCGCAGCGGATTCGAGCGCGCGGGCCTCGGTCACCCAGGCGTCCCACTCGGCGGCATCCGCCGCTCGAAGCCGCGCCACGATGCGGCGCGGATCCGCGATCGACGGTTCTTCAGTGAGAATGCCCGCGAGCACGGCCATGGATCTCCAGATCGAGGGAAGCTCGTCCAGCGATCGGGAAGGCCAGTCTTCGGGGCCGACCTCTGCACGGAGCTCCTCCAAGTGCGCCTGAACGGACGCCAGCCTCCGCGTCGTCTCCGACCAGTCGGCCACGAGCTGCCCGGGGTCGCCGCCCAGAACCGCCATGCGTTCCTCGGCGTCCTTCCATGCGGAGGCGGCGTTCTCGGCCGCTTCTCGGGCGCGGTCGATCTCTTGCGCGCTACCCGCGGAGACGCGCAGGCGGGCCAGGCTTTCCGAGAGGGAGAAGTAGCTCTGGATCCGATCCTCGATCGCCTGCAGCTCCGTGCCGTCCAACTCCGTCAAGCCGGGAGCGACCGCGTTCAAACGCGTATCCGCCTGCACCAACGTTCGCCGGACCGAGGAGAGCTTTCCGTGGGCCGCGCGCAGCTCCCGCAGGCGCGCGCCTCGCGTGCGTCCGTAGGTCAACGCCGCGACGATCGCCGCGACGACGAGGCCTGCCGCCAGGGAGGCCAGGAACTCTCCGTTGGGGCCGGGCGTCGGCAGGTGAGTCGCCACGAAGAGACCGCCGAAGGCGAGTACGAATCCTCCGAGCGCGGGCAGAATGACCTGGGGAATGAGTCCCGCGCGAATCACCCGCTGCGCCTCGGCGATGCGGGAGAGGAGGCGTCCTTCCTCACGGACGCATTCGAGCTTCTTCGCTACGGCCGTGCGGGCGTACGACCAAGGGGCGGGGAAGTGGGCCGGAGTCGGGGCCGCTTGGCCGATTCCCTCGGCCTGAGCTGCGAGAGCCGCCTGACGCGCTCCGGTTCTGGTTTCCGGCGGGGCGATGTCCGTCCGGTCGGGTGGGCCCAGGCGCTCGGTCAAGACGACCTCGGTCTGCTGCAGGTCGCTCTCGGCCGCGGCGAGCTCGGCCAACCGCGCTTCCTTCTCGCCGGCCAGGCGTTGGGCCTCGGCGGCCTCGAGCTTCAATCGCTCGCGTCGTTCCGCGAAAGCGGGCGCTTCCCGGCGCAGTTCCGCGGAGGCTTCGCCGGCGGCTCGCAGGGGGCCTGCGAGCCGCGTCTCGCACGCCCGGCGCTCGGCGCTCAAGCGTGCGCTCTCATCCACGCGCTGGAGGAAGCGCGGCAGTCTCGCGCGCAGGTCCTCGAGACGATGGACGGGCCGCGCGCGCAGGATCTCCGTCGCGGGATCGAGCGCGGCCCAGCGACGCGTGCGCTCGATCTTCGCCCGGCATGCGTCGGTCTCGTTTCGCAGCGCGCCCAGGTCGCGTTCCAGCTTTTCCCGCTCGGCGTGCACGCGCGACCATTCGTCGAAATCGCGGACGAGATGCGGGCGGCCGGCGACTTCGGCGTAGCGGTCGCGGATCTCCTGCCCGGCCCGCGCGACTTCGCCCTCGATTTTCGCCCCGCGCGCGAGCGCTTCCTCGCGTTCGGCCGCGAGGCGCGCCTTCTCGCGTTCCGTCTCGATCAGCTCCTGGAACCGCGCGGCGCGTTCGGCGAAGGGGAAGTCCGGTGCCTGGTACTCGGCGAGCCCGGCCGCCAGCTTCTCCTCGCTGTCGCGGCGGGCGATGGCGACGCGTTCGACCTCGCGCGCGGCCTTCTCCAGGTCGGCCGCGCGGGCGCGCAGATCGCGCAGCCGGCCGCGCGCGTCGGCCCACTCCTTCCAGTGCTCGAGCAAACGGGTGTCGGCGGCAAGACCGCGGCGCGCCTCCTCGAGGCGCGCGCGGATCTCCTCCATCTCCCCCTGCGAGACCTGCAGGTGGTCGAGCGAATCGGTCGCCGAGGCGAGCTGCGCCTGGACGAGGGCGAGCTTCTCGACGACGACCTCCAGGCGGCCGGGCTTCTGCAGCGTGACCGCGCGCGTCTTTCCCGGGCGCACGAGGCCCGCGTCGCGCGTTTCGCGCGTGATGTCGGCGAAGGAATCGAAGAGGTGCGTGAGGACGTCGACCACGCGGCCGCCGCTTCCGCTGATCAGGTGCTGGACGCCGGCCGGGATCTGGCGGCTGCGGTAGGCCGTCTCTTCGGGCGTGCGGTCCTCCGGGTCCTGGGTGACGCAATAGGTGAGAAGGAAGAGGGCGAGGTCGTCGAAGCCGAGGAGTTCGCGCAGGAGTTGATCGTATCGCCGGCGCGAGTCGCCACGGCCCGAGGCGCGATGCTCGTCGCTGAAGAGGACGCGCCAGGCGTCGGTCGCCGGGGAAGGCGGGGCGAGGAGCGCGGCGCTCTGCGCGGGCGAGTCGTCCCTCGTCGAGGCCACCGTCCAATCGACCCTGTGCGTGGCGAAATCGCGCTGGATGCGATGCCATTCGCCGCCGTTCCAGAGCGTCAGCCCGCCGCGATAGGGGAGGGGCGTCTCCCAACTCTGATAGCGCGCCGTGCCCCAGGCTTGCGGATCCGTCTTCTCGGGCAGGCCGAACAGCACGGCCAGGAGGCCCGCGAGGAAGGTCGACTTGCCCGATTCGTTGGGCGCGATGAGGAGATTCAGGCCGTCACCGAAGGCGAAGCGCGTCGCGCGCCCATAGACGCCGAATCCCTGCAGTTCGAGCCGGCGAATCGTCACCCGGCTGGACCTCGTCGCGGCGGAAGCTTCCGTCCGGCTGTCCGTCTTCACCCGGTTCATGATCCTGCTCCCCGGCTCCAGTGGTCGCCCGCCTGCTTTGGTGCCCGCCCTCCGGCTCCCGCGCCCGTGCTGGCGCCCGCTCCCCGGCTCTAACGTCCTCGCGCGATCGTCTCGAACGTGGCCAGTCCCCGCGCGAGGGCCTGGCTCAAGAGTTCCTCCGCGCGCGCATCGCCGGCTTCGCGCGCCGCGGCCATGCGCTCGCGCAGCAGGTGAACGAAGAGGCCGCGCACCGTCGGTTGATGCTCGAAGCGCTCGAGATCGTCCGCCGACGCGCGGACGCTCGCGTCTTCGATTTCGAGATGGAAAGCCCGGCCGCTCAGGCGGCCCTGGAGGGCGCCGGGATCGAGGTCGTCCGGCCGCGGGCCCTCGAGCACGAGGCGGACGATCTGCTCGCCGTCGAGATCGGTCTCCAGCGCGTGGATGAGCTGTTCCTGATCCTCGAAGCGATGGAGATCGACCTGGCGAGCGCTCACCGTCCGGACGGGGAACGGAATGCGCTCGATGTGGGCCCTGCCGCTTGGGAAAGAAACCACGGTCAGCTCGGCGACTCCCGGATCGTCGAAGCCTTTTCCGTTCAGCGTTCCCGGATAGACGGCGACCCCGCCGGAGTAGCGGAGCTCGGCCGGCTTGTGGATGTGCCCCAGCGCGGCGTAGGCAAAGCCCGCTTCGCCGAGGGTGCGCCCGTCGATGCGATACGTGCGGTCGACGGGATCGGCATCCAGCGTGCCGTGGAGGAGGGCGATCGCGACCGGCTGCTGGCCGCCGGTCATCGGCGTCTCATGGATTCCCGGCCGAGGGGCGTCGGTTGCCGTCTGCGGCGAGTCGATGGCCTCCGGCGCCTGATCAACCGGGAGTCTGGGGGTAGGTGCCGCCATCCGTTTTGCGCTCAGCCCGGCCGTGAAAGCGAGCGAGTGGACGACGCAAGGCGTGCCGGCGAGGTCGAAGGTCGCGACCGGCTCGAGTCGCGGACAGGTCACGAGTACACCCGGCCATGAGGGAGCCTGGCGGTAGACGGAATCGGGATAGCTGTACTCGTCGTGGTTTCCGGGCACGGTGACGAGCGTTCGTCCGCTCGCCGGGATCTGCTTCAATACATGGATCACGCGCCCGAGGAGAAGCGATTCAGGCTGGTGCGTCTCGAAGAGGTCGCCCGCGATCAGGACCGCGCCGATCCGGTTGTCGCTGTTGAGCGCCCAGTCGACCACGCGCTCGAGTGTCTGCACCGCCTCCTCGGTCCGTTGGGGACCGCGCGCCCCCAAGTAGGAGTGTGCGAACCCCAGGTGGAGGTCGGCGAGATGGAGGATTCTGCGGAGCGCCATGAGTGCTCCTTTCGAGCCGCGGACCCTGTCGCGGCACGCGGCTGGCGATCCGTATGCGCCAGAACCGGCGACTCTCGCTCGAGCCTCTTGGCAGGGTGCCCGGCCGAATGCAGGCGCGCGATGACGAGGTCCGGAAGCCGACCGGTCTCAAGCGCTTCTGGGAGACAAGATCCGTGCCCTGAACCGACGGCCGGAAGGGTGTTTCTCATCAGGATCCCGGCTGTCCGCCCGCGCTTTCCGGGTGAATGGCTCTCGTCAGCGTTTCATGCCGGTTATAACGGGAAGCGCAAGGCATCACAAGGGCGGCGATTGCGCCCGACGAGCCACTGGTATGTTGCCCAACCGGCGCAGGGCCCTCAACCGGTGTCGGCCAATCCATTGGGATTATCGGCCGATCCCCGATTCCGGATAGTGGGGGGGGGCGAGGAGCCGGCGGGACGGCCCAACCGGCGGTCCAGATGGCGGTTGACAGGAGGGGGGTCGTTCGGACATCATTCCTGGTCGCGATTCGGAGTCGGCTCGGGGCGGGCGGACGTTTTGGGGCTGATTCGCCGTGGCCGTCAGGACGATGGCTTCAGGCGAGAGCGCTCCGGATCGCGCATCTTCCTCGGTAGCTCAATCGGTAGAGCAACCGGCTGTTAACCGGTAGGTTCGAGGTTCGAGTCCTCGCCGGGGAGCTGAGATGAGCCGTCTCGAACTGAGGCGGCTCGTT
>Ga0316622_100003111_pt1 | contig 11759 bp, 7 predicted proteins | sample OWC_Aug_OW2_C1_D_FD_207646 | JGI IMG/M metagenome (GOLD analysis project Ga0316622, IMG submission 207646) | Wetland soil microbial communities from Old Woman Creek delta, Ohio, United States - OWC_Aug_OW2_C1_D5_C | ecosystem: Environmental > Terrestrial > Soil > Wetlands | place: USA: Ohio... | reverse complement strand
ATGACCAACCCCTTGAACTTGGGGAAGTTGACCGTTGACTCCACTAGTGTGTCGTCAAGGTCGAAGATGACCGCCTTGATGCTCCGGATCCTCGAATCTAGCGCTCCGTTCACTATCCTTCCTCGGATGAGCCCGGAATCCCCCATCGGCGGATAAAGCCTTGCTGCTGGCATAGGCAAAATCCGTGTTATCACGACTGATTTCCACTGCAACACGTATAAGAATCAAGAATGGGAATAGCCCGTTCAAGAGATTGGAAGAAGCAATAACTTTTGCATCGGACCTAAGGTCAGCCACTCTCCTCCCCCTTTCCCCCCTGACCGGTTCGCAGCTTCTTTCAATCTCTGACCCCCCTTTCTAATCAGTCTCCTTCGCGAGGCAATCCTACTCCACCAATGCACTTTTCCCAGCGGCCCTCCCCTATGCCCCATGCCAGACCATGTGGTATGGAAGTTGCTAAATACTGTCATCTCAATCCTTTTTGACAATCGCCCCGGGACATCTGGAACGGATTGCGCGGGCAGATGTTATCCCGGCCCGAATCGAGAGGCATGTGTCTTGAAGGATGACAAGGGGAAATCAGGGTCGTCGACGGACCTCACCAGGATGAAGGCCGAGATTGTCAAGATCTCGAAGGAGGTCAAGGGCCAAATCGGGTTCTACATGAAGCACGTAGAATCCGGCAAGGAGATCGCGATCGACGCGGACAAGATCTTCCCCTTGGGCAGCGTTTTCAAGATACCGCTCATGGTCGAGGTGTTCAGGCAGGTTGATGCAGGGCTGATCTCGATGGACGAGAAGATCAAGCTCGAGTCAAGGAACATGTGCATCGGTTCTGGCATTCTGCAGTATCTAACGCCAGGGCTCGAGCTCACGGTAAGGGACCTGGTCACGCTCATGATTGTCGCGACGGACAACACGGCGTCCGAAATGCTATGGAAGCGGATCGGAATCCAGAGCGTCAACATGCTCATTAGAGACCTCGGGCTCGCTAAGACATCCATTTACCTTCCATGGAGGGAGGGATTCCTGATGACGATGGGCAAGGGCCCATTCAAGGACATGGCGTCCGTCGAGGCTGCCAGGATCTGGAAAGGTATGCCGGACATGGAGCGGATGAAGGTCCTCAACGACATCGACAGAGATTATGCGAACCTCTCGATCGAGGAGTTCAGGCACAGCTACGAGAACCTCTACGGCGTCAAGGAGCAGAAGAAGTTCAAGATGCAGAGGGAGTACGACCAGGTCTTCGATAACCTGGGAACGCCCCGCGAGATCGGCATGATGCTCGAGAAGATCCTCAAGGGGGAAGTCGTGTCCTCCCGCAAGAGCGAGGAGATGCTTTCCATGCTGATGCGGGGACATACAGGTTCTTCGTTCCCGCAGTTCCTGTCCGAAGATGTGCCCGTCGCCGCGAAGGCGGGAATCACGGCTGGCTCCGTGAACAATGCGGGCATCATATATGTGTCTCCCAGGTCACACATTGTGCTATGCGTGTTCTTCAAGAACCTTGAGGAGAAGAACCCCGACAAGGCGCAGATGGCCGAGGCGAGGATTGCCAGGCTCATCTACGACAACTTCACCAGGGTCAAGTGACGCCCCTCAGCGTCTGAATATGATCTCCTTGTCTCGAAGCTCCGAAGCGAGCCCTCCCCTCCTCGACATATCCTTGCTGGAGATACAGAGGGGCACGACCGATACGTTCGTCTCAGACTTGACCTCCAATGCGAACTCGCTGGCCTTTTCCTTTGCCTGATCAGCCGACATCGAGGTGTCCGAGTAGATGACTGCCACGTCGACGTCGTCTCCGGGAGCATGCTCTCCCCTGCCTATGTTCCCGAACAGCCTGCATTCATCAACCCATTCGTTCTGTCCGAGCCTCCTGGCGAAGAGAATAGCCGCCGAGCGCTGAGGGTCCGTCTCCGGCACGAGGCGTATGGTACGCAGCTTCTCGCGGTCATCCGTGATGGCGACGCTGACAGCGTTCCCGACCTTCCGAGTCTTCAGGAATCCGGATTTCTTGAGCTCCTTCACGGCTCGCCAAGTCGTCATCGTCGGCACTCCTGAGACCTTGGCGAGCTCGTTTATCGTGAAGTCGCGGTCGGGGTAGGCCTTCAGCGTACGAATCAACTCGATCCTCCCCTTCTTGGCCAGTATGCCTATCAGCTCGGCTGAAATCATCGAAATCATACCTCGAATGGTATGGATATATCATCATAGGTATAAAATGATGACACATAAGCAGGGCCAGCATCCCAAGAAACCCACACATTAGTCCCCTCAATACTGCCAATTCGGGCGCACTCACGCGCACGCCCGGGGCAAACCTATAATGCCGACCTGGATGATTCTAAGGAGGGCTCCGGGAGGTAGCATGGACAACAGGGAGATAGCCGCAATTTTCTACGAGGTTGCAGACATCCTGGACCTTCAGAACGTCGCGTTCAAACCGAACGCCTACCGACGGGCCGCAAGAAGCATCGAAGCTCTCGAGGAGGACATCTCGAAGATGGCATCTGAGGACCGCCTTACGGAGATTCCCGGGATAGGCGATTCGGTGGCGAAGAAGATCCAGGAGATCCTCCGGACGGGGGAGCTGTCGTACCTGAGCAAGCTCCGGAGCCAGATACCTGAGGGACTCCTTCAGATTATCTCGATACCGGACGTTGGCCCTAAGACCGCCATGCTACTATACAAGGAGCTGGGAATCGAGAACCTTGAGCAGCTGAGGAAAGCCGCCGAGGAGCACAAGCTCCGGGATATCAAGGGTTTCGGCGAGAAGTCGGAAGAGAAGATCCTCCAGGGGATGAAGACCCTCGAGAGCAAGGGAAGACGCATGCTTCTGGGCGAGGCCTATCCCGTCGCAACAGCGTACGTCGAGTACCTGAAGTCCCGCGGCTCTGCGGACATGGTCAGCTTGGGTGGCAGCCTGAGGCGCGGCAAGGAGACGGTGGGCGATATCGACATCCTCGTGGGCGACGAAAGCCCGGAGGAGGTCATGGAATCGTTCGTCAACTACCCTTTGGTGAAGGATGTCCTCATGAGAGGCCCGACCAAGTCCAGCGTGGTCTTGAAAAGCGGCCTCCAGGTCGACATCAGGGTAGTGGATGCAGAGAGCTGGGGTGCTGCCCTGATCTACTTCACGGGCTCCAAGGACCACAATGTGGTCATCAGGGGGATCGGAGTCCAGCTTGGGCTCAAACTGAACGAGTACGGTCTCTTCGAGAGGGATTCGGGGAAGCTCATCGCCGGAGCGCAAGAGGGAGATGTGTACAAGGCGCTCGGACTTCGATGGATGCCGCCCGAACTCCGTGAGGCGAACGGTGAGGTCGAGGCGTCCGCAGCCGACAAGTTGCCGGTCCTGGTGGAACAATCGGACATCAAGGGGGACCTTCACGTCCACACGGAATGGAGCGACGGTGTGGGCACGATCGATGACTTGCTTGAAAACGCCATGTCCAGAGGCTACGAGTACGTGGCAGTGACGGACCATTCACAGAGCCTGAAGATTGCGAACGGCCTGTCGCCGGACCGTTTGCTGAAGCAGGTCGATGCCGTGCGCAAGGCCGAGGACAGACTGGGGGGTGAGCTCAAAGTTCTAGCGGGGAGCGAAGTGGACATCAAGCCGGACGGTTCGCTCGATTTCCCCACCTCTGTCCTGAAGGACCTGGACGTTGTTATCGGCTCCGTCCACTCCAGGTTCAGGATGGGCAGGGACGATATGACCAAGAGGATCGTGAACGCCATCGGGTCGGGACAGGTCGACATCCTTGGGCATCCGACCGGCAGAATCATCGGCCAACGGGACCCCTATGACATTGACCTTGAGAAGGTGTTTTCTGCGGCGAAGTCTTCACGGGTATGCATGGAAGTAAACTCCTTCCCAGATCGTCTGGACCTGCGGGACGCGCATTGCAGGCTAGCCGGTCAGGCGGGGGTCATGGTGGCCATTGGAACCGATGCGCACAGGTCGGACCAGCTGGATCACATGCGGTTCGGCGTGACCACCGCCAGGCGAGGCTGGCTCGAGAAAACGAGCGTGCTCAACACCCTCAAGGCGAAGGAACTCGTGGCTCATCTCAGGAGGCGCAGGGGATGAGCGACGATCGTTCGCGTGCGAGAGCCCGCATCAGACAGCTCGTGGATGAGATAGCCCACCACGATTTCAAGTACTACGCCGAGGACAGCCCCGAGATATCGGACCACGAATACGACCTCCTTATGTCTGAGCTCAAGAGCCTCGAGGAGAAGTACCCCGACCTAATACAGCCAGACTCGCCCACGCAGAGGGTCTCGGGCACTCCCCTCGACAGGTTCCCGCAGGTGGAACACAAGGTATCGATGCTCAGCCTGGGCAACTGTTATTCTCCCGAGGAGCTGAAGGAATTCGACGCACGCGTAAGGAAGGCGCTTGGTGAGGACCAGAAAGTCGATTACGTCGTCGAGCCGAAGATAGACGGTCTTGGCATTGCACTGCTTTACGAGGATGGCCAGCTCGTCCGAGGAGCGACCCGGGGAGACGGCCGCGTGGGAGAGGAAGTGACGACTAACATCCGGACCATCAAGAGCATCCCGCTCAGGCTCAGGCATGATGGCCCGCTCAGGACGGCCGAGGTGAGGGGAGAAGTGTACATGCCCAGTGAGGGCCTGAGGAAGATGAACAAGGAGAGGGAGGCTGCTGGAGAACCTCTGTTCGCGAACCCTAGGAACGCAGCCGCTGGCTCGATACGCCAGCTCGATCCCAAGGTTGCGGCCTCAAGGCCGCTGGACGCATACTTCTATACTCTGAGCTACAGCGAGCAGCCGATGCCACCGACGCACGAGAAGTGCCTCGATATGATGCGGGCTAGCGGGCTCAGAACGAGCCCGCACACCGTGAAGCTCGGCTCGATCGAGCGGGTCCTGGAGCATGTCCTCTCCTGGGAGTCGAAGAGGGATCAGGTCGGGTACGACATTGACGGCATGGTCGTGAAGGTCAACTCCCTCGACCAGCAGGTCAAGCTCGGCTACACGTCCAAGGAGCCGAGGTGGGCTGTCGCCTACAAGTACCCGCCCAAGCAGATGACCACCAAGCTCTTGGATATTCAAGTCCAGGTCGGCAGGACGGGGGCGCTCACTCCGGTCGCGGTTCTCGACCCTGTCCAGGTGGGCGGCGTGACAGTCTCCCACGCGACCCTTCACAACGAAGACGAGATCAAGAGAAAGGATCTCAGGGTCGGGGACCAGGTACTGATTGAGCGCGCGGGAGAGGTTATCCCACAGGTCGTCAAGCCTATCGTCGAGCGCAGGACGGGGAAGGAGAAGGTCTTCGAGATGCCCCGGAAGTGCCCCGTGTGCGGGTCCGAGGCCGTCCGCGAGGAGGACGAGGCGGTGAGGAGGTGCGTGAATGCTTCGTGCCCCGCCCAGGTGAAGGAGAGGCTCACTCATTTCTGCTCTCGTGACGCGATGGACTGCGAAGGGGTCGGGCCGGCTCTCGTCGACCAGCTCGTTGAGAACGGTCTGGTATCCAACGCCGCGGACCTCTACAGGCTGACCAAGGACGACCTGCAGGAGCTGGAGGGGATCAAGGAGAAGTCCTCTCAGAAGATCGTCAGCTCTATCAGAGGAAGCCTCGACAGGGATTTCGCGCGCGTCCTGTTCGCCCTCGGGATCCGTCATGTGGGCTGGACGACGGCTGCTGCGCTCGCCGAGGCCGCGGGCAACATGGAGAAGCTCCAGTCCACCTCCGTGGATGATCTGTCGATGGTCGAGGGCATCGGGCGGGTGGTCGCTGAATCCGTCCGCGACTTCTTCGACAATCCCGAGAACGGGCGTCTCATCGACGGCCTGCGGAAGGCCGGCCTGAAGATGGAGACCGGGAAGAGGATGGGAGGTCCCCTCGAAGGCATGGTGTTCCTTTTCACGGGAGAGCTCAAGTCGATGTCCCGGTCCGAGGCCGAGAAGTTGGTCGTGTCGCTCGGTGGAAAGATGGGCGATTCCGTCACGAAGGCCACCAGCCACGTGGTCGTTGGAGAGAATCCGGGATCAAAGCTAGCAAAGGCCAAGAGCATGGGCAAGTCCGTCATCGACGAGAAGGCATTCCTCGAGATGACGGGGAAGAGTTGACGCATCGGGAACATGCTTTCGCCTGATGATACTGGCGGCGACCAATTCTTATAGCTGGCGCGTCAAAGAAGTATGTGTAGATATTAGCTAGCGGAGTGGGAACTAGATTGCCGATTGACACTGCTCGAACCAAGGGCAAGGGCGTTTCCGAGGCCGCAGATCCGGCGGACCAATACCAGAAGAAGCTCCAGAGGATTCTCAAGGGCACCCCCATGGACAATCAGCGCCTTTCCGGTGCTGTATCACCGTTCGAACTGAGGCGCATGAACGAGCAGACCAAGCAGGCGATTCTGTCCCCAGCGCTGGTGAACCCTGCATCTGTCCAGCAGGAAGAGGAGCCGCTCTTTCAATGCACAGAGTGCGACATGATCGTGAAAGGGTCGGACCCGTATTGCCCGTTCTGCGGGGCGATATTCGCAGACGGACCGATGGCTGAACAGCAGGGAGCGGAGGAAGACGAAGAGAAGCCATTCGCGGAACGCCCGATGGTGGACAAGCCGGTCCAGCGGGAGCCCATGGTTAGGCCCGAGATGTTCGACATCTTCTCGATGCTGAAGACAGGCTCCCGGTCACGGGACATGATGTACCAGGAGGCCCTCAGGGGGTTTAATGGATCTGCAAGGCTTCTCGAGGAGATCGAGCACCTGATTTCAGACGTCAGCTCGCTCGGGACGGACACCTCCAAGGCGAGGAGGCTCATCAGCAGCGCCTGGGAGGCCTGCCGGGACGGCGACTGGAACCTCGTGACCACCATTGCGAAACAGGCCGAACAGATGATGGAACCAAGCATTCCGAATCTTGTGAGGTCTGAGATCGCGAGGGCCAGGGAATACCTCACGACCGCGAAGATGGCGGGCGTGGACATCTCCGGATATGTCGTCAAAATAAAGAGTGCGATGGCTGCCCTGCATGGCGGCGACCCGGACGAGGCCTTGAGGCTCACCAAGGAGCTGATGGATTCCCTGAGAGAGGACTCGGTCTCCTGGAAGTAGGGCGCTTCAGCCTCTCCAGGCGATGGTCGGACTGATGATACGGGCGGCGCAGGTTTTTTAACGGCTCAGATTCCTGTTGAGTGACAGATGCTAGAGGACGCGACGGCCCTTGACTCTCTCGGCTGGGAGGTTCTCAAGAAGGCGCTCAACCAGAGGGTGGTCGCGGCGAGGCCGAGGTTCATCCCCAGCGCTGTGAACCGAGTATGGGTGGTCGAGACGAACGTCCGCCCAGTTGTCGTGAAGCGGTTCCTCTCTGGAAAGTGCGACATCGAGTTCGAGTCGCTCCTACAGGCGAAACTCGCAGGAGTCACGGTCCCCTATCCTTTGGCTAAGGAGGGCGAGTATCTCGTCTCGGAGTACGTCCCGGGCGAGAGCTGCGACCTGCTGATACACAAGATGTTCAGTCAGTCCGCTGCCGAGAACCTTGGCAGATGGCTCGCGGCGTTTCATGCCAAGATGTCCTTCGAGGGCGGGGGCAAGATAATGCAGGACGCTATCCCGTCGAACTTCGTGATGAGCGAAGGGACCGTCTACGGGTTCGACCTCGAGGACACCACGCCCGGGGACCCTATGGACGACGTGGGCAAGATGGCCGCCGCGATAATCGGTAATGAGCCGTTCTTCACACCCATCAAGTTCGATCTCTGCCTGCAGATGCTCAGGAACTACGGCGATTCGATCGGGAGGGACGTGGTCGAGGATTCCAGGAAGTATGTGTCGAAGCACCTTCAGATGGACGCGAGAAGGAAACCTCTTTTCAGAAGGACCATTGTCCGCGCAGCGAAGGCAATAGAGAAGGGATGGCCCAGCCTTCACTGAGCAACACGCTATGGTTTTGATGCATAGCAGGGATCGATAGCGATCACTGCTGCGCGGCTGGAGGTTGCTGCTGGGCAGGGGGAGCCGCCTGCTCCTTCGCCGCGTCATCCATCCTCTTTCTCGACCGAGCCCTCAGCTCCTCAAGCTTCTTGGTGATCTCAGAGATGCTGTCGGCCTGCTCGCCGATCACCTGCTTGCGCTTGTCGAGCGTGACCTTCATCTTCTCGATGTTCTGCTTCTCCTGGGCTATCTTGTCCATCTCCTCGGAGAGGCCAGCGCGGCGTTTGTCCATCTCCTCGATGCGATCCTTGAAGCCCGACTCGCGCTTCTCAAGGTCCTGCTTCGACTTCTCAATCGCGGCGTCCCGCTCGCCCAGAGCCTTCTCCTTCACTTCCAGCTCTGCGAACCTGCCGGCAACATGCTTCCTCTCGGTCTCGAGCCTGGCCATCTCCTCATCTATCTTGGCCTTCATCTTGGAGCCCTCGTTTTCGAGCGCCTTCTCCCTGTCGGAGAGCGCCTTGACCCGAGCCTCGAGCGCGTCCTCGGAGGCCTTCAGACCCTCCTGCCGCCTGGTCAGGTTCTTGCCCTCCTCGTTGATCTTCAGCTCGCGCTCGTTGAGGACCTTGATGCCGTCCTCGATCTCCGCCTCGCGCTTTGCCAGACCTGACTTGAGCAGCTCCAGGTCCTTCTTAGCCGCGTTGAGCTCCTCCCGCCGAGCCTCCGCCTTGGCTTTCGCCTCCGCGACCGCCGCTTCTTTTGCGAGCATAGCCTTCTCTCGCTCGGCGAATGCGGCCTCGCGCTCTGCGAATGCCTGGACACTCTTCTGGTTACCTTCAATGGTTGCCTGGATCGCGGCCTCCCGCTTGTCCAGTTCCTTCTGCCGCTTGTCCTGATCCCTCAGGAGGGACTCGACCCGCTCTTCGGAGTGGGATATGTTCTCCTCCTTCTGCATGATGCCCGTCTGTCTCGCATCAAGCGCGCTTGCCTTCGCCTTCAGTTCCTCATTGTCCTTCCCGATCTTGGCAAGGAGCGTCGAGAGCTCTGCCTGTCTTGCCTCGGAGCCCTTTTCGATGTCTGCCCTGAGCTTGTCGAGCTCGAGCTTCTCCTGGTCTAGGGCATGCTCTCTCTCCTTGAGCTGCTCGACGCGCTTGCCGAGCTCCTCGCCCTGGGAAGCCAGCATGTCCTGCCTGGGCTTGATCTCCGCCAGGAGCTTGTCGTACTCCTTCTTCTTCGCATCGACCTCGTCGGCAACGGATTTGACCTTCATCTCCCGCTCTTCAAGGTTGGCTTGGAGCGCAGACAGTCTCGCCTTCGTTTCCTCGGATTCCTTGGCGAAAGCCGTTCTCGCCGATTCCGCTTCCTTGGCCATGGCGACCCTGGTCGACTCGACTTCCATGGCGAAGGTTGCCTTCGACGATTCAGCCTCTTTGGTAAGATTGGCCCGAGTCGACTCGACTTCCTTGGCGAAGTTCGCTCTCGCAGTCTCCGTCTCCTGTGAGAAAGCCTTCCATTCGTTCTGAAGCTTGGCCGTCTCGGCTTCGATGCTCTTCTTGCTCTCATTCAGGTTCGTCTCGAGGTCCTTCAGCTCACGGTCCTTCGCCTCAAGTTCCGCCTTCAGTTTGTCGACAACTTCCCTGTCCTTCGCGATGTTTGCGATGTTGGCCCGGGCCTCTTCGGTATCCTTCTCCCAGCGCGCCTTGTCATCTTGGAAGATCTTGAGGTCGTCCTCGTAGACTTTCTGCTTCTGACCGAGCTCCTTCCTCGTCTCATTGGCCACGATCAAGGCCTTCTCTGATTCATCCAGGGACTGCGCGATTGCCTCCTGCATCTTCCTGATTACCTCGCGCTTCGCGCCCGAGGCTGCCTCGAACGCCTGCTGATTCCTGAGCAACCCCTGCTCCCTCTCGAGCAAGAGTTGAACGCGCTCGTTGATCTGAGCGTGTCTGTCGTTGACTGTGGTCTCGAACTCCTTGAGCTCGTCCTGCCACTTCTCCGTCTCCTGGCGGAGGTGGTCGAGCTCCATCCGGAATTCCTCGAGCGCCACGCCCTCGAGGGCGAGGTCACCCCTGTTGGTCCCCAGGTCGTCATTGGCCTTCTTCGCGGCTTCCTGCTCCAGCTTGGCTTTCTGCTCAGCCTCTGAGGCGTTCTTGATCCGCATCTCTATGGTGGAGTCGAACGACTTCTCGACCGAGCCGAGCATTTCCCTTATCAGGGCGACGTCCTCGTCGTCGGGCAAGTCCTTGCCGATCGTTATGAAATGGAGCTTCGCACCCTTGATGACCATTCCCGTGCCCTTGCCAATGGAGAAGGCGCCGACGTTCGAGAACCCTCCCATGGATTGAATTGTCGCGAGCGTCTGGCCGTAGTCGAAATCGAGCTTCGTGCTGAAGATGAATTCTTTCACCAGACTGCCGTTCGCGTCCACTAGAAATCCTTTAGATAGCTTCTTGCCGAACATTGGACCACATCCGACCGGGGGAGCGTCGATGTCAAGGTCTGTTGAGCGTGGGCTGTACTCTTCACGAACACTTCAGGGGGAACCCACAATCCTGCAAACTCTTGGTGTCGTTATTCGGAAGCCACAAGATAACCTTTTCTACTCGGCCAATGGGGTACTGGCTCCAATCAGTACAGGACTGGACGAAAAACGCAGTCCGGGCCGTCTAGGGCTCGTATCTTCTCAGAAGGGATGCGTTCGTGACGACGGAGACCGAGCTGAGAGCCATTGCCCCCGCCGCTATGATCGGGCTGAGCAGTTCGTGAGTGAAGGGATAGAGGATGCCTGCCGCGATGGGTATGGAAGCTGTATTGTAGACCATGGCCCAGAACAGGTTCTCACGTATCTTCCGGAAGGTCTTCCTGCTGAGCTTGATGGCTGTCACGACACCCTTGAGATCGTCCCCAATCAGGACGATGTTCCCGGACTCAAGTGCGATGTCAGTTCCAGTGCCTAATGCGATCCCGATGTCGGCCTGAGCCAGCGCGGGCGCGTCGTTTATGCCGTCCCCGACCATCGCGACCACGTCTCCTCGTTCCTGGAACTCCTTGATCGCCCCCGCCTTGTCTCCCGGCATTACCTGCGCCTTGAACTCGCCTATCCCCACTTGGGCGGATATCGACCGGGCGGTCCTCTCGTTGTCGCCAGTCATCATGACGACCTTGAGCCCCATCTCCCTGAGGTAGGAGATGGATTCCTTTGCCTTGGGTTTGAGCGTGTCTGCCACGCCGATGAGCCCTAGGGGCTTCCCATCAACGACGCTCACCATAACCGTGATTCCTTCGTCCTCCAGCATCCGCATCTTCTCGTCCAAGGTATCCAGCCGGATCCCGAGCCTTTCGGCGAGTCTCCTGTTACCGACCGAAACGGTCCTTCCTCTCACCTGCGCCGTGATGCCCTCTCCTGGTGTAACCTTGGAGCTGTCTGGAGTGGCCAGCTCGATGCCCCTCGTCTCTGCGGCTGCTATCACCGCACGCGAAAGCACGTGCTCAGACCCTTTCTCAGCGCTTCCAGACAGAAACAGCAGGTCCTTCTCGTCGCCTCCCTCGGCGACCTCGATGCGGACGACCTTTGGCTCACCGATCGTGAGTGTGCCCGTCTTGTCGAATACCACCATCGTGAGCTTCCGGGCGTTCTCGAGGGCCACGGCGTCTTTGATGAGGACCCCCATCTGAGCCCCCCTGCCGGTACCGACGACTATCGCAGTTGGGGTTGCCAGGCCGAGTGCGCATGGGCATGCTATGACAAGGACGGCCACGAACGCCGTCAGCGAGAACGAGAGTGCGTCCCCGACGTCCCAGTACTGAGAACCAACGAAGTACCAGAATAGGAGCGTGACCACGGCG
>Ga0316622_100003110_pt1 | contig 11762 bp, 6 predicted proteins | sample OWC_Aug_OW2_C1_D_FD_207646 | JGI IMG/M metagenome (GOLD analysis project Ga0316622, IMG submission 207646) | Wetland soil microbial communities from Old Woman Creek delta, Ohio, United States - OWC_Aug_OW2_C1_D5_C | ecosystem: Environmental > Terrestrial > Soil > Wetlands | place: USA: Ohio... | reverse complement strand
GCGCGGCATCGTGCTGGCCGGGCATGAGGATGAACAGACGATCCCCATCTTGGGGCTTGTTGCCGCAGGGCCGCCGATCAACGTGGATGAAGTCGATGGCGGCCGGCTGGCGTTGGGTGCGTCCATGGGGATCAACAATCCTCGCTGTTTCGCCGTCCAGGTCGAAGGCGAGAGCATGATCGGGGAGCACATCGTGGAAGGCGATTACGTGGTACTCGATCCCGGGATGGAGCCGCGGAACGGGCAGGTCGTAGCCGTCGCCGTGGATGGTGCCGTCACATTGAAGACCTTCCAGCGCGTGGAAGACGGGGTCGAGCTGCGTCCGGCCAATCCACAGATGCGCCCGATCGAGGTTCGCGCCGGCACTGTGCACGACGCACGGGTGCTTGGAGTCGCGGTCACCTTGGTCCGCCGCCTGGGAGGAGTGTAGATGCGCCACGCGTTTCTGCTGCTGCTCATCCCCACACTCGCCACGGCTGACTGGAACGGAGGAGTCCCGGGGGCGTATCTCCGGTTCGGGGCATCGGCCCGGGCGCTGGCCATGGGTGGTCTGGATACTGTGCTTGGTCACGGAGATGGCGCCGCGTACGGAAATCCGGCGCAGGTGGGTCTGCTGGGTGCACAAGAGCTCTCATTCACTCACGTCGCCCTCTATGAAGGGACCTCCTATGACGCCGTGACAGCGGCGCTGCCCGGGCAGACCTGGGGCGGGCTTGATATCGCCGTGGTGAGTCTTCGTTGCGACGGATTCGAACAGCGTGGCGAGTTGGATAACCGCAATTCCATACCCGGTGACGAATTTGGGACTGCGCACACCGCCATCATGGCAGGCTGGGGTCAGGATCTGACCCAGTTCGCGTTGGGGTCGTCCGTTGGCGGGCGGGTGAAGCTGGCTGCTCACTCCATGCTCGACGAGCGGGCTTTCGGGTTCGGCGCGGATCTCGGAATCGAGCATCGGATGGTCCTGCCATACCTGCGCCACTGGCTGGCGCCGCTCACCGTGAGCATGTCAGTGTCCAATCTGCTGGCACCGCGACTCCAGATGGATCAGGATGACGAGCAGTTCGCCAGGCGCCTCGATGTGGGTGCGAGCTACGAGGTGTCGCCGTTCGGGGCTCTAGGCCTCCAGGCCTGTCTGAGCGGGAAGGCGACCCGTCCCTTCGTGGTCGGCGTCGAGGCCTGGCCGCGGGAAGAGCTGGCAATCAGACTGGGGGTCAACGACACCGAATGGACCGCGGGCCTTGGTGTACGCTGGAAGTGGCTGGGCTTCGACTACGGTGTGGCGTGGCACGACGAGTTCTCCTCCAGCCACCGGCTGAGCCTTGTCGTCGCGCGACCTCAGCGCCCCGCCGTGGATGCCGAGGGAACGATCACGCTCAGCGATGCTTCTCGCTGGGTTGTACAGAATTACCGCGATCCTGAGGCCGCCCATGCCGCGCACCGGGTCGCACAGGCTGTCGGAGGAGGACGGGCCGCACGGCTGTACCGCTACGTCGTGGGAGAGCACCCGTCCACCCTGTGGGCTGCCCACGGTTGGCGCTGGTTCGGCGACCGTTCTTACGACCACCGAGACTGGGGGGATGCTGAGGCGAATCTCCTGCAACTGCTCCACCACCCGCGCCGGGATGATGTGGCACAGCCCGTGACCTGGTTCAGGCTTGGCGACTCCTGCGAACAGCTGCACCATTGGCGCACTGCGGTAGACGGCTATGAACTGGTAATGGCCGACCAGGGAGAATCCGAGTGGAAGGAAGAGTCATTCTTCCGGGCCGGCGCCGTGTACTTCCTCCACCTGCGGGATCATGCCGCCGCGGTCCGAGTCTACGAGGACGCGGTCAATCGCTACCCGGGGCGCGATCTGGCCGACGCGTACTACGCACTGGGCCGGTCATACGCAGCCTTGGAGCGGTGGCAGACATGCGTGGAAAGGATGGATACCTTCCTCGCCGGGTACCCCGACGATCCGAGAGTACCTTCCGCACTCTTCTGGAACGGCCGCGCCTTCTATGAGCTTGGTTTTCCGGAGGAGGCGCTTCCCCGGCTGGAACAGGTTGTGGAAGGATATCCACAGGACGATGTGGCCGATGATGCCATCCTGTTCAAGGGACATTGCCGCCGGCTGTCCGGGGATCTAGCCTTGGCCCGGATTGAATACGCGCGGGTGGTTAAGGACTTCCCCAGCAGGGATGCCGCGCCACTGGCGCAACTATCCCTGGGCATCGTGCTGCAGGATGAAGGGTCGCGGGAGCTGGCCGCTCGCGAGTTCGAGCGGTTCATTGCCAACTACCCCACGCATCCTGGTCGGAAGGAAGCCGAAGAACGGCTCAGTGCGTTGAGTCGCTGAGGATGGCCTGTGGATCATAGACCAGCACTGAGGCGGTCGTGGTGGACTGACCGGGAATCACCGGTGGATGTGACCCGGTGCGGCGTTCGATGTGTCCCGGGGAGAGACCGGAACAGGTCGGCTCAGGCCTGGGTACGGGAAAGGGTGGGAAGGTGACGAGAATCGAGACGAGTGCACGACCGGTGTGGGCGAGTCCACGGGTGCCCTGCATCCCCGCGTGTGCATACCCACCGGCACCAATGAGGGACCAAAGTGATGCAGGCGACTGACCGGTCGTGGCCAGGCAGTAGGTGACGCACGTGTACGCAGACGCTATGGTGATTCGTGGACGGACTGAGCGGGGGTGGACAACCGCCGTCGTTGGGTCGCTGGCGGTGCACATTCTCGCGCTAGTGGCCTTGAGTCAGCTTCCCGGTACACGAATGAGGATCGGGCCTCGGCCGCTGGCCTTCAGTCTCGATCTCGCCGAGTCTACGCCGCTGGAGGAGACGGTGCTTGAACCCGTCCAACCCGTGACGGACGCGTCGGGAGGACCAGCGCCGCAGCCAGAGCTGTTCGACCTCAGCGCTGTGGGCCTTCCCGAACTCGACGACAATCCACCTCCTTCCTTGCCGGGTGGAGGTGTGGATCCGCTGGGCGGCATGTCCGAGCCGGCGCTCGATCTCATACAGGACTCGCGTCCTTCCATCCAGGGTCCTTCCCTCGGCATGAGCGATCGTGGCATCGAGGCGTCCGGCGACAGGCAGTCGGCTCAGCCGCGGCCGGGAGACATCCTAGTCAACGCGAACAGTGAGCCCTCGGCTTCATTCTACGGTGACTTTACGCCTTCCTTGTCGGGCGACAAAGCCGGGGCGAGAACGGGCGCCATGGTGATCGCCGGTGACGACTCGGGCCACATCGCCCCGCTCCCGATCCGCGGCCAGAGTCGGGATCGGCTTGCACCGGTTACTCCACTCGTTGGGGGTTGGACTCAGCGTCCCGGGCCTCTGACCGGCGGTAGCGGGGGCGGTATCGGCGGTGGCACCGGCGGTGGCGTGGGTGGCGGCACTGGAAACGACCGCGCACCGTTGCGGCCCGGCGGTGCATCCCATGGTGTCGGATCTGGATCCGGAGGGCCAGGCGGACCGTCCTCCATCCCTCCTGAGGACCGGGAGCGGCGTCGCGTCCGGACCGTTGAGCCAAGCGTCCCCTCCTGGGTAGAGGAACAGGGCATTGAAGCCTATGCCAAAGTGAGGATTCAGATTCTTGAGGACGGTCGGATCGGGACCGTGGAGCTCACGGTCTCATCCGGGTATCGGGAACTCGACAATCTGGCCATCGGCGCCGTCAAGCAGTGGCTCTATGATCCCGGGACCACTGAGTATCGGACCGTCCGAGTGAACTTCAAGCTGCGCTAGTGCTCCTGCCGCGTCCTGTGTCCAAGGTCTTCGGGCTGGTGTGTGTAGTCTGGGTCATCGCCTCGTCGTCTCTGGCACAGGCTGCGGGCGCCGTGGCTGCGTACCGCTACGCGGCTGGCCTCTACGACATCGGGGAGTATGAGTTGGCGGCGGTCGAGTTTGACGCGTTCCTCGCGTCGTTCCCCGAGGACTCGTTGGCAGCCTCTGCCGCCTATTGGCGTGGAGAAAGCCTGTTCCGTCTGGAGCGCTACGGCGAGGCAGCCGATGCCTTCTCTGCAGCCATACGACCCCAGACCGAGTCCGGTCTCCTGGAGGACGCCCGTCTAAGGCGTGCCGAGGCGCTCTCGGCCGCTGGCGATCCTGCCGGCGCATCCCTCGCCTACGAGGCGCTCCTCAATGCGCATCCTCGTGGGAAATACCGCGGAGAGGCAAGCTACCGGCTTGGCCGCGCGTACGTGTCACTGGGCCGGAAGGCCGATGCTGTCCGCGTGTTGAAGAATGCGGCGGCCTGGTCCGAGGATTCCGAAGAGCGCGCCGATGCAGCATGCATCGCGGGCGATCTTCTGCGCGACCTGTCACGGTGCGAGGAGGCGGGAGAGCAGTACCGTGACGTACTGCGGCTCACGCCCCATGGGAGGGCCGCACCGGCCGCCTTGGAGGGGATGGCGCGTTGCGCGCTCGAAGCCCACCGCTGGGAAGAGGCAGCTGACGCCCTGCGGCAGTTGACGGAATCGTTTCCTTCGGCTCCTCAGGCCAAAGACGGCAGGTTCAACCTAGCGGAGAGTCTTGCCGCCCTCCACAAGCCCACCGAGGCCCTCGCTGCCTACAAGGCGGTGTTGAGGGACAACGCCGCGCAGGAGCTGTGGGACGAGGCGTTCTACGGCGAGGCATGGGCATATGCCGAGGCTGGTGATACGGTCGCGGCTTTGGCCAGCTTTGCTCAACTCGCAGCCGACTTCCCGACGAGTCAGCTGGCGGCGGAGGCCAAATTCCGCGAGGCCCAGCTGGCCTATGGGATCGGCGAGTATTCCCGCGCTCGGAGGGGGTTCAGCGAGCTGCTCGGAGATTGGCCCGCAGCTCCGTGGGCATCAAGCGCGTTGTATTGGCGTGGGTGGACGGAACAGAAGGAGGGCGGTCTCGCGGATGCTGAACGCGACTTCCTGAACTATGCCGCAACTTTCCCAGATTCGCAGTACGCGGCCCGTGCTCTCCTCCTCGCGGGTCTGACTGCTCTGGACCAGAAAGCGCTCTCCCGCGCCGCCGAGAGCCTTGAGCGCTGTCGCGCCACCTACCCCGACGCAGAGGTTGCCCCTCAGGTACTGTCCTCGCTCGTGACCGTCTATGCGAGGCTCGGACGTGCAGGCGATGCCGAGCGCGTCCGTTCGGAACTCGCCTTGGACTTCGCTCACAGCGAGGAGGGGAGGATGGCGCTGGTCCAGAAAGCGTACGACGAGTTCGAGAGCGGGAAGGACTCTGCCGCGCTGGCCAGTCTGGGCGCGGTGCTCACCAGATCAGACATCAGCGTTGAGGAGAAGGCGCGTGCCACGTACCGCCTCGCCGACGTGCACTACCGGCTCGGAGATTTCGCGGACGCCGAGTCACTCTACGCGGAGGCCGAGGTGCTCAACGCGGGTGATGACCTGGAAGACGATGCCGTCTACGGCCGGGCGTGGGCCGCACAGAAGCGCGGGGATGACACGATGGCAGGTCAGCAGTTCCATCGGCTTGCCACGTCCTTTCCCACCAGCCCGTATGCCGCGGAGGCGACGCTTCGCTACGGTCAAACGCTGTATGAACAGGGTAACTACCGGGAGGCTGCTGCCGAGTATCTCTCCATCGTCGACCGGCAGGGGGGCAGTGAATATGTGGACGACGCGCTGTACGCTGCAGCGTGGGCATTCGTCAAAGCAGGTGATACTGCCCGCGCCTCCACACAGCTGCAGAAGCTCGTCGAACTCCACCCAGCAAGTGATTTTGTCCCGGATGCCCTGTACGATCTCGGTTCGTGTTACATGACCTTGGGGCGGCCCGCCGCCACCGCACGCACTCTCCACCGTTTGCTGAAGGCACATCCTCAGTATCCCAAGGCCAAACAAGCCGCCGCCGCGTTGGCCCAGGCTTACGATGCGCTCGGCCAGGTTGCCCAACGGGACAGTATGCTCGTCGGCCTGGAGACCCAGCTTGGGGCCGGCGACATGGCCTCGCAGGTCATGCTAAGCCTCGCACTGCAGAAACTCGAGTCAGCGCCGGACGAAGCACGGGAGCTGATGGCCGCTATCGTGCAGCGGTTCCCGGATTCCCCTGACGCCGCAGAGGCGAGGATTCAGCTTGCACGATTCCTCCTGCAGGAGGGTCGGGCACCGGAGGCCTACGACATGGTGGCGCGCCTCTGCGATTCCGACAACGCGGACATCGCCGTGCGAGCCTGTGTCCGCGCAGCGGAGAGCGCCTATGATACCAATGATTTCGAACGTTCCGCTACGTTCTACCAACGAGCATTGGCAACGGGTTCGACCAAAATCGATCGTGCCGCAGCCTGGTACGGTCTCGCTTGGGCAAGCGTCGAAGTCGGCCGCACGTCCCAGGCCATCGACGCGTTCATGCATTTGTTCAATGAGCATCGGCAGAGCGCGCTCTGGGCCGATGGCTCATATCGGCTGGGCCAACTCCTCGCAGAAGAGGGTCGGAAGGGTGAAGCTGCTGACGTGTACGCGGCCTTGGGCGAGGACGTCAGCGCTGGTTCGGTGGGCCTCGACGCCATGTATCGCCGCGCGCTGCTGCTGCGCGAGCGCAAAGCGTACACCCAGGCGGCGACTCTGCTGCGCAAGGTGGCCGCGGGCAGCGACTCGGCGTTGGCGTTGCAGGGTCTATTCGAACTCGGCAGGACCCTCCACGAGCAGGGTAGGCTCACGGACGCCACAGGCGTGTTTGTTGAACTGGCGGGGAAGGCTGCTGATGCGCGCATGGCGCAGCAAGCCATGTACTCTGCGGGTGTGTGCCAGGCTGCAATGAAGCGCTGGGCGAAGGCCGCCGAGCACTTTGCTGCTGCGGCCGGCATGCCGGGTCAGAATCGGCCCGATGCGCTGCTAGGTGAAGGCTGGGCCCGGGCAGAGCTAGGTGAGCATCGGGAGGCGGCGCGGCTGTTTGGCGTGCTCTTGCGGGAGTCGCCCGACTACACAAAGGGGGCTGAGGTCTCATTCCGGCTCGCCCGGAGCCTGCAGGAGCTCCGGCGGTATGCCCAGGTGGACAGCATCTGCACCGAACTCGTCGCCCGGGCGGACTGGTCATATCCAGACCGCGCGTTGTACTTGGGAGCTACTGCCAAGGAAGAAATGGGGGATACGTCCGGTGCCGCGGCCGCCTATGGGGAGTTGATCGCGGACTATCCCTCCAGCGATCTTGTTCCGTACGCCAAGGGGCACTTGGACAAACTCGTCGGAGAGGAATGACCATGCTGCACACATTCCTGTTGTGTCTCGTGCTGGCGGGCGGGGGCGACACATTCGCGCCCGACGAGGAGCTGTACTTTCAGGGTGCACAGGCGTTCGACCGTGGCGATTTCGGCGTTGTCTCATCCAGTTTACAGCAACTCCTGCTCCGCCACTCCTCGAGCCCCCTGGTGTGTCCGGCGCACTATGCGCTTGCGGAGACGTACTATAGCCTCCAGCAGTACCAGAAGGCCCTGGCCGAGGTGGATCGAATCGATGGCTCGTGTGAAACGAAGGTCGGCCGCGGCCGCGTTCGCTGGCGAAAAGCCTGGATCCTCTACCACATGGAGCGGCTTGGAGAAGCGGGGGAGGCATTCAGAGAGGCGAGTACGAGCCCCGATCTCTCCCAGGACGACCAGAGTGCGGCGCTCATCATGGTCGGCGACATTGCCATGGAATCTGGGCGTTCGGCAGACGCCCTGGCTACCTATCGCCGGCTCGCCCAGCGCAGCATATCCGCGCCGCTCTCGTGTCAGGTCCACTATAAGATCGGCCGTGCAGCTCTGGCGGAGGGGGCGTACCCAGAGGCGCATACCGCGTTCAGCGCCGTGGAACAGCTTGATCCCGGTTCTGAGTTCGCCGACGACGCCGTGTACGGCAAGGCGTGGTCTCTGCGTATGCAGAAGAAGTACGAGGGCGCCCGTGTCGCATGGAACCAGCTCGTCGTGAACTATCCTCAGTCGCCCCTGGTTGCCGAGGCGCGGTTTCGAATGGGAGAAGAGTGCTACCAACTGGGCAAGTACCCGGAGGCGATTCTGGCCTTTGAGGGCGTGCCATCATCCAGCGACTTCGCCGATCACGCCATGTACTGGAAGGGGTGGGCCGAATACCGTCTGGAGCAGTTCTCCAAGTCGGCGTACACCTTCAGTCTCATCCGCACGTCCTTTCCCCGCAGCAAGCTTGCAGTCGACGCCCAATTCCGAGCTGCCGAAGCCCACCGGGAGTCCGGTGAGTTCGAGCTGGCACTGCGGGGCTACCGGGTGCTGGTGGAGATGCAACCGAGCGAAGAGTACCTCGTGCAGTCGCTGTATGGGCTTGCCCAGTCGGCCGCGTTCAGCGGGGATCAGGCGTCGGCCGAGAACTACCGGACCCAGCTCGTGGCCACCGGGAAGGCAGGCGACTTCGCCCCAAGGGCCTTTTTCGATCTGGGGGTCGCCGCGTACAACAGAAGGCAGTACAGCCGCGCGATCCGGGAGTTCACCTCCCTGCTTTCTCAGTATTCACAGCACACTCTGGCTGCCGACGCATGGTTTCAGCTTGGCCTCTGTTATCTGAGGGAAGAGCGCTATGGAGAGGCTAAGGACGCATTCCGGCGCTGCATTCAGACCGCTCGAAGCGACTTGGCGCCCGAGGCCGCCTACCAGCTTGGCTGGGCGTATTTTCGGGGCGGTGAGTTCGATCAGGCGGCGGACCATTTCATGGAGGTCAGCAGCCGGGGAGGCGTGAGGGCGGCCGACGCGCGCTACCGTTCGGGTGATGCGCTCTACAATGCCGGCCGATTCGGTGATGCCATCGGCGTCTACCAGCAGGTGATCGATCTGGCTCCTGGCTCCGAGCTGGCTGCCACCGCGCAGAACTCCATTGGCTGGTGCTATGAGCGTATGAACCGGCCCGCCGAGGCGATTGGGGCCTTCCAGGTGGTGGTGGACCGGTATCCAAGGAGCGGCGTCTGGGACGATTCGGCGTACAAGATCGCCGAGTACTACCATACTGCCGGGGATCGCGCGCTTTCCATCCCCATCCTCGAGGTGCTGCGCACCGCCCGCAACTCGCCCTTTTGGGAGAGCAGCCTGTTGATGATCGGAGAGGACCTGTGGAAGTCGGGGCGGAAGCAGGAGGGGCGGGCGGCCTTGGAGGAGCTGCTCCGCCGCGACCAATCCCCGCTGCGTGCCGACGCGCTCTTGCTCATCGCTGATGCAAGCTGGGAGGACCGGGAGTGGGAGCCGGCTCGGTCTCGCTACGCCCAGTATGCGGAGGAGTTCGCGGGGAATGATCTGGCGTCGCGCGCGCTTCTGAGGGTCGCGGAAGCGTATGCCGCCCAGGAGCGATGGGATCAGGCGGCACCTGCCTTCAGCCAAGCCTCGGTAGCCGGGGCTGATCGCGCCGCCTGCCTGGCCGGCACGTGCCGGGCCAACGCCATGCTGGGGAAGTGCAGAGAGTCAGAAGACGCCGCGCGCCAGCTCGAGACAGGATTCCCCGCCGATGCGCGCGCCGGCGATGCCCAGTTCTGGACGGGGAACTGCTACATGCTCCAGGGCGACGACGAAACCGCGGCTAGGCTGCTGCTCAAGGTGCCCATCCTCTATCCGGACAACGATTACGCCGATGATGCCTTGCTTCTTGCGGCGCGGGCACGGCTCCGGCAGGGCCGCGAGGACCAGGCCGCACGCCAGCTGCGGCTTCTGCTGGACAAGTACCCCGGATCCGAGCTCACCGGCCAAGCGGAGAAGCTTCTCGCGTCACTGGAAGGGAGTGCGCCATGAAACGCCTGCTTGCCGTCCTCGCGTGCGCAACGGTGTTCGCCCAGGAACCCCCCGTGCAGCCTGGGAAGGTCGAGGCGCCCGAAGAGGAGATTACGGTGTTTGGCGAGCAGAAGCAGCTACTCGAGATGCGCAAGGATGCGCGGGAATTGGCGCGCCTCGAAGAGCAACTGCGCCAGCGGTTCGGGCTCAATCGCCCCAGCCCGTCTCCAGATCGGCTTCTTGACCGGGGTGTTACCCTCACAGACTGCGCTCTTCTGGAGGTACAGTCCAAACCCGAGGGCGCAGAGGTCTTCTTCGACGGGAGGATCTTGGGGCAGTCTCCCGTCTCGACCTCCGCGCTGGCCAGCGGCCGGCATGTGGTGACCCTTCGCCATCGGGGATACGAGCTGTGGTCCATGCCGGCGTTGCTGCCGCCCTGGAGCACCACCCGCCTTGTTGCATCGCTGGACCGGAGGATATCGTACGAGTTGAGCAGCGTCTGGCACACTGAGGAAACTCAGGATCTGCCCAGCGGACTGGCGGTGTATCGCTCTGGCGAGGTCTTTGTTTCCGGAGGCGGCACGGTGAAGCTGTGGGCCAGAGGCAAGCCCGTGCGCGAACTTCACGCACAGGGCATGACCGAACCGCGGGGAATGGCGCTCTCTCCGTCAGGCCAGTCCCTCTACGTTGCCGATCCCGGATGCCATACCGTCTGGTGTCTGGACGTGGCAACGGGCGGGCTGATCCGCTCCCTTGCAGACGGCGGTGGGCAGTCGTTGCACCAGCCCACGGATGTAGCAGTGGCGCAGGATGGACAGGTGCTGGTGTGCGATTCCGGGAATCACCGACTCGTCTGGTTCGGCCCTGACGGTCACTATGTGAGCTCATGGGGCGGCCGGGGCGACACGCCGGGCAAGTTCCAGCATCCCGAGGGGGCGGCCATCGCCAGTGATGGCCTCGTGTATGTCGCCGACTGGGGCAATAACCGCATCCAGGTACTCACGCCGCAGGGCGCCGTCAGGCGCGTGTTCGGCGAGCGTGGACTCGCGCCGGGCCAGCTCCAAGGCCCCACGGAAGTCTGTCTGGAGGAGGGAGGGTACCTTCTGGTCGTTGACTCATTCAACGACCGTGTCCAGCGGTTTCGACGTGACGGCACGATCGTCAGCGTGCTGCCGGAAGCGCGCGGCCTTGGCACTTTCACGAAGCCCTTCAGCGCGGCATTGGACCCGGGCGGACTCGTGTACGTCACCCAGCGCGACCGCCACGGCATCCTGGTGCTCCGGCAGGTATGGGAGCAGGCGTACGTGAGTCCGCTGGGGATAGGATCGGCCGCACCCTGATGCGCGCTATCGCGTTTCTGCTGGTGGTGCCCGGCCTGCTCTCGGGCTGCTACTCATTCTCTGCCCGCACATCGACACATATCCGTTCGGTGGGCGTGCCTTTCTTCGAGAACAAGACGGATCGATTCGGGCTGGAAGGCCGCGTGACGGAAGCCGTCGCCAGGGGGTTCCTCGAAGATGGCGATCTGCGCGTCGTGGATGAGCGGGAGGCCGACTCCGCGCTGCGGGGCGTGCTCACCGGCTATGAGCACAAGGCCGCCGTGTTCAACCAGCTTGAGCAGGTGACGACCATGCGCGTCACTATCACCGCGGACATCAGCTACCGCGATCAGACAAAGGGTGCTGTGATATGGGAGCAGAAGGGACTGTCAGCGTGGGGGCAGTACAGCCTTGTTGCGTCGGAGGCTCAAGCGGCGCAAACCGAGGATGATGGAGAGCGTGAGGCGATCCAGCGGCTGGTGCAGGAGGTCCTTGCCCGGTCCATTGAGACATGGTGACCCTGGTGCGGGCGAGTCATTTCGGCGAGTGGTGCCTCCTCCGCGCCACTATCTGGACGGCGGGAAGGCTGCCACCCAGGGCGAGACCAGGACTCGCGCGGCTCATGTCGGTATGTGCTTTCGACGTGATGCGGATCAGACGCCACGTTGTTGATGACAACCTTGCCCGGGCATATGGAGGCGAGACACCGCGGGCTCGCCGAAGGATAGGTCGTCGCTGCTACCAGGAACTGG
>Ga0316622_100003109_pt1 | contig 11762 bp, 10 predicted proteins | sample OWC_Aug_OW2_C1_D_FD_207646 | JGI IMG/M metagenome (GOLD analysis project Ga0316622, IMG submission 207646) | Wetland soil microbial communities from Old Woman Creek delta, Ohio, United States - OWC_Aug_OW2_C1_D5_C | ecosystem: Environmental > Terrestrial > Soil > Wetlands | place: USA: Ohio... | reverse complement strand
CGCGACTTCGATCGCTTTCCAAACCTGAGGGTCGAACGGCTTCAGGAGCGCCGAACGTAAGCCGGTCCCTGACGCCAACCATCCCGTGCACGCAGCGCCATGATCATGACGAGGTTGCGTCGAGCGCCTGGCGGAGGTCGGCGATCAAGTCCTCGGGATCCTCGAGGCCGATCGACAGCCGGACCATCGAGTCGGAGATTCCGCGACGCGCCCGTTCCTCGCTTGAGAGGCCGTGGTGGGTGGTCGTCACGGGTTGTGTGACCAGGCTCTCGGCCCCGCCGAGGCTTGGGGCGATCGTGAACACGCGCAGACGGTCGACCACGCGCGCCGTCTCGGCGAACGTTGCGTCGATCTCGATCGTGAGCATGCCCCCGAAGCCCGACATCTGTCGGCACGCGAGGTCGTGCCCGGGGAACTCAGGCAACCCGGGGTAGAGGACGCGCCGAACACGCTCGTGCGTCTGGAGCGCCTGCGCGACGGCCGCCGCGGTCGCGTTCTGCTGACGCACCCGGACCACGAGTGTCCGGATGCTGCGCATCAGCAGGGCGGCGGTCTCCGGTGCCGGCACTTGGCCAAGGTTCTTGCGCCACGGTGCAACTGTTTCGAGCAGTCGCCGCGAACCCATCAGCGCACCAGCGGTGACGTCGCTGTGCCCGCCGAGGTACTTTGTCGCGCTGTGCACGACCACATCGGCGCCGAGCGCCAGCGGCTGTTGATTCACCGGCGTCGCGAACGTGCTGTCGACGACCAGCAGCGCTCCGTGCGAATGTGCGAGGTCGGCCAGACGCCGAATGTCGAAGATCTCGAGGCCGGGGTTGGTGGGCGTCTCGCAGAAGACCATGCCGACACCGCGCCGAAGCACGTCCTCGAGCTGCTGCAGCTCGGACCCGAGGAGCAGATGCGTGCGGATGCCAAGCTCCGGGAGCTGCTGCCCGACGAGCTCCAGCGTCCCGCCGTAGGCATCGCCGAGTACCACCACGCCGCGCCGGCCGTGGGCAAGAAACAGGGCGGCCTCGGCGGCCATTCCCGAGCAGAACGCCAGCGCGGCCTCGGCGCTCTCGATGGCCGCGAGCTTTGCCTCGAGGCTCTTGATGGTCGGGTTCATCCCGTAGCGAGTGTACAGGGCGCCCTCCCGACGGCCATCGACGACATCGAGCAGGGCCGCGGTCGACGGGAAGCCAAAGGTCGTCGTGTTGTAGATCGGCGTGTGCGGCGCCCCGTGGGCGTCTGCGAGCTCACCAGCATGCACACAGTTGGTGGATAGTTTGCGCGGCCCTCCCATGGATTCTCCTTCTTCGCAAGAGACGTAATCAACCGACGGGCGCACGTGTCAAGGTACGCTCCTCGATCCCGGAGGTCGGCCGGATTGAGGCCGACCGCGTGTACCAGATCCCCGAGCCCATCCCGGGGGCGCAATCTGCCGGCGTCTGCGCGGTCTCGCGACGAAACCCGGTGAGAAATGCAGGCTAGCCCCGGCCCCCCCGCGACCCGGCCTCATCGTTGGTCACGCAGCGGATTCCGTCCGGGTGAACGATCAATGTTGCGCACCGATTGCAGTGGTCGCAGTGGTTGACGTAATCGGGATCGGCCACCGCGTGATTCACGAAAGCAGGGTCCTTGATGAGCGCGCGCCCCATCTGCACGAAGTCGAATTCGCGCATCACGGTCTCCAGGCTCTGCATCGTGCTGGCCCCGCCGATGTAGCACAGCTGCGCTCGCTTGATCCGGTCGCGCACCCGCCTGGCCCCGTCGAGAAAGTACAGCTCTTCGTAGGGGTAGTTCCGGAACATCCGTGACCCGACCATGCGCATGACCAGCCGCAGGAGTGGGCTCTTCTCCACCTCGAGCAGTCCCGGCAGAATGCTGTCGCCGCGGAAGAGGAGCATCGGGTTCATGCTGCTGGTGCCGCCGCTGGGGATCAGGGCGTCGATGCCGGCGTCATCCAACAGGGCGGCCACCTCGACGGCCTCGTCCGTGGTGAGACCGCCCTTGACTCCGTCGGTCAGTCCCATCTTGCCGAGGATGGGGAAGTCGTCGCCCACCGCCCTGCGCACCGCCTCGAGCGCCCGCAGGGGATACCGCATGCGGTTGATGAGTGAGCCGCCGTATTCGTCGCTCCGCTTGTTGGTCTTGGGGCTGATGAACTGGCTCAAACCGTAGCCGTGGCCGAAGTGGATTTCCAACGCATCGAACCCCGCCGATTTCATGAAACGGGCCGCGTCGTGAAAGCACTGCACCACGCGATCAATCTCGGCGTGGGTCATGGCACCGGCGAACGGCAGACCGAAAGGGATGCCGCTCATGTTGGTCATTCGTGAGGGGCCGAGCGGACGCCTACCCTGGAAACTCGTGTTCTGGGAGAAATTGCCGCAGTGTCCCATCTGCCCGGAGATTTTGGCGCCCGCCGCGTGCACGGCGCGGGTCAGCGCCTCGATCTGCGGGCGGATCCCCTCGTGCATGTACATCATCTCCGCCTTGACGCGCCCGTCGGCCTCCACCGCGCAGTAGGCCACGGTGGTCATCCCCACGCCGCCCTCCGCGACTTTCCGATGCAGATCGATGAGCCGATCGCTGGGGTACCCATTCGGGCACATTCCCTCGAAGGTGGCGGCTCGAATGACCCGGTTGCGCAGGTGCAGACCGTTGAGCCTCGCTGCCGAGAAGAGTTTGCTTCTGTATTCAGACATACCGCATCACCTCGCCGTCGCCCGCGGCCACTATTGCCTTACTCTATGGACCGAGCATGCGCCACCAAGACGGGCCACCTGAGCGACGGCGAGCAAGGCCGCCGGGGCAGGAAAAGGGGACGGGCTACTTTTTCGCTGCCGGTCGGCCGCGCAGGCAGAGGGCGGTGCGTCAATGAGACCGACGGGACGGAAATGCGCGGCACCGCCGTTACCGGGGCCGAGGCAGCGCGAGCGACAGGGTGCCGCCGGTTGCTCTCCACGCGCATCGTCTTCTGTGGAACGTGGTCGCGACTGCCGCGACCTGCAGGTCACCTCGCGGAACTCACGGCTACGTCCCTGTCTGGCCTCCGGGCTAACGCGGGAGAAGGGAAACTCAGTGGATTCAGTCTCGCCTGGCCAATGGTCCAGGATGAAACGGGGGAGGCTCATGAAGCTCGCAATCAGTGGAGCGGAACGGGCTCGTGGCGGGCCCGCCTCGTATATCGGTCCGGCGTCGTTCGGTACGAATACCTGCGGCGCACGTGGCATCAGCCCTGACCAGGCGAGAGCTCCTGCGTTCTCGGATTTCCTGGAATCAGGGCCGATGCCGTCCCCGTGCTTACCGTCGACTTCGTGACGACTGCATCGCTCTACGCCGCCTTGCCCGAGGCCATCGCGTGGACGTCCGCGGCCTTTAGACACTTGCCGCCGATCGCCCAATCGCCCTGCTCGATCTCGTTGATCCGAACCCAGGTCACCTGGCGCATGCTTTCGCCTTCGACACTGATCATCGCCTCAGTGACCCTATCGATCAGGTCCAGCTTTTGGCTCGGGGTGAATACGTTCTTGATCACGTCAATCGTAACGAGTGGCATGGTGCGCCTCCTCTCCTGTTTCGGTTGCGGAACCATTCCGCAAGCGTGACGGGAACTCTAACCTAGGCCGGGCCGGCGCGCTTGAAGATCACCTGGAGATCTTCTGGAGAATCTCTGGGAGCGCCCCGCCCGATGGGCTATGGTCGCCACGGATGGTCTACCTCTTCAACGAATTCGAACTCGATCGCTCGAAGGTCGAACTGCGGCGAAACGGCGTGACCGTGCCCGTCGAACCTCAGGTGTTCGCACTACTGCTGCTTCTGGCGGAGAACCGCGAACGCCTCGTGACCAGGGACGAGGTCATCGAGAAAGTCTGGGACGGGCGCATCGTTTCGGAGTCGGCCCTCGACAGTCGCATCAAATCGGCGCGCCGTGCGCTCGGCGATAGCGGCAAGGCGCAGCGCTTCGTCCGTACCATCCACGGCAAGGGTTTCCGCTTCGTGGCCGAGCTGAGGGAAGTGGCGGCGGTGCGCGATCCAGTAGGGAGCGTGGAGGTGCCGTGCCTGGTGCCCCAGGGAGAGGCGAAACCGTCGATCGCGGTGCTACCCTTCCGCCTGATCGGCTCGGCAGGGCCGCACTCCGTCATTGCCGACGGGCTGCCGGACGAGTTGATCGCCGAACTGTCGCGGTTGCGCTGGCTCTTGGTCATCGCTCGAGGATCGTCGTTTCGTTTTCGTTCGGCAACGCCGGATCCCGGCGAAGTCGGCAAGGTTCTCGGTGTGCGCTACTGCCTGTCAGGAACGGTCGAGATTGCGAGCTCGACGCTCGCGCTCACGGTGCAGCTGGTGGACACGAGGGACGCCGGCGTGGTCTGGGGCGATCGCTTCGTGTCGAACATCGCGGACGTGCACGCCACTCGCGGCGCGATTCTCGCCAAACTCGTGGCTGGGCTCGAGCTGCAGATCCCGTCGCACGAGGCACGCGCGGCGCAACTCATGGCTCCGGAAAACCTGGATGCGTGGTCCGCCTACCATCTCGGTCTGCAGCACATGTTCCGCTTCAATCGCAACGACAACGCCGTTGCGGGCGAATTGTTCAAACGTGCGATCGCGGAGGATCCCCGCTTCGCGCGCGCACACGCCGGCCTGTCGTTCGTGCACTTCCAGAACGCGTTTCTCGGGTACACGCAGGACATCCCCGAGGAGGTGTGCCACGCCCGCCGTTTTGCGGAGCGCGGCGTCGAGCTCGATTCGCTGGACCCTTTCGCCAATCTCACGATGGGGCGAAGTTTCTGGCTCGAGGGCGCCCTCGACGCCAGCTTCGCATGGCTAGACCGTGCTACCGCCATCAGCCCGAACTATGCTCAGGGAATTTACGCGCGCGCCTGGACGCACGCGCTGTCCGGTCGCGGCACCGACGGTCGAGCAGACGCCGACGCGGCGATGGCGCTGAGTCCGCTCGATCCCCTCTATTACGCCATGGCTGCAACGCGCGCGCTGTCCCACATCGTCTGCGGCGAAGAAGCGGAGGCAGCGGCATGGGCGGAGAGAGCAGCGCGGTCCCCGGGTGCCCACGTGCTGATCGCCGTGATCGCGGTGGCGGCCCACTCGCTGAACGGCAATCGCCAGCAAGCGGCGGCATGGGCAGCGAACGTACGCGCGCGCAATGCCGCGTTCACCGAGGCGGATTTCTTCCGCTCCTTCCCGTTCGCCGATACCGCGGCCCGGCAGCGCATCGCGAAGGCACTAGCCGCGTTCAAAATCTGGCGAACACGCGGATAGGCGACAGAAACGGAACCAGAGCGAGGCAGTTCGAGTCCGTCCCGCTTCGTCCGGACCGCCCGCGTCTGCCTGCGGCGGCGGACGACCGCACGCATTATTACGAAGGCGCCCCGTGCCGTCTGGCGGCAACGCCCGCCCGCGAGGGTCGCGATCCCGGCTTGAGTCGCGAGCTGAACGAGCTCTGCGCGGCACTGGCGCGCGATCCGCGAATCGAGCTGGTGGCGTCGGCATCTGTACCATCGAACGGCTTTTGGGCATTTCTCGAGCCGGGGGACGTGCCGCTGCGCCTCTACCGGATCCGTGCGTCCGCTGAGCCAGCCGCGCGCACAGATTGGGACACCCAGGTCTCGCAGCCCACGGCCCGCATGCGGGTCCCCGCATCGCGGTCCCGTCGGTGATCTTGGAGCCGGTCGCCGCCGCAGCGCGGGCTACTCGCTGCGCAGCGCCTCGAGCGGATCGAGGCTCGCGGCGCGGCGCGCCGGCATCACCCCGGCGGCCAGGCCGACCACCACGGCCACCAGTTCGGCAAGCACGGCATAGCTCCACGGGGTATGCACGGGCAGCGCCGGCAACCCGAGTCGGAGCGCGAGCGCGATCGCCCAACCCAGTAGCAGTCCGGCCACGCCGCCCACGGCGGCGAGCAGCGCAGCCTCGCCAAGGAACAGGAGCAGAATGCGCCGTTGCGTCGCGCCTAGCGCGCGCAGCAGGCCGATCTCCGAGGTGCGCTCGGCCACGGCGATGGTGAGAATGGTGAGTATGCCCACGCCGCCCACGACCAGCGAGATGCCGCCGATCGCCGCGACGGCGAAGGTGATCGCGTTGAGCACCGTGCCGAACACATCGAGCATCTTCTGCTGCGGGGTGACGGTGAAGTCCTCGGCGCCGTGGCGCGCGACCAGAATGCGCTTGATGCCTGCCTCCACCTCGGCGACCGGCGCGGTCGGGTCATAGACGACGTGGATTTCCACCAGGCTCTCGCGGTTGAACATCTCCAGCGCCCGCGCCACCGGAATGAACACCGTGTCGTCGAGATCGAAGCCCAGTATCTGTCCCTTGGACTGCATGACGCCGATGACCCGGTAGCGCTCGCCGCCGACGCGGATACGGCTGCCCAGGGGATTGGCGCCGCCGTAGAGCTCCCGTGCCACTTTGGAGCCGAGCACGGCGAATGCACGCGCGCTGCGCGGGTCCTCCTGGGGCAAAAATTCGCCGCTCGCCACACGCATCTTGAGGGCGTGCGCGAAGTCGGGTCCCACGCCGTAGAGCGTGACGCGGCGGCTCCTGCCGGTGTATTTCACGTCCGCGTTGCCCTGCACCAGCGGGTCGCTCACCTGCACGTAGGGGGCGTGACGCAGCGCCATGGCGTCGTCGATCGTCAGCGGCCGCACGGTGTTCACCGCGCCCAGCGACGCGCCATGCGTCTGGATGCGCCCCGGGGCGACGCCGATGATGTTGGTGCCGAACTGGGTGAATTCCGCGATCACGAAGCGGTGCAGCCCTTCGCCAATGGAGGTCAGCAGGATCACCGCGGCGATGCCCACCGCGATGCCGAGCGCGGTGAGCACCGTGCGCAGGCGGTGCGCGCTGAGCGAGGCATAGGTGAAACGGACGAAGTCGGGGAAGAGCACGATCGGTCCGCCTATCTTCGCGACAGCGCCTGCACCGGGTCGAGCCTGGCCGCGCGCCGGGCGGGCGCGAGCGTGAACAGCACCGCCGTGATCACGGCGGTGGCGGGCGCCGCCAGCAACGCCCACCATGGCGCCTGGAACGGAATCGCCGGATACAGCTGCACCGCGGCGTAGCGCACGAGTTGCCCCACCGCGAGACCCACCGCCGCGCCGCCGCTCGAAAGCAGCACCGCCTCCGTGAGGAACGCCGCGCGAATCTGCGCACCCGTGGCGCCGAGCGCCTTCAGCAAGCCGATTTCCTGCCGGCGCTGTGTCACCGCGATGAGCATCACGTTCATGATCAAGATACCGGCCACCGCCAGGCTGATGGCCGCGATGCCGGCCACCGCCAGGGTCAGGGCTCGCAGGATGCGGTCGAACGTGGCGAGCACCGCGTCCTGGGTGATCACCGTGACATCCCGCTCGCCCTCGTGGCGCAGCCGGATGAATTCCTCGACGTCGGCCTTGGCGTACAGGGTTTGTTCCCGGCTTTTCGCCTCGACCAGCACGCGGAACAGCGCCTCGGTGTTGAACAGCGCCTGCGCCGCGGCAAGTGGCACGATGACGATTTCGTCGGTGTTGAAGCCGAGCGACTCGCCTTGCCTGGCCATGATGCCGATGACGCGAAAGCGGCGGTCGCCGATCCGCAGCCATTCGCCCAGCGCCGGCTTCGCCCCGAACAATTCGGCGGCCACCTTGGCCCCGATCACGCACACCGGCAGGATCTGGCGCGGATCGGCCTCGGGCAGGAACCGGCCCAGCGCCACCTCCATGCTGCGAATGTCCACCAACTCGGCTGTGGAGCCGAGCACCGGCGTCTCGCGTACGCGTGCGCCGACGTGCACGTCGGCCGCGCCGATGACCAGCGGTGCGATGTGCCGCACCGCATGGCTGCGCTTGAGCGCCAGGGCATCATCCAGCGTCAGGTCGCGCGGCGTCTTGCCGACCAGCACGCCGGGCATGGCGCCCGCCGTTTCGCTGCGGCCCGGCAGCACGATGACCAGATTGGTGCCGAGCGAGCCGAACTGGTTGACGATGTAGAGCCGCGCGCCCTCGCCGAGCGAGGTCACGGCGACAACGGCGGCTACGCCGATGCCCATGGCGAGCAGGATCAGCAGCGTGCGCGTACGGTAGCCGCGCACCACCTGCCAGGCGAACTTGAGCAGGTCGGCGATTCTCATGTCCGGGTCATCTCTCGGTCATGTCCCGGTCAGGCCTCGGCTCCGCCGGTGTGCTCCCGGATGGGTTCGGGGGCGCGTTCATCGGAGACAATGGCGCCGTCGATCATGCGCAGCCGCCGGTGTGCGCGCGCTCCGATCTCCGGATCATGGGTCACCACCACCACGGTACCGCCGTCATGGTGCAGTCGCTCCAGCACCGCCATCACCTCCTGGCCGGTATGGCGGTCGAGGTTGCCGGTCGGCTCGTCCGCAAGGATCACCAGCGGGCTCATCGACATGGCGCGCGCGATCGCGACCCGCTGGCACTGCCCGCCCGAGAGCTGCTGGGGGCGGTGCCTGGCGCGATCTGCGAGGCCGTAGTCCGCCAGCAGCCGGGCGAGCTTCTTTCTGCGCTCGGCCGGTTCGATGCCCGCCAGCACCATCGGCAGCTCGATGTTCTGCTCCGCCGAGAGGCGCGGCACGAGGTGGAAGAACTGGAACACGAAGCCCATTGTTTCGCGGCGCACCCGCGCCAGTTCGTCGTCGCTGAGGCCGGTGACGTCGCGCCCGTCCAGCTCGTAGGTCCCGCGGTTCGGGCGATCGAGCAGGCCGATCACGTTGAGCAGCGTCGACTTGCCCGAACCGGAGGGCCCCATGATCGACAGGTATTCGCCTTGCGCAATCTCCAAGGTCACGCCGCGCAGGGCGCGGACCATTTCGTCGCCGACCGCGAAAGTTCGCTCGATGCCGGTGAGGCGGATCATTCCGCGCGCGACGTTGCCGCCTCTCCGTGTTCAGGCATCGCGCGGGCTCCCGCTTTCACGCCTTCACGCTCGGGCGAGGTGACCACCCGCTCGTCCCGGGCGAGCCCCGTCTTCACCTCGGTGAACTCCCAGTTGGAGAGGCCCGTTTCGATCCTGCGCTCTTCCAGCACGCCGTTTTCGCCAAGCACCAGCACGCGGTTGCCGGGCATCAGCGCAGGGGTGGGAATCCGCACCGCGCCGTCACGGGCGGTGACGACGATCTCGATGTCCGCGCTGTAGCCAACCAGCAGATGACCCGCATCGCCGGGACTGTGGAAATCGACTTCGACCTCGACGGTGCGCGCCTGCTTTTCAACCGCCAGCACATAGGGGGCGATGCGGCGCAGCTTGCCGGCGAAGTGCTTGCCCCGGTAGGCATCCAGCGTGATGCGGCCGGTCATGCCCACCTCGAGCTGCGCCGCATCGACCTCGTCGATGGGCGCGGAGACGTAGAGGCACGAGTCGTCGATCAGGTCCACCGCCGGCAGCGTCGGGATGCCCGGTGGAGACGGCGTCAGGTACTCGCCGATCTCGCCGTTGACCTCGGCGACGATGCCGGCGAATGGCGCGCGCAGCACCGTGCGGTCCGTATCCGCGCGCGACGCCTGGATGCGCGCATCGGCCTCCTCGACCTGGATCCCGGCCAAATCGCAACTCGCCTGTTTGGCCGCCGCATCCGTCTCGGCGTGCTCCACCGCCTCCTGCGAGACGACCTTGCGCGCCCTGAGTTCGCGCGCACGCCGCACGTCGCGCGCTGAGGCCTTGGCGAGCTCGCAGACCTCGCGCACGCGTGCTCTTGCCATTTGGAGTTGCTCGCGCGACACGCGTTCGCGCGCCGTGAGGTCGTCGTTCCAGAGCGTGAGCAGTACCTGCCCCGCCTGGACCCGGTCGCCCTCGCGCACGTTCAGCTTCTCGATGCGGCCGGCCGCAGGCGGCGCAAGCTTGGCCCGGCGGCAGGCCGAAACCGAACCGGCGCGGGTGTTCGCCACCGTGGCCTCGACGCGACCGACGGTTGCTTGCGCAACCGCTACCGCCACCGGTTTCGGGCGCGTAGCATACCACGCGGCGCTGGCGGCGAGGGCGAAAACGATCACGAAGACCCCGATGCGCATGGCGAAGCGCAGGGGGTTGGGCGCGTTGTTGCGCGGGCCGGGAGTATCCATAGGGCGCAATTATGCTGGGAGCTGCCGGGGAGCGATTTGCGCGAAAGCAAATCGGCCCGTCGCTACATAATGCAAGTTGATTCTGTCTTGCAACCACCGGATCGCCGCCCGCCGCCTGGTGCACCGGAGGCACCATCACTCACTCGTCGATCCAATGGACGGTGAAACGCCGGGGTCTTGTGGCGGGATCACACGACCGTTCCCGTAGCGTCCCGGTGTAGAATCGGAGAATCGGAGCAACGTCCCCTGCGGCCCCACGGGATGAGCTGGCCGACTGCCGGGCGCAAGCGGGCGGGCAGCGGTTTCCGGCCTCGGGGCAGGCGGCGGCGTACGGTCCGGACTCGGACGGCGCCGTGCGAGCGGGTGCGGCGCTGTCGTATACAGACAACGACGACGGGACGGTGACCGACCACAACACCGGGCTGATGTGGGAGAAGAAGGACGACTCGGGTGGCATCCACGACAAGGACAACAGCTGCACGCTCTTCTTCGGCTACTGGTCCTCTACTACCTTCCGGGACTATCCGTTCAGCGCGTGGTACGTGTTCTTCGACGCCGGCTACACGTTCGGCAACAACAAGGGCGGCAGCTTCGCCGTGCGTGCCGTACGCGGCGGCTTGTAAGGTTGGTCATTCGCCTGACACGCCGAGACTGACGCCAAGGGGGGAGGGAGATTTCGTGCTATGGGAAGATTTCTTATCGAAGTTCCACACGATGCTGAAATGTTGGCATGCGCCCGCGTCGTGGAGATGTTTCTCAAGACCGGTTCCCATTTCTTGACGCATGCGGACTGGGGATGCCGGGACGGAAACCATAAAGCAAGGATCATTGCGGAAGTAGACAGCAAGGAGGAGGCCCGGCGCATTTTGCCTCCCGCCTTTCGCGCGCAGGCCATGATCGTGAGCCTAAACAAGTTCACCATGGAAGAGATCGACGATATCCTTCGCCAGCACCAGGGCTAACGGTGCCGGTCACAAGGGCAGCAATATTCGGTCAACACGTCAAACGGTCACCAGATTTAGCAGAGGAGGAAGGCCGTGCTGATGAAACCAGTCATCATGATCGTGGACGATACACCGGCCATCTATACGACGCGACTCGTTATGCGCGGAAGATTAGCAAGTCTAAGGCGAAGGAAGCGGAAGTCATTCTCGCCACCGTGCAAGGTCTCATCGTTGGCGCATTTGTCGCCGACGACTTGTGGGACGCGAAGGGATAGGAAATCCAATCGCACTGATGAAACTGCTACCCCGCAGTGACAGAATCCGTCAAGGTAAGGTCCGAAATCGTCGTGTGGGTCACCGGGCAGGAGTTTCATCACGCCTTGGCGCTGGCGGGCTGTCCGGCGTCAACTACTTCTCCGGCAAAAGTAATTGTCGCTCATCACCGGGCCGCCCGAGTTCGAGATCGCCCGTCAACAGCTGCGCCGCCGGGCGTACCGCTCCGCTGCGGGTGGGGGCCCGGGTTCACGTCCCCACCCGTCGATCGCACGCGCGCGTGGGGCGGGCCTACCAGCCGTGCGACTGACCCCTCGATACGCCCGCTGCGCGGGCCACTCGGGATGCTCGGCTCATGACAACGGCACCGGCTCGGGTTGGTCCACGTCCCGGGCCGGGCGCTGGTCAAACTCGGCCTCCGAGTGCGGCGGTGCGCGGGCGGCCGCGATGGCGGGTGGCACGGTCGGCTCGCCCAGGTGGTTGAGGATGC
>Ga0316622_100003107_pt1 | contig 11763 bp, 13 predicted proteins | sample OWC_Aug_OW2_C1_D_FD_207646 | JGI IMG/M metagenome (GOLD analysis project Ga0316622, IMG submission 207646) | Wetland soil microbial communities from Old Woman Creek delta, Ohio, United States - OWC_Aug_OW2_C1_D5_C | ecosystem: Environmental > Terrestrial > Soil > Wetlands | place: USA: Ohio... | reverse complement strand
CCTTCGGCGGGTTGAAGCGCACGTGGTAGGTGCGGCCGCTGGCCACATGCACGCGGCGACCGCTCATGCGGTCGATGATGTCGCTGTCGGGCACGTCGATCTCGAGCACGTAGTCGATCGCGACGCCGGCCGCCTTCATCGCATCGGCCTGCGGGATCGTGCGCGGAAAACCGTCGAACAGGTATCCGTTGGCCGTGTCCGGCTGCTTGAGGCGGTCCTTCACCAGGCCGATGATGATGTCGTCGGAAACCAGTCCGCCACCGTCCATCACCTTCTTGGCGGCGATGCCGAGCGGCGTTCCGGCCTTGACGGCCGCGCGCAGCATGTCACCGGTGGAAATCTGCGGAATGCCGAAGCGTTCCTTGATGAACGCGGCCTGCGTGCCCTTGCCCGCCCCGGGCGGTCCCAGCAATATCAGTCGCATCCCCCGTCCTCTGCCCGCACTGCATCGTTGTTATACGGCGGCCGGAAACGTTGCCCGGCGCCAAAGCCGCAGGATTCTACCCGGATCAAGCCGCCCGGCGCCCAAGGCAAGGCAGGCGGCCACCTGCCGGTGGTCGGACCGGGTCCCGCAACAAAAAGGGGCCGTTGCCGGCCCCGTCTTCGCGCAGGGTCAGGTCAGTCGATCCGCACCCACTCGGCGATCAGCCAGTTGTCCGGCCGGTGCACCACATTGACGTTGCTGCGCATTGCCCAGGGGATGACCTGGCGGTGCAGCGGGACATGGTGAACCTGCTCGTTGTGCTCGCTTAACGCGTCGGTGATCATCTGCCGCCGCTTTGCCGGGTCGGTCTCGACCGCAGCCGCGTCGATCAGCGCATCGAGCTTCGGGTTGACGTAGCGGCCGTAATTGAAGCTGCCGTTGCCCGTCTTGTCGTCCTTCGAGCGCAGCACCGGCGAGAGCATCGTCTGCGCATCGGTGATCGCGCCGCCCCACCCGAGCATGTAGAAGCTGGTGTCGAACTTCTCGAGCTTCGGGAAATAGGTGGCGCGCGGCTGCGCGGTCACCTTGGTCTGGACGCCGATGCGCGACAGCATGGCTGCCACCGCGACACAGATTTCCTCGTCATTGATGTAGCGGTTGTTCGGGCAGTCGAGCGTCACCTCGAAGCCGTTCGGGTAACCGGCTTCCGCCAGCAGTTTCTTCGACGCTTCGGGGTCATATGGGCGGCGTTTCTCGATCTCGGGCGTGGACGGCAGCGTCGACGGCGTGATGCCGCCGGTGGGCAGTGCGGCGCCACGCATCGTCTTGCCCCGCAGCGCCTCGATGTCGATCGCCTGGTAGATCGCCTGCCGCACGCGCTTGTCCTTGAAAGGGTTCTTTCCCTTGACGTTCGAGTAGAGCAACTCGTCGCGGTTCTGGTCGAAGCCGAAGAAGATGATGCGGTTCTCCTGGCCTTCGACCACCTTGATGTCCTTGTTGGCCTTCAGGCGGGCGATGTCCTGCGGCGGCGGGTCGAGGATGAAGTCGACCTGGCCCGACAGCAGTGCGGCAATGCGTGTTGCGTCGGATCCGATCGGCGAGTAGACGATCTCGTCGATGTTACCGGTGACCGTGCCCCACCACGCCGGGTTCTTGCGCAGCACGGACTTGATGCCCGGCTCGCGCGAGACCAGCATGAACGGTCCGGTGCCATTGGCGTTGCGCGAGGCGTAGGTCTCCTCGCGGTCCTTGAACGAAAGCGGCCGCTCGACCTTGTTCTTCTCCGCCCAGGCCCGGTTCATGATGAAGATCGTCGCGACGTGCTCCAGCATGATCGGATTGGGCTTGTCCTGCACGAACTCGACGGTGTAGTCGTCGACCTTGCGCGGCTTGCCGGACGGAATCGCGTACTGCCGGATCTGCGAGTTCGGATGACTCGCGCGCTCGAAGGAGAACACGACATCGTCGGCCGTGAACGGCGCGCCGTCGTGGAACTTCACGCCCTTGCGCAGGTTGAAACGCCAGGTCGTCGGATTGACCTGCGTCCACGAGACCGCGAGCCCCGGGACGATCTTCATGTCCTTGTCGCGCATCACCAGCGTGTCGTGCACCTGCTGTGCAAAGAGGTTCGTCAGCAGCTCGTTCTGCGAATAGGGATCGGCCGTCTGGTAGTCGCCCTGCGAGGCCCAGCGCAGCGTCTTGGCGTGCACGCCGGCGGTGGCCAGCGCGGCCAGCAGCAGGATCGCGGCAAATCGCTTCATCGGTAGTCTCCTTCAGTCGAGGCGGCGGAGTCTATCGCCGCGCGGCGAACAGGGCACGCACCTGCTCGAGGTCGGCAGGCGTGTCGACACCCGGAGGCAGGGCGCCCGGCAAGTCGTGCACGGCGATCCGATGGCCATGGGCCAGCGCCCGCAGTTGTTCGAGCCGTTCGAGTTCCTCGAGCGGGTCCGGGGGCAGCTTCGGAAACTGCGCCAGGAATCCGACCCGATAGGCGTACAGCCCGACGTGCCGGCGTGCGCCCAATGTCGACGGGAGCGTGGTCCGGTCCGAGTCGAACGCATCGCGCGCCCACGGGATCGGCGCACGGGAAAAGTAGAGCGCCTGCCCGCGTCGGTCGGTGACGACCTTGACGACATTGGGGTTGAAGAATTCCGCGGCATCAAGGATCGGGTGCGCCGCGGTGGCCATTGCGCAGTCGGGACTGCGCTCCAGCAGGTCGGCCACGGCGTCGATGACCGCCGGTGGAATCAGCGGCTCGTCACCCTGGACATTGACAATGACCTCGTCCGCCGCCAGCGCGAGCATGGCAGCGGCCTGCGCCAGGCGGTCGGTGCCCGTCGCATGGTCCGGTGATGTCGCCAGGGATTCGACGCCGTGACGGCGGCAGGTGTCGACGATCTCGTCACAGTCGGCCGCTACGACGACGCGGCGGGCGCGGCTCGCGCGGGCGCAGTGCGCGACACGAACCACCATGGGCAGGCCGGCGATGTCGGCCAGCGGTTTGCGCGGCAGCCGCGTCGAGGCCAGTCGCGCCGGGATGATGACGGTGAATCCGGCCACGTTTGCCCCGGCCGGGCTCAGCGACCGAGTTCGGCCGGTTCGACCTTGCGTGCCTCGGACTCGAGCATCACCGGTATGCCGTCGCGGATCGGGTAGGCCAGTGCATCGGCCTTGCAGACGAGTTCCTGGGCCTCCTTGTGAAAGTCGAGCGCCCCCTTGCAGAGCGGGCAGACGAGGATGTCAAGCAGTCGAGGGTCCATTCGCTGTCTTTCGGTGAGGAGTCAGGCGCGCCACGACCAGATCGATCAGCCGCTCTTCGATGGTCGCTGCGAGCGGCACGACCCAGATGCGTGGATCCCTGCGCAGGGGCTCGATCCGTTCGCATTTTACGGCGTCCTTTTCGGTGATCAGCACGAGATGCGAGCGCAGCCGGGCGAACGGGTTGTCCCGAAAGTCGTAGTGGTCAGGCAAGGGTAACGGTTCGAAGTCGAGGCCGGCGGCGCGCAGCATGACAAAGAAGCGTTCCGGCACCCCGATGCCGGCGGCGGCCGTCATCCTCAGCGAACCGGCCGCCTGCCGGCGCGCAAGTTCTGCAAGTGGCATCGTGTGGCTGCGGTCGCCGAGCCGATGCGCTTCATCGGCCAGGCGGGTCAGCATCTCGAAGCTCGGCGTCGTCCAGGTCACAGTCGGAGTGCCCCGGAGCACAACGGCGTCCACGCGTTCGAGCCGGCTGGCCGGTTCGCGCAGCGGGCCGGCCGGCAGCAGCCAGCCGTTGCCGAGGCCGCGCTCATCCACCAAGGCAATCTCTGCATCGCGCGCCAGGCGCAGGTGTTGCAGCCCGTCGTCGGCGACGATGACGTCGCAGTCGGAGTGCGCCCGCAGGAGTTCGCGCACGGCCGCGACCCGATCGGAGCCGACGGCCACCGGCACCTGCGTCGCGAGCGCGATCAACAGCGGTTCATCGCCGACCTCGGTGGCTGTCGCCTCGGCGTCGACGAGACGCGCAGACCGCGCTGTGCCGCCGTAGCCGCGCGAGACGACGCCCGGCCGCCAGCCGCGCCGCTGCAGTCCGCGCACGAGCTCGATGGCAAGGGGCGTCTTTCCGGTGCCGCCGACATACAGGTTCCCGACGACGACCACCGGCACGCCGACGTGGTCGGCCCGCAGCAGGCCGGCGGTGTGGGCGGCCCGCCGCAGCAGCAGCAGGGCGGCGTACAGCAGGGCGAAGGGACTGAGCAGCCAGGCCAGCAGGCCGCGGCGCTGCCAGGCCGAGGTGACCGCGGCTTCCGTGGAGGCGTCAGCGGGCACCGCAGTCGATCAACGACGTCCTGCGGCGCGCTGGGTGGCGAAACTGATGCGGACGATGCCGGCCAGTCGGGCGGCTTCCATCACGCTGATGACGGCCTGGTGCGGCGACTGCGCGTCCGCGTTGATCACCAGGAGCGTGTCTTCCCGGTTTTGCGCCGCCTTGGTCAGCTCCGCCGCCAGGCCCTCCGCGCTCGTGGCCGACAGCAGGTTCTTCTCCAGCGCATAGCGTCCATCCGCGGTGACGGCGACGTTGATCACGTTCGGTGGCGGGGCGGGTGTGGTTGCCTCGGCGGTCGGCAACTGGACCTTGAGCTCGGCGAATCGCGAATAGGTGGTGCTCACGGCCAGGAAGATCAGGACGATCAGCAGGACGTCGATCAGCGGAATCAGGTTGACTTCCGGTTCCTCCTCATAGGAACGGCGAAAGCGCATTACTGGCCCCGACCGCCGTAGACGAATTCGAGCAGGCGCTCGGCCTGCTCCTCCATGTCCACCAGGTAGTCCTCGACGAGACGACGGAAGTATCGGTGCGCCAGCACGGCCGGGACGGCAACGATGATGCCGAATGCGGTGCAGTACAGCGCTACCGAGATGCCGCGCGCCAGTTCCTGCGGGCTCGATCCCGCCTGCTGCGAGGCAAAGATATGGATCATCCCGACCACTGTGCCGAACAGGCCCAGCAGCGGCGCGATCGAGCCGATCGAACCCAGCAGTGTCAGGTTCTTCGTCAGCCGGTTGGCGACGACAGCCCCGGCGGCCTCGATCTGCTGGATCGCACCTTCGCGCAGCACCCTGTCGTTGCGCAGGCCGGCAGCGAGGACGCGACCGAGCGGCGAATTCTGTTCGAGCTTGCCGATGATGTCGGGGGTGACGGACTGCTTCTTGACGAGGCCCACGACGTCTTCGAGGAGTCCGCTCGGTAAGATGCGGGGACGACGAAGCGCGACGGTCCGTTCGATGATCAGCGCCAGGGCAAGTACGGACGCGAGAACCAGAGGCCACACGGGCCAGCCCAACTCAACAATGATGGCGAACAACTCGTTTGACTCCGGTGACGGCGCGCGTGAATCGCGCGAAATGTAGTGGCGTGCCGAGGGGACCGCAAGTTTCCACAGTTCCTGTGGACAAGTATGTGAAGAACTTGTTGCACGTCACTCTAAACCCTTGTCGCGACGGCCTTTACAGGCCGTGCCCACACCGTAAGCAGATGGAAAAGCGACACGAAATCAAGAGCTTGAACGGCTCTCACCCGTTCGTCCGAGGCGCGAAGGAAGCGCCGACGCGGCGCCACAGGCTTTGTGGACATTTTTTGCCCGGAAACCCGCATGGCGCTTGGGTCTGAGCTTCCGGATCCAGCATTGACGCGGGCTCCGCTGACGGTTTCAGCGCTGAACCGCGCCGTTGCGGGCCTCCTGGAACGCAGCTTCCCGCTGGTGCGGGTTCAGGGCGAGGTCTCCAACCTGACACGCGCAGCCAGCGGACACTGGTACTTCGTCCTCAAGGACGACATCGCGCAAGTACGGTGTGTCATGTTCCGCGGACGCAACAGTCTGCTCGGCTGGCAGCCACGCGAGGGCGACGCGGTCGAGGCCACGGCCATTGTGTCGCTGTACGAGGCGCGTGGCGAGTTCCAGCTCAATGTGGAATTCATGCAGCGCGCCGGGCTCGGGCGGCTCTACGAGGAGTTCCTGAAGCTCAAGCAACGCCTTGCCGCGGAAGGGCTGTTCGACGATCGGCGCAAGCGCGCTTTGCCACGGCTGCCGCGCGCCGTCGGGGTCGTCACGTCACTGCAGGCTGCCGCGCTGCGCGATGTCGCCAGCGCACTAAAGCGCCGTGCGCCGTACGTGCGCGTGGTCGTGTATCCGGTGCCGGTCCAGGGTGGCGACGCGGGCGCACGCATTGCCCAGATGCTGGCGCGCGTGGGTGAGCGGGCTGAAGTGGATGCGATCCTGCTGGTGCGCGGCGGCGGATCGATCGAAGACCTCTGGGCCTTCAACGAAGAGATCGTCGCACGCGCCATCCGCGCCTGCCCGCTTCCGGTGGTCGTCGGCGTCGGGCACGAGAGCGACTTCACGATCGCCGATTTCGCGGCCGACGTCCGGGCGCCCACGCCGACGGCGGCCGCCGAACTCGTGGCGCCAGCGGCCGCAGCACTGCAGGATGAACTGGCGTCGCAGCTGAAGCATCTGGCGCGCCAGCTCCGTGTTCGACTGCAGGATGCGGCCCAGCGCATCGACTTCGCGCAACGCAGCCTGGCGGTGCCGCGCGCCCCGATCGCAGGGCTCGAATCCCGTGTGGCCGGCCTGCGGTCGCGCGCTTTGGCCGCCGCTGCGCGCGTCGTCGGGGGGGCAGGCACCCAGGTGGCGGCGTGCCGGGCGCGCTGGCTGCGTGCGCGTCCATCGCTGCCGTTCGACGTACTGGCCGCGCGCCACGGCCGGCTGCTGGCAGCGGGAGAGGCCATGCTCGCCGGACGGGCCGTACGGTTGCAGCCGCTGGCGGCTCGACTCGCGGCGATGAATCCAAGTGCGGTTCTGGAGCGAGGCTATGCGATCGCGCTCGCGGCGGACGGCCGTGCGGTGACGGACGTGGCGGCACTCGCCCGCGGTGACCCGCTGCGGATCGTGCTCGCGCGGGGTGCCGCCGGTGTGCGGGTCGAGACACTCGACAGCAAAGGCCCTCTGGTCGATGAGGATGTCGCCTGAGCGCACGGCGATAGAATTTGGCTTTTCACCGAACGCACCCGAGGCCCTTCATGGAACACACGCTGCCGGCTCTTCCCTACGCGACCGATGCCCTCGCGCCCCACATGTCGAAGGAGACCTTCGAGTACCACTACGGCAAGCATCACCAGGCGTATGTCACCAATCTGAATAACCTGATCAAGGGCACGGAGTTCGAGGCGCTGTCGCTCGAGGATATCGTGCGCAAGTCGTCGGGCGGCGTGTTCAACAATGCCGCGCAGGTGTGGAACCACACGTTCTTCTGGAACTGCATGAAGCCCGGCGGCGGTGGCGAGCCTTCAGGTGCGCTGGCGCAGGCGATCGCGAAGAAGTGGGGTTCCTATGCCGCGTTCAAGGAAGCGTTCACCAAGAGCGCGGTCGGAAACTTCGGTTCGGGCTGGACTTGGCTGGTCAAGAAGGGCGACGGGTCGGTCGATCTGGTCAACACCAGCAACGCCGCCACGCCGCTGACGACGGCCGACACGCCGCTGCTGACAATCGATGTGTGGGAGCACGCCTACTACATCGACTACCGCAATGCGCGCCCCAAGTTTGTCGAGACGTTCCTGACGTCGCTCGTCAACTGGGACTTTGCGGCCCGCAATTTCGGCTGACGCGCCGTCAGGCGCTGCGTCAACGACAACGGCCGCCCGGTGGGCGGCCGTTGTCGTTTTCGTGATCTTGCGCGGTGTGTTCAGCGGGAGGCCGGCAGGCCGCCGAGCTTCGCGCCCACGGCCAGGCCCTTGCGCGCGAACCAGCCCTGTTCCATTTCGAGCGCAAAGCGGACCGGCCGCTGCGAGCAGTGCAGCGTGTCGTTCTTCGGCGTCATGTCATTGATCTGGAGGATCGTGCCGTCGTCCTCGATGAATGCGATCGACAGCGGCAGCGGGGTATTGCGCATCCAGAAGCACTGCTGAGCCTTGTACTCGAAAACGAAGAGCATCCCGTGATTGGGCGCCGTCTTTTCGCGAAACATCATGCCGATGGTCCGACTCTGTGGCGTGGTGGCGAGCTCGGCGGTAATGATGTGCATGCCAGCCGTCAGGCGCGTTGTCGGTAGCGGTGGCTGCGGGCCGGATTGCGCGCCGACGCTGCTTGCCAGCATCAGGCTCAGCAGCACCGCGATGAAGTGGCGAGGCAAGCGTAACTGCAGGGACATCAGATGGCTCGGGAGTTCAGAGGTACGTGAGAATTTACCGCGGCCGCAGGGAAGTCACGGCGCTGGGCGACAGGCGAAAAAAAGGCAGGGGGCTTCCCTGCCTTTTCACTGCCGCAATGTGATCATTTCATCGGCTTGTCGGTGGCAGCCGCATCGGCCTTCGGCTTCGTCTCGGCCTTCGTCGCGGACTTGGCCTTCTTCTCGGTCGTGGCCTTGGCCTTCTTCTCGGTCGTGGCTTTAGCCTCGGTCTTGGCCGCATCCGCCTTCGCGGCCGGAACGGCCGCCGGAGTGGCAGGTGCCGCCGGCGCGGCCGGTGTTGCCGGTGTGGCTGCCTTGGCCGGGGCGGCCGGCGCCGCGGCTTGAGCCAGCACAACGCCGGCAAAAAGGGCGCTGGTTAGCGCGGCAATGACTTTCTTCATTACTTTCTCCCTGGGTACATCAAGTGGCGGCGGACACTGTGTCAGCGCGCCGTCCCTGTGTGCGGACGACCGAGTGGTCCAGGCTATAACGGTCGTTCGAAGCGTACGGTTGACACGCGTCATGGGCCGGACAGGTCACCGCGAGTCCGCCCGGGTAAACTCTTGACCCTGCGATCGAGGCAAGCGGCCGGCTTGGGATGTAGAGCGGAGCCGCTGCCATTCACAAGAAAACACCGCCCGGAGACGCCATGTACGCGCACATCAAGGTCCCCACGACCGGCCAGAAGATCACCGTCAACAAGGACTACAGCCTGAGTGTTCCTGACCAGCCGATCATTCCGTATATCGAGGGCGATGGCACCGGGGTCGACATCACCCCGGTCATGATCAAGGTGGTCGACGCCGCGGTCGCCAAGGCGTACGGCGGCAAGAAGAAGATCGTCTGGATGGAAATCTATGCCGGCGAGAAGTCGACCAAGGTTTACGGGCCGGACGTCTGGCTGCCGGAAGAGACGCTGACCGTACTGCGCGACTATGTCGTGTCGATCAAGGGGCCGCTGACAACCCCGGTCGGCGGCGGCATTCGATCGATCAACGTCGCGCTGCGGCAGGAACTCGACCTCTACGTCTGCTTGCGTCCGATCCAGTACTTCAAGGGTGTACCGAGCCCGGTCAAGGAGCCTGAGAAGACCAACATGGTCATCTTCCGCGAGAACTCGGAAGACATCTACGCCGGCATCGAATACGAGGCCGAGAGCGACAAGGCGAAAAAGCTCATCAAGTTCCTGCAGGACGAAATGGGAGTCAAGAAGATCCGCTTCCCGGCGACCTCGGGCATCGGCATCAAGCCCATCTCGCGCGAAGGTACCGAGCGGCTGGTGCGCAAGGCGATTCAGTACTGCATCGACAACCGGCGCAAGAGCCTGACCTTCGTGCACAAGGGCAACATCATGAAGTTTACGGAGGGTGCCTTTGCCAAGTGGGGCTACGAGCTGGCGCAGCGCGAGTTCAAGGCCGAGCTGCTCGACGGCGGCCCGTGGATGAAGATCAAGGCGCCGCATGGCGACGTCGTGCTCAAGGATGTCATCGCCGATGCGTTCCTGCAGCAGATCCTGCTGCGGCCGGCCGAGTACGACGTTATTGCGACGATGAACCTCAATGGCGACTACATCTCGGACGCACTGGCCGCGCAGGTCGGCGGCATCGGCATCGCGCCGGGCGCGAATCTGTCCGATTCCGTGGCGATGTTCGAGGCCACGCACGGCACGGCACCCAAGTACGCCGGCAAGGACTACGTCAACCCCGGCTCCGAGATCCTCTCGGCCGAGATGATGCTGCGCCACATGGGCTGGACCGAGGCCGCCGATCTCGTCATCAAGTCGATGGAACGCGCGATCCTGTCGAAAAAAGTCACCTACGACTTCGCGCGCCTGATGGAAGGCGCCACGCAGGTCAGCTGCTCGGGCTTCGGGCAAGTGATGATCGACCACATGTAAAGCGGGCGCTCCTCGTGTACGCGACCGCTGCGCGGTCGCACGTGCACTCGGAGCGGTACGGCTCTCGCTGCGCGAGAGCCGCTCAACACAAGTTTGTCGGCTGCGCTCCGGAGCGGCCGCGCGCTCAGCCGAACTTCAGCTGCACGGCACCCACCCTGACCCTCCCGCCGGACGGGAGGGGAACCGCACTCCTCCCTGCGCCCTCCTTGCCAGGCGAGGAGGGAAAGGCGATCCCGGCACTGCGAGGTGCGTCGCGGGGTGGAGTGCTCGCGTTTGTCCTTCGGCGCAGCGCGCGGCCGCTCCGGAGCGCAGCCGACTGATGAGTCTTGAGCGGTTCGCCCGCAGTGCGAACCGTAACCGGAGCGAGTGCACGTGCGAGCCCCCAGGGCTCGCGTACACGAGCGACGCAACAAAAAAACAACCCCGCCGCAGCGGGGTCTGTAAGGGGCGCGCTGCCGGTCAGGCAGCGGCGGTGATGTTCGATGCCTGCTTGCCCTTCGGCCCCTGCACGACTTCGAACTGCACCTTCTGGCCTTCCTTCAGTGTCTTGAAGCCATTCATCTGGATCGCCGAGAAGTGCGCAAACAAGTCTTCTCCCCCATCATCCGGCGTGATGAAGCCGAACCCCTTGGCGTCGTTGAACCACTTGACCGTTCCTGTTGCCATGCCCTCATCCTTCCTACGTATGAAGGGGCGGCTCCGTTGTCATTTCTGCCGCCGACGCTGCCCCGATTCCGCGCACTCGTGCTCCATTTCGGGTGCGCGCCCGCCCCGTACACCTGCATGTCCGGAACAGACGGCAGCGATTGTTCGAGCAAAAGCCGCGTCGGTCAAGCGGTTGTCGCGGACGCGCCCCCCGACGCGGGATCTCGTCCATTCCGGTGCCGTCCGACGACCGTGCCGCGGTGGCCGAACACGACCTCGGCGGTGCAGTGCGGACGGAACCGATCGCAGGGATCTCACTCTTATGTTGCATGTCCACATTGCGTTGCGATCGCGGTACATCCGTCTGTACGCGAGGTGATTTACCGTATGATTGGTACGCTTTTTGTATACCGTTAATCAAGACCGGTCTGCCTAGAATGCGGGTCAATGAGTGAGCGGATTGACGAAGGTGCGGTCGTCGAGAAGCAGGCTTCTCGCGTCAAGCCGCCGCCCATGTATCAGGTGGTCCTGCTGAACGACGACTACACGCCGATGGAGTTCGTGGTCGGAGTCCTGCAGAAGTTCTTCGGCAAAGGGAGAGAACAGGCAACCCAGATCATGCTGAAGGTGCATCACGAAGGACGCGGCGTCTGTGGCGTCTACCCCCGCGATATCGCCGCGACCAAGGTCGAGCAAGTCTGCAGTTATTCACGCCAGCACCAGCATCCGCTGCAGTGCGTGATGGAGGAAGCATGATCGCCCAGGAACTCGAAGTCAGCCTGCACATGGCCTTTGTCGAGGCGCGCCAGGCCCGGCACGAATTCATCACCGTCGAGCACCTGCTGCTCGCGCTGCTCGACAATCCGTCGGCGGCGGAGGTGCTGCGTGCATGCGCCTGCAACATCGAGGACCTGCGCAAGAACCTGCAGAACTTCATTGCCGACAACACGCCGATCCTGCCGCCCAATTCGGAAGCGGACACCCAGCCGACGCTGGGCTTCCAGCGCGTGATTCAGCGCGCCATCATGCATGTGCAGTCGACCAGCAATGGCAAGAAGGAAGTCACAGGCGCCAATGTGCTGGTGGCGATCTT
>Ga0316622_100003106_pt1 | contig 11765 bp, 8 predicted proteins | sample OWC_Aug_OW2_C1_D_FD_207646 | JGI IMG/M metagenome (GOLD analysis project Ga0316622, IMG submission 207646) | Wetland soil microbial communities from Old Woman Creek delta, Ohio, United States - OWC_Aug_OW2_C1_D5_C | ecosystem: Environmental > Terrestrial > Soil > Wetlands | place: USA: Ohio... | reverse complement strand
ACTCTCCGGCGTTCCAGGTGTTCTGGACCGCCGCCGACTCGAGCGTGCGCACCCGGACGTTCATCCCCACGGCCTGGAGCTGCGACTGCAGCACCACGGCCAGTTGGGCATAGATGTCCGGTTGCAGGTGGGCGTCGAAGATGATCTCCTCCCCCTTGTATCCCGCCTCCCGCATGAGCTGCTTCGCCTTGTCGGGCTGCCGCTTCGCGTAGGGGTCGTTGGCGTGGACGGGGCCGAAGTAGGGGGTCCCTGGCGGGATGCCCGCCGGTGCCGCCTTGCCCAGGCCGAACGTCACCGCCTCCACCGCCTCGTCCTTGTCGAAGGCGTAGGCCACCGCCTGGCGAAGCTTCGGATTGTTCACGAAGATCCCCTTCTTGAACCCGAAGCGCAGGTCGGCAAAGGCTCGGCCCGGCTGGGCATTGACGGTGAGCCCAGGCTTCCCCTTGTACCGCTCCAGGTCCTGACGGGTCAGATCTATGGCCACATCCACGTCGCCCCGCTCCAAGGCTACCGCCCGGACCGACGAGTCCCGGATGGGGATGAAGTCCACCTGGTCCACCAGCGCCAGCCGCTTGCCCGTGAACCCCGAGGTTGGGCGCTCATCCACGGTGTAGCCGGCGAACTTCTTCATCCGGATGACGCTGTCCTTCTTCCACTCCACGAACTCGAACGGACCCGTGCCCACCGGCTTCGTAAGCGTGCCACCCTGCCGCTCCGCCTCGCCGTCGGGATAGATCACGGCGGGGCAGATCGGGTTTGCCAGCGAGGCGATGAAGCCGGCGTTCGGCTCGCCCAGCGTGATCCTGACCGTGAGGGGGTCAACCGCCTCGATCGACTTCATCAGCCGCTTGAACTCGCTGGATCGCGGCCCCTTGGCCTGCATCTTGTTCAGGGAGTACACCGCATCCTTGGCATCCAGCGTCTTGCCGCTGTGGAACTTCACCCCCTGCCGGAGGGTCAGGGTGTAGACCAAGCCGTCCGGGCTGACGGTGTACTTGTCCACCAGGGATGGCTTCGGGCCCAGGTCCTCGCCCAACGCGAACAGCATGTCATAGACGTTCAGCAGCACCACCCGGTTCAGGTAATGGGTGGTCATGTGCAGGTCCACGTCAGAGATGTCGCCCGAGGTGGCGATCTTCAGGGTGCTGGCCGAAGCCGGCGCGGGCGCCAGTGGGCCGAGAAGGATGCCCGCTGCCAGGACGATCCAGACCAGGCCGCGAAACACACCGCGCATCTTCATCGCCGATCTCCTCTCGCTGCCCCGCGAGCGAATCCGCTACCAGCGGATGTCTTTCTGCGCCGGCAGCCGGTGCTGGTCGGAGCGCGGCTCGACGGGCCAGGTCCGGTACTCCTCGAGCCAGGCCAGCATGTGCTGCAGGATGATCTCCAGCATCTGCTTGCCCTTCTCCGCCGTCGCCTTGGTCGGGTCGCCGTGGATTCCCGTCTTCGTCCAGCGGCCCCAGAAGTCGTTGAACCGGACTACCTTCGTGGAGTCGGAGGTCATGTACTGCCCGACGCGGTCGTTGCCGAAGAGCGCCTTGTCCAACTGGACCCGCTCCTTGGCGAAGTGGAGGTAGAGCGAGGTCTCCATCTCGTCGGCGTGCGCGTGGACGGTGCTCTCCAGCAGCGCTTCGTACTCGGCCTTCCCCATGGCAAAGTAGCCGAAGGCGCAGCAGATGGAAGGCGTCTCCAGCACGGTTCGGCGGGCGATGAGGTCGATCATGGGCTGGTTCGAGCCGTGCCCGTTCACCAGCGCGATCCGCTTGAAGCCGTGGTAGGCCACGCTCTTGGTTACGTCCAGGCAGAAGTTGATGAAATGGTCCGGCTGGACGTGGATGGTGCCGGGGAAGTCGATGTGGTGCATGTTCAGGCCGTAGGGGATCCCCGGCAGGACCAGCACCTTGTCCGGCGCCCGGCGGCCCAGCTCGTGACAGACGGACTCGAGCAGGAATAGGTCCACGTCCAGGGGCAGGTGCGGCCCGTGCTGCTCCGTCGAGCCGGTGGGCAGGATCACCACCTTCTGCATCTCGATGGCGTCATTCATCTCCGGCCAGGTGAGCTTGTTGTACTCGAAGACATCTCGGACAGCCATGGATCCTCCTTGCGAGAGTGCGCGGGAGCCGCGGGGGGCCGCCGGGCCGGGTTGCTCGCGTCGTCGAGAGTCGGCTGTGGACCTGCCAGGATTATCGCAGGACTGTTTCGGTCCCGATGTTGCGCTTGTATCAGAGTCAGTATTGCCTGTCAAGGCTTGCACCGGCCGATTCCCCGTTGACTTTCGCAGGCCGTTTGCGGCAGGCTCAGGCAACGGAACATCCACACCACGAGAGACAACGGAGGAGACACCATGCTGGACATCCTGATCCGAAACGGCTGGGTGGCGGACGGGACGGGGAATCCGCGGTATCCGGCGGACGTCGCCATCCGGGGCGACCAGATCGTGGAGGTCGGGCGACTGGCCGGCGCCCAGGCCGCGACGGTCATCGACGCCACGGGCAAGATCGTGTGCCCGGGTTTCGTCGACGCCCACAGCCACACGGACTGGACCATCCTCGTCAACCGGACGGCCGAGAGCACCATCCGCCAGGGGCTGACCACCGAGGTGGTCGGCAACTGCGGCTTCAGCCAGGCGCCCGTGACGGCGGCCAACAGCGAGGTGACCCTCGCCCGCATGCGGCGCGCCGGGTTCGAGGGGCCAGCGCACTGGTCAACGTACGGCGAGTGGCTGGACGTGGTCGCCGGGGGCGGGACCTCCTGCAATCTCGTCTGGCTCGTGGGCCACGGCACCGTCCGGCTGGCCGCCGGCGTCAGCGGGCCGCAGGCAACCGAGGAGCAGCTCAGGGCCATGGAGGCATTTGTCCGCGAGGCCATGGAGGCCGGCGTCCACGGCATGTCCACCGGCCTCGAGTTCGAGCCCGGCCGCCAGGCGCCCACGGAGGAGATCATCCGCCTGGCGAAGGTGGTCGGCAAGTACCAGGGCCACTACGCCAGCCACATCCGCAATCGGGATGCCCAGCTCCAGGCCGCCGTCGAGGAGTTCCTGGAGATCGTTCGACGGAGTGGAGCCATCGGCGAGGTCTCGCACCTGAATGTGCGGCACAACACGGGGGCCCCGGAGGGCGCGTGGCAGCGCGCCTGCGACACCATCGAGGAGGCGCGGACCCGCGGCCTCCCGGTCGGCATCGACACCACACCTTTCCTGGACGGGGAGGGCCAGATGGCGGCCATTCTGCCGCCCTGGGTGCGGGAGGGCGGGCCCGCCGCCACCGCCGAGCGGCTGAAGGATCCCCAGGTCCGGGCCAGGCTCCGTACGGATTGCGACCGGTACTGGCGCTTCATCCATCGCGGCGAGTGGCATCGCGTGCGCCTGGTGAGCAGTACCGAGTTTCCCGAGATGATCGGCAAGACCTTCATCGAGATCGGGCAACACTGGGGCAAGGACCCCTGGGACAGCTTCTTCGACGTGCTGGCCGCCGCCGGCCCCAAGCTCGACGCCTGCGGAATGGTCGGCCGGCTCTTCACCGAAGCGCACATGGCCGCCATGGTCCGGCATCCCCTGTTCAGCCTGGGCGTGGACGGCGCCTGCAGCCGCATCGACGGCCCCCTGAGCCGGGTGCGCAGGCATCCCATCAACTTCGCCGGGATGGTGCACTTCCTCACCTGGCACGTGCGCGAGAAGGGGTTTCTGCGGCTGGAGGAGGCGATCCGCAAGATGACCAGCCTGCCGGCGACGAGCTTCGGCCTGCACGACCGGGGGCTGGTGCGGGCCGGCCACAAGGCCGACGTCGTAGTCTTCGACTTCGACAGGCTGGAGGACGTCTCCACGCCGGAGAACCCGGTCGCCTACGTGAAGGGCGTGGAGCACGTCCTCGTCAACGGCGTCCCGGTGGTGCAGAACGGCGAGCACACCGGCGCCCGGCCTGGCCGGAACCTGCTGCGTCATTAAAGGAAGTTCGAGATTTCTCACCACCGAGGCACCAAGACACCAAGGAGCATCAGGGGCAGGAAAGACAACGACCATTCGCTTCTCTGGGGGGCTCCAGGATTTCTGGGTGATCTGGATACATACTGTAATTCTTGGTGCCTTGGTGTCTTGGTGGTGAACGGTTTGCTCGGATCGCAAGAGGGGAAGCAGAAGCAACTGCGACCTAGACGACAGTGAGGTCCCGGTCGAGCGACGTGAGCCACTCGGCCCCCGTCGGGGTCACCAGGAGCGTATCCTCCACGTTCATCCCGCCGAAGCCCAGGTGGTAGAGCGGCGCCTCGATATTGACCAGCATCCCCGGCTCCAGCAACCGGTCCGGGCCCGCCGCGAAGATGTCCGAGGTCCGGCCCCCACCGACCACCATGGGCGGCTCGTACAGCTCGAGCCCGATGGAATGCCCGCAGTGGTGTCGCTCGTACCCGGGGAGGCCGCTCGCCCGGATGGTGCCCAGGCAGACGTCGTAGAGCTCGGATACCTTGACCCCGGGCCGCACTCGCTCGCAGGCGGCCTGCACCCCCGCCCGGATCGCTGCGTAGGCCCGCCGCTGCTCCGCCGTCGGCTCGCCCACCACCAGCGTCCGCGCCGTGTCTGCAAAGTAGTGGAGATACCGGCAGCCGACATCGAGCCGGACGAGGTCGCCAGCCTGGAGCGGCTCGTGGCCGACCGAGAAGAAGCAGCTGCTGCGGGGGCCGGCGCTGCTCCCCCACATCCTCGGCACCCCGCGCTCCCGGGTGACCGCCTCGAAATAGACCTGCCGGAGGTCGGCATCCGTCACGCCGCGGCCCGCGGCCCGGACGACCGCCTGCAGCGCCGCCTGGTTGATGGCCGAGGCGCGACGCAGGCGGGCGATCTCCTCCGCCGTCTTGAGCATGCGGATCTCGCGGAAGAGATCGAAGGCCTCGGTGAACCGGACGCGCGGCAGGGCCTCCTTCAGCGCCGCCATGGTCCGCGGCGGCACGTTCATCTCGTCCAGGCCGAGCGTCCCGCCCTCCAGCCCCCGGTCCCGCACGGCCCCGGCGATCGCCTCGACCAGGCTGGCCGCCCGCGGCCGCCGCATCAGCTCGAGCAGCCGCCGCTCCATCTCGTTCGGCGGCCGCGCGTCCCCCTGGGATACGAAGAAGGTGCCGAAGGCGCGGACGTCTTGGATCCAGGACGGCTCGCCGGCCAGGTACGGCAGCTCCGTCCCCGGCACGATCAGGCAGGGCTCGCCCCCGCCACGCGGCAGCACCGCGGCCACCTGCATGTTGAGGAAGAAGAACAGGCGGTCGGAGTCGTCGTTGCTCAGGTAGATGACGTTCTCCGGCGTGGTCGCGATCAGACCGTCCAGGCCCCGCTCGCGCATGACCTCTTCCGCCCGGTCGCGATTCAGGAGCATGGGGGGTACCTCACTTGAAGAACAAGTTCGGGAGGAACGTCACCAGCGGCGGGAAGACGGCCAGGGCTGCCGTGACCACCAGGGTGATCCCGATGAACACGCAGACCAGGGGCATCGCCTTCACCGCATCGCTCTTGGCAATCGCGCTGGCGATGTACAGAACAGGTGCGACGGGCGGCGTGACACTGCCGACCGTGATCAGGATGACAGCGATCACCCCGAAGTGGATGGGATCGAACCCATAGACGAGCAGGAGGGGGTGCAGGATCGGCATCAGGATGATGGTCATGGGGATGATGTCGAGAAATGTTCCCACAAGCAGGAGCACGACACCGGTGACGGCCAGCATCCCCATCGGGTTCGGGGTAATCGAGCGCATGACCCCCAGGGTCAGCTCCCCGAATCGCTCCTTGGCCATGAGCCACCCGAGGATGGTTGACGTCGCGCACATGAGCATCACCACGGCCGTGGAGGACATCGCCCGGAGAACGACGGTCATGATCTCGGATACTTTGATCTCCTTGTACACGAACACCCCGAGGATGAAGCTGGCCACCGCCGCCACCGCGCCCGCTTCCGTCGCCGTGCAGACGCCGGTGATGATCGCCCCCAGGATCAGAACGGGCAGCATCAGGGCGAGGCTGGCCTCACGGAACGCGCCCCAGACCTCGCCCCACGCCGCCGGGGGTCGGGGCTCCGCCACGTAGTGGCCCTTCCGGCTCAAGACGTAGCAGGTGAGCATGAATCCCCCGCCGATCAGGATGCCTGGGATCATGCCCCCCAGGAACAGCGCGCCGATCGACACCCCCGTGACCGCCCCGTAGATGATCATGACGATGCTGGGCGGGATGATCGGCCCCAGCATGGACGCGCAGCAGGTGATGGCGACACTGAAATTCGTGTCGTACCCCTTCCGAACCATGGCCGGGATAAGCACGCCGCCCACGGCCGAGGCGTCCGCCGCCCCGGAACCGGAGATGCCCGACAGGATCATCTCGGCGACCACGACCACGTGCGAGAGGCCGCCGCGAATGTGACCCACCAGCGTATCGGAGAAGTTCACCAGGCGGCGCGTGATCCCGCCGCTGTTCATGAACTCCCCGGCCAGCATGAAAAACGGAATCGCCATCAACTCGAAGGAGTTGACCCCGACAAACATCCGCTGCGGGAAGACGACCAGCGGCACCGACCCGTCGATCAGCAGCACGAGCAGGCTGGCGAAGCCGATCCCATGGGCCACGGGCATCCCGAAGCTGGTGAAGACGAAAGACGCCAACACCAGGAGGGCCAGATTCATGGCTTCCCCCCCGGCGGGCGTTCCTCAAGCCTTGTCCGGATGGTGTTGAGGATCATGAGGAGGCCGCCCACCGGGATCGCGAGCGCGGCGAACCCCACGGGTGGTCCGCCGAAAGGCGACTGCTGTCGCATGGAGACGATGGTCAGGGACCAGCCGTACCAGACGAAGAGGAGCAGCACCATCCCCACACACAGAATCCCGTTGACCACGTCCAGCCGACGCCGGACGTTCGGCGGGAGCCGCGAGGTCAGGAAGTCCAGCGTGATGTGCCCGCGCGAACGTTCCGCCACCCCCGCTCCCACAAAGACCACCCACACGAACAGGTACCGGCAGATCTCCTCCGTCCAGGTGATCGGGTGCCCAAACGCATAGCGGGCCACGACCTGGCCGAAGCTCAACACCGTGAATGTGATGAACACCACACCCAGGGCGTGCTCGACGGCCCAGTCGAACCACACACCCACGCCCGCCCGAGCCGCCTTCGGGCCCGGGTCGTCGGTCATCGGACCTCCTGGATCTGCCGAATGATTTCGGCCGTTCCTGTTTGCTCAGCAAACTCCTTGTAGACCGGCTGCACCGCGTCCTGGAACGGCTTCAGGTCCGGCTTGGTTGTCTGCTTCACCTTGGCACGGAGGAGATCCAGCGACTTCTCCGCCGTCCCCCGGGCGTCCCGGTAGTTGATGTCCAAGGTCTCCTTGGCCGCCTGCACGATGACGTCCTGGGCGGACTTGGACAGCGACTGGAACACCTTGTCGCTGATCAGGAAGCCCACGACGGAATGCTGGTGGTTGGTCTCGGCGATGTAGTTCGCCACCTCGAAGAACTTCATCGTGTACATGGCGGGGGTCGTCGACTCCATACCCTCCACGACCCCGGTCTGCAGTGACGTGTACACCTCGCCCCAGGGGATGACTGTCGGCCGCGCCTTGACCAGTTGGAAGGTACGGACGAGCACTTTGTCCTCCGGCACCCGGATCTTCAGCCCCTCGAAGTCGGCGACGCTGTTGATCACCTTCTTGGTCGTCAGGGTCACCCGGAACCCCTGCTCCATCCAGCCCAGCGTTCGAATGCCCGTCTTCTTCAGCATGATTTCGCCCAGGCGGTCGGCCGGCGGGCTCTTCAGGACCTTGTCAAGATGGTCCCAGCCCTGAAAGATGAAGGGCAAGCTGAACACGCCCGCCTCCGGCGCGAAGATGCTCATGACCCCACCGGACACCTCGGCCATCTCCACCGTGCCGAGCTGGAGACCCTCCGTGAGGTCCCGCTCGTTCCCGAGCTGAGAGTTGGGATAGACCACGACCTCGACTTCGCCCTTCGTTCGCTCGGTCACCCGCTTGGCGAACTCCTGCGCATTCTGTGTCAGGATGTTGTCCACCGGCAGAATCGTGCCCAGCTTCAATGTGCGCTTGGCGCCCGCCTCGGCATCGACGCTCGCCATCAGCACGACGCCTCCCGCCAGCAGCAGGATCGACAGCACGCTGCACAGCCTCACCCTTCCTGTTCGCATGGCCATTCCTCCGCGGGGGCGCCCCGGAAGGCGCCCCGTCCAATCCAGGGTTGCTTGTCTAGCCGACGGATTGCAGCGCGAGGCTCATGGTGTGGATCGGCTCGCAGCCGGTCCGCGTGATCAGGAACGTGTTCTCGACGTGGGCGCCGCCGAAGCCCACCTCGTAGTACGGGGTCTCGATGTTGATGACCATGCCCTCTTCGAGGGGGGTGTGGTCGTTCGGGCCGATCAGGGGATCGTCGTAACAGACCACTCCCAGGGCATGCCCCACGTGGTGGCGATCGAAATGGGGGATCCCGGCCTTCCGGACAGCGTCCACGGACGCCCGGAAGACGTCCGAGGCCTTGGCACCAGGCCGCAGGGCCGCGGCGGCCGCTTCGAGGCCGGCGACCACCGCCCCGTGGTAGGTCTTCAGCTTCGGGCTCGGCGAGCCCACCACCGCGTTGCGGGCGATGTCGTTGAAGTAGTAGTGGTGGAAGCAGTCGGCGTCGAAGCGGATGACGTCCCCCGCCTGGAGCCGGTACTCGGAGGGCTCCCCGTTCGGGAACCCCGCCCGGCGGCCGCAGTTGATGCAAAGGTGGTGCGGCAGGGCGCCTGCCTTGCCGATCGCCCCGTAGTAGGCCGGGGCCAGGTCGAGTTCCCGCACCCCGACGCGCGCCGCATCGAACACGGCCTGGGCCCCCGCCTGGTTGGCGGCCGCCGCCACCCGCATGCGCCGCAGCTCCTCGGCGGTCTTCACCATCCGGATCCTGCGCAGGATCTTGTAGGCGGGAAGCACTTCCGCCTTCGGCAGCAGCGCCTCGATCTGGTCGAACACCTCCGGGCTCGCCAGAGCCTTCTCATCGAAGCCGAGGCGCCCGGACTCCAGCCCCTTGGCCTTGAGGCAGGCCAGCAGCGCGTCATGGTCGGTCCGATGATGCGGGCGGCGCAATGCGGCGTGCAGCCGCCGCTCCTCGGCCGTCAGGGCCTCGGGCCTCACCCCGTCCGCTTCGAAGAGAAAGAAGTTTCCGTGTAGCCAGATGTCCTCCACCGTTGAGGAGGACGAGGTCAGCATGTCCACCGAGTTCCGGGGAATGACCATGCTGGGCTGCTGGTCCGCGGCGGACGGGAAGACCACGTAGACCTTGGTCTCGGCCAGGCAGCCGTGGAGCATGGGGAAGTCGGTGAGATACGTCATGTTCTCGGGCGTCATGCTGATGATGGCATCCAGGCGATGCTCCCGCATGACGGCCAGGGCGCGTTCGCGATTGACGGACATGAATCCTCTCCTCCTCCGTTGTCGCAACTCGGCTCTCGGCACTAGCAAGTTACCGAAAAGCCTGCCTCACGCCAGGCTGGTCAAAAAGGTCCAGATGCAAGGCGGCGGGCGATCCGAGGCGCGAGACCTACTCCGCCCGTACGTCGCAGCGCCCCGGGAGCCCGCGGGGTACCCGTCCGGAGGATGGGCACCCATCAAAATGGGTACCCCGCAGATGGGCCTTTTTCAGCAGCCTGCTACAGCTCGCGCAGCACCTCCCGGATGCTCCGCTCCAGGATGGCCACCATGGCGTCGATGTCCTGCTCGGTCACGATCAGGGGCGGGCCGAAGGCGATCCAGGCCGGATCGTACCGGACCAGGAGGCCGTTTCGCAGGCACTGCTTCCCGACGCGCAGCCCGAACTGCTTGGCGGCCGGGAACGGCTTCTTGGTCACCGGATCCTGTACGAACTCTACCCCGATCATCAGCCCCTTGCCCCGGATGTCGCCGATGATCCCCAGGGGCTTGAGCCCCTCCAGGCGCTTGACCAGATGGGCGCCCACCTTCCGGGCGTTCTCGTCCAGCTTCCGCTCGCGGATCTCGCGGATGCTGGCCAGGCCGGCGGCGCAGGAGACGGGGTTCGCCGCAAAGGTGTGGCCGTGGGCGAACTCGGTGCCGGGCTCCCCCCAGAACGCCTTGGCGATGCGGTCCCGGACCAGCGCGGCCGCCAGGGGGGCGTAGCCGCTACTCATCCCCTTGCCGCAGCAGATGATGTCCGGCACCACGTCGAAGGTCTGGGCGGCGAACATGTTCCCGGTGCGGCCGAAGCCGTTGATGATCTCGTCGAAGATGAGCAGGATGTTGTTCTCGTCGCAGATCTGCCGCAGCGTCTTCAGGTACTCCATGGGCGGGGTGATGATGCCGCCGGTGTTGGTGATGGGCTCCACGATGATGGCGGCGATGGAGCGGGGGTCCTCCCACTCGATCATCGTCCGCAGCGTCCGGGCGCAGAAGACCTCGCAGTCGGGATAGGTCTTCTCGAAGGGGCAGCGGTAGCAGTACGGCGGGTAGGCGTGGATGTGCCCGATGGCGGTGGGCTCGTACAGGGTCTTGCGGTAGCCCACCCCCCCCGCGCTCATGGCCGCGGCTGTGGCCCCGTGGTAGCTCAGGTAGCGGGACAGGATCTTGTACTTGCCCGGGTTCCCGGTCTGGCGGTGGTACTGGCGGACTAGCTTGAAGGCCGCCTCGTTGGCCTCGGAGCCGCTGTTGACGATGCGCGCGGTGTTGAGGTCCCCGGGCGCGATCTCGGCCAGGACGCTCGCCAGCTCGACGGCCCGGGGGTTGGTCCCGTGCATGGGGGGATGGAAGGGCAGGGTGTCCAGCTGCCGCTTCACCGCCTCCAGCACCCGCTGGTTGTTGTAGCCCACATTCACCACAAAGATCCCGGCGAGGCCGTCCAGGTACTCCTTGCCGTGCACATCCCAGAAGCGGATCCCGTCCGCCTTGGCCACGAGGAAGGGCTCTTTCACGAACTCCGTCATCTGCCGGTAGTCCAGCATGATGTGCCGGAGGAACTCCTCGGTCGCGTACTTGGCGTCGGTCTGTCCCGTGCTCATGGCGCTCTCTCCTTCTATGTCATGGACCGTAGAGGTTGCTGGATGACCCTCTTTCGCCCAGGCTGCTCAAAAAGGTCCAAATGCAAGGCGGCGTCACCCATCCTTCGGATGGATACCCGGCGAGGTGCGAGGCGTACTTGGTCCGTACGTCGCAGCGCCGCACCCATCCTGCGGATGGGTACCCGGCGCGCCAATCCGCCTGAGGCGGACAGATGGACCTTTTTCAGCAGCCTGTCAGAACCCGGCGGACTTCACGTCCCTCATGACCCTCTGGATGGCCTTGTCCAGCGCCGTCACCAGCTGGTCCACGTTGGCCTCGGTGAAGATGTAGGGCGGGCTGATCTGGATGTGATCGCCGGCCACCCCGTCGATCATGCCGCCCATCCCGGGGACCACGACCACGCCCTCCTCCATGGTCGCCTCGACGATCCGGCGGGTGATCTCGGCCTTCACCGGGAAGGGGCGCTTGCTGGCCTGATCCGCCACGAACTCCACCCCCTGGATCAAGCCAGTGCCGCGGGCGTCACCCACGATGGGGTGCCGCTTCAGGCCGTTCAGCCGCTCCAGCAGCAGCTTCCCGATCCGGGCGGCGTTGGCCACCAAGTTGTGGGCGCGGGCGTATTGCAGGACCGCCAGGCCCACGGCGGAACTGAGGGGGTGGCCGGAGTAGGTGAACCCCTGCGTGGTCCGGGCCGAGCCGCGGGCCATGGCGTCGTAGACCCGGTCATGCACCAGGACGGCGGCCAATGGG
>Ga0316622_100003105_pt1 | contig 11765 bp, 10 predicted proteins | sample OWC_Aug_OW2_C1_D_FD_207646 | JGI IMG/M metagenome (GOLD analysis project Ga0316622, IMG submission 207646) | Wetland soil microbial communities from Old Woman Creek delta, Ohio, United States - OWC_Aug_OW2_C1_D5_C | ecosystem: Environmental > Terrestrial > Soil > Wetlands | place: USA: Ohio... | reverse complement strand
TTCTCGAGGAGGTAGGCGTAGATGAGGTGATGCCAGATCGCCGGCTGCGTGCTCGAAGGACCCGGGCCCGCGCTGTACGCTGCCGGATCACCCGGAACGATGCCCGATGGCTCGATCATGCTCAATGGCGCGACGAACGACTGCCTCGCATTCGCCTCGCCCAGGAACGGTTCGGTCCCCGGAATCTGACCCACGCTGATGTGGCTCGGCCCACGCGCCCAAACCTCCTCGAGCCAGCGGCTAAGTTGTGAAGGATGCACCCGAAGCGCGTCCGTCTGCAGTCCCCCGGCGTTCGCAAAAAAGCTGCCTAGTGTCGTGAACATGATCGATTCCTTTAGTTGACCCGGTGCGTCGACGGCGGGGGCGGTAGCGGCGCCTCGGGGCCGGTAGCCTCGATCACCGCGCCGTTTGCATCGAGGAATTCGATGCGGAACACCCGGCCCGAGGTACTGTCCATGGTGAGTTGCGCGCAGGCTTGCACCGGGAACGGCTTGACACCGGTCTGCGAAAACACGCGCGCTGCCACCGCCTTGTCGGGTACGTCGACACGAAGGGTTCCATTGTTGTCTCGGGCGGGGAGATACGCGGCAATCGTTGAGAAATCCCCGACCGCAAGTCCGGTCCCGGCTGCACGGAAGAGATCGGCGGCCGCCTGCTGGTTCCCCGTAAGTGTCCGCCGCGACGTCATGTCGGCAAACGCGGGGACATTCTGTTGCAGTTGCTTGAAGAACTGCGTTATGAAAGCTTCGGCGTCGAATTGCGGCGTCGGGCTCACGACCTCTTTTCCACCATTCTTCGGATAGGTGTCCATTCGCTTGCTCCTCGTTTTCGGGGTGGATTTAGGCACTCTTGGCAAGACTGCTCCCGCCCATCGTGGCGAGCCAGTTCAAAAGATTGCGTCGATGATTGAGCGCGTTGGCGGGATCGACCTGCGTGCGGGTCGCGAGCCACGCCAGGATGCGGATCGGCTCACGGCGCGCGAGATACGACGACGTCAGGAGCGACGCGCCAGCGCGGTTCGCGAGCTCGTCAAGTGCTTGCGGCGAGACCCGTTGTGGATTGGCGATCGCCGTGAGCGGGCGGCCGCCGAATGCCTGCATCGGCGTCTTCGTGCAAACCGTGACGATATCAGCCATCGCCGCCATGCTTTGCTTCGCAACCGCGGCCGCTTCGCGTGGTGCACGTCCCTCGCTATGCCGAGCCGACCACGACGCGGCGATGCGGTCCCACGGCCCGCTGCCGAACCAGCTGCTGCACATGGCTGCGTTGAACATGACGCGCACGTAGGGGAACGGATGCGGGTCCGCGGGGATCATGCGAAACACGCTGGCGGTCGCGCCGTCGACCACGTTCGCGAGCGCCGGCAACGGCGCCCACCCCGCGAGCGCGAATGCGTAAACGTCGGCGCCGACTTCGCTTGACCAGCCTTCCCACGTCTGCGCCACCTCGCTCGAATACCGCGTCAGCGCCTTGCGGAGCGCGGCCGCGAGCTCGGTGTTCCAGCCGGTCTGATAATTCACCTGGTGCCCCGTCTCGTGCAGCAGCGCCGTGGGATGGCTCGCGTTGTGCCGGGTGACCTTGATGGCGGCGACCGGCGAGGGATTCGCCTGGTCCCACAAGCGCACGCCGGCGCGCAGAATCGAAGCACCGAGTCCCTTGTCGAAATACACGAGCGCAGGCGGTGATTCGAGCCCCAGCGGTCGCAGCACCATGTCCATGCTGTCGGCAGCGATGGTGTCGAGTCCGCGCAGGATCGCGGCAACCGGTGGATTGGCGCGCGTCGCGAGGGCATCGCCAAAGAAGTTCGTGACGGTCTCGAGCTGCAGGTAGCGCATGCGAAGACGTAGAAGCCGGTCGCGAACCGTCGTTGTGTCCGTGCCGGCCTTGAACGCGGATTCGAGGGCAGCCGCTTCGAGCGCCACGCCTGCGACCACCGAGCGCAGGCGCGAACGCAGACCAGTGCGCAGGTACTCCTCGAGTCCCGTCCACGAGGTCGGCGATGCCAGCATGTCGAGATCGCGCAGCGCCTCGACGGCCAACCGCCAATGCCCGATCTCGAAGCCCAGCTGCTCGCGTGCCGCGTCAGTCACGTTGCCAACCCGGACGGATGACGAGCGTCGGCGATCTGGGGTCACCGCTCGTGAGTGCCGCTTTGTCGGCGAAGCCGAACTCGAATGTCAGGGTCACTCCGCGCGCTGCGTCTTTCGCTGCTTGCGAGAGCGTGGCGCCTGCACCCGGAAGTTTCTGACTCACGATGGTGAGCATCGACTCCGCCAGCTTGTCGGCGAGCTCCGCGGGGCGTGACGGCGGTACCGGCAGCCCCGTCTTTTCGGAAAGGTGACGCGTGAGGCGCTGGGCCAGCGCGGTGCGGAACGCACCACCGAGAACGGTGCGCAGCTGCGCGATCACCTGGGCGTGCGCCTTCTTGCCGAGCGCGGTCGCGATCATGTGCGACTCCCGCTCGCTGAGGCGAACATGGACGCGCAGGGCGGGCGGAACGGCGGCCGCATCCAAGCGCATCGTAAAGCGCAGAGCACGTCGTACGCGCAAGCCGTGCCCGGCGATGCGGAACAGACGCCTGGGTCGACCCGCCTGCGGGCGACGCCCGAGCCCCGGCTCGCTGACCAGCATAGAAGCCACTTCGGGCGTGAGCTCCTCGAATTCGGAGGTCGCTTCCGCCGATTCGCCGGCGTTCACCTCCGCTTCGAAGGCTGCGAGATGGCCGAGCTGAGTGCCGGGCAGCGTTTCGTACAAGTGGACCTCGGCCTCGAACGGCCACACGCGCGCGCCGGCATCGAGCAGCCGCCGCTCGAGGGTGTCGCCTGCCGGGAACCGGATGGCGCGCGCGGTCGTCTGCGAGATCGGTACCCGGAACACCTGGGTGTACTTCTTGTAGCGATAGCACGGGCGCGTCGCGCGCGGCATGTAGACCCACACGCCACGGCCGTCCGAGGTTTCGATGGCGCGCAGCCGTCGCGAAAGCAGGCGGCGCGGGATGTGACGCTCCGCGGCCTCCGCGAACGCCTCCTGTGTCTCCGCCTCGAGGCGCAACGGGTCGGACAGCGCCTCCAGCGGCAGCTCCGCTACCGTCCGGATCGTGTCCTCGAGCGTGGCGACGATCGCTTCCATACCCAGCGACGACGCGCCGCCGGAAGACTCTGCCTCGAGCGTCAGCATCTTGAGCCCGATGTCGACGATCGGGCCCGCAAGCGCTTTCGCAGCCTCCGGTCCTATGTGGCCCTTGATGAGGTCCGCGAGCCGGCCGGCAAGAAACTTCACGATCTTGTCGCGGCCGATGATGGTCATGCCGATGCGGATGATGGGAAGCGCGGCCATCACGACGGGAATGAACTGCTCCATTTCCGCGATCGGGCTTGCGCCGGGCGTCGCCGCCTCGAGTTGGCGCGTGAGCCGCGCGCGGGCGTTGTCGAGCTCGGCGCTCGGATCGACCGCCGGCGTACGCGCGCTCTCGCTTTCCGCTTCGGTGATCACCTCGTTCATCGTGGCCTCGTTCGGCGCGAGAATTGCCTCGGCCAGCTGGGCGTCGAACGCTTCGGTGAGCGATTGTCCGCCGGGTTGGGCTTCCGCTTCGCGACCGAGGATCTTGTCGGCCAGCTGTTGCGCGAAAGGACGCAGCGACGGCGGCAGCTTGTTCATCGCCGCCTGCAGCACCTTCTTGAGCAGCGGCTGCACCAGCTTGCGCAGTGCGTTGAAGATCTTGCCGACCGGGACGAGCTTGCCGACGGCGGCGATGCCCTTCTTCGCAATCTTGACCGCGCCTTTGACGAGACCGCCGGCCTTCTTGAGCAGCTTCTTGAAGAATTGCTCGGTGACGAGGCCATGTGGCGCGACCTCGGCCAGGAGCCGCTCGCTTTCCATCTCGAATTCCGCGAAATCGAACGTGTCCAGCTGCCGTTCGGCAAACCGCTCCTCGAGCCGCTCGAGCAGCCGATCGGCCTCGGTTGCAACGCTGCCCAGCCATGCCTCGGTCTCGCTCGCGGCGATGGCCGGCGCTTCCGACTCCGATGACCACGTTGCAGCGGACGTCAGATGCCGCGCCGCCGCTTCGTCCACGAGGCCCTGCACGGCCTCGTCGAATTCCTCATCCTCGAGCTCGCTCAGGACAGCCTCCATCGCGACCGCCTCGAGCGAAGTCTCGCCGCTTCCGTTCATCGCCTCCGCAAACGGCGATTCGAGCGCGCCCGCGCCCGATTCGAGCATCCCCATCTCCGCTGGTAATGCTTCGGAACCAAGCTCGGCCGCCGCGAACGGCGAGCTCATCGCTTCCGTTTCCAGCATGCGGTCCGCCTCGAGCGTCGCCGCTTGTGAGTTCATCATCGCGTGTCTCCTGTGCCGCGCGCGCCAAGGCGCACCGCGACTCGTCCTTGCTGCCGAATCGCTTCGATCAGCCGCCGCGGCGACACGTCGCCGAGCGACCGCCTGTGCGGGCGCAGCTCGTACAGCGCCGCCCGCCGCCCCTGCGTCTCGAGCATCAGCACCTTGATGTGCGGACACGCGGCAAGCACGTGAATGGGCACCGAGGGCTCGTCCGGCTCCTTCGTGCCAACAATTACCACGTCTCCGCCTCCCGTTTTGAGAGCATGAAGCAATGCACTTCGTTCGCTGAATTCCGCCACGACCGCCATGTCAGGTTGACTCGAAACCGTGTCCTTGACGATGCCCGAAAGCATCGGTGGGAGTTCCGCCAGCACGATGCGAATGCGGTTCGGTTCAACGTGCGGACGCTCCATGGCGGTCATCTTGCGAGAGGCGCCTTTGGGCGTGAATGGATCAAGCGACTCAAAAAGGGCTCAGTCGAGGATCCATTGCGCATGTGGATCGGCATGAGTCCCCGGTCTCGGCAGCGATGTAGCTCGCGACCCGGGCGCATGTTCAAACGGCCTTCCGCGACACGCGTGCGCGTGCACGGACAAATGCAGGCAAGGGAAGATGCAGATCGGGAACTAGATCCGCGTGGCGCGCGTGAATCCGCCGATCCGGATCGGACGTACTACGGCTTGCGATGAAGGAGATTCACTAAAGCCCGCGCGACATACCGGCACTTCGCCGGCACGCGGCAGCCTCGGCACGCGTCGTGACATTGAGCTTTCCGAGGATGCTGTGAACGTGGTTCTTCACTGTTGCGACTTCAATCGTGAGTTGCTGCGCGATCTCCTTGTTGGAAAGCCCGCGCTCGATGAGCACCACGATCTCGCGCTCGCGCGCGGTCAGCGGCAAATCGTCCACGGGCCTCTGCGACGGTTTCGCAAGCGATCCCAGCCGCCTGAACATCGCCGCGGCCAATCGCGCCGAGCACACGAGTTCCTCGCGCGTAACGCTCTCGATGGTCGTCGCCAGGTCGTCGACCGTGCCTTCGCGAGCAACCCACGCCGCGATCCCTGCTTCCGCGCACGCGAAGATGTTGCGATCGACCTCCTCGACCGCGAAGGCGACGATCTTGACCGCCGGGGCGCTGCGATTGATCGCCCGGGCGATTTCGAGGCTTCCCCCTGCTGCCATGTCGAGCACGACGACGCCAGGAGGCGTGGAAGCGATGATTCGCAGCGCCGATTCGAGCGAGCTCGCTTCTCCCTCGACTATGAAATTCCCGCGCCGACTCAGTGCGTTGCACAGGCCTTCGCGGTACAGGCGCACGTCGGCGACGACAACAATCGACGTCATGGATACTACATCCGTTGCTATGATCGGATCCGGAGGTTCGACAAGGTCGGATAGTGCCCCCACCGCTGCCCTGATGTCGGTGGGTCGCCGCGCTGCGTTGACTCATCTTACCTACAGCCTTCCTGCATGCCCGTCTGGTCGATTTGTAGTCTGCAACAATTGGAGCATCACCAAACTTGTTTTGTCAACCCGCTGATCGAGGGTTGCGACAGAATTTCAGTAAATCTATGGACTTGGCATACTTGATGCATGCATCTTCGATCCTCCGCACGACCTTGGACGTCAGGTAGTCGCAGGGGGAGCGGGTCGCACAACGCTGCTTTGGCAACTTCAATTGCGAAGGCGAATGTTCGTATTGACCTAGTGGCGGGACGAGCGTCTCGCGCAGGCGCCGCTGCGCGGCGAATTACAGCGACAACTCCGATTCGGTCAGCCGGAGCTCGTCTGCCCAGATGGTTGCGGCCGCACCCACGGATGAGAATCCGATGCCCGCGCGAAGCCTCGACGGCTCGTGCTCGGTCGAGTCCCAGTTCAAACGCACCTGCTCCGCCATGCGTGCGCCCGCGTCGAGATACAGGACGGCCGTCGTCTCGCGCGTCGCCAGACGCGTGAGCTCGAGTCGCCATTTTCGCCAGGCGCCCAACGCAATGACGGAGGGACCATTCCTGGCCCGCAGCGTATCGTCCGCATTCCTTGCCACGAGACCGGCGCGAAGCGCGTGGGAGTCGTTGTGAATACGCGCAGCCAGGCAAAGGCGCGCGCCACTCAAAAAGTAGAGGACGTAGACCGATTGACCGTTATCCAGCTCTAGAGCCATGGGGTTGAACCATCCCTCCGCTCGCCATTCGAAGCGGCCCGAAGGCAATGGGTACTCGATGCCAGCGCGCTGGGTGCTTGCTTCCGTCGTCGACTCGTCCGTGCAAGACAACCCGCGCATGCCGGCGTGTGCTGCCGCGGCGTCGATCGACACGCTGGTCCCGCTTCCAGCAGCGCTCGTCACCGTAGCCCAGCCGGCCGGCGGCAACTGTCCATCCTCGAAATCGACGAACTCGTCGACCGCCGCTTGATCCGGAACCGCAATGAGCTCGCTCGTTGCGACATGGCCGGCGACGTCGACCGCTCGCGCGAGCAACGCGTCACATTGGCTTGGGATGCCACGGACGAGCATTCCGTACCTGAGATCCATCCGCCCGTGCTCGACCATGTTCGACTTTTGATAACCTTCGACCGCGACGCCGTTGACGTATCGCAACGCGTCCCCCTTGCCTTCGAGGATCGTGCTCTTGTCGTCGAAATCCACGACACGGGTCGTGAGTAGCCGCTTCCCTCGCCGAAGGTCAACTTCCACTCTCCGCAGGTCGCCCTCGAGCTTGCTGCTGGCCTCAAAAAGGAGCCGTGCGCCCATGAATGCATCCAGTCGGTTGAAGCGATCCGATCTGGGCGCGGACAGGTTCGCCGTGTCGACGTACGGCAGGTAGGAAAGCGGGTGGACGCTCCCGATTTCCTTGATCGTCCCCCTGCGGAACTCCATGTGCAGGTGGGGATACGTCGCATCATCGTCGCCCACGGTGGCAATACGCTGCCCTTGCGTAACGCTGGCGCCGGTCACGACCGATGCGTCGATGCTGGCGAGGTGGAGATACACGTTGTACACGAGTCCGTCGTTCGGATCATTCACACTGACTACGACATGCCGGGACGAGAATCCACCGGATCCTGCCGGGCCAGCATGGTGCACCTTGCCGCCGCGCATCGCATGAACGTCGGTACCGATTGGTGCCGGCAAGTCGATGCCGTCGTGGAAATCCCATCGGTCCTCATCGATCCGCGGGCCGAAGGACGTGTTCATCTCGTCTGGGCTCATGCCATTCCCTAGCGGCCAAACGTAGTCTGGAGGCATGTCTAGCTCCTCGTCGATCCTCGTACAGCGACCGTGGTGCTTGCGATCTGGCCAACGGAAAAGTGGCCGCTGGTCGCGATTTCGCGACGCGCTGCTCGCAGGCTGAACCCGCGTCACTCGCCCTTACGCGGCGGGGCGATCCGCATCAACATTACGCTCGTCGGCCGATTCAACCAAGCGCATTGCCGCGTCGAGCGCGGATCGATCTGCAACGGAGATTTGGTGGCAACGTTGGCTGGGCTCGGCCGCAAGGCTGCAAGGCTTGAAGCGCACGGATGCTTTGCGTCAGGCTGCGCCTCATGCCAACTCTCACTCACGACGAAATCACGCGGTTGTCTCCGGAGGAATGTCTGACGCTCATCGGCGAGCTTTGGGATAGCCTCGACCCCGCTGCTGTGCCCGTGCCCCCCTCGCAGCTCGCCGAGCTCAGGCGACGGCTCGAAAGCTTCGAACTGGACCGTTCCAGCGGCATGACCTGGGAAGAACTCCGTGCGCAGCTTGCACGCCGCACGTCCTGATGCACGTGGTCAGTTTCCTGCCCGCAGCACAGTTCGAAGCAGGCGAAGCGCAAGATTGGTACGAAGCTGAGGCCGGCGGCTTGGGTGTGGCCTTTCGCGCTGAGCTCGACCATCCCGTCCAGCGGCTGGCCGCCAATCCGCTGCAGTTTCCGATTGTCTTTGCCGACATCCGGCGCGCGCTGCTGCGCAGATTCCCCTATGCGATCAGGAGGCCAAGGCCGGCCAGGCGGCGAAGGTGCTCGTCGAGCGCGCTTGCGCCCGCGGTGCTGAACGCGTCGAGGTCGGACACGGCGGCGAGCAGGTCGCGGCGATCGCGCGTTCCGTCCAGCAACGGGAGCAGCCGCCTGGCGATCTCATCGTCGACCTTCACCGGGAAGTGCAGCAGCGAGGTCACGAAGTCGCCATCCGCCAACTGGGCCCTGACCACGCCGCTTGCCGTCGGCCGATCCCCCGGCGGGAATGCCAGGCCCGGAGCGATGACGTGAGGCTCGATGACCCCCGCCAGCAGGCTCGCGAGCACGACCGCCGCAAGGTCGACGCCCCCCGGCGCGAGCAGTGACTCCACGTCCGGCCGGGCTCGCAACCGCTCGACGATCGCCTCGAGCCGCAATCCGTGCGGAGCGGCGGCGCGCAGGACTTCGAGGACCGCGAGCATGAGCGCCGCCTCCGCGCCGCCGCCCGCGTCCGGCGCGGACGGCTCGGGCGTTGCGGACGGAGGCTCGCCGTCCTTTTGCGGCGCGCGCACGCGGCGCGCGGCGGTGAACGCCAGCGGCCGCATCCGCTCCGCCGACTCGTCGCGGTGGACGATCACCTCGTTGCGACAGAGCAAGGTCTGGCGGAAGCGCCGGCACTTGATGAAATCGAGATACTGCTGCCGGGTCAGCGGATCGAGGGTGGCGAGCACCGCACGGGCCTCCGGCGAAATGCCGGCGTAGCTGGAGGAAACGAACGCCGCCTCGGCGAGAAACTGGAGCCCGTGGCGTGCCGCGTGGTCGGCGAACTCGTGGAAATACACGGGGTCATTGACCGGCGAGAGATCATCGTGAAACAGCAGGGCGGGCAGCCTCTCCTCCATCCGCCGCGCTTCGGCGACCAGCGGCTGCGTGTACTCGTCCGGTTGCGCGTTTCCGCGGGCGACGAGACGGATCAGCGCCCGCGCTTCGGCGAGCCGGGTTTGCGGATCGTGCTGCTCGCTGGTGTGGAATTCCAGCATCTCCCACAACATCCGGCGCAGATGACACCCGGGGTACGCGTTGTAGCTCACGAAGGCGACGCCCTGAGGCGCGAGATGGCGGCCGACGAGAGCGATCAGCGCATCGCGCACGTCCGCCGGAACCCAGGAGTACACGCCGTGGGCGACGATGTAGTCGAAGGCGCCCGCGCTCGCCGGAAACCGCGTGAGGTCGAGCGTCTCGAACGTCAGGTTGGCAACGCCCGCGCGTCGGGCGAAGGCCCGGGCGGCCTGGACGGCTTCCGCGGCAAGGTCGATGCCGGTGAAGGCGCTGGCCGGCAGCCCGTAGGCCATCGGAACGAGATTGCCGCCGTCGCCGCACCCCACCTCGAGCACCCGACAGCGATCGGGCGGCGCCGGAGTCAGCCCGTGGAACGTGGCCACTGCAGCAAGGTGGTCCGGGTGGGTGTCGGCGTATGGCAAACCCGGATAGCGGATCGCATCGTACGGCGTCACGGAAGCAGCCCCTCGCATCGGCACGGGTCGGGTCGACTATACGATCACCGAGTGGCCGTGGCAACGCGCGACACGCGCGACACGCGCGGCCAGCGGTGGAGCGCTCCGCTCATCGGCCGCTCGTCGGTCCCTGTCAGGCGGGCCTTGCGCGCCCGAACCGTACGGCATAGATTTCGACCCCCATCCGCAATACTCGGCCGCTGGACGCGTGGCCACGGCTGCAATGCGGATCAGGGCCGGTCCCCTGCCACGCGAGTTGCCGAGAGGAGGGATGGCTATGACGAAAGGAAAGCCTCATTCCGCTGGATCGCTGGTGCGCCGCCCGCTGCTGGCGGCTGTGCTCGCGGCGAGTGCCGTCGTTCCCGCGCCTGCCATGGCGGCAGTGGACATATTCCTCAAGCTGGACACCATCGACGGCGAGTCGATGCACAAGGGCCATTTCAAGTGGATCGAGCTCGAATCGTACGAAACGGGATTCGACAACGGGGTCCGGCGCACTTTCGGTGGTGGCGGCGTGGCTGGCAAACCCGTCTGTTCAGCACTGGGCGCGGTGAAACAGTTCGACGCAGCGAGCCCGAAGCTGATGGCGGCGGTGATGACCGGCAAGCACTTCCAGAAGGCCGAGCTACACTTCGCGCGGACCGGTGACGCTGGAGAGGTGTTCCTCAAGTACGAGCTGACTGACGTGGCCCTGTCGTCGCTGGGCAATGCTGCCGTTGCGAGCGCCGCGCAGACGAGGCCGACGGAGTCGCTGTCGCTGAATTTCAGCAAGGCGAGCGTCACCTATTACATGCAGGACGAGAAAGGAGTCCTGACGCCCTCGGTCACGGAGTCGGTGGACTGCGGGCCGTAGTCCGACGGGCGGCACCCGCGTGCTGACACCGCGCGAGGCGGAGGCCGTGGTCGACGAGCGCATCGAGCACGTCGGCCTGGGCGCCCTGCCCCGCGTCGGCGTCACCGGGCTGGCCGACGGGATGTGGACGGTGCGCCGGGATCACCTCGAGCGCACCGTCGCACCCATGGCCCAGACCGCGTGGCATGCCTGGCTCCGGAAGAACGCGGGGTCCCTGGATGCTGGCGACCTGGAAACCACGGAGAGCTGAGCGCCTCAACCGTCGCGCCGGATGACCGCCACGAGGGATTCGCCCGGCGCCACCAGCGTGCTCGGCCACGCGAGCGTGCAGACGACCGAAATTTACTCGAAGGAACTGATACCGGAGACGGTGCGCCCGAACGAGACGACGATCGTCGGGAGCCGGAAATAGACCCCAATTAGTGGGCACTATCGCAGTAAACCAAGCAGGATGGCTCCCCGACCGGGGCTCGAACCTGGGACCTGCGGATTAACGGTTGGATTCTAGGGGTATTTACTTGACGCCAAGGCCCGCCCTCACTCGCCAAGGCTCGCCAAACGATGCCATTTTTGTCACATACGTCTTGCGGTTCGCGGGCGCAAAAACCCGTCTACGGGTACAGCGTTGCTCGTTCCGCGAGCACCGGTCCGGAGTACATGCACCGACCGTTGTTGCCGGCCTCTTCTTGCTTCGGAAGTTGCTGCAATAGCCTCCTGCTGTGCATAGGTATGTTTTCCCGTCGCTCCGGATCAGTCACGACGTGCCAAGCTGCTCCCGACCGCCCGTCGGGGACGTTGGATCTGCCACCCCTCGCTGCCCGCGGCCAAGACCTCCTGACGCGCGATGCGCCGCCGCAGCGGTCGCCGTTCAGCTTTCGCGGCGAGTGAACCGGTCGGTGGCGACCCCGTAGCCGGCAACCAGCGCGACGATGATCGCCGCGATGCCGATCATCTGCAGCCCGTCGTAGTCCTTCGGATCGAAGATGATGATCTTGCGGCCGATCGCGATCAGCGCCACGGTGAAGATCACCTTGAGCTCGATCGAGCCCTTCTCGAAATAGATCTTGATGGTGTCGAGGAGCTCGAGGCCGATCAGCACCAGCAGGAAGAATCCGAAGACCTCCA
>Ga0316622_100003103_pt1 | contig 11768 bp, 9 predicted proteins | sample OWC_Aug_OW2_C1_D_FD_207646 | JGI IMG/M metagenome (GOLD analysis project Ga0316622, IMG submission 207646) | Wetland soil microbial communities from Old Woman Creek delta, Ohio, United States - OWC_Aug_OW2_C1_D5_C | ecosystem: Environmental > Terrestrial > Soil > Wetlands | place: USA: Ohio... | reverse complement strand
CTGCAACAACTCCCCGCGTCCAGAACCAGCCGAGCGCGCCCGCGAGGCGCAGCAAGTCCTCGGCCCGCTGCTCAGAAATCAGCAATGAAAGCGCCAGGCGGTAATTATCGAGGTCCTGTCTGAGATGCAGAATCAAGGCATCTCTCCTGTCGTGATCGAAGGCGCGGAGGTCGGCCGCCTCAGCCACCTCAACGAAGAACGCCGCGTGCGCATGCCGGCAAGCCTGTAGTCGACTACTGTCGTTCAGTTTCTCCTGTGCATACTGCTGCACGGTTTCCAACATCGAATAGCGGTGGGTTTCCGGGTTATGCGTGACCAGTGACTTGCTGATCAGGCTGCTGAGGAGGTCAAGCCATCTGCCGAGCCGCGGCTCGAGGCGCGCGGCCATGGCTTCGGTGGCCTCAAGCGACCAGCCCCCCGCGAACACGGACATCCGCTGAAGCATGTCCTTTTCATCTCGCGCGAGCAGGTCGTAACTCCAGTCGATGGCCTCGCGCAGCGTCTGGTGGCGCGGCAGCGAAGCACGCTTGCCTCCCGTCAGCAGGTTGAAGCGGTCGTCCAGGCGCCTCGCGATCTGGTCGGGGCTGAGCACCTTCACGCGAGCCGCCGCCAGTTCGATGGCCAGCGGGATGCCATCCAGGTGATAGCAGATCTGCGCGACGGCCGGAGCGTTGTCCTCGCGCACCGCGAAATGGGGATCCACGAGCCTGGCGCGTTCCATGAACAGCTGCACGGCCTCGTAGTGCGAGAGCTGCTCGACGTCCGGAAGGTGTGTCACATCTGGCAACGCCATGCACGGAACTGGCCAGGCCGCCTCACCTTCGAGGCCGAGCGCCTCGCGGCTGGTGGCGAGGATTTTCAGGCCGGGTGCGTCGTCGAGGAGCATCTGCGCGAGAGGGGCGCACGCCTCAACGATGTGCTCGCAGTTGTCCATCACGAGCAGCAATTGGCGGGTCCGCACGTAGTCCTGCACAGATTGCAGGGAGGTGCGTTCCGGCTGTTCGGGAATGCCCATGGCGGCCAGCAGCGTATGCGGGATGAGGTCGGGGTCCGCAAGGGCGCGCAGACCGATGAACCACACGCCGTCATGGAACTGTTCGATGAGTTCGGCGGCAACCTGGAGCGAGAGGCGCGTCTTGCCGCTGCCGCCCGGGCCGGTGAGCGTGACCAGGCGGTGGTCGCGGAGCGCCCGCGCCACGTCATCCATCTCCCGCTGACGGCCAATGAAGCTGGTCATCTGCGCGGGCAGGTTGTGGTGATAGGCGTCGAGCGTGCTGAGCGGCGGGAACTCGTCAGGCAGGCCGGTGGCCATGATCTGGAAGATTCGCTCGGGCCGCACGAGGTCCTTGAGCCGGCATTCGCCCATGTCGCGCAGGCTGACATCCCGCGGAAGCTCATCTCGAAGCAGTTGCTCCGCGGATTGCGACACCAGGAGCTGCCCGCCGTGACCCGCAGACATCAGCCTCTGCGTGCGGGCAAGGGCCGCGTAACCTTCGCACCCACCGCGTTCGGAGCGGTGCGCTGTGCCCGTGTGGATGCCCATGCGCACGCGGACCGGCGCGGGCTGCCAGCGTTCGCCATGCAGCGCGCGCTGCGCCTCGACCGCGGCGCTGAGGGCGTCGACGGCGGTGGCGAACGCGACGCAGAACGCGTCGCCGACGACCTCGAAGACATCGCCATCGTGCGCAAGCATGGCGTGCTGCAGGATGGCGTGGTGCCGCGCGCGCAGGCTCTCCCACGCGTCGCGATGGTTCTGTGCAAGCTGTGTTGAGCCTTCGATGTCCGTAAAGAGGAAGGTCACGGTCCCTGTTGGATGCCCCGCCATGCCATCAGTATACAGTCCTCACCATGGCGATTCAAGTGGCGAGGAGACGCGCGGAACACGGATCCCGGCCACCAATCCACTGTTGCGCGCTGCACTCATTGCCAATACAATCGATGCACCCCCTTGGAGGTCACATGAAACATGATCGCTTCCTCACCGGTATTCTCATTGGCATCGGCGTAATGGTTGCTGTTGCGCTGGCCCTTTTCTTCGCGCGGCAGGATGGACCCGCGTACAGGTCCGACGCAACGCCGGAAGGCGTGACATTCAACTACGCGTTGGCCGTCACCAACGGTGACTACCAAAGGGCCTACGGGTATCTGGCCGACATGGACAACAAGCCTTCCTATGAGCAGTTCCGCGATTCATTCTTCCACGGAGCTGTCAATCCGGAGAATGCGGCCATGGATGTGGGGGCCGCTGAGATTGACGGCGACGACGCCCTCGTCGAACTCACAATCATGTTTCCCCAGGGAGACCCTTTTTCGAGGGGCTACCAGAGCACCGATCGGGCGCAGCTCGTCCGTCAAAGTGACGCGTGGAAGCTCAAGTACATGCCCACCTACAACTTCTGGGACTACAACTGGTACCAGGACTTCTCAGACCAGAAGAGCCCCGACTGAATGCGCGGCCGGCCGCGCATAAGAGGATGAACGCATGAAATCTATCCGACGACTGTACTTCTATGCTGTCGCATTCGTCAGCCTGGAGCTTGTGCTGTGGGGGTTGATTGGATTGCTGAGGTCCATCGTCAGCTCGCAGATCATCGCGGATCGGGCCGGCATCCTGGCCCAGGGGATGGCGCTCGTGCTGGTCGGCGTCCCGGTCTTCCTCATCCACTGGCTGTGGGCGCAACGCGCCGCCGGGCGCGATGAGGAAGAAAGATCTGCCGGCTTGCGGGCGATCTTCCTTTACGCGGCTCTCTTCGCCACGGTTGTACCGGTCGTTCACAACCTGCTCCCCCTTGCGAACCGCCTGCTGCTGGCGGCGGCAAAGCTGCCGGTGGAGCGCGCACTGTTCGGCCCGCTGCAATCCTGGACCGACAATCTCATCGCGATTCTCATTAACCTGTTGATGGCAGCGTACTTCTGGAGCATCCTGCGAGAGGAATGGCGCGCCAAGGCCGATGTCGACAACCTCGCCGATGTCCGACGGCTCTATCGATATGTGTGGGTGCTGTATGGCGTTCTGATGCTGATCTTCGGTTCACAGCAGGTGCTGCGCTACATCCTGCAGGTGCCCAGTTCGATGCTTGGCGGACCGGGACGGGATCTGTTCATCAATGGTGCGGTTCTGATCCTGATCGGCACGCCGGTCTGGTACCTCGCATGGCGCAGCGCGCAAGCCGCGCTGCACGAGAGCCGCGAGCAGGATTCGCTCCTGCGCCTCGGTGTCCTGTATGTGCTTGCCCTGGGCGGAGTATTCAGCGTGCTGACCGCGGGCGCTGGCCTGCTCGCCACCCTGCTGCGCCGCCTGCTGGGAGAACCATCCAGCGCGGCCGAGCTCCTCACGCGCCTCGGCCTCTACGCGTCGGTCATTGTCCCCTTGGGGACCGTGTGGGCATACTATGGCCAATGGCTCAGACATGAGATCGAAAGCGACGAGGCGCCACAGGGAAAGTCTGGCAAGCTACGGCTCTACGCATACATCCTCTCCCTGATTGGCCTCGCAGCGACCGTCTTTGGACTGGCATCCCTTCTCTGGGTGATCATCGAACTCGCCCTCGGTATCGAACCGGTGGGCGGCGATGTCTTTCGTCGGCAGCTGGCAGGCGCGCTGTCGGCGCTTGTCGTCGCCCTGCCGTTGTGGATGCAGAGCTGGAGGCCGATGCAGGCTGAGGCCCTGCGCACGGACGAGTCAGGCGACCACGCTCGCCGCTCCGTGCTTCGCAAAGCGTACCTTTATCTGGTCCTGTTCGGCTCTGTGATTGGCGGCATGGTGTCGGCGGTCTCGCTGGTCTACCAGTTGATTCAGGCCGCGCTGACCGGCGATACCAGCGGAAGTTTTCTCCCCGATGTCTTGAGCAAGTTGCAACTGCTGGCGCTGTTCGTACTCATGCTGACCTACCATCTGGGCACCCTGCGACGTGATGGCGCGATGGCAGCGGGTGCACTGGGGGTCAAGCAGGCCGGTTTTTCGGTGATCGCGATCGAGGCAGGAGGGGCTGCTGACGGGATCAAGGCCGCGTTTGCGAAGCACGCGTCAGCCGTGAAGCTGCGAACCACGAGGCTCGCGGCGCTGAAGGCGAAAGACGCAACTGCGGGGGCGGTGCTCCTGCCCGGGTCATTGGCGATGCATCCACCCGCGCGCCTCGCTGCGTGGCTGCGTCGTTTCAAGGGCAGCACGCTGGTCGTGGCCGATGACGCCGAGCGAGTGCACTGGACGCGGGACGCCGTGCAGGCGGCTCAGGTTGCACGAGCCCTCGCGGAAGGGCAGCCCGTTCGGCCACGCCCAGTCAGAGGACTCTCTGCGTGGACCGTTGTGATGTACGTGTTCGCCGGATTGTTCGGCCTGCAGTTGCTTTTCGTCCTGGTGGCTCTGGCTGTCTCGGCCATCACCAGTTTCTGAGGGCCCACACCAAGCGAGGCTGCCTGTGCGTGCGCGGCCTGCGAGTCTCCGGTGATATACTTCCGAGCACCAACGATTCAAGAGGGCGACTATGAAGGTGACGGTCAAACAGGACGAGCTGCAACATGGTCTGGCGGTTGTCTCGCGGGCGGTAGCGACGCGAAGCACATTGCCGGTGCTGGGGAACATCCTGATCGCGACCGAGGAGGGGGAACTGCGGCTCTCGGCCACAAATCTGGAAATGAGTCTCACGTGCTGGATTCCCGCCAAGGTGACCGAGCCCGGCTCGACGACTGCTCCCGCGCGGACCCTCGCTGACCTCGTCAGCGCACTTCCCGGCGACCAGGTGCAGCTCGTGTTAGATGTGAAGACTCAGAGCCTGAACGTGAAGTCCGGCAGTTCTAACAATGACATCAAGTGCATCGATGCGGCGGACTTCCCGCCCATCCCAACTGCGGGGCTGGACGGCGCGCTGCAGTTGAAGGTGGGCGAGTTCAGGTCGATGATTCAGCAAGTGGCCTTTGCTGCCTCGACGGACGAGGCGAGGCCTGTGCTGATGGGAGTGCTGCTGAACGTCGAGAAGGACCGCGTGACGATGGTGGCTGCCGACGGCTTTCGCCTGTCCGTTCGAAAGGCGGCGCTGGCCTCAAGTGTTTCGCAGCCCATCAACGTGATCATCCCCGCCCGGGCCCTGAATGAGCTTGCGCGTGTTACGGGCGACGGAGACGACGTGATCAACATGATGGTGCCGAAGGGCCGCGGACAGGTAGTGTTCCGTCTCAAGAACGTACAGCTCGTGGCGCAGCTCATCGATGGCACGTTCCCCGACTACCAGCAGATCATCCCGCGTGCCTACAAGTCACGCACCTTGGTCTCCACTGCGGCGCTGCTCAAGGCATGCCGGCAGGCCGAGATCTTCGCGCGCGAAGGCCTGAACGTGGCGCGCCTGGAGATTCGCGAGGCCAAGGGCGAGATGAAGCCCAGCGAGGTTGAGATCTCCGCGACCTCGGAGGAGACCGGCAAGAACGAGACGGTCGTCGAGGCGAGTGTGGACGGCGCGGGCTTGCTCATTGCCTTCAATGTGAAGTTCCTGCGCGAAGCGCTGGAGGTCATTCATACGCCGAATGTCGCCCTGGAGACCTCAGCTGCGAATGCGCCGGGGGTGGTCAAGCCAGTGGGCGATGATGAGTTCTTACACGTCATCATGCCGATGCACATCTAGAGAACAAATGTTCTAGACCAGACTGAATGAGTGGGACCACGGCGTCCGCACGGACGCCGTGGTCTTTGCTTTCCGGCATCAATTCGCACGTGGTCCGGATCACGCGCCAGATCCCAGCCCGCGCTCCGAACCATGGTGCGGTTCGCGCGCCACCGAACGCCGGGGCCGCCAGGCATGATGAATGACACTTGTCCCCTGCTCCATTCTGGCGCTATCCTTTGCGAGAACGCTGGGCGGCAAACGCTGGGGCTCCATCAGTGAGCGGGCAGACTGACCAGTGGTGGTGCATGGAGGGGCGATGACTGGACCGTATCTGCAGCGGTGCTTTCTTGTTTTCGGGTTGGCGGCGCTGTCCTCTGGCTGTGCGCAGCCAGAAGCAGCGGTCGCCACTGCATCTGCGACAGCAACGGAACAAGCACCGCGACCACCCGGGCCCGCGTTTGACGGAACGCTGCGCCTGTTCGATGGAACGCGGATGTACGATGTGGTTCCAACCGAGGAGCTGGAAGACCTCGCTTCCTTCGAGGTCGAGCGTTACGTCAGAATTGCGGTCCTTTCGCCCGATCGCCGCTGGCTCGCGTACTACGTTGAGGATGACCCTGGTCAAGCAGTTGCCGACCTGGTCCTGCTCGATCTGACCACTGGCCAGCGTCGTCTCCGATCGGACAAGTACAACATACGTTGCCTCGACTGGTCGCCCGACAGCCGGTGGATCGCGTTCGTCGGCACGTCCTTTGACACGGGCTTTGGCGTGAACCGTCTGTTTCTTGCGCCACTGGTGGGGAGCATCCGCGTGCTGGCTTCCCCGGCCACGCAGAGCTATGAACGCGTCGGCGGCGGAGAAGGTGCGTTCCTGCAGGCCGAGATCGACTGCGGCGGGTGGCTCGACAACGAACACATCCTCTATCAAACCTTTCGGGGGGACCTTCCGCCCAGTTTCTCCTGCGGGGAACCGTGTGTTGTGACGGCGAACGACGCGAATACCACCGTGGTTGTCTCACTTGATGATCCGGATGCCGCAACGGAGCATCCGTACCTGGTCGAGGTCAGGGCGACGTGCGAGGACCGCAGCCACCACCTCTTGTTCGGTGCCGCAGCACAGGAGTGGTACGTGGTCCCTGCCAGCCCCTTCCTTCCGACTGCCCTCCCGCCTTCCCTCTCCTACCAGGGCACGTGCTGGAGAATGCTGGGCTTCGTTCCTGGCGCCTGCCTCCTGCACTGCTATGATCGGGGTCAAGGGACGATCGAGTTCCGCGACCCCCAAACACTTGAGGTCGAACGCTCCTTCCGGGCCAACGTGGACCTGTCGTGGTCAGGCGAGATGATCTGGGTTGGCGATCCCGCCGAGAATGTCGTGGCCGTCATAGATGCCGACCGGACCGGCGATGATTGGCACCTCTACCTTGCGCTCTGGGATATGGACACCGGGGATTCCACGCGAATCGCGGACCTGGGTGGTCCGTACGACTACCAGCATCTGATCCCCCTGTACTGGTTGCCAGACTAGGCACTCCGCGCCCCCTTCGACGTTCCGCTCGTGACGTGTTGATAACGCGTTTCACGTGAAACGCCCGGCGGCAAATTTGCATCGTGCCGAAGGGCTGCCGCGCCCGTCACCCGTGGTCATCAAGGACGAGTGCGTGAACGTCCCTGGCGCGCGGGCGCCGCGGCATTTGCCGCCGCCCCTCATGCAGTCTACGAGTGGGCCTCGTTTCGATACACGACGTACGAGTAGACCACGAGCACCAGTGATGAGATCAGGATCGGTCCCAGAACGAACCAATACGCGTACGCGCCGGCGAACAGTCCCAGCAGGGCCAGGACGCCCGAGAGCAGGTATAGGATCGAGCCCAGCCGGTGGGTCGCATCCCACACGCTGTCGCTGGAAAGGGTCCAGGGGGTACGAATGCCTATGAACCAGTTGCGCTTCGCTTTGCTGAGCAGATAGGCGACGAAGATGTACAAGAGACCCATGGCGGGCAGCATGGCGATGCTCATCTTGAAGGTCGTGAAGCCGAGGTTCCACAGGATGGTCAGCTTCCAGATGTACGCCAGGAAGATGAAGAGCATCAGAATGAACAGGTTGAACGTCGGACGAAACCTGGCTATGTTCGCTTTCAGTGGATCGATCAGCGGAACCAGCATGAACAGCGCGTACATGCCAAGGGAGATGATCGGCATGATAAACACACCCCAGAACTTGGGCATGGTGCCGTCCACCTGGTCGTTCAAGTTCCAGTGACTCGCCATGGGATCCGGCAGGGCCGGCCAGAGGACGATTCCAGCCAGTACGGCTGCCAGCAGGATCACGCCGATCACGATCGTTGTAAGGCGGGTTGACATTCCTACTCCTTGGCCGGCGTGCCGCCCGGCACACGGGCCAACATGCCGGCGCGATGTGGCAGGGCCGGCTGCGGTTTCACGTGAAACGCCGCGAGGGGCAGCGGAGGAGCCGCGGCTCACTCCGTCGGTTTCTTATGCTGTTGTGCCAGCGACACCAGGCCGCTCAGGCTGCCGATGTTCATGGTTTCCACGGCTGTCGAGGGAACAATGACCAGCGCGCCCTTTTCTTTCAAGCCCTCGAACAGCATGTTCATGGCTCGGAGATGCAGGGCCGTGGGATTGTCGACGTAGGCGCGGGAGGCCTCGGCGAAGGAGCCCGCGATCTGCTTCTCCGACTCGCCGAGTATGACGCGGGCTTGCCTCTCGCGTTCGGCCTGCGCCTGCCGGGACATCGCATCTTCCAGGTCCTGAGGGATCACGATGTCGCGGATCTCAACGGACTGCACGGTCACTCCCCAGGGTGTCGTGCGCTCGTCGATGATCTGCTGGAGCTCCTTGTCGATCGTGCTGCGACCCACGAGGATATCCGCCAGCATCATGCGGCCGATGATGTCGCGCAAGGCCGTCTGCGCGGCCCAGTCGACGGCGGCGCGATAGTCCTCGACCTCAAGCGCCGCCTTCTCGGCATCCCACACCACCCAGAACAGCACGGCATCCACATCGACCGGTACGGTGTCCTTGGTGAGCGTCTTCTGGGCGGCGAACGGCGTGACCATCACGCGGTGATCGATCCACGTCGGCGCGCTGTCGACGATCGGCAGGATCCAGAAAGGACCGGGCCCGGCCAGACGCTGGAATCTGCCGAGTCGAAGCACCACGACCTTCTCCCACTGCGAGGCAACCTTCAAGGCGAATAGGACGAGCGTGCCGACGAGCGCCCATGCCGTGACCCACGTGCCGATCATCGCATCAGGGTAGCGCCCATCACCGAAGATGGCGCCAGCCACACTGAACAAGAGGGCGATGCCGAAAAGCAGTCCCGCAACCGGCGCCAGGTGCTGGTCCGCCTTGGAACCAGTTGACTTCTTTAGTCCCTCCAGGAACTTCGATTTCATGCTCTGCTCCTTTTCATTCATCGCGTTGCTGGTTCTCTCGCGCGTCCGCCCGCGCCTGCAGCTGTTCCTTCAGGCTCTGCGTGATCTCCGGTCTGGAGAAGCCGAGCCGCATGGCTTCCAAGACGTATCGCTGAGTGAGGGCCAGCAGGGATTCCCGTCTCAGGCGCTCGCTCACGCGAGCCGGGGGCATCTCCGTGATGTACGTTCCGCGGCCCTGCTGGGTGGAGATCAGGCGCGCCTCATCCAGGATGCGATAGGCGCGCGCCACGGTGTGGAAGTTCACTCGCAATTCCTCCGCCAGCGCCCGGACGGTGGGCAACTGATCACCCGCCTTGAGCAAGCCTGCCGCCACGCGGGCCTGCACCTGGTTGACGATCTGTGTGTAGATGGGCAGGCCGGACCGGAAGTCGATTTGCAGCGACAGCTTCTTGTTGGGCATTGAGAGTATCTTTGTATAATTGTCCTTATTGTATCATTGTAACAATTGTACTACTTACCGCTGGAATGTCAAGGGGCGCTGCGGTCAGAGGCTGCGTGGTAGAATACTCGAGCAGTAGTTAAGAGGAGTACGTATGGAACAGCAGACTGGTACATTTGCCGTTAAGAAGGGTCTCGCGCAGATGCTCAAGGGCGGCGTGATCATGGACGTGGTGACGCCGGAGCACGCCAAAATCGCTGAGGACGCGGGCGCGTGCGCGGTCATGGCGCTGGAACGCGTTCCTGCGGACATTCGCGCGCAGGGCGGCGTTGCGCGCATGTCAGATCCGGACCTGATCCTCAAGATCATGGAGACCGTCACGATCCCCGTCATGGCCAAGTGCCGGATCGGCCATTTCGTGGAGGCGCAAATCCTGGAAGCCATCGGCGTGGACTACATTGATGAGTCCGAAGTGTTGACGCCCGCAGATGAGGCGCATCACATCAACAAGCATCTCTTCAAAGTCCCGTTCGTGTGCGGCTGCCGGAATCTGGGCGAGGCGCTGCGGCGCGTGGGCGAAGGTGCGGCCATGATACGTACGAAGGGCGAAGCCGGCACCGGCGACGTAGTGGAGGCCGTGCGGCATGCACGCAGCGTGATGGGCGACATCCGCAAGCTCCAGACCATGGTGGACGAGGAGCTCATGGCTTTCGCGAAGGACCTCGGCGCGCCCTATGAGCTGGTGAAGGAAACCAAGGAGCTCGGGCGCATGCCCGTGGTCAACTTCGCTGCCGGAGGCGTGGCCACGCCGGCCGATGCAGCCATGATGATGCAGCTCGGCGTCGACGGCGTGTTCGTTGGCTCGGGTATTTTCAAGAGCGGTGACCCGGCCCGCCGCGCGGCCGCGATCGTTAAGGCGGTGACCCACTATCAAGACGCGGCCATTCTGGCTGAGGTCAGCAAGGCCCTGGGCGAGCCAATGGTGGGACGCAACGTATCCCAGATGCCCGAAGCGGAGAAACTCGCCGGTCGGGGCTGGTAACGACTGCCCGAACTTCGCCTCGTTGCGGGCCCGGGCCAAGAGGTGCAGCGCGCGACGCGCTGGATTCCAACGAACATGAAGATCGGTGTGCTGGCTCTGCAGGGAGACTTCGCCGAGCATCTTGCGCTATTGGCGAGTCTCAAGGTTGATGCACTCGAGATCCGGCTGCCCCAGCAGTTGCGCAGCCTCGATGGGCTCATCATCCCTGGCGGCGAATCTACGACCATCGGCAAGTTGGCGACAGACTTTGAGATGGTGCAGCCGCTTCAGGAGTTTGGCCGGCGGCATGCCATCTGGGGAACGTGCGCAGGCGCGATCTTCCTTTCAAAGGATGCCAGCAGAGAGCAGCCGCTCCTGGGCCTGATGGATATCAAAGTGGCGCGCAACGCGTTCGGGCGGCAACTTGAGTCTTTCGAGGCCGACCTCGATGTCCCTGAGCTGAAGCGTGCCGGTGGTTCGAACGATCCCTACCACGCGATCTTCATTCGCGCGCCGATCATCGAGTCGGTATCCGGAGATGCGAGGGCGCTTGCCAGCCTCCCCGACGGCCGGATCGTTGCCGCGCAGCAGGGCCACCTGCTGGCGACGTCCTTTCATCCTGAACTCACAGCGGATACCCGCTTTCATGAATACTTCCTTTCCCTGGTTGATTAGGGCGTGAGCCGAGGATCCACAGACATCCATGGCAGTGCGACCGCTTGAACTGCTAGACCTTCCGCTGATCTACCGTCACCGCGACGAGGTGGCAGGGCTCGATTCAACACGCCTGCTGACTCGCGGGAATCCGCTGGGCGCGGTTGGGTTGATGGCGTACATCAACCCGGCTCGTCATGTCCATGCCGCGCTCGCGGATGGTAACGGGCGGGCTGTGCTCGGCGGCATCATCCAGACGCGCGGCGAGCAGTTTGCCAAACTGCTTTTCCTGGCACCCGTCAGGAATCTGGATAACCCAGAGCTTCCGGCTCTGCTGGATGCCTTGGCCGAGGAGGCTGGCTCGTGGGGAGCGTTCCACGTGTCGGCCGAGGTCGAGGAGACCGGGGACGCTTTCCTTCCTCTTCGGAGGGCAGGCTACGCGGTCTATGCCTGGCAGCGGATGTGGGACGTTTCCGAGATTGCCGTGGAACAGCGAAGGAGCGGCTGGAAACGCGTTCGATCGGCCGACGCCGGCGCGGTTCAGAGTCTGTACCAACAGATCGTCCCACCGCTGCTGCACGCCATTGAACCGGTGCCCCCGCAGAACGAGGTCGGTTGGATATCCAACGAGGGATCGCGCTGCTATGCCGGTATGCGACATG
>Ga0316622_100003102_pt1 | contig 11769 bp, 8 predicted proteins | sample OWC_Aug_OW2_C1_D_FD_207646 | JGI IMG/M metagenome (GOLD analysis project Ga0316622, IMG submission 207646) | Wetland soil microbial communities from Old Woman Creek delta, Ohio, United States - OWC_Aug_OW2_C1_D5_C | ecosystem: Environmental > Terrestrial > Soil > Wetlands | place: USA: Ohio... | reverse complement strand
CCCGAGTCGAGCGTCCCCGGGCCGCTGCGCTGCTGGGCATGGCGTTCGGCCTGGGGTGGTTCGGCGTCGGCGTGTCGTGGGTCTACATCAGCATGCATGTCTACGGCCAGATGCCCGCGCTGCTGGCCGGGGCTGCGACCGCGGCGTTCTGCGCCTTCCTGGCGCTGTATCCGGCGCTGGCGCTGGGTGTCGCGCAGCGTGTCGCCCCCACCCCATTCCTGCGCCTCGCGCTCGCGCTGCCGGCCACCTGGGCGCTCAGCGAGTGGCTGCGTGGCACGCTCTTCACGGGCTTTCCGTGGCTGGCCAGCGGTTACGCACACACCGACGGCCCGCTGGCTGGCTTCGCACCCGTGCTAGGCGTCTATGGCATCGGACTCGTCGCCGCCCTGCTCGCGGGCGCGCTTGCGCTCTTCGCGCTGCCCTTGCGCCAGCGAGGTTGGCGCGGCTATGCCTGGGCGGCGGGCGTGCTGGTCGTTGCGCTGGCCGGAGGTGCCCTGATCGGTCCGCTGCGCTGGACGCAGCCGATCGGTGCGCCGCTCAAGGTGCGCCTCGTGCAGGCCAATATTCCGCAGGATGCCAAGTTCACGAGCGCAGGGCTGCGCCGCGCCTTCGAGGAACACTGGGCGCTGATGCAGGGACCCCGCGTCGACCTGGTCGCGCTGCCCGAGTCGGTGTTTCCGGTGCCGCTCGGATTCGTGCCCGAGGAAGCACTCGAAGCCTTCCGGACCTTCGTCCAGGAAAACGACAGCGGCCTGATCTTCGGTGTCTTCATCGAGGAGCCGGCCATGGCCTACTACAACAGCGCCGTCGGGCTGACACCCGGGGCGCCCGCCTGGCAGCGCTACAGCAAGCAGCACCTCGTGCCGTTCGGCGAGTTCATTCCGTGGGGGTTTCGCTGGTTCGTCGATCTGATGCAGATGCCGATCGGCGACCAGGAGCGCGGCGCGGCGGATCAAAGGCCGATGGCGACCGCCGGGCAGCGCATCGCAGTCAACATCTGCTACGAAGACCTGTTCGGCCACGTGATCCGGCGCGCCTGGAGCGACCCGGCGCACGCGCCGACGATGATGCTCAACCTCTCGAACCTGGCGTGGTTCGAGGACTCGATCGCGTTGCCACAGCACCTGCAGATCTCGCGCCTGCGGACGCTCGAAACTCAGCTCCCGATGCTGCGTGCGACCAACACCGGAGCCACGGCCATCGTCGACGCCCGGGGCCGGGTCGTCGCGCAGCTTCCATTCAATACGGCCGGCGCGCTCGACGGCACCGTGCAGGGCCATCACGGGCGTACACCGTATATCCGCTACGGCAATGCCCCGGCGCTCGTGATCAGTGTCATTGTGCTGCTGTTCGCAGCCGGCGTCGCGCGCGCGGGGCGCCGTCGCAGTGCTCAGTAGAATCGCGGCTCCTGCGCGCCACCTTCCGCGCTGAAGCCTCGTCATGATCACCTTTCAGGAAGCGATCCTGCGTTTGCAGGATTATTGGAACCGGCAGGGTTGCGCGCTGCTGCAGCCGATCGACCTCGAGGTCGGTGCCGGCACCTCCCACACGGCGACCTTCCTGCGGGCAATCGGCCCCGAGCCGTGGCGCGCGGCCTATGTCCAGCCGTCGCGCCGGCCAAAGGATGGCCGCTACGGCGAGAACCCCAACCGCATGCAGCACTACTACCAGTACCAGGTGGTGCTGAAGCCGTCGCCGCCCGACATCCTGGAGCGCTACCTCGGATCACTGGAAGCGCTGGGCTTCGACCTGCGCAAGAACGATGTGCGCTTCGTGGAGGACAACTGGGAGAACCCGACGCTCGGCGCCTGGGGGCTGGGCTGGGAAGTCTGGATGAACGGCATGGAGATCACCCAGTTCACGTACTTCCAGCAGGTCGGCGGGCTCGAATGCCGGCCGATCACCGGCGAGATCACCTACGGGCTCGAGCGGCTGGCCATGTACCTGCAGGGCTGCGAAAACGTATTTGATCTGGTCTGGGCGACCTGGCAGGAACGCGGCGTCGAACGCAGGCTGACCTACGGCGACGTGTTCCATCAGAATGAAGTCGAACAGAGCACCTACAACTTCGAGCAGGCCGACGCGTCGAAGCTGCTGGGCCTGTTCAGTCTCTTCGAAGGCGAGGCGCAGCGGCTGATGGCGGCACAGCTGGCCCTGCCGGCCTACGAAATGGTGCTCAAGGCTGGCCACACCTTCAACCTGCTCGATGCGCGTGGCGCGATCAGCGTGACCGAGCGCGCCGCCTACATCGGCCGTATCCGCAACCTGGCCCGGGCGGTCGCGCAGAGCTACTACGAGTCGCGTGAGCGGCTGGGCTTTCCGATGCTCGGGGTCGACGCCCGGCGGGAGGTCGCGTGATGAGGGCCTCCCTGCTGGTCGAGCTGCACACCGAAGAGCTGCCGCCGCGCGCGCTCCGTGCGCTGTCGGAAGCCTTTGCCACGGGCATCGAGGCCGGGCTATACAGCCGGCACTTCCTCGCCCCGGACAGTCGGGTCACCGCGTTCGGCACGCCGCGGCGGCTTGCTGTGCACATCACGGATGTCGCGCGCCGGTCGGCGGACCAGCCGTTCAAGCAGAAGCTGATGCCGCTTGCAGTGGCCCGCGACGCCGCGCGCAACTGGACGCAGGCATTCCTGAAGAAGCTCGAGGGACTGGGCCGCGGACACCTCGCCGCGCTGCCGGTCGGGTCCAGTGAAGGGCCGGACTCGCTGATCGTCGAAAATGACGGCAAGGCGGAGTCCATCTACCTCCACAGCATTGCGACGGGCCAGAACCTGCACGTTGCCCTGCAGGCGGCGCTGGACGAGACGCTGGCCGGGTTGCCGATCCCCAAGATGATGAGCTACCAGCTCGCCGACGGCGTGACGACGGTGCAGTTCGTCCGGCCGGCGCACCGGCTGGTGGCGCTGCACGGGCATGAGGTCGTGCCGGTGCACGTGCTGGGACTGACCGCCGGCACCAAGACGCAGGGCCATCGCTTCATGTGCAAGGGTGAGCTCGTGCTGCACTCGGCCGACACCTACGTCGAACAAATGCAGGAAGAGGGCCGGGTGATTCCGTCGTTCGCAGCGCGCCGCGCGCGCATCGAGCAACAGCTGGCGCACGAGAGCGCGCGGCTCGGTGCCACGGTCATCGCGCCGGAGGAGTTGCTCGACGAAGTCACGGCGCTCGTCGAGTGGCCCACGGTGTACGCGTCCGAGTTCGAGGCGGAATTCCTGCTGGTGCCGCAGGAATGCCTGATCCTGACGATGCAGCAGAACCAGAAATACTTCGCGCTCAAGAGCGAGCGGGGTACGTTGATCGACCGCTTCCTGCTGGTATCCAACGTCGATGCCAACAACCCCGAGGCGATCATCTCCGGCAACGCGCGGGTCGTTCGCGCGCGGCTGGCTGACGCGAAGTTCTTCTACGACCAGGACCGCAAGCAGACGCTGGAGAGCCGCGTCACGGGCCTGGCGAATGTCGTCTATCACAACAAGCTTGGGTCCCAGCTTGAACGCGTCGAGCGCGTGACCGGCATCGCGGTCGGGATCGCGCGCGAGCTGGGGCTGGATGTGACCCACGTAGAACGGGCGGCCCGGCTCGCGAAGGCGGACCTGCGCACGTTGATGGTCGGCGAGTTCCCCGAGCTGCAGGGCATCATGGGTGAGTACTACGCCCGGCACGACGACGAAGCGGGCGATGTTGCGCTGGCCATCCGCGAGCATTACCAGCCGCGCTTCGCGGGCGATGCACTGCCGTCGTCGATGGCGGGCATCTGCGTCGCGCTGGCCGACAAGCTCGAGACGCTGGCGGGGCTCTTCGGGATCGGCGAAAAGCCGACCGGCGAAAGGGATCCGTTCGCGCTGCGTCGCCACGCGTTGGGCGTGCTGCGCATGCTGAAGGAAGAGGCCCTACCGCTGGAACTCGGGGATCTGGTCGACCGGGCACTGGCCGCCTTCCCGGCCGGTGTGCTGAAGGATGTCGCGGGTGCACGCGCGTCGCTGGTGGCGTTCTTCTCCGATCGCCTCGCGGGTTTGCTGCGCGAGGAGGGCTACGACGCGCAGGAAATCGAATCGGTGCTGGCCGGATCCTGGTTGCGCATCGACCTGGTGCCCAAGCGGCTTGCCGCCGTGCGCGCGTTCATGGAACTGCCCGAAGCGGCCAGCCTGGCTGCTGCCAATAAGCGGATCGGCAACATACTGAAGAAGTCGGAGCGCGTGCCTGCGACCTTCGACCGTTCGTTGCTGATGGAGCCCGCGGAACAGGCGCTGGGCGCGGCGTTCGGTGAGCTGCAACCGCGCGCTGAAGCGTTCTACGCGCGCAATGAATATGCCGCGCTGCTGCAGGCGCTCGCGCCGCTCAAGCTGCCGGTCGATCGCTTCTTCGACGAGGTCATGGTCAACGTCGACGACGAGAAGCTGCGCGCGAATCGCCTCGGGCTGCTGGGGCAACTTCACGCCACGATGAACCGCGTGGCCGACATATCGAGACTGACGGCAGGCTGAGGCGTTGAAACCACGCACGCTCACTCTGGTCGCAACGATGCGACTCAGCCTGCGGTCCGCCGTCCGGCCGCAGGGCCTGCTGCCTGTTCAGGCTCAGCCGCGCAGGGCCGCTCAGTCGGCTTGGGGGCGGCCCGACGCCGACTGACATGCTGCTGGCCCTGCGCTCGGCGCTGTACCTGACCTTCCTCATTATCGTCGTCATTCCGTGGTCGTTTGTCGTACTTACCGGGTGGCTCTTTCCGGTGCACACGCGCTACTACCTGTGCACCCGCTACACCAAGATGGCGATCTGGGGCGCGCAGGTGTTCTGCGGCATTCAGTGGAAGGTCGAGGGCTGGGACAACCTGCCCGACGGCCCGGCCATCCTGTTGCCGAAGCATCAATCGTCGTGGGAGACGCTCTGGCTGCCCTCGTTCATGCCGCGCGACCTCACGTTCGTCTACAAGCGCGAACTGAACTGGCTGCCGTTTTTCGGCTGGGGGCTGGCCTCGGCCCAGATGATCAGCATCGATCGCCGCAAGGGCCAGGATGCCTTCGAGCAGGTCGTCGAGCAGGGCATCGATCGGCTCGGGCGCGGCTGGTGGATCGTGATCTTTCCCGAGGGCACGCGCACCAAGCCCGGTTCGACGCGCCGCTACAAGACGGGCGGGGCGCGTCTTGCGGTGCGCACGGGCGCCTTTGCCGTTCCGATCGCGGTCAACTCCGGCGAGCTGTGGCCGCGCAACGCCTTCATCCGGCGGCCTGGCACGATCACCGTGTCCATCGGGCCGCCGATCGACTCGCGCGGCAAGAGTGCTGACGAAGTGGCGGCCGCGGTCGAGAGCTGGATCGAGACCGAGATGCGCCGGCTGGCGCCCCATCGCTACAGCGGTCCCTACGTGCGCGGGCAGGGGACGACCACGCGGGCGCAGGGCGAGAGCGCGGCATGAAGAAGCTGGTTGTCGCTGTGGGAGAGCAACTCGCGCTGGCGCTCGACCCACCGGCGGTGGAACGACCCGCTGCCCCTTCGATTGCCGATCCGCGCGCGCGGCGCGTGGTCGTCGGCACCGAGGTGCTGACGTACCGGCTGCGGCGTGCACGTCGCCGCTCGATCGGCTTCCAGATCGACGACCAGGGCCTGACGGTCAGCGCGCCGCGCTGGGTGCCGCTGCGCGAGATCGAGTCCGCGATCAGCGAGAAGCGACGCTGGATCCTCACCAAGCAGCGCGAGTGGCACGAGTGGCGGGTGAAGCGACGGCTGCCACCGGTGCGGTTTGCCGACGGTGCCGCACTTCCCTTCCTGGGGGGCCACGTGACGCTGCGGCTGGCGGCGACCTCGACCGCGACGCATCACGGCGATGGCGAACTGCGTGTTGCCCTGCCTCTGGATGCCAACGAACTGCAGTGGCGCGATGCCGTTCAGGCCTGGCTGCAGGGCGAAGCCCGGCGCGTGTTCGACGAGCGTATCCAACGGTTCGCCGGCCGCATCAGTGCCCGCTACGCGGGTTGGACCCTGTCGTCCGCGCGTTCGCAGTGGGGTTCATGCACGCACGATGGCCGCATCCGCCTCAGCTGGCGGCTCATTCACTTTGCATTGCCGTTGATCGACTATGTCGTCGCGCATGAGCTGGCGCACCTCGAAGAGCTGAATCACGGTCCGCGCTTCTGGCAGGCCGTCTCGCAACTTCTGCCGGGCTTCGAGGCAGCGCGTGACGAGGTTCGCCGCATCGATGTTGCGGCGCTGCCGCTCTAGCACCTGACCGATGAGCATGTCCGGCCAGTGAAGCCTCAACTATCCAGGGAGCACCGATGAGAGTCCTGCACACCATGCTGCGCGTCGGCGACCTGCAGCGGTCGATCGACTTCTACACGAAGGTGCTCGGGATGCAGCTGTTGCGCACGACCGACCGGCCCGACCAGAAGTACACGCTGGCCTTCGTGGGCTACGGCGACGAGCGCGAGCATGCGGTGCTCGAACTGACCTACAACTACGGCGTCGAACGTTACGAGCTGGGTACGGCCTTTGGCCACATCGCCATCGCGGTGCCCGATGCCTATGCGGCGTGCGAGCGACTCCGGGCGGCGGGCGGCAACGTCACCCGCGAAGCGGGGCCGGTCAAGGGAGGCACGACCGTCATCGCGTTCGTGACCGATCCGGACGGCTACAAGATCGAGCTCATCCAGTCGCGCGCGTGACGTCGGGCAGGCCGGCCGGGTCGAGCCGCCGCGCCAGCCGGACGAATGCATCGTTGCCGAGAGTCTCGGCGCGCGCCTGCGGATCGACGTCGGCCGCCGCAATCGCACCGACATCCAGCAGCGTGGCCAGCGCATTGCGAAGTGTCTTGCGGCGCTGGCCGAAGGCAGCGGCCACCACGCGGCTGAACGCTCCGGCATCCACGCCAGGCAACTCGGCCGCTGGCAAGGGTTCCATCCTGACGATGCTCGACGTCACCTGGGGCGGCGGATTGAACGCTCCGCGCGGCACATCGAAGAGCTTCACCATCCGGTAGCGGAACTGCAGCATGACGGAGAGGCGCCCGTAGGTTCGGCTGCCGGGCGGCGCCACCATGCGGTCGACCACTTCCTTCTGCAGCATGAAGTGCTGGTCGACCACGCGCTCGGCCACCGCCGCGAGGGCAAAGAGCAGCGGCGAGGAGATGTTGTACGGCAGGTTGCCGACGAGGCGCAGCGGCGCCGGCAGGCCGCTCCAGTCGAACGCGAGTGCGTCGGCTTCGATGAGTGAGAGTTGCTGCGGCGTGAACTCGCCCCGCAGGCGCGCTGCCAGGTCGCGATCGATTTCGATCGCCGTGATATGCCCCGCTCGTTCAACCAGCGGACGTGTCAGCGCAGCCTGGCCCGGCCCGATTTCGACGATCGTCTGTCCCGGCCGGGGATCGATCGCATCGACGATGCGCGCGATGACGCGTGGATCGTGCAGGAAGTTCTGCCCGAACCGCTTGCGCGCGCGGTGCGGTGTGGTGCTCATGCGCGCTGCCGCGCGACCAGCTCGACGGCCAGTTCGAGCGCGGCACGCAGGCTGCTGGCATCGGCGGTGCCGCGCCCGGCCTTGTCCAGCGCGGTCCCGTGATCGACGGACGTCCGCACGAAGGGCAGTCCGAGGGTGACGTTCACCCCGTGCCCGAAGGTCGCGTACTTGAGCACCGGCAGGCCCTGGTCGTGGTACATCGCGAGCAGGGCATCGAAGCGCTGCGCGACCGCAGGCACGAACAGCGTGTCGGCCGGCAGCGGGCCGTGCGCATCGATGCCTTCACGACGGGCCTGCTCGATCGCGGGTGCCATGACTTCGATCTCTTCGCGGCCCAGGTGCCCGCATTCGCCGGCATGGGGGTTCAGACCGGCGATGGCGATGCGCGGCTGCGCGATCCCGAAACGCAGGCGAAGATCGTGGTCGATGATTTTGAGCACGCTCATGAGCAGCCCGGACGAGATCGCAGCGCTGACGTTCGCCAGCGGTAGATGCGTCGTGGCCAGTGCGACGCGCAGCGGCCCGAGGGCCGTCGCTCCCGCCAGCATCATGACAACCTGGGCTGTCGAGGTGCGCTCGGCGAGATACTCCGTGTGGCCGGAAAACGGCACACCGGCCTCGTTGATGACACTCTTATGCACGGGCGCGGTGACCACGGCATCGAAGCGTCCCGTCGTGCATCCGTCGATGGCGGCGTCGAGCGTTGCCAGCACGTAGCGCGCGTTGCGCACGTCGAGTGTGCCGGGCACCGACGGCACGACGAGGGGCACATGCAGGATCTCGACCGTTTCCGGAACACGGCGCGCAAGCAGCGCAGCGCGCGCGGCGATGAGATCGGCGTCGCCGATCAGCGTGATCGCCGCCGGCAGCGGCGCATCGAGCGCTGCCACCGAGATCTCGGGCCCGATCCCGGCCGGTTCTCCGGTCGTGATCGCGAGTCGCGGAAGCATGGTCAAGTCTGCAGCGGTGTCAGCTGCGTTCCTCGAGCCGGTACTCGACGTAGGTCTTGTCGCGCAACTGGCGCAGCCAGTCCTGGTACGCCTCTTCGCTCTTGCGCTCGCGCAGCGCCTGGCGTGCCGCCTGGCGCGAACGCTCAGCCGAGGCCGGCTCGGTGCGGCGCTCGTTCACCTGGATCAGGTGCCAGCCAAAGGGCGATTGCACGGGCCCGCTGACTTCGCCGATCTTCAGCGCGTTCATGGCGCGCTCGAACTCGGGCACCGTGTCGCCCGGATACACCCATCCGAGGTCACCGCCGCGGCTGCCGCTCGGGTCGACGGAGTGCAGGCGCGCGAGCGTGCCGAACTCGATCTGCCCGGCCTCGATGCGCACCTTGAACTCCTCCAGGCGGCGCTTGACGTCGGGCTCGGGTGTCACGTCGGTGACCCGCAGCAGGATGTGGCGGACGCGCGTCTGCTGCACCGGGGCGCCGGCGAGCTTGCCCGCAACCGCGCTGCGGCGGCCGAGAACCTTGAGAATGTGAAAGCCATTGGGACTGCGCACGATGGGAGCGATATCCCCGGTCTTCACGCCCTTGATCGCGTCGATGAAGAGCGTCGGCAGACGGTCGGTGCTCCGCCAGCCGAGTTCGCCACCCTGCAGGGCCTCGGCAGCGTTCGAGTAGCTGGCGGCCAGCCGCGCGAAGTCGGCTCCCCCCTTGAGTTGGGTGACAAGATCGTCGGCGCGCTGGCGCGTTTCGTCGAGACGCTGCGGGGTCGCGTTCTCCGGGACCCGCAGCAGGATCTGGGCGAGGTTGACCTCTTCGGCATCGGCCGAGATCCCCGACTGGTCCGCGATGAAGTTGTCGATCTCGCTGTCGGATACCTGGAGGCGGCTGTCGACCTCACGTTCGCGCAGCCGGTTGAGCAGGATGTCCTGCCGCACGTCCTCACGGAACTGCGCGAACGAAATGCCCTCGGCCTCGAGCCGCTGGCGCAGCGCTGGCACCGTGATGTTGTTCGATTCGGCGATGCGCATCATGGCGGCGTTGACCGTGGCGTCGTCGACGCGCACGCCGGTCTCGCGCGCCAGCTGGAGTTGTGCTCGGTCGACGATCATGCGCTCCAGCACCTGGCGTGCGAGCACATCCTGCGGCGGCGGCGCGATCTTCTGCCGCTGCAGCTGCACCTCGGCGAGCAAGGTGCGGGAACGCAGTTCATTGGCGGTGATCACCTCGTCGTTGACCACCGCGATGATGCGGTCCACCGGCTGGGTCGTGCGACCTGACGGCGCTCGAGGCGCCGCAGGCGGCGCGCTGGTTCCCGGAGCGGCCGGGGCGGTCGCTTCAGGCTGGCGTGGCGACGGCGCCTGCTGGGCCGAGACTCCGGCGGCGGCAAATGCCACAAAGAAAAGGAGCGCGCACAAGGGCGCGCGCAGGGTCGAAACCATGGGATCTACTCGTAGTACTCGAACATGCCCGGCTGCCGCGGCAGCGGGGAGATGCGCTGGTAGCCGGGGATATTACGCTGCAATTGCGAGAGGGCATTGGTTCCGACACTGGTGAGGCCGGTCAGTTCCAGCTGGATGTAGAAGTTGGTGGTGTTCGATGCCGTCGTCGTCTGGAATCGCTGGAAAGCGAAGCGCAGCAGCCAGCAGTCTTCCTTGAATTCGAAGCCTGCGATGACCTCGACCGGCTTGCGGCTTTCAAAGGAGTAGTTGTAGCGCCCCACCGCGTACCAGCGGTCGGAGAGCGGCCACTGGGCCGAAAGATCGATCTGGTCGGTGCCCGAGCCGGCATCGCCCGCCACGTACCGGTAGTAGGCACTGATCACCGACGAGCGTCGCGGCTGCCAGCGCGCGCCGGCCGTCGCGCGCGAGATCTCGCTCTGCTCCGCGGAGTACTGCGCGGCCACGTCCAGCGCCCAGTTGTTGCCCAGTTGAGCCGAGACACCCGCCAGCAGGTCGCTCTCGTTGCTCGCGCGCGGTGACTCGCCGGGCAGCGTGACCTTCTGCGGAGTGAAGTAGTAGCGTTGGGCGATGGCGGCGCGCAGGAACTCGGCCCCGGTCTCGTTATCGAGGATACGGGTCGCCAGCGCCAGGGTCATCTGGTTGGCGTTGACGATCCGGTCGTAGCCCGAGTAGATGTTCTCGGTGAAGAACTGGACATAGTTCAGGTCGGCCAGAGCGCTGTCGAAATTGGGCAACGTGCTCTGGTCCCGGTACGGGATGTAAGCGTAGTACAGCCGCGGCTCCAGCGTCTGCTGCACGCCGCGGCCGAACCACTCGCCATCGCGCTCGAAGATGAGGCCGCTGTCGAGGCTAAGGATCGGCAGCACCCGGCTCTGCGAGGTCTCGTAGCGGAAATTCTCCGCGTCCATGCCGTAGTAGGTCGCCGACAGCTGGGCCCGCGGAATCACGAACCAGCCTGCCGACTGGAACGGAAACGCGACCCGCGGATTGATGACGATCCGCGAGCCTTCCGGCAGGGGAAGTTCAGGGTTGACGAACCGTGTGCCGTCGACAAACACGCCCGCTTCCCAACCGCGCCAATCGCTGACGAATCCATTGAGCGTCACCTGCGGCACGCGCTCATAGGGCGGGACAACCGGCGCGAGGGGATCCTGCAGAGTCTGGTTCTTCGTCACGCGGACGGCCGAATTCCAGAAAGGCTGCGTAAACGATACGAAGGCGTCCTGTGGCAGCACCTTCTGCGACGACCCCAACTGAGTGCTGGAGAAGTCGACAAAGTAGTTGTCGTCCGACACCCGGTTGTAATTGACCCCCGCCGACAGGCCCGAAAGCGCTCCCTGGGCCGCGTAGTTAAGGCGCACGCCCGCATAGTCGCGCGAGTCGTCCGTTTGGCGGTCATTTCCGATGACGTCGTAGAGCAGCGTTCCGCTGAACTCCGACGTGAGGAAGCGGAACTCGTTGCCGAACAGCACGCCACGCTTGGACATGAAGCGCGGCGAGAGGGTGTAGTCGTAATTCGGCGCGATGTTCCAGTAGAACGGCGTGCGGATGTCGGTGCCGAGCGTTGTGCTCAGCCCGAAGCTCGGCGTGAGAAAGCCGGTGCGCCGGCGCTCGCCGACCGGGAAGCCGAAGAACGGCGACGCAAGGATCGGCACGCCCTGGAAGTAAAGGCGAGCAAAGCTCGCCGTGGCGGACTCTTCCAGGCCATCGACGGCTATCTCGTCGGCCTGGACCCACCAGGACTTGTCACCTGGGGCGCAGGTCGTGAAGGTGGCGTTCTCCATCCGGGCCCGCTGTTCGCCGAGGAACTCGATTAGGGTGGCTTCGCCGCGGCCCTGGCGCGCGGGGTAGGTGAAGCTCGCCTCCGACATCGAGCCGGTCTGTGCGTCCACCCGGAACGACATCGACGGC